>Ga0209508_1000030_pt1 | contig 176555 bp, 134 predicted proteins | sample AD_UKC129_MetaG_FD_184427 | JGI IMG/M metagenome (GOLD analysis project Ga0209508, IMG submission 184427) | Active sludge microbial communities of municipal wastewater-treating anaerobic digesters from Canada - AD_UKC129_MetaG (SPAdes) (version 2) | ecosystem: Engineered > Bioreactor >...
GTCAAAATCGGGAAACTAAACTGCATAGAGAATATTCCGCCGGAAACCGTGGAGATGTTTTCTAAGCAATACGGCCCGGCCTATTTGGACAGATTAGATCCCGGAGAAGCCGAATCGCTGGCATTTTTGTTCCAAAGCAAAGATGATTGGTTGTTTACCTCCGGAGATGCCATTGTTTTCCAAATTCTCGGGGCCGCCGGCCGCTGCGACCAGGGAATTTCACTGGAAGAGATTCTGCAGGCACTGGGCCTGACGTGTAAAGACTTAAAGAAACAATATAGAAAGGATTTCCGCCTCCGCGAAACCCAAAGGGGGAAAATAGACGGAATTACCGGTTTTCAGCCTTAAACGTTTGCTCAGGCACGCATGTAGAGGCCGCCGTTGACGGCGATGTATTCGCCGGTGATAAAGTCCGCCTCGCGGCTGGCCAGAAAGAGCATCACTTTGGCGACGTCTTCGGCGGTACCGTTGCGTCCGAGGGGGGTTTCCTGGGCAACCTTTTGTCTGCGTTCGGGCGTGGAGAACCGCTCGTGGAAACGGGTTTCAATCAGGCCCGGCACAACGGTATTGACACGGATGCCGTAGGGGGCGAACTCGCGGGCCATCGCAATGGTCATCATATGCACCGCGGATTTGGCGGCGGCGTAGATGCCGGAGCCGCCTCCCCCGCCGTGATGCCCCGCCACCGAACCGACATTCACGATGCAGCCGCGCGATTGTTTCAAATGCTTCAGGGCAAACCGCGTCGCCAGAAAGACGCTGCGGCAGTTGGTTGCAAAGACATCCTCATAAAACTCCGGCGTCATCTCTTCGATGGAGCAGCGGGCCAGCATCGTGCCGGCATTGTTAATCAGAATATCCAGTCCCCCGGCCGCAGAAACAAAATCGCTCACCAGCCGCTGGACCTGCTTTTCATCCCGCATATCCGCGCAGAACAGACAGCCGTCGGAAACAGCTTTCACCTGCCGGAGCGTCTCCTCACCGCCGGAACGGGTCTGAAAATAGTGAACACCGACAAAACAACCCTGACGGGCAAAGGCCGCCGCGGCGGCCTGTCCGATGCCGCTGCTGGACCCTGTCACCAAAACGCGCTTGCCTCGCAGGTCTTCGTAAACAGCCATACCCTTCCCCGGCGGTGCGTTCCGTTTCGCCATCAATGAGCGACCGGCTGGCCCAGAAACTCCTTCAGTTCCGCCAGTTTCTCCTCGAGCAGTTCGGACGTCTTGGCTTCGACATTGAGCCGCAGCAGCGGCTCCGTATTGCTCGGGCGGACGTTGAACCACCAGTCTTTAAACTGCACGGTGATGCCGTCGAGGTCATCAACCTGTCCCTGGCTGTATTTGCGGGCCAGCTCCTTCATCACGGCTTCTTTGTTTTCCACCTCAAAGTTCATCTCACCGCTGGAGGCATACCGGCGAAGCGGGGCAATCAGTTCGCTCATCGACTTGGTGGTGGTGCCGAGAATATTGAGCAGGTGCACCAGGGTAATCATTCCGGAGTCGGCATAGAAATTGTCGCGGTAATAGAAATGGCCGCTCAGTTCGCCGCCGAAGCAGGCGTGGCTGTCGCGGAGGGTCTTCTTCATAAAGGCATGGCCGACCCGTTCGCGCCGCGGTGTGCCGCCGTGTTTGATAATCTCTTCGGGCACAACATGGCTGCTGCGGAGGTCATAGACAATCGCCGAGCCGGGATTTTTAGCCAGGAAATACGGCACCATCAGGGCCGTCAGCAGGTCGCAGCCGATGGTGCGGCCCTGCTCATCGACAACCATCAGCCGGTCGGCGTCGCCGTCAAAGCAGACCCCGACATCCGCCTGCTTGTCCCGAACGACCTGACGCAGCTGATTCAGGTTGGCCTCGACGAGCGGGTTGGGGTCGTGGACGAAGGTGCCGTCGTGTTTGAGGTTAATGCCGATCAGTTCGAGATTGTCCACATCGCCGAAGATGGCGGGCATCATCTTGCCGGCCATTCCGTTGGAGGCATCCACCACCACCCGAAGAAATCGGCGGCTGGGCTCCAGAAACTTCAGCACATGATGTTTGTACTCGCGGGTCAGATCACAGTGCTCTACCGAACCGTCGGGCCGTCCGAGGGTATGCAGCAGGGCCGTGGCAATGTGCTTAATATCCTTCAGGCCTGTGTCGGCTCCGATGGGTTTGGCCTGCTGGCCGGAAATCTTAAAGCCGTTGTACTTGGCCGGATTGTGCGAGGCGGTCACCTGCACGCCGCCGCAGGTGCCCAGATGATTGATGGCAAAATACATCTGCGGGGTGTCAATCATCCCGATGTCGATGACATTCGTGCGGGCGGCATTCATCCCTTCAATCAGGGCCTTAGCCAAAGCCGGGCTGTGCGTGCGCATATCATACCCGACGCAGATGCTCTGGGCATTGGCCAGACCCCGTTCATACCCCCGCAGCATCGAGCGGAGGAACTGGGCCGTGGCATGCCCGATTTTCCAGGCGGCTTCCTCATCCAGCTGGTCCGGATAGATTCCGCGAATGTCATAGGCCTTAAAAATGGCAGGATTCATTCGACATCTCCCAAAACGTAAGGATTTCCACCGAAACCCGCCTTCGAACAGACGGAGCGTTCCATTATAATCATAAGCGTATCTTATGCCCTTCAGAAGTCCCTGTCAACAGACAAATCCGAGCAGTTTTTTCCTTATTCTAATGAAACAAATCGTGTTAAAATAGCCGCCGATCGGCCGCCAAAAAGAGCCAAGAAGGAGGCCTTTTATGAGGGTCAAACTTCCGTCGGTCTGGTTTCGTAAACGGCTGAAAAGCGAACTGTCCGTACTGGAGGCGGAGGGGCTGTTGTCCGCTGAACAGGCGGCGGCTATCTGTCAGCGGTATCAACTGACTTCGCTGGCATCCGAAGGCACCCGGGCCCTGCTTACCACGATTTACTTTATCGGGGCAACGCTGGTCGGCATCGGCATCATCAGTTTTGTGGCGGCTCACTGGACCTATCTGAGCCGTGAACTGAAACTGACGCTGATTTTAGGGGCGATGCTGGCCGCTCACATCAGCGGTTTTCTGTTCTGGAAGGTCAGCGGGCGCCGGCCCAATCTGGGCCACACCCTCGTGCTGCTGGGGACGCTGATGTTCGGGGCCAACATCGGCCTTGTTGCCCAAATTTTTCACGTGCAGAGCAACTTTTACAACGGCTTTGCGGTCTGGACGCTCGGCGCCGTCGCTGCTGCCTGGGCGGTCCGGAGCGTACCCAATGCTGTGCTGGGACTGATTACAGCCGCCGTTTTTGGATTTGGGAATCTGGGTATCACAATGCTTCCCCTCTGTTCACCTGGCTGGCTCCGGCGGTTCTGGTTCTTTTTGTTCCGCTGGTTTATTATCTGCGGTCGCAATGGGTGCTGTGGGGCACGCTTCTGGTGAGCGGTTTTTTCTGGCCGATGTCAGTCCAAAACACTTTCGAACACCGCTTTCCCGAATACACATATGCCACGGCGGCCTCGCTGCTTGGACTGGTGTTTTTCTGCTGGGGTCTGGCGGGATGGAAAAGCCCCCGCGGACGGTTTGTGTCTGTGCCCTGCTGGACCGTTGGGCTTTTCTGGTGTTTTCTGGCGGTCTTTCTGGCTTCGTTTATCGATTACGCCAAGTACATGGTGACGGAAGCTGTCGGAAAAAAGGATTTGCCTGCTCAATATCCCCTGCTGATTACAGCCGGAGTGCTGGCTGCCGGGGCTGTCGGACTTGCAGTGTATTCCGGGCCTGTTCTGAAAAAAGGCCCGGATGACATCTGGTCGCTCGAATCGCTGTCGCAAACCCTTCCGACCAACCTTTCTCCGGAGCAAATTGCCGTCAAAGGCACTGTCATCGGGCACCAAATCGAGTACGGCATTGAGAACTTTTACATTCCGGAGAAGGACCGAAATGAGCTGGAAAGGGCCCTGCGGACCAGTCGCAAACGTGCGCTGGCTCAGATTCGCGTGGACAAGTACGGAAACGACGCCCTGATTCGGCTGATTGTGCAAGGGAAACGGTACGAATATTGAGCCGTTCCGGCGTTATTGTGCGGGGGTCTTCAGTTCGGCCACCAGCCGGCGTGTGGAGGGACTTTGGGCGGACTGGGCCTGCTTGAACGAGGGGGCCGCATCCGGATAGAGGGTCTTGAAGAGCTCGTTGTTGCGGACGATTTCCTTGAGGGCATCGGATTTTTCCCGTGCCTGCCGGAAAAAGGCGGCGGCCTTTAGTCCCCACGCCCCGCCCAGCAGCCCCGCCAACGCCAGGCCCAAATCCAGCAGGCCATCCGCCATCGACCACGGTCTCAGCTCGGCGGCGGCACCGTCGGCTTGCGCCCGGACAGCCGCAGGCCCTGCGGCTTCCAAAATCTCCTGCGCCGTCAGCACAGGCCCCATTTCCTGCGGCAGACCGTAATCGGCCGCAAAGGCACAGCTCTGCTGATAGGACAAAGCCGTCAGGTCCTGCAGCAGCGCAGAGGTCTGTTCCGTAACAGCCTGCTCGGCGGCCAGCTGGGCTGTCCGCAGATGGAGCCAGGCGTTTTGTTTTTGGGCCTGCGTAGCCGGACGGCGGAACCCCTCACAGCCGCACAACAAAACCAACAGAATAAAAAGCCCACTGTACTTGTTCATGTTTGCCTCCTTTTTTTCTTGATTTTCCCTGTCTTTTTTTCTATTCTGTTAAACGGATTCAAAGGATTCATCGATGAGAACCGGAACACTGATTCTTTTAACGGTGCTGTTTGCCCTCGTCGGCATCGCCCTGATTGGAGGGGGAATCGGGTATCTGATTTGGGATGCCAAAAAGCAGAAGAAGGCGGCCCAGCGAAAAGCCAGGTTCCAATCGCCCGCCGGTTTTGCAGCTCCTTCCCAGCCGAGTCAGGGAAACAGCCCCGCCTCAAAATGAAGGAGAAAACTTCGAGGACTCGACGGCCCGCAGGCGGTATTCCTGCGAAAGAGTCTTTTCCTGCAGAGCCTCGAGCCGGCCTGTAAACCGCTCCTGATTGTTCAGCAGCAGTTTGACATCATAGGCCACGCGGTCCAGCTGCCGCTGGAGATTGACCCAGGTGCCGACAATCAGCCCCGCCAGCGTCAGGAGCTGAATCAGGACGGACAGATTGATTTTTCGATCCAAGTGCCAGTGCTGTGCTTCCATCGGTGCATTCCTTCCTGACCTATTCTTTTCGGGACATTTTCGGCGACAGCGGAGCCAGCGGCTTTTCGATAATGGTGCCGTCTTCCGAAAGGAACCGCAGGAGCGTTCGGCGGCGAATCTGCTCGGCGGCCTGCTCATAATGCTGCTGTTTGCTTCGATAGAGCGCCTCGGTCTCTTTGTTCTGAACCAGCGAGGAAAAGACCATCGCCAGAACCATCCGAACGGACAGGATGCGCAAAGGTTCCGTGCTGAGCAGATCCTCGAGTCGAAAGGCCGCATCGGGCCGGTCGGGAGCAATCGGAAGGGCCTCCATCAGCAGACGAGCGGCTTCGGCGGACTGAGCATCGAAGGTGCCGATGCGGTAAAACAGCGAGGTGCCGGTCCCAACAGGAATCGGCTCGCTTTCCGGATCGGCCCGAAAGACCGAAAGGGTCAGCTGTGAGGCGCTGTCCACCCGCACAATTTCATAAACCCCATCGAGACTGCCCACGCCGTCCGACAGATAAATCAGGTGTCCCGCACGCACCTGTTTGGCGGGAAAATTTTCGCCGGCCGCCAGAAAAGCGGTGCCGGAGACCTGTCCGTTCTGGCCGCGTGCGAGCGTCTGGCCGGCAAACGATGTGCCTTTGAAAATCATCGGCTCATAGCAAAACAAATCCGCATCGGTGGAGAAGGCGACTTTCATAAAACTGCTCCCTCTTTCTTCTTTCGGATTTCGGATTTAGAAATCTGGATTTCGAAAAAGAGGCGGATTCTGCGGACCTCCTGCTGCCGTTCAAGGTGTCCTGCCGCAGAACCCGCCCGGTTTTTACTGACAAGTCAGCCCGCGAATCAGCCCGTGGGCGGCCTCGTTCTTCAGTTCGAGGGTGTACTCGCCGATGAGCTGGCCGCATTCATAATCGCCGCGGCTGGCCAGCGGTTTGTAATGGAAGCTTCGTCCGGCCAGGGGCAGAACACTGATGCGGCTGGAGTCCAGCAGCAGGACGGCATCCTGCGGCATCCACCGGGTCGTCACAATTCGGCACAGACCGAAATCGCTTTCGTAGAAACTTACCTGATCGCGGTAGGCGGTATCCGCCGGCCCGAAGGAACGCAGCCCCGTCAGAAAACCGTTGATTCTGCGCTTCTGAAAGCCGTTGACGACAATCAAATCGACGGTTGAGGAACTGGCTTCCCAGATTTTGCGCAGGACATAACTGATTTTCGGTTCATCCAGGTCGTTGCCTGACGGAAAGCCCTGTGCACCGACGGAATAAACGTGGGTCTGCAGGTGCTGGATGATGCCGCGCAGGGTCCGGCGGACGGTTGGGCTGCCTTGCGGCGTCGAGGCGGGCTGTCCGCCGTTGATGACGGTGTTTTCGAGGTCGCGGAGCAGTTCGCGAAGCCGCATCTGTTTTTGATAATCCATCTCATCGGCCAGCCCGATGGGACTGGCGGCCAGGTCCGTTCCGCTGACCTCTACGGACTGGGTGAAAATCTGCGTCCAGTTGCTTTGCCGCTGCCGGCAGGTAAAACGGGCCTGAGGGCGTTCGTCCCCTTCGAGGGCGGCGTTGCCGAGAATATTCACCGTCTGCCCGTTTGCCAGGGCCGAGCGCGTCGTGCCGGCATATCCGCGGATAACAGTGAGCGTATTGCCGGACACCTGCGTAACGAGCATCAGTTCCTGTTTGCCTTCAATCTGAATTTGATCGCCCGCTCGAAACCGCCCGCCGTCGCTCACATCAAACTGCGTTTCATTCAGCGGGTCCAGCAGCGACGAATCGCTGATGGAATCCTTGTTGGGCAGCAGCGCATCCTCAAGCCACTCGTGGCGGGTGCTGGCGGCGCTGCGGGCCGGGTCGCCGAGGGCGTCCAGCAGCGGCGTTTCATAGGGGGAAATGATGCCGACCAAATCCGATACGTCCTCCGCCAGTTCGGGCAGAGCAGGGCCGGCGCTGTAGGTTGCTTTTCCGGTAAACGGCATAATCAAACTCCTTTCTTTGAATAAATGAATTTCGAATCTCGAAATTCGAAACCAAAATGATTGGTTCGTGACTTCATACGGCTGATTTCAGCATTTCAGGTGAATTGTCTTCGGATGCGCAGGTATTCCTGCACATCGTTGAGCCGTCCGGTGCGTTCGGCCCTGCCGGCGGCCTGCTGAAGGGCGGCTGTGCGGTCGGGCAGTACACGCTGTCCGGCAGAGCGTTTCGGTCGTGCCGCATTGTCCGCCTCAAACAGCCAGCTCTTTTCCCTCCGGAGCCGCTCCAGCAGGGCCGGAATGTCGGCCTTGTCATTTTCCGCCAGCTGCTGACGAATCAGCAGACAGACGGTTTCGCTGTCGATTGCACCGGCGGCCCGGGCGGCCTGAAGGAGCTGCTGATCCGTCTGAATCCGGTCCAGCGTTTTGCGGAGAGTCTGATTCTCTGCATCCAGCCGATCACGCTCGGCCTTGATTTGGGCCAGTTCCTTCTCGGCGGCCTGGGCCTGCCGGCGAATCAGGACGGCCTCCGGAACCGCTTCCGCACCAAGAGGGGTTGTCTGTTCCTGTCGGGGTTCCTCGTTTGTGTGGGTCATACACTCGCTCCTTTCTGATAAAGATTTCCTTGTTTTGTCTGCTGGGAATTATTCCGCCGTCGGCTCGAAGTCTGCCGGTTCGTATCCCAATTCCTTGAGGATGTCGGCGGCGGGGACCCCGAGGTCTTTTTTGAGCTGGGCTTCTTTGAGCTGTTCGGCGGGCTCTTCGGGCAGCGGATTGGGAAAGCGGATGTCCAGCTGCCGCTCTTCGGGCGAGGTCGGAAAGACGCCGGCACGGTTGAAGATATCCAGAATGATTTCGGCCATCCGCCGAAGCCCCTGCCCATAGGTGTACTGCTTGCGGCTGTTGCGGGTGAGCATCCCCATAAAGGTCATCTTCAGGGCTACGCCGGAGGTCAGATGGCCGATTTTGTTCTTGAGCACACCGGCCACAACGGGGGTGACACCGCTGATTTTGTCCATTGCATCGCGGATGTCGAGGATGTGCAGGTTTTCGCTGGGGCAGTTGTCGTCGCCGCCGAATTCCTGAATGGAGGCGTTCTCGTTGTCCGTACACCACATCCTTCCGGGCGAAACGGGCTTTTCACCGACCCCCTCGATGCCCTTGGCCAGATACATTCGAAAGGCCTGCATCGTGAGCCGATTGGCCCGGTCGGACAGACGTGTGTTCAGTTCATCCTGCAGGCCGATGAGCTGCTCGACATCGCTGATGCCCTCGTAGGCATAGGGCTGCGAAAGATTCTGAATGTGCACGACGGGGATATAGCCGAGCGGATTAAGGCCTTCGGCAACGCACTGAAAATCTTCATAGCGCTGGAAGCAGCGAGGGCCAATGATTTCCGTGACGGCGGTTTTGCGGCGGCCGGCAGGAACAGAACGCCTTCGGAAAAACCGCTCCAGAAGCGCCGGCGGCTGCTCCGGTTCGTTTCGCTCCTGAAGAAAATGCTGAATGTAATAACGAATGGTTCGGCAGTCGTCTTCTTCCAGGACCGGCAGGGCTCGGGGGGCTTCGACCAGGTCCAGAGCAATCTCGGAAGCGAAGGTGCGGATGCGCGGAAGGGATACGGATGCATCGGGAGTCTGAACGGAACGGCCGGGGGTGGCGGCCTGAAGATGTGCATTCAGCCGAGCGCCGGGACGAATGATGCAGTCGACAAACCCATAGACAGCCCCGAGCACCGCCAGGTCCTGGAAGAATGCAGGGCCCCCGTTGGCCTCGAACACAGCTTCAAGAAGCGTCTGAATGGCTCTGCGGCGAGAAGCATTGGGGGCCCTGCTGACGAAAAAAACGCCTTTGCCGAAGAGAAAATCCACCATCGCACTGATGCGCCAGGCGATGTCGTTTTCGACTACGACTTCCTTGCGGCGGATATCGCGAACGACCTTGCCCGCATTGATGCCGTCAGGAGAATCATACAGCCGTCCGGTAATCCGCGGAGGCAGGCCCATTTCCTGTGCCTGGATATAGGGACGGGCGGATTCCGCACAGCGGCCGTCGGCATCTTCAAACGAAACCGGACCGATCAAGCGGTTCTGATAATACTCCCAGAGGCGATGAAAGCGGGCAAACCAGGTCGGCCAATGGGATTGAATAAGCCAGTCAAGAAAGGGCTCCTTCAGTGCGGAATCCTGAAAAATCGTCAAGTCGAACGCCATCGGTCGCCTCCGTTTTGCTTGTTTTGCTCTTTTTTGTCTCTCTACCCTTGGCGCACTGTTGCACAAATGAAACGAAAATTGGGGATGAAACGGACGGCAGGACCTACAATAAGTCCGAAAAAAATAAACGATTTATCAAAAAAAGAATAATTCTGAAAAAAATGTTTTCCCCCGTTGCAGTTTTGGACTGTATTAAAAAAGCTGCATTTTTTTCTTAAGTCTAACTCCAATAATCCCGAATCCCTTCTCAGAACAATTCCCGAATTCAGAAAAAAAACAATCCTAAGAGTTTAGGAGCTGAAGAATGGCAGTCTCAGCAACAACCTCATCTGTTACAAGGTCACACTCTGAAAAGAATCTCGCCATCGAAGGCAAATACTTAACATTTGCCATCGGGAATGAAGAGTTTGGGATAGAAATCCTGCAAATCCGCGAGATTATCGGCTATGTACCTGTTACGCCGGTGCCGAAATCGCCGGTTTACCTGAAAGGCGTATTGAACCTGCGAGGTCAGGTCATTCCGGTTATCGACCTTCGCCTGAAATTCGGAATGCCTGAGAAGGAGATTACAGACCATACCTGTATCGTTATCATTGAAACGCAGACAGCAGAAGGGGCAACTATGACCGGCCTGATAGTGGACCGGGTCTCGGAGGTCTTAGAGATTGAGGCCGACCAAATTGAGCCGGCACCATCTCTCGGCAGCACCATCGATACCTCTTTCCTCCGTGGGATTGCCAAGACAAACGATTCGGTCAAACTGCTGCTTGAAATCGATTCTGTCGTTCAGCAAAGCGCTGAGGAATTGATATAGTTCCTTTTTTTCTGAGGAGTCTGCGAATGGTTAAGAACATGAAACTGTCCACGAAGCTGTTTTTGGGATTCGGCTGTCTGGTTGTGATTACCGCCCTGCTGGGGCTGATCAGCTGGCGGGGCATGGCCAAGGTCAAAACCCTTTCCGACCTGACCCTCGACGGCCAGCAGGCGGTCGGACACCTGAATCAGTGTGCCACCCTCCGGCGGGATTTTATGATCCATAAATTCGCCGCCATCGGTTCCGACAACAAAAACGCCGCCGAAAAATGGATGGAATCCTATGACCTTCTGACTGCTGAACTCAAAGGTCTGTCCGAAAATACCCATCTGACCCAGCAGGACCAGCAGCTTGTTTCCAAAATGCTCTCCGCCAGCGGAGACTACCGCTCTCTGTTTGAACAGGGCGTCGCCGCCCAAAAGAAAAAAGATGAGGCCGTCGGAATCTGGCGAACCATCGGCACGGAAATGAGTTCTAATCTCAACGAGGCCATGGAAAAAGTTATTGACCCCGAGTTCCAAAAGGCCGTTCAGGAAAACAACACCGCTCAGGCCACATACTGGGCCGAGTTTGACCAGCTGCTGAATGAAAAGATTGTTCAGAACTTCCTCCTGATGCGGGTCAACGGCGTCTACCTGATTGCCAATGAAACCGACAAGGAATGGGACAACTTCCAGAAACAGCTACAAACCCTGCGAGACGGCCTTGCTGAATGGACCCAAAAAACCGCCTCGGAGCCCAAGCTGCAGGCCTATGCTTCCAAAATGAATGAGGCCGTCAGCCAGTACGCCCGCGCCGGCGAGCAATTCTATCAAAGCCTTCTGGACCAACGAAAGGCCTATTCGCAAATGGTCGCTACCGCCGCCAACATCGTCCAGATGATGAGCGAGATGGACGGTCATCTGCAGAACGCCCTGAAATCCACAGCCAATCTGGTCAACCTGACGCTGCTTCTGGCCTCCGCCGGCAGCATTGTCATCGGCATCATCCTGGCCTATGTCATCACCCGAAGCATCACCAAGCCCATTCACCAGATTATTGCCGACCTGACCACCGGTGCCGAACAGGTCTCCAGCGCCTCCGGACAGGTCTCGTCCGCCTCCCAGTCCCTGGCCGAAGGCGCCACCGAACAGGCCGCCGGGCTCCAGGAAACCTCCTCCTCTCTGGAGGAAATGTCCTCCATGACCAAGCAGAACGCCGACAACGCCCAGCAGGCCAACACCCTGGCCGCTCAGGCCAAATCCGCCGCCCACGACGGCGCCGAAGCGATGAAACGGATGACCGAGGCCATCAACGACATCCAAAAGAGCGCCGATGAGACCTCCAAAATCATCAAGGTCATCGACGAAATCGCCTTCCAGACCAACCTGCTGGCCCTCAACGCCGCCGTCGAGGCCGCCCGGGCCGGCGAGGCCGGTAAGGGATTTGCCGTCGTCGCCGAAGAAGTGCGAAACCTGGCCATGCGAAGTGCCGAAGCGGCCAAAAATACCGCCGCTTTGATTGAAGGTTCCGTCAAAAACGCCAAAAACGGCGTCGAAATCTCCACCGAAGTCAGCAAAAAACTGGAGGAAATCGTCGCCCATGTCGGCAAAACCACCGACCTGGTCGCCGAAATCGCCGCCGCCAGCACCGAACAGGCCCAGGGCATTGAGCAGATTAACACCGCCGTATCCCAGATGGACAAGGTCACCCAGCAGAATGCCGCCGCGGCCGAAGAGTCCGCCAGCGCCGCCGAGGAACTGTCCGCGCAGGCCCAGCAGATGCACACCGTTGTCCAGCAATTGGTCGCCCTCGTGGACGGAAGCAGCAGACAGACGCAATCTCTCTCCTCGCTCTCTGCCCCTGCAGCAGCCAAAAAGTCTCCCCGGCTGTCCTTGACCGACCAGACCTTCCATCTCATCGCCGAAGGCAAGGGCAAAGGCAAGGCCACGAATACGGCCAAGTCCAAGGCGGCTCCGGCTGTCGCCAAGCCTGAACCCAGCCAAGTCATCCCCCTCGAGGACGACTTCAAAGACTTCAACGGATAACAAAAACCGCCAGCATACTCATTCAGAACCCCGGCAGGTCGGAACCTACCCCACCCGCCGGGGTTTTTTATTTTCTGCAAAAAGTCTTATAAAAAAGAAACCCTCCCCAAAACGAAATATTAGGAAAATACTATAGAAACAAAAAGTCTGATAACATCTCAGATGAAACACGCTCTCTTTGCTTTTTATCCAGACAGAGAAATGAGAGAAAAAGCAAAAAATTTAACTAAACTTTTTTAGAAAGCTCGTCGAATCTATCGGTGTTTTCCGGCGGGCCTATCCGGAAATATTCTGATAATCCGCCGCTGTTCTTTTAGACAATAAAAGAGAACTGTTAACATCCCTGATACACATCTTGTTCGACTGCAAAAACAAAACCGTTCAACTTTTTTTGGAGACTGACTATGAAAACAAAACATGTGCTTGTGTGGATTGCTTTCGCTGTCCTGACCAGTGTCTTGCTGGCCGCCGATGAAGAACCGAAGGTAAATCCGAAGGTAACGGCCCTTCTGGAGCAGCTGACCAAGGCCGCTGCGGAAGCCGCTCCGGATCTTTCCGAAGCCAAAACAGACGATGAAAAAAAGCAGCTGACGGAATCGCATGCCAAACTGCAGAAGTTCATTACAGAAAAACTGATTCCGCTGTGCACCAATCCGGTGTTTGTCAAGGAAACGGCGGCCCAGAACGCTAAGGGTGTTTCCCTGGATGAAATCAAGAAGATTGACGAACAGTGGCAAAAGGCCGAAGAGGAGCTGCCGATTCACAAAGAAAAACTGAATAACACCTGTGCAGCGGAAATCAAGCGGCTGGCCAAGGAAGTTCTGCCCAATCTGATCGGTGAATGCTTTGTGATGGACAATCAGGGCGCCAATGTCGGGCAAAATGTGATGACTTCCGACTACTGGCAGGGCGATGAGCCGAAGTGGCAGAAGTCCTTTAACGAAGGCAAAGGCGGCCTGATTATTGAGAAGCGCAAATATGACAAATCCACCGACAGCGTGGACCAGAAGGTATCCCTGCCGATTATTGACCCGGAAGGCAACGTGATCGGGGCTGTGTGCTGGGGCGTGAAAGTGGACAAACTGTAATCGGGATGCTGAACCTGCCATTAACCCTCGCAGACAGAAAGGGGACCATTTATGGTAATCCAAAGAAAAATCGGCATGCTGGCAATTGTACCGCTGGCAGTTCTGGCCGTGCTGTCACTGATTACCTGGCAGGCACTTCGCCGGACAACGCAGCAGTTTGACCAGAGCGTCAACCAGGCCTTTACGACTCTGATCGACAAGGAAATCAATCCGCTGATTGAAGAGACCTTCCTTCCGCTGATTAACAAGGATATCAAGGAGCTTGAGCAGATGCAGGAAAGCATCTCCCTGATGCTCGAAGCGGACCGTGATGTGCATCAGGCCCTTGTGGCCGAAAAAATGGCGCTGGCGGCTTCCGATGCAGACGAATTAAAAGCCATTGAAACGGTGCATTCGGAAAATATTGACCAGGCCGCCGTTCGGATGGAAAAAGCTGCTGCGTCCTTCCACTCTGACCAAACCCGTCAGCTGTACAAGGAATTTCTGGCGGAATTTGAGAGCTGGAAAGCCAAAACCCGGCGGGTTCTTGAGCAGTCCGCCTCGGCGGAAAAACTGGTTTGGGCGCGCAAATCGAGCAACGGAGGCAGTGCGGCCCAGGCCTTCGATGCCATGCGGGACAAAATCGACAAACTCCAACAGGCCCTCGAACAAGAAATTGCCGCCACAATGAAGGCCGTAGAAGCCAAAAAGCAGACGGCTGACGCCAAACGGCAGCTGGTTAATGCGAAAAAAGAAGAGACGATTCAAACCGCTGCCTCCATCCAGAAGGCAGCTCAAAGAACCATTGTGATCTTTCTGGCCGTCAGTATTGCAGCGGCTCTAACCGTCAGCATTCTGGCTCTGGGCATCAGCCGCTCGATTCTCAAGCCGCTCAAGCGAGTGATTGACTCGCTCCATGATGCATCTGAACAAATCCACAGTGCCTCCGGGCAGGTGTCCAGCGCGTCTCAGTCGCTAGCCCAGGGTGCAACTGAACAGGCCGCCGGGCTCCAGGAAACCTCCTCCAGTCTGGAAGAGATGTCCTCCATGACCAAGCAGAACGCCGACAACGCCCAGCAGGCCAACACCCTGGCCGCTCAGGCCAAATCGGCCGCTCATGAAGGCGCTGACTCGATGAAGCGAATGGCACAGGCCATCAATGATATCCAAAAAAGCGCCGATGAGACCTCTAAAATCATCAAGGTCATCGACGAAATCGCCTTCCAGACCAACCTGCTGGCCCTCAACGCCGCCGTCGAGGCCGCCCGCGCCGGCGAGGCCGGAAAAGGGTTCGCCGTCGTCGCCGAAGAGGTCCGAAATCTGGCGATGCGAAGTGCCGAAGCGGCGAAAAACACCTCTACGCTGATTGAGGGGTCTGTGAAAAACGCCAAGAAAGGCGTCGAAATCTCCACCGAAGTCAGCAAAAAGCTGGAGGAAATCGTCGCCCACGTCGGCAAAACCACTGACCTGGTCGCCGAAATCGCCGCCGCCAGCACCGAACAGGCCCAGGGCATTGAGCAGATTAACACCGCCGTATCCCAGATGGACAAGGTCACCCAGCAGAATGCGGCAGCCGCGGAAGAATCCGCCAGTGCCGCCGAGGAACTGTCCGCTCAGGCCCAGCAGATGTACAGTGTCGTTCAGGACTTAGTCAACATGGTCGGCGGCAAATTATCCGCCTCCGCTGCGGGCTCCGCACAGACCGGCAGCACAGCTTCGATGAAGCGCAGCGACCAGATTTTCCATCAGATTGCGGAAGGGAAAAGCCGCCCCAGTCTGAAAAAAGATTCTGCCGTTTCCAAAACAACCGGAACGGAAGATGACTTCAAAGACTTCAACGGATAAAAACTATCCGTGGACTCCGAACAAGTCAGCGGGCCGGGATTTATCCCGGCCCGTTTTGTTTTCTCTCTGAAATGGAAGTTTTGAAGAGAAGAACAGGAAAAAGGACGCGTCTCGTTTCTCCGGGCTCGCGCCCGGGGCTATTCTCCTCGCAACCGCCCAATCTCTCGGCGAGTCGGCAACAATCCCTACACGTCGGGTTTTTGGCTCAACGGAAGCTGTCAGGGCCTTTAAGAAAGAAGAGAGAAAAAACACTTCTACGGCGCCATATTCAGTCCTAAGACACAGCCGGTGTTTGTATAGATATTTTCTGTCTGTCCATAAGCGGCATTGCCGTCCAGAAGACAATAAAAGGGGGCATAGATACCCAAGCAGACATCACATCCTAATCCATTGCTATAGACAACATTATTTTTCAGGGTACAGCCCTCATCAGCCGCTATCCCCGCGGAGGAGGACTGGGCATAATAGCCGTTATGATACACCGCACAGCCGATGATGGATACTCCTTTACCAGCCCAAATGCCAATGGAATCAGAAACCAACATTCCATTGCCGGTCACGGTACAGTCGGCTACCAAAGAACCCATCCCGGCATAAATGCCCTCAACGTATCCGCTGCAATTTTCCCCATTGTCGCATACGACGTTCTCCTTCACAACAGAACCTTCTCCGGCCAGGATACCCCACACACTGCCCAATGCATCTGTACCATTTTGAAAAACAAGGTTGCCGACAATCCTATTGCACCCGCCGCCCACAATCCCGCAAATATTAGTCAGCTCGTCTGTTGTGTTCTCCCCTATGCGGCAGAATTCAACCGTACTCTTACGGCCTACATAAACACCGGTTCCGTTTCGGCAGACTGTACAGCCGTTCACCTGAGAGCCGCCGCCCCCCAGCCAAATCCCTTCCCGGCGGCTGCCGATGACCGAGAGATTGGACAGCCGGATACAGCAAGAGGTTTCTGCGGCATAAACTCCGTATCGGAAACCCTTCTGCCCCTCAGCGGTATCGCTGACAATCGAACCGTTGCGGATTTCAATATTCTCGCAGCCGCCTGCAATGTGAATCCCGTCAAAGTCCTGATTCTGGAGCGTCGGCGGCGTCCAGGAAGAATACAGCCGAAAGCCGTTCATATCCAGCGTCACATTCGAGGCCGTAATTTTAACAGCGTGGCGGAAATTAATCGTAATGTCTGCCGTCAGATAATACGTGCCCGGCTCCTGAATCAAAACCCGATAATCGGCCCCGATGGGCACCGGTCCGGGAATCAGGGCTGTTCGCGGCTCAATCTGGTCCAGGGGCTTCATTGTGGACCCCGGCGGCTCGGATGGTTCCAGATTGCCCGCCCAAACCCCGGCGGAAACCCCAACAATCAAAAGAAAAACAAAAAGAAACAGGATGGACTTTTTCCGGAACATACCCTTCTCCTTTCCCTGAATCTCAACTGCCCGCAATACAATCGGCTTTTTACGATAAGAACAATTGCGGCACAGTTTATTTGAGCAGCCAGCCGTCGGGACAGTAGGTTAGCCACTTTTGTGCAAAGAGGGCAAAGTCAGCCATATCCACCGCATTTGTCAGGTCCAGGTTGCCCGGCAGCGAGCCGACCGCCAGCCAGTCGGAGGCGAAATTGGCCAGGTCGTCGAGCGTCACAATGCACACCCGCACCGACCAGATTTGAGTCCCGTCAAACCGAATCCAGCCGATATTTTCGCCCCAGGCCCAGCCGGTCATCCGCCCCTGAGAATCAATCGTCACACCGCCGTAGGTCGGGCTGAAGTTTATCCAGCCGACGTTTTCGCCCCAGGCAAAGCCGGAAAGGCTGCCGGCGCCGTCATTGGCCACGCCGAACCGCACATTGCGGCAGTTGTTGGTATTGATGCAGTGCAGATTAATCCAGCCGATGTTTTCGCCCCAGACCCAGCCGCTGACCTGATTGGCGTCCACCTGCATCCCGCCGCCGACGCCGGGTTCTGCATTGAGCCAGCCGGCGTTCTCCGCCCAGCCGTATTGGGAATCCGTATTGTAGGGGTCAATGTTTTCCGCCCGTCCAAGCGCTCCCAGCACAACCAGCCAAATCATCCATCGGTTTTTCATCGTTTCGTCTCCTTTGAATCCGGACGGCTACGGGGCATGATTGATTCCGAGCGTGCAGCCGGAGGTATAGAGGTTCACATAGCTGCTACCGATTTGATTGTTGTTCACACACGTGTTCTGATCCACCAGACACCCGGAGGCGTAAATGCCGTTCTGCTGATTCATATAGGCCGAATTCCTGACGACCGTCGAACCCGCAATGACAAAGATACCGCTGGTCTGATTGTTGGAGCATGTATTGCCGCTGAGAACACACGCACTATAGGCACGAATCCCGTGGTTCTGATTCGACCGGGCGGTATTGTCCGTCACAACACTGCCGTAGCCGGCAAAAATCCCATAGTCGCCGTTGGAAAAAACACTGTTGCCGCGAATGGTGGAGGTCGAGTTGGCCGTAATCCCGCTTTGTCCGTTGCGGCTGCTGACATTGTTCTCCACCAGATTATTTTCTCCGGCTACAATGCCGACCTGCGCATTGTAAGACGTATTGCACCCGCGAATGATGCCGCCTTCGCCGGCGGCAATCCCCGTCTGATTCCGATTGGCCGTGCAGCATTCCACCTTTGCGCTGTTGCCTACCAAGATTCCGGTCATGCCGTTGTCTTCCGCGATGCAGTCTCGAACAATGATTCCGCCGCCGGAATCGGCGATGCTGGTATTCAGGCAAATCCCGTAGCCGACATTGTTGAGGACGGTAACCCCCAGAATCTGAATATCCGCGTCACTGACAGAGCTGTTGAAGATTCCGTAACGAAAGGCGCGGATGGTTCCGTTTTTGATGACAATATTTTTTCTCGTCCCTCCCGTTATGGCGATTCCATCCGCCACTTTTGGGCCGACAAAGGTATTTTCAACCCGGAAGCCCATCAAATCGAGCGTCACATGGTCGGCCGCAATTCGAATCCCGCCTTTGTTGACGGTGACAATAACATCCCACACCAGATAATAGCTGCCCGGCTGTGAAATCACATACGCATAGGAGCCGTCACCCGGCGTATTGGCCGCACAAACCGCGGTGCGGGGCTCAACCTGGTCCAGGGGCTTCATCGTCCCGCTCGTGGGCGGAGCCGAGGGATTCAATTCACCCGCCGTCGCCGCCGCCATCAACGCTGCTATCAACCCCGCCAGCCCTTTTGCAAATGTCCTGCCAAACATACGATTCTCCTTTCAACACAGTACTTTTGAAAAAACTCTGTCAAGGCAGGTCGTTCGAAATGCCCCCATCAACACCCTGTCGGCGGCCTTCTTACCCGTCCTCACCCCAACGTCTTCCTGCAAAAAAGCAAACGATATTTTACCTATTTTATCGTTTTTCTGTCCACTGATTCAAGAAAAAAACCGCCTGCTGGATTTGAAAACAGGCGTTTTTTCTGCGTCTGATAAAAAATGCTTATTGTTCCATCAGCTGCAGGAACAATTCCGCCAAAATGGTTTCCGCCTGCGGGGTGTTGAGCAAACCGAACCAGCTGTAGGCGATGGTGCCGCCGTCGGCGGTTTTGACAAGGACCAAACCGTCCCCATAGGAATTGCCCTGCCGGTCTTTAAGAACCAGCAGCGGCCGGTATTCGGCGTGATGCGGACTGCGAACAAACGGTCGCCAGCGGCGGTCTCCGGAGGCCGGAAACAGAATAGGTTGGGAAAGGACCTTCCTTTCTGCCGAGGGCTCGAAAAACAATTCTTTGCCGGCAGGCGGCTGCTCCCAGCCCCCCTTAATTGGGAGGCCGTACCGGGCTGAATCGTTTACAACGCGTCCGTGCTCGTTGTAATAAAACGGCCAGGGCTGCGCGGGCAGCACCGCCAGAATGCCGCCGGATTTGACATATGCTTCCAGCGCACGTTGGACATCGCCCTCCTGAAAAACTGTTGTGCGATAGGTCTCGCCGCCGGCATACAGCAGCATCGAATAACGCTCCTTCGTTAAGTCCCCGCCGACCGCTTCTTGCCAGGTCAGGATTTTTAAATCGCATTTTTGCTTCAGCAGCAGCCAAAACGCCGTTGAGGACGGCTCCGGCAGCACGGCAATCGACCGGTTTGTGAATGCCTCCTGAAGCCGTTTTTGAACAGACGCCGACAGAACCGGTTCAACCGTTTTGGGGGCGGAAGATACCGCTCGAAACTCGCAGCTGAAGCGGGCGGTGAGTTTCAAATAGGCATCGCCGTATTCGACCGACGGCTCAATCTCGCTGCCCTCGTGCCACTCATTAAAACTGGTAATCAGAATCCAGTCGGGAGCCGCCTGGAGGGCCGCCGCCCACTGCAGGGCATACAGGTCGCCGTTTAAACGAGACACCTTCAGGCCCGGCGTGCGAATCTTTGTATCATCATATCCGGGAATAATGGTCAAGGCGGCGATTCGGCCCTGCTGTCGGGCCGTTTGAATCCACTGCGGATAGGTTTGTGCACACCAGCTGCGCAGCTGCCGGAGTGTCTTGTCGGCCAGCTCGCCGGCGGGATTGTAGGTGTGAAGCCCGTCAAAGACCGCCGCCGTCCCATACGAAAAGCCGTCGCCAATCAGAACCGCCCCGCCCGGAAACTCGGTTTCCAGCCGCTCTTTGACCTGATGCCAGCCGAACAGCCCGATTTCCTCGACGGCCCTGCCGTACACAAAAACGACCGGTTTGCCGTTGTGCCGCAGCCAGGCCGGATGCGAAGCGTAGTTTTGCAGCACATGGCGAAGGATGTCGCTGCAGGCCGACTGTGCCGTCTGCGGCGGAGGAACCGTTTCGTAATAAGCCGACGCCGTCAGTCCGTACCGCCGGCAGGCATCGAGGATTTGCGGCATGGCTCGGTCTTCGTAAGAACCCGCTCCCCACCAGCTGACAATCAGCGTATCGATGCCGCTTTCCCGGGCCTGTCGGCAGTGCCGGTCTATCACCTGCGGGCAGTGGGAATCGTAGGCCCCGCCGAGCGGATAGTGGGTGCTGTCGGAAATCTCGTTTTTGTCCGCCTCAATCCGCCCCCAGTGCACAACTCGGCCTGCCCCGCCCGGGCCGTCGGCGGTGCCGTACCACGGATAATAAAACGCCATCACCCGACGAGCCGGCTGACCCGACGGCTCGGCTGCAGCGGCCCCGAACGCCGAAAGCCATCCGGCAATAATCCACATCCATCTGCTCAATGGTTTCATCCCTGCATCTCCGCTCAATCAGGGCATTGTATCCGAACGGCATCGCCGTTTCCATTCTTTCCCCGCCGCTACCAGCGAACCTGTCGAATCTTGCTGCTCGGTTTGAAATAATTGACAAAGAAATACCGCAGTGCATCGATGGGGTGGTCATAAACACCGTCTTTGACCGGGGTTTCCGGGCTGCCGCTGACCGGACGCTGCGGATAGTGATAGCCCTGCATCGCCTCAATCAGCCGGAGGCACCGGGGTGCAATCAGAAGCCGGCTGGTGCCGTCCCCGGCCCGAAGATGCCGGCGAATCAGCTCCAGACCGTTTTCGATGCGGCTCGGACAGGACTGAACCGGAATGCCGCAGGATTTGAGGACCTCCACCGGTGTAAGCCCGCTTTCGTCGCTGGGCTGTTTGCCTGCCGGGTCGCAGAAGGTGCGAACGGCCTGTCCGCCGGGTGTGCGGCGTTTGATTTCCTCCGCATGGGCGGCCAGCGTCCGGCGAGACTGAACATACTCATCAACCACACGCACGATCCCGGCCGGGTCAACCTGAATCCACAGGCACACAAAGGGATGGACATAGCCGAAGTCAATCGCCCGATACAGCGGCAGAACAGGGTCCAGTTCGAACGGACGGACATGCACTGCCGGGTCAAAATCCGCAAAGACGGCGTTCTCCAGACTGGGCCGGATGCACAGCATCTCCGACTCAAAGGCCGCCCGGCTGCTGCGGCGCATCTGCGCGATGCAGTCATCAATCAAAAGAAAGCCGTCGGAATGCCTCGCCTTGCCCTGACAATCGCTGTTTAGGGAACATCGGCTGCAGCTTCGGTCCGGCCCACAGCGCTGAATGACCTCCCAGAGGCACCATTTGAAAATCGGGATGCCCGCTGCAGCGCCCTCGGCCAGAATTTTCTGCATCAGCCCCCACGGGCGATGCATTGTACTGAGGCACTCCATCGCTCCCTGAAGGGCACCGCGGCTTTTTATACAAAACTTGCCGGCGCTGAAAATCGCTTCATCAAACAGCTCGACCTCATCGCAGCGAAGTTTCTGCACGTGATGGCCGCGGAGGGCCCGCTGCGATTGAGCCAGAAGCCGAACCTGGGTGCCGTTTTTGAATCGGCACCGCTCCCGGAGCACTCGGCCTGCGATTTGCTCAGGAAAGGCGCTCCGGACAAAATCGGTCAGATGTTCATACATTCGTCCGGCCTGGTCCAGCGAGCCGGCGACAATGCGTGTGCGGCAGTCTTCTTTAAAAAGACCTTCCAGAAGCGTTGCAATCGCCGCCAGCTGCGTCTTGCCGCCGCCGCGGTTGGCCCAGACGATGCAGTCTCCGCTGATTTGCCCTGCCGGACGCAGCTCGGCAAAATCCGTGCGCCAGGTGTGCCAAAGGTAATCCATCAGGCTGCTGTGGTCCGGACAGACCGATGCATCCGGCACACAAATATCCAGATGCGACTGAAGAAACCCTTTTAACTCTGCACGGGTTCTGGGAGGACGATTTAGCGGAAACGAATCAATCGGCTCCCGGCGGAAATGCTCTGCGGGGCTGTCGGAAAAGGCGGGGGTCATACGTGCACTCCTTCAAGGGTGTCAATCTCATCGATATTTCAGCAACGACAAGCAACGGCCGAGCGTTGAAAAAAAATCGGGATGTTTCGCTTGAAAGCCCTGTTTTGTCTGTTTGTCCTCCTTTATCAACAGCAAACATTATACCAGATTTTTTCGTTTTATCAATATTGATACGGCGGATTTTTTCCCCGCTTCAGACTCAGTTCCCACCGGTTATCCACAAAACCGATTTGCGGTGTGGATAAGCCGTTTATAAGAATTTTTTTTTCTTTCCAACTCGTTTGTTTTTCGATATCTGGCGGCTGTGGAAAAGAAACCGTTAAAATTCCATTTGCATCGGAATTCCACACGGGTCTATCATAGCCGCTGTTTAAAAAACGTATCGAATAGGCCGAACCGAAAACACAACTTTGCTTTTGACACAGAAAGAAGGGAAGAAACCCATGGAGGCCGTCTTCACGGAAGAAATCAATGCGATTCAGGACCATCTGGCCCGCCAGATTGGTGCTCAGCAATATCAAATTTGGTTTCGCAATGCGACGCGTCTGACACTCCGGGAAGAGTGTCTGGAAATCGCCGTGGCCAATCCGTTTATCTCGCAGTGGATTCAAAGCCACTTTGAAAAGCCGCTGCAGAAGGCGATGGAGGCGGTTCTGCATCAGAAACGTCCGATTCAGTACATCACCGACCGCACGCTCAGTCCTGCGGCCAAGCCGAACGGAGCCGTCAACGGCTCCGTCGCTGCGCCCAAAGCGAACGCATCCGCCGCCAAACGCACCGAACCGCTGAAAATGAGTCTGGATACGTTTGTCGTCGGGGCCAAAAATGAGCTGGCTTACAATGCGGCTAAAACGGTGGTTGAACAGGAGAAAAGTCCGTTCAATCCCCTATTTTATCACGGCGGATATGGAGTAGGCAAAACACACCTGCTTCAGGGCATCTGCAACGAAATCGCCCGCCGGCGTCCGCACGCTAAATGGCTGTATCTGTCGGCGGAGGACTTTGCCAATCAATATGTTCTGGCTCTGAAAACACGAAAACTCGACGCCTTTCGAAACCGCTTTCGCAATCTGGACCTTTTGGCTATCGACGATATCCACTTTTTGTCCAACAAAAACGCGATGCAGGAAGAATTTCTGCATACGTTCAACAGCATCGATTTGGCAGGCAAGCAGATTGTGCTGGCGTCAGATGCCCACCCGAAGGAAATCGGGGCCCTGTGCGAGAAACTGGTTAACCGATTCGTCTCGGGGATGGTGATTCGGATTGACCCGCCGGATTTCGATACGCGCTGTCGGATTCTGATGCACCGGGCGAAACGAATGGGCCAGCCGCTTCGCAAAGAGGTGGCCGAATACATTGCCGGCGCTATCAGTTCGAGTGTGCGCGAGCTGGAGGGGGCTCTGCTGAAGGTGACGGCCTACAGCACGCTTACACAAAAAGCCATCACGCTCGAGGAGGTCCGGCAAATCCTATCGGAGCACATCGCCCGCACCGACCCGGTGGTGCACAACTCCGACATCGTGTCCGTTGTGGCGGAGTTTTTCGACCTGAAGCCTGCGGATATTCACTCGGCCCGGAAAGAACGGACGGTCTCGCTGGCCCGTTCGCTGGCGATGTATCTGACGCGGCGGTTTACCAAGATGTCGTTTCCGGAAATCGGCAAGGCGATGGGCAACAAGAATCACGCCACGGTCATTCTGGCCTGCCGGAAGATTGAGGAGGCCCTCGAGCGGAATACGCCGCTTCGGTGGCGCAGCGCGGCGGGTTTTCGTTCCGTGCCCGCCAAGGAGCTGCTCGAGCGGCTCATCGAAAAAATCTCCTGAAACCGGCGGTCATGGATTTGCCGGCTCTGCGGGCAGATAGTGCGCCAGGGTTTCCTCCAGCCGATCCAGCGGGATGTCCAGCGCCGCAAGCCGCCCCTGCGGGTCCACCAGAAACAGAGAAGAATAACGCATAGTGGAAAAAGCCGGGCTGTCCAAGCGAAATGTACCCAAAGTCCATGTAATACTCTGCTGTTTCTGAAGGTACTCCAGCGCCCGCTGGAGGGAATCAGCGGCAATACGAACATTCGAAAACAAACTGAGAATTTCAAACCGGCCGGTCTGTCCAAATTTTTCGGATACAGATTTCAGCCGCTCGACGATTTCCTTTGGATTGTCGCTTTCCGCCAGCATCCCAAAATCCACGAGCAGATAACGACCCCGGAAATCTTTTAAGAAAGCCCAGCGGTTTTTCAGGTCTTTCCATTCCAGGTCCGGAACCGGCTGTTCCAGCCGAACAGAGAAGACAGCTCGAACCGGCACATTGCCGATGTCAACAGGTTTCTCATAATCCGCCTCATTAATCGCTGCAGGGACGGTGAGTTTCAACTGCACAGTTCCCAGCAGGCTTTGGTGCCCTTCCTCGGATTGCTTCCTGCTTTCCGGGTCAAAAATATTCCCGGACAAGACATATCCGCCGGCGGGTACGTTGTCAGCCCAAAACGTCCCGTCCGGCGATACTGTCACATTGGTGCTGAAAGCCGGCATCGAATCTTCCATTTTTTGCCGGGCTCTTTCGAGAACGGCCAGGTATTGCTGGACCTCGGGTTTTTGCATCAATTCCTCCTGCCACTGCCGGCGCTCCTGTAAGGTCATCACAAAATAATCCTCCGGCATCTCGAAATCGGGATAAGACGGCCATTCCGGCTCAGCCTCTTCCGGCTGAAGGAACAAGTCAATATGATCACTGCGGTCCGCCCGCATTTCATCCGACAGAATCAGCCGTCCCGTCACGCGGCGGCCACCCTTGCCAATGGCCGTAAAGGTCGTCTGACCAGACCGAACCTCAATCTGGATGGAATCTGCAAGGCGGCTTATCATAGGCCTGACCGCAATGGAACGGGAAATCTGAACACGACCGGGGAAAACACGGTGGAAGACAAATCGCCCCTCCGCATCGGAGACCGCATCATAGATGACGCTCAGCGCCGCATCGGACTTCGAATGCCCCACAGAGAAATCTTCTGATTGGGGGCGGGTTTGTTGTTTTGATAGACCGTTCCTTCCACACGACCCCAGGGCTGCAGGGTGATAGGAAGGTTTTGTTCAAAGGCTTCATCGGAAATCTCTCCATAGCCGACCTCATGCAGAATAATCAAATTATAAGGAGGAGATACCGGCGGCAGCTCAAACCGGCCTTCTGAATCGGTACGGGCCGCCCGTCGGGTCGAATCCCGGACATATCCATTCTCCAGTGCAAGAGAGCGGCCCTGCTGAACGACATACACCTCCGCTGATTCGGCAGGTGCTCCGTCCGGCAGATACACGGTTCCGGCAGGTCCCCGCTCTTTCGCGAGAAAGATATCCTCGACGATGTCTCGGCCCTGATTGATATAGACCTTGCTTTGGGCAGGCCAATATCCCTCGGCCTCAATCTGAACCGCCCAGCCGACATCCTGATAATACAGCAGCTGTTCATAGACTCCATTCGTACAAATTCTTCTCTGGCTGTTTTGCCAAATGGGCTGCTGGCTGTTATTCCAGTCAATCCCGGGCGTCATCTGAAACCGCTCCACCGGAAGACCGGTTTGGGCATCCAGCACGCGGCCGGTCAGTTTGCCTGTCGGGTAAAGAACAATCTCATACCGATTCTGCTCTGACGCGGTTATCGGATAACCATGATAAAAAGCATATCCTTCCTTCCGGACCGAAAACCTCACTTCATCCGGCGGCAAATCTTCGAGGGTGCAGAATCCCATCGCATCCGTCTGGACCTGGTGAGGATATCCTTTCGAGTCGATGACTCGCACAAGAACCTGATATCCGGGACTCAGGATAAAATTCACATTCTGAAGATTCTCTTCAACGCTCAGCTCCTGCAGGACCGGAGCATACCCGCGTGCGGTTACTGTTATGGTCAGATTTTGAATCGTGCAGTTTGTCAGTCTGTAGCGACCGTCCGCATCGGTTTTTGTTTCTTTTACACCCTGCACAAATCGGTCTGCCCCTGCAAAGACACGGGCTCCCTCAATCGGACGGCCTTGAGAATCCGTCACCTGACCCGAGATAACAAGTCCCTGCTTCATTCGGACCAGAAACGTCTTATTCCGCAAATCCTCCGGCAGCGGCTGAATGCTGAACGGCTTTTCCGGAACATACTCCGGATGCTGTACGTTCATATCGAAGGTTCCATAGTCTAAATCGCATGGGAAGGTTTGGAGTTCCCATCTTCCGTCTGCATCAGTTTTGAGCCCGGCATCCTCAACCAGAGGATATTCTTCCTCTCGGCCGGTTCGATGAAAGGAAAAATCGATTGCCGCCCCTTCCACCGGTTTGCCATCAATCGTTTCCACTCGGCCGCCCACGGCACATCCCTGCCGAAGAGAAACCCGCCTCTGAAGCGGCAGAACCAACGTATCGACGGGAGAATTCATGCCCCAGTACAGCTGAGCTCCGAGATAGGGTTTTTTGCGTATCTCTACATCGAGAAAGGCAATCTTCGACTCATAATAATTCAGTTCATACCGGCCGAACTGATTGGTAAAGGCGGTTTTGGGAATGTTTATTTTGGGACCTATATCAAACTTCAGCTCTGCGCCGGGAATAGGTTCGCCGGTGACGGCATCGATGACCTGAATGCCCAGCACACCGGTCCGCCAGTTGTCGGCATCGACTGCATTGGGATCAAACCAAACCGGTCGGGCTGGTTCGACAGCTGCGGCCGGCGGTTCGGTCTGCTTTTTCGCAGCACCCGGCACCGAACCGGCGCGGGGCACAATCGCAGAATGCTGATTGGGCTCGGCGGGCGGCGGAGCAGACTGTTTCTGCAGGTCTTCCAGTACCCGCAGGGCCTCGGGCGTATTGATTTGAGCCAGATAATCCAGCACCGCCAGGCGGGCCGGCTGCGTGCCGGTCTGAAACAGCGCCGCCAGGGCCGGGATATTTTTCGTCTCAAAGAAATACCGGGCCTGCCGGAGCTGGATTTTCGTCTGTTCCTCCAGCTGCCCCTGATTTCGTACGACCGGCACAGCGGAAATCCGGTCGGCAGGAGCCGGTTCCGACACAATTTCTTTCCCTTTGAACAGTTCGTGCCGGAATTCGATGTCTTTGCGGCTGGGCTGGATCAGCCAAACGGCCGCCCCTGCCATCACCACCGCCGCCGCCGAAACAATCCAGCCCCAGCGGAGCGGACGGGTCTGCCGAATGGGTCCGGCCGCCAGAAAGGCCTCCGCGGCCCGTTCCGCCTTGTCTGACAAATAGGCACGCATCATTTGGCTCCAATCCGAAAGATACCGGTCGTGTTTTTCCAGCCGCTGGGCAAGCTGTCGGCAGGCAGCACACCCCTCCAGATGCCGTTCGAGCCGCTCCAGCTGCGCCGGAGCAAGCGGCCCCAGCAGCCGTTCTGCAAGAAGTTCGCGAATGTCGCGGCAGGAGTCCTTCATCCTTCCCGTCCTTTCCGGAGCACCTCGCCCAGCAGCCCGACGGCCTCTTTGAGCCGCCGATAAATGCTGATGCGGGACACCCCGAGGGCCTGGGCCACGTGGTCGGCTTTGCGGCCGTCAAAATAGTACATCAGCAAAGGCACGCGCAAATCCGCCGGCATCCCGGCAATCGCCGATTGAAGTTCTTCGTAAGATGTTTCCAAACAATCTTTTGCGGCAAAAATCTCCGCCGGAAAAGAAAACAAGGACGTCTCTTTCCTCCGGCGGCGAAGGAAATTTCGGGATTCATTTTTGGCAATCCGTCGAATCCATCCCTCAAACTGTTCAGGACGGCGGAGGGTTCGAATTTTCGTATATCCTTTCAAAAAAACCTCCTGAGCCGTATCCTCCGCATCCGCCGGATTTCCCAAATACCCCAAACAAACCATATAGACAGACCCATAGTATGTCCGGATAAGATCCGCATAGGCCTGCCGGCTGCCCTGCTGGGCCTGCTGCACTAGGTTGTCTTCCGCCGCCGCCCAAAAAACTCCTTTCTGCTCTCCTTTTTTATAGACACCGTTTCAGGAGGAAATTATCAAAAAAATTGCGGGCGCATTCAAGGTGGAGTATATCGAGTTTGAGCAGACAAAAAAAGAAGGGAGGGCCGCCGATGCTCTCCCTTCTTTGATTTGAATGGCTCTTCTCGTACAGGGCTTAGCGGGCCTTGAGGTTTGCGGCGGGCGTTTACCATCAGCCTTGTGTGCGGGTCACTTTTCGCCGTCCCTTCCCCGGCTAAGATGGCCTTTTGGGTCACTGATTAAGAGCCATTAACTTGCTGTCTGGTATTTCGGCAATCGCCTGAAAAAACATAAATAATTTTGTGTTCCAGTATTACTGCGCAAACTTTTATTTGACGTTCGCAGCGGCTTTTTTATCAGACGCGAAAAAATTTTTTGAATTTTTCTCCGCTCACTTCGGTTCCGGACGGTCTGCGCCGCTCATTTAATTGACGGGCCGAAGGCATTCCAAATCAAGTCCGTCTGATTCCAGTTTCCGCCGGGGTAATCCGGATTCCGCGAGCCCTGTCGGTTGGTTGTCGCCCGTTCATAATCCACGCGTTCCGCATGCCCGTCGCAGAAGACAATATGGCCGCCTTTGAGATGACGCCGGGCGAACCGCTTCCAGTCGCCGCGGTGCCGGCCCAGCAGCGAACGGGTTCGATAATAATTGTAATCCGACTTGTCCAGTTCGTCGTTGGTCGTGCGCATTTCGAGCATCAGGACCGTCTGGCCGGGCTGGCGAATCCGGGTCAGATTGACCTCTTCCATATCATCCAGCACACTGGCGGTCGGTCCGTTGTTCATCTCCGAGTTCCAGACATAGCAGAAGAAAAGCTGATATTCATAATTGGCAATGCTGTCATAAAACCGCACGGCGCTGCGGGTAAAACCCTCCGGGAAACGGGCCGCCGGGTCAATAAAAATGCTCGACTTGCACGGCGGCAGCGGAACGGTCCCCCCGCTTTGAACTGCCTGTTCACTGATGCTTCGGTAGGGTTCCTGGCCCAGCATCGGCGGAACGGCGTTGGCCCACCATTTCGGATTGAAGAAATTGTCACCCAGGTTTTCGTCTTTGTTGCCCTCCCAGGGAAGGAAATTGCTGTTCTCGGCCGCAAACATCATCGCGCCCATTCCCCACTGCCGCGTGTTGGAAAGACTGACCAAAGCCCTGCCGTAGGCCCGGGCTTTGCGCAGGGCCGGTGTGAGGATACTCAGCAGCAGCGCCAGCACGGCCGTGACCACCAGCAGTTCTATCAGCGTAAATCCTTTTCGCTTCATCTGCATCCTTCCGTTTCCATTCTTCTAATCCTTTTAAAAATTCGCATGTCCGCTGTCTGGACGGACATACGAACAACCGCATTCACTTATGTGGAGGAAAGTTTATTAATTCGCCCAGGGTGTCGAGCAGGAGGCATCCTCCGGATCCACACATTTCATCCACACCGAGGCAAACCCTGCAAAGTCCGTCAGGTCAATCCGGCAGTCCCGATTGACATCGAGCGGACTGCCGTAGCCCAGTGCGAGGGTTTCATAACAATCCGCCGGCCGATACGGTCCCCGCAGCAGGCGAAAGTTCTGAACCATCTCCGCCCATCGATTGGCCATTCCGAAAGAGCTCGAGGAGGCATCATCAAAGGACGCACCGGTTACGGACGCCGACGGGTCGGCTTCCAGCCGGGCGACTTCGGTGGAGCTCAACCCCGCGCCGCCCCAGTACTGCGGCCCCAGATGTTCGCCGACCGGCCCCCAAATCAGACGTCCCGCTGCATCCACAATCCGCGCTTCCCAGTTATCATTGCCCACGCCGAAATCCCACACGGCGTGATTGAGCACATTGTGAACGGAGGTCACCAGCCGGGCGTTGGGGTCGGTTTTTTCGGCTTCCTGACGCACACTCACATTGAGCCACCAGTCGCCCGCAGCCGGGTTGAAACTTAAATCCGTTCCCAGATGAATCACCGCCTGCGTCTGACCGGGAGCGACCTGATAGGTCCGGTTGCCGTTGACGGTATCCACATAGATGGTGTGTTCCTGCACCAGCGTCAGAATCGTTCCGGCCCGAAGGTTGGACCAGACGGGGTGATTGGAAAACTTGAGAATGCCCTGCTCCACCATTCCGTCGCCGTACCAGATATCCGTTCCGTCAGCCTCCGGAGCCCCGATTTTGTCTGTCTCGGCCCAGCGGATTTCCCAGCCGCGGATATCCAAGCCGTCGCGCGTCACCACCAGTTCGATCCAGTCGCTGCCGTTGCCCTGGATGCGGCCGTTCGGAAGCACACCGGTCAGTTTGCCCGGATGTTTGCCGTCCGCCAGGGCCTGAAAGTACACATCCACCTCGTTTGCATCCGCATACAGCTCGCTGCCGAGGTATTTTTCCGAGCCGACGGCGCTGTACTCATTGACAATCAGGCCGCCGACCGGAATCACTGTTCCGGCCAATGGATAAAAGCCGGGATTTCCGATATCGCCGCCGGCGGACTGTCGGGAATTGTACGAATCGCCGACCGAAGAAAGCACCCAGGATGCCTGAACCGTCTGCTTGTCAAAATCGGATGACGGAACATTTCCGCTGGTATTCTGCGTGCGAATCGTGCCCGGAAAGTCCTGGTCGCCGTAGGTCAGACGGGCTATCAGCACTCCGCCGGCGTCATAGAGATTGATTTCGTCATTTCGCCCGAGATTGTGCGTCAGATTGCCGATGATTTTCACAGACGCCCCCAGCCCCCAAGCCGTCCGGAACGCCGCCGCATCGGCCTCGGTCAAAATCACAGACTCGCCGGGTGAGACCAGACCGAATGCGCTCAAATCGACGCTGCCGGGCGTGCGGCTGTTGTCATCAAAACTCCAGCCGGTCATATCCACCGACGTCGTACCGACATTGGTAAACTCCACAAATTCTCCGTTGACGCCGCTGTACATCCATTCCGTTATCACCATCCGAGCACCGGCTGCACCGCCCAGAAGAACACCCAAAACAAGCACCATAACCTTTTTCATGACCTGCTCCCTTCTGAAAACGTGTAAGACGGCTTTGTGAACCGTCTTACACCGGATGAAGTAAAGTAGCTGCTGGAGTCTTATCCGCGGCGCCGAAGCCCGAGAATCATCGCAAGACCAACTCCAAGAATTCCCATCGTGGCAGGTTCAGGAATGGCGGCATAGTAATAACCGGGATTGCCCACAGCCCCTCCGCCGGAGGCATAGGAACCGAAGGCATCGCCGACAGCGGACCGTACCGCGGCCGCTGCCAGATTTCCGCCCAGATTCTGCACAAGAATGTTGCCGCTGCAATTCTGGGTGCGGGGTCCGCCGATGGTGTCGTCGCCGTAGGTGAGCCGATCGACCAGACTGCCCTGGCTGTCATACAGATTGATTTCATCCCGTCGGCCCAGATTGTGCGTCAGATTGCCGATGATTTTGATCTGAGCCCCCAGATTCCAGGCCGTCCGAAACGCCGCCGGATTTGCTTCCGTCAGAATCGCCGATTCGCCCGGAGCCAGAAGTCCGAAAACGCTCAGATTCACACTGCCGGGAGTCCGGCTGTCGTCATCAAAGCTCCAGCCGGTCATATCGACAGCCGTCGAACCGATGTTGGTAAACTCCACAAACTCGCCGCCCGGCCCGTCGTACATCCATTCGGTAATAAAGATTCCCGCCTTGGACTGTACGGCCGCCGCCAGCAGCATCATTCCCGCCAGAACTCTTTTCATCTTCCTGTCTCCTCTTCCAAATTGATTGGTTGTCTGATTGATTTCAGCCCCTGCGGGGGGTGAATATTCTCTGCAATGCAAACGACTATACAGAACAATGTTTACAGAAAACGAGCGGCCTGTTAAACTTTCGTAAAAAGCCGCCGACCAGCGGACGAACACCGTCCGGTCTGCGCGGTGTGGGGTCAGAGGATGCCTATTGAAACAAGAAAGGATGACGAATGCCTTCGAAGCAGCCGGAATTTCGGCGGTATCTGGTGCCGATTGACAGCTTGTCCACGCAGCAGTTCTTTACGGACTGTCTGGTTATCGGCTCGGGCATAGCGGGACTGCGTGCGGCCATCGAGGCGGCCGGATGCGGCGCTTCGGTGACGCTGGTCTGCAAGGGAACGCTGGCCGATTCGAATACCTGGAATGCGCAGGGCGGGATTGCCGCCGTGGTGCGGAATGAAGACAGCATCGAAAGCCACATCGCCGACACCATGGCGACCGGCGCCGGCCTGTGTGAGCCCGAGGTTGTCCGGCAGGTCGTTTCGGAAGGCCCGGCCCTCATTCGGGAACTGCTGGACTGGGGGACGGAATTCGACAAAACCAACGGGATTCTGGACGCCACACTCGAAGGCGGCCATTCGCACCCGCGCGTCATCCACTCCCACGGCGACTCCACCGGCCGCGGCATCGCCGAAGGCCTGATTCGAAAACTGCATTCGATGCCGCAAATCCGCATCCTCGAGCACTTCTTCGCCATTGACCTTTTGACCAATGACGAAAATGAATGCCTGGGCGTTATCGGGCATCGGGCGGGCAACGCCCTGCAAATCATCTGGGCGGCCCGAACGATTCTGGCCACCGGCGGCGCCGGCCGGCTGTATCGGGAAACCACTAACCCGGAAAACGCCACCGGCGACGGGCTGGCGATGGCCTATCGCGCGGGGGCGGTCCTGCGGGACCTGGAGTTTATGCAGTTTCACCCGACAACGCTGTATATCGCCGGCGCTTCGCGTGCCCTGATTACCGAGACGCTGCGCGGCGAAGGCGCCATCCTGCGCGACCGCGACGGAAACGCCTTTATGAAAGACTACCACCCGGATGCGGAGCTGGCCCCGCGCGATGTCGTCAGTCGGGCCATCCTCGACCGGATGCTCAAGACCAACTCGACTCATGTCTATCTGGATATCCGGCACTTTGACAAAGAGCATTTCCGCAAGCGCTTTCCGGTCATCAGCGAACTGTGCGAATCCTTTGACATCGACATCAGCCGGGAGATGATCCCCGTGCGTCCCAGCGCCCATTATCTCATCGGCGGGGTCAAGGTGGACCGAAACGCCGCTTCGAACATTGCCAACCTTTATGTCTGCGGCGAAGCGGCCTCTACCGGACTGCACGGGGCCAACCGGCTGGGGAGCAACTCGCTGCTGGAAGGTCTGGTGTACGGCCGCATTGCAGGACGACACGCCGCCGAAGGCCTCAAACGCCCGCGAACACACCTGCGTCCCAAACGAATTGAATTTCATATTGCGCATTCCGGCCGCAGTCATCTGGACACCGACGACGTCCGCAATTCGCTGCGGGCCCTGATGTGGCGCAATGTCGGCATCACCCGCCGGGAAACACCGCTGGTCGAAGCCCAGGAGATTATCCGCTTCTGGCAGCGTTATGTGATGGACAAGGTCTTTGATACGCCGTTCGGGTGGGAATGCCAGAATATGCTCACGCTGGCCCTGCTGATGGCCCGTGCCGCCGAAGAGCGAAAGGAATCCCGGGGCGTCCACTTCCGGCAGGACTACCCCTCGCCCGACAACGACCACTTCCTCAGACACATCGAACTGTCCCGCTGAGCGAACTCAGACAAACAGGTTGCGTGAACGGGGCGGGTCGGCTACAATCTCGGCGGCTGGACAGGTCAGCCGGGAAGAGAACCGATGGAACGAAAAAGCCGAAACCAGACCGTGTTTGGACACAAAACCGCCCTGCCGTGTTTGGGGGTTCTGCTTTCGGCCGTCCTTCTGTTCCGCGCCGCCGCATTCGGCTGTGCGTGCAGCGGCTCTTCCCTGGGGCTTTTTGAGGGCTCGCGCGATGTCGGCGAAACCGCTGTCGCCGGCCGAACCGAATATGACCCCTCCGGCGGACTCTACCGAGTGACCGGCAGCGGCGAAAACATCTGGTATCACAGCGACGCCTTTCACTTCGCCTGGAAGGAAATCGTCGGCGATGTCGAACTGACCGCTCAGGTCGAATGGGCCGCCGGCACCCACCCCCACCGCAAGGCCGGCTGGATGATTCGTCAGGGCATGGCTCCCGATGCGGCTTATGTCGATGCCGTCGTTCACGGCAGCGGCGCCGCGGCGCTGCAGTTTCGCCGGATGCAGGACGGCCCGACGATGGAGGTGCCCTGCGGCCTGCCGAATCCCCCGTACATCCGCCTGGTCCGACAGGGCCGGCTTTTCACGATGTCCGTCTCCGAAGACGGCAAAACCTTCGAACCGGTCGGCACGGTCGTCGTCCCGATGAGCGAACCCGTTTACGCCGGTCTGATTGTCTGCTCGCATGACAACACGCAGACAGCTCAGGCCGTCTTCAAAAACGTATCCATCCGAACGCGGGGGCTGATTGAGGAGAAAAACCGGATGCTCGAAAGCAGTCTGGAAATTTTCAACATCCAAACCGGACGGCGGCGTGTCGTCTTTTCGACAACCGAAATGCATATGGAGGCCCCGAACTGGTCGCCCGACGGCAAAACGCTGCTGTTTAACAGCGCCGGACGGCTTTATACCATTCCCGTCGAGGGCGGCACGCCCAAACGGCTCAATACCGGCTTTGCCGACCGGTGCAACAACGACCACGGATTCTCACCGGACGGCCAATGGATTTTTCTCAGCCACGATGACAAGGGCGTATCAAAGATTTACCGCGTGCCTTCCAAAGGGGGCAGACCCCGGCTGATTACTCCGCAGGGTCCGTCCTACTGGCACGGCGTTTCGCCGGACGGGAAAACCGTGGTTTACTGTGCTCAGCGCAGCGGGCAATATGATATTTATGCCATCGACCTTAAAGGCGGCCCGGAGCGGCAGCTGACGAACACTCCCGCCCACGAAGACGGGCCGGATTATTCTCCCGACGGCCGCTTTATCTACTTCAATTCCGACCGGGAAGGCCCGATGTTTCTCTGGCGGATGAACGCCGACGGAACCCACCCCGTCCTGATGACGTTCGACGACCAGTACAACGACTGGTTCCCGCATCCGTCGCCGGACGGCAAATGGATTGTCTTTCTTTCATATCACAAAAGCGTCAAAGGCCACCCGGCTCAGCAGGAGATTGCCCTGCGGCTTCTGCCGACCGACCATGAAGAGGAGCCGCGAATGCTGACACGGCTCTTCGGCGGACAGGGGACCCTGAATGTGCCCTCCTGGTCGCCCGACAGCCGGGAATTTGCCTTTGTGAGCTATCGACTGACGGAATCGGAGAATCGATAACCTTCTTTTACAGGAGACTGATGATGAAACGAATGCTGCCGATTGTGTGTGCCGGACTGGTGCTGTGTGCTTCCTGTGCCGCTGCTCCGAAAAAAACCAAACCGACCTCCGAGGCGGAACTGAAGGAAGTCGGCCGGCGTGTCGTCCAGAATCTGCTGGACCGCAAGGATTATTCGCTTTATCGGCCCGGGAAAGGGCTTCACTATGCCGAGGCCTGTACAGCCGTCGGGGCCCTGCGGTTTGCCGACTATACCGGCGACAAGGCCCTGCTTGAAAAAATCATCGCCCGCTATGAAAAATTTCTGGAACCGGACAGCATTCTGATTTCACGCCACTCCCACGTGGACCACAATGTCGAAGGCATCGTGCCGTTTGAGATTTACCGAATTACAGGCGACAAGCGCTGGCTTGAATTGGGTCTGACCTTCGCCGACAGCCAGTGGGAAACCACACAGGAGGACGGCCTGACCAGCCAGACCCGCTGGTGGATTGACGATATGTATATGGTCGGAATGCTCCAGATTCAGGCCTATCGAGCGACCGGCGACCCCAAATACGCCGACCGGGCGGCGATGCAGCTGGCGGCCTACCTGAAGAAGCTCCAGCAGCCCAACGGTCTGTTCTTCCACGGGCCCGATTTCCACTACTTCTGGGGCCGCGGCAACGGCTGGGTGGCTTCTTCGCTGGCCGAGGTGCTCAGCTCGCTGCCGGCCGACCACCGGCTCCGTCCCGAAATTATGGCCGGCTACAAAAAGATGATGGCCTCGCTGCTCCGCTATCAATCCGACAACGGGATGTGGAGGCAGCTGGTGGATTATCCGTATTCGTGGCCTGAAAGCTCCTGCACGGCGATGTTCGCCTATGCGATGGCCGTCGGCGTCGAACACGGCTGGCTGAAGAAATCACAATATGCGCCGGCTGTCGAAGCGGCCAAGAAGGCCCTGATTGCCCACGTGGACCGGGAAGGCAATGTCCGCGAGGTCTGCGTCGGCACCGGCCAGCAGGATGACATTGAGTTTTATCTGAAGCGGCCGCGCGTCGTCGGCGACCTGCACGGGCAGGCCCCCGTCCTGTGGCTGATTTCTCACCAGCTCAAGCCCTAAAACACAAACGCCGGCTCGTAAAAAGCCGAACGTTTATTTGAGCTCTTCATCAAAAACAACGGCCACCTTGCCGCAGCGGCCGGAGGCCATCAGCGCATAGGCCTCCGCCGCCTGCGCCAGGGCAAAACGGTGGGTTATCAGCCGATCGGGGTGCAGTTTCCAGCGCACCAGCCGTTCGACCAGCTCCTCCATCCGCCACAGGCACGTCACCCACGAACCGTAAATCGTCTTCTGGTCGTGAATAATATCCGGCGACGGCTGGAACCGGCAGGTGCCGCCTTCACCCAGAAAGACGATTTTACCCCACTTGCGGGCCGCCTGAATGCAGGTGAGCCGTGCCGTTTCATTCGCCGAGCAGTCCACAGATTTTTCGACGCCGTGCCCGCCGGTCAGGTCGCGAACCTGCTGGACGTTCCCCGGTCCAGCCGGCAGCAGAACGTCAAACAGCCCCAGCTGTTCGGCAATCCGCAGCCGATCTGGAATGACTTCAATCCCGATGATTTTGTGGGCACCCATCGCACGGGCCAGCATCGCCGACGCAAGGCCGACAGGCCCCAAACCCGTAATCAGAACCGCATCGTTGCCGCAGACGCCGATTTTCTCCAGCCCTTCATAGACCGTGCCGAAACCGCAGGCCACCTGCGCCCCGTCGGAATAACTCAGCTCATCCGGCAGCGCGATGAGGTCTTTCTCCTCGGCCAGCAGGTATTCGGCCATCCCGCCGTCCCGCTGCCAGCCGTAGGCCCGCCGATACGGGCTGGTGCAGGAGATGTAGTACCCGCGCCGGCAGTCATTGCACAGCCCGCAGCCGGAGATGTGATAGACAATCACCCGGTCGCTTTCCTTGAACCGCCGACATCCCGGCCCCGTCTCGACAATCTGTCCGGCAGGCTCGTGTCCGGCAATCATCCCGGGTTGATAGCCCTCCGGACCTTTCCCTAGATGCTCGTGATAAATACAACGAATATCCGAGCCGCAAATCGTAGAGGATTTCATCCGAATCAGCACTTCTCCGTGTCCGGGTACGGGAATGTCAAACTCTTTGAGAACCGCGGTACTGTTGCCGGGCAGAATCGCCCCTTTCATCTTTCCTTTCATAATTTTTCCCCTGCATCAGATTCCTGCACATCCATTTCAAACCCACTGATTTTCAGCACACAGGTAAAGGCGTCAAACGGACGCTCTGTTTCCATCGCCGGCCATGTCACCGTCAACCGCCCCGCCGAATCGACGCTCCAGTCAATCGGCCCGGCCCATCCCAAAAGGTTCACACGTCCCTGACCGGACGCATTCTTCAGCCGAAGCGTTTTCAGGACAACGGTCTGTCCGGCGGCGGGTCTTCCCATCAGAAACACATACAGCGTCCGTCCGTCTTTAGAGACCGTATAGCGGACATCCTCGGCGGTCAGCGGTCTGCCGCGTCCTTCGTTGAATCCGGCCCCCCGAATCGGAGCCGCTTCGCTCATCGCGGGCCCCTCTCCATACACCTTCCATGGACGCGTTGCATAAATCGCCTCTCCGTTGACATCTATCCAGGCCGCAATCTCCTCCAGAATCCGCTCTTCCTCGGCATCGAGCGTGCCGTCGCTTCGAAGCGGAACACTCAAAAGCAGATTGCCGTTTTTGCTGACAATATCAACCAGCATCTGAACGACCGTCTTGGCGCTTTTGTAGCGGCGCTGCTCGTAAATCCGCCGGTCATAGTGCCAGCTGCCCAGACATGTGCAGGTCTGCCACGGCAGCGGCTCAATCTGAGGGCTGGTGCCGCGCTCAATATCCCAGACCATGCACCGCCGCTGCTCGGGCGTAAGCACCTTGCCGGTCAGCACAGCTTCCAGCTTCCCTTTGTTCCAGCGGATGCTGCTGTTGTAATAGTGGGCGGCAATCCGAAGACCGACATCACTGACCGGATACAGCGGCAGGGCCGTATCATCAAAATAAATTAAATCCGGCCGATAGCGGTTGAGCAAATTAAGTGTGCGGTTGTAAAACTTGCGGCAGTACGCCTCATCCGGAACACTGGCGCCGTTTCCCCAGTCCCACTGGCGGTGAATCGCCGAAGGGTCCTCCGCATCCGCACTGCGCGGATGATTCTGGGCGTACAAATCCTGCGGGTCCAGTCCTTCCCACCAGAGCCCTTTGCCGTCCGCCTTCGTCAGCTTGCCGTCATACGGCACGCCGGCATAGGGCCCGGTTTTGTCCGCTCCCTGCGCCGGCTCATACCAGGTCCAGGCGTGCGAGGCGTGGACGCTGACGCCGAAGCGCAGGCCCTGCCGGCGCGCCGCCTCCGCCCAGCCCGCAATCAAATCCTTTTTCGGGCCGACCTTCACCGAGTTCCACGGCTGGTATTTGCTGTCCCAGTTGTCGAAATTGTCGTGATGATTGGCCAGTGCCACAAAATAGCGAGCCCCGACCCGCTTATACAGCGCCAGCAGTTTGTCCGGGTCCCAGTTTTCGGCCTTCCAGGTATGAATCACATCCTTAAAGCCAAACTGCGACGGATGGCCGTAGCGCTGCCGATGATAGGCAAAAATATCGCCCGCCCAGCTCGGCGCATTTTCCATATACATAAACCGCGCGTACCAGTCGCCGCGCTCCGGTGCACACTGCGGCCCCCAATGCGCCCAGATGCCGAACTTGGCATCCCGAAACCACTCCGGCGTCTCATAGCGGCTCAGCGATTCCCAGGCCGGCTCAAACGGCCCGGTCTGCATCCGCTCCACCCGCTCCCGTTCGGCACAGCCCCCCAGCACAACCGCCGCCAGCATCGTCAATATTTCCGTTTTCCTCATACCGACTCCTTTCTATCTGCCCGATGGTCCGTTGCAGCCGCTCTTACGGCGGCGTAATCTCGCCCGCGGGGTCCCACAGGTCCTCCCAGGACTGATTGGGCTTCCACAGAAAGACCTGCCCTTTAATCAGCCGGCAGTTTTTATCAATCCGCCGAATCTGCTCCATCTCGTCTTCGCTGAGCGGCTCGCTGACCGCCGCACGGAGATTGTCGGCGTAGTGATGCAGTGAAAACGGAATCGGAATCTGTCCCCGCTGAATCGCCCAGCGGATGCACACCGCGGCCACGGTCGTTGACCGCCGAGCGGCAATCTTCCGCAGCACCGGGTCTTCCAGCACCACCGTATCTTCGGGGGTTCGGTCCCGGTCCGGACGGGCGGGCGAGCCGAGCGGACAATACCCGACCGGTACAATGCCGTGCTCCACGCAAAAGGCAAACAGCTCCGGCTGCTGAAAATGCGGATGCAGCTCCATCTGATTGCACACCGGCTTGATGCGGGCATCCCGCAGCAGGAGTTTGAGCTTGGGGATGGTCATATTCGATGTGCCGATATGCCGCACAAGCCCCTGCTCCACCAGCCGCTCCATTTGGCGCCAGGTCTTCATATAATTGTCGTGGATATACGGCTTGGCGTCCGGACTGCGCGAGTGCACATCGCATCCCGGCGGGTGATAATTGGGAAACGGCCAGTGCACCAGATACAAATCCAAATAGTCCAGCCCCAAATCCTCCAGCGAACGCCGGCACGCCTCCTCCACCCGCTGGTGCATATCATTCCAGAGTTTGGAGGTAATCCACAGCTCGCTGCGTTTCAGCCGGCCGCTGCGGAAATAATACTGCAGCACCTGTCCAATCTGCTTTTCGTTGCCGTACACCGCCGCACAGTCCAGATGCCGATATCCGGCCGCCAGCGCCTCGCCGACGGCCTGCGCCACCTGGTCGGCGGAAAAGCGGTCCGACCCGAACGTACCCAGCCCAATCGCCGGAATCTTCGCTCCCGTGTACAAGACCCGAACGGGCACCTTCGAGGGCTCAACGGCCTGCGGGATATGGTCAAAATTCATCCTGGCCTCCTGAACACATCAACTGCCGCAGGGGCTCTGCATTATTTTTAGGTCAGCAGATGCCCCAAAACTCTCCATACAACGGTTAAAGGCTTTCAAGTGTACTCAAAAGCTGCGAATAAGATACCTCGCTTCGAATCCGGAAAAAATGGATTATTTTTCTAATTTATGGACTATTTTTTGATTTTTGCTATTCTTATCCTATGCTCAAGCATTTGCTGGACAATCTGGAAATCAACATCCTGAACATCGAACTGTACCGCGTGCATCGGGAATGGAACCACCGAAACGTAAACAGCCCCTATTCAAGGATTTATCTGATTACTGACGGCGAAGGCACCCTCCGGCATCACGGCCGGACCTACTCCCTTCAAAGCGGCTTTTTGTATCTGATTCCCGCCTTTACGACAGTAGATATGTCCTGTCCGGATACCTTCGAGCACTATTACATCCACCTGACGACATTTCTGCCGGACGGCGTAAACCTGTTTGCTTTGGTGGACTGCGACTATCAGATTGAGGCCCGAAAATACGGCATCGGACGCTGGATTTTCGACCGGCTGCTGGAGCTGAACCCAGGTCTGGAACTGATTGAACGCGACGCCAACAAGCCCATTTACGAATCGGTCCTGCGCCGCAGCGAAGAACTCAGCCAAACCAAGACGGCCGCCGAACTGATGGAAACCAACGCCCTGATTCGGCTGATTCTGGCCGCCTTTCTGCGAACCGCCAACCCCGCCGGAACCGATACCGCCCTGCGCGGCTACAGCCGGTTTCAGCGGGTCCTGCGGCATATCCATCAGAATCTGCACCGGGAGATCACGCTGGCGGAACTGGCGGACCTGGCCGAGTTAAGCCCTGCTTATTTTTCCAATTTGTTTTCCCGAATGATGGGAGCCGGCCCGATTGAGTTTGTCAATCGCCGCAAAATGGAACAGGCCCAGCGGCTCCTGCTGGGGACTTCCAAACCCCTCAAGGAAATCGCCGCCGAGGTGGGCTTTCGGGATGTTTTTTACTTCTCCCGCCTGTTTCGAAAAATCACCGGCAGCGCCCCCGGCCGATACCGACGGGAACATGTGTCTTCCTGAAACAAAAAGCATCTGCTTCTTTTCTTGCCAACAAGGCCGCCTTCGGATACAAAAGACTCATCGACGGGAGATTGGATATGCTGCACAACAAAATACAAAGGTACGCACTCGTTGTCTTTACAAACACTCTGCTGACTCTGTCTGCATCGGGCAAATCGGAAAGTCCGCGACAGATTCTTGATTTTGACTGGGACTGGAAGTTTCTCAAAGAAGACGCTGCCGGTGCACAGCAGACCGATTTTGACGACAGCACCTGGCGGGCGGTCCACCTGCCGCACGACTGGAGTATTGAGGGCCCCTACAGTCAGCAATGGGCCAGCGGCACCGGCTATCTGCCCGGCGGCATCGGTTGGTACCGCAAGACTTTCTCCTCGCCGTTGGACTGGAAAAACAAGACTGTTCTGATTGAATTTGACGGCATCTATAAGAACTCGGAAGTCTGGCTGAACGGACAGTTTCTCGGCAAACGCCCCTTCGGCTACATCGGCTTTCAGTATGACCTGACGAACCATCTGCTCTTTGACAGGCCGAATGTGCTGGCCGTCCGCGTCAATCATTCCGATTTTGCCGACTCGCGCTGGTACCCCGGCTCCGGCATTTACCGGCATGTGCGGCTGATTGTCACTGACAAGCTCCGCATCCTGCCCTGGGGCGTTTCTATCCAGTCCAAACCGCTGGAGGGCGGAAAGGCCGCCGTGTCCATCGAGACCGTCCTGCTCAACGGCCGAACGCAGGCCGCCCGCATCCAAATCGTTTCCTCCATCTTTGACGCCCAAAATCGGCGCGTCTTTCAGCAGGAAAGTCCGGAAACCGTTGAACCCGGCAAACAACTCATTCACCGCAGGCATTTTACCCTCGAAAACGTTCGGCTCTGGTCGCCGGATGACCCGGTTCTCTATCGACTCGAAACCGCTCTTGTAGAGGACGGAAAACCTGTTGACAAACTCGACACCTCCTTCGGCATCCGCTCCATCCGATTTGACCCGAATGAAGGATTCTTCCTGAACGGTCAAAATCTAAAAATCAAAGGCGTTTGCATTCACCACGACGGCGGCCCGCTCGGGGCGGCTGTGCCGGAAAAACTCTGGCGTTTCCGCCTGGCTCAGCTGAAGGAAATCGGCTGCAACGCCATCCGCACCAGCCACAATCCGCCCGCACCGGAACTGCTGGACCTGTGCGACCAGATGGGGTTTTTGGTGATGGATGAGGCCTTTGATGAATATACCCCGCCCAAGAAGAAATGGATTGAGGGCTGGAACAAAGGCACACCCGGCTTTGACGGCTACGGCAAGGTCTTCGAAGAATGGGCCGTTCGCGATATTCAGGATATGGTCCGCCGCGACCGCAATCACCCTTCGATTATTCTCTGGAGCATCGGCAATGAGATTGACTTCGCCAACGACCCGTTTTCGCATCCGTCCATGGGGGCGGAGTACAAGCCCGACCAGCCGCCGGCGGAAAACCTGACCAAGCTGGCCCGCCCGCTGGCCGAAGCCGTGCGTACCCTGGACAGCACCCGGCCCATCACGGCCGCCCTGGCCAATGCCTCTGTATCCAACCTCGTCGGTTTTGCCGACCTGCTGGATGTCATCGGCTACAATTATCAGGAGCAGCGGTACGCCCAGGACCATCAGCAGTACCCCAACCGCTGCATCCTCGGCAGCGAAAACAGCATGTCCTTTGCCGCCTGGAAAGCCGTGCTCGAAAACGCATACGTATCAGGTCAATTCCTGTGGATTGGCTATGACTATCTGGGCGAGGCCGCCGGCTGGCCCGTCCGCAGCTGGACCCGGGGGCTCTTTGACCTGTGCAATTTGAAAAAACCCATCGCCTGGCAGCGGCAGGCCTGGTGGACCGACAGGCCGATGGTCTATCTGGCCGTGACGACGGGCGGAGGCGGCGGCTTTCGACGCGGGCAGGAGCCGCAAAGCCACTGGAACTGGCCGGCGGGCTCAACCGTCACGGTGCTAATCTACTCAAACTGTCAGGAAGTCGAGCTGTTTCTCAACGACAAGTCGCTGGGGGTTTCCGCTCCCTTGAGCGTGCCCGAGCGAACCATCCGCCGGCCGGTACCCTTTGAAAGCGGCACATTGACCGCCGTCGGCAGAAACGGGGAAAAAGAGCTCTGCCGATATACCCTTACCACCGCCGGCGCCGCTGAGCAAATCCGCCTGATTCCCGACTGCACTGCGCTTCGGGCCGACGGCAGAGACACAGCGCTTGTAGAGTTTCTTATTATGGACGCCAGCGGAACCGTTGTGCCGACGGCTTCGGATTCTGTGTCATTTGACATCTGCGGTCCGGGCCGGATTCTGGCGGTCGGAAACGGCGACCCCGCCTGCCATGAAAATCACAAAGGAAACACGTATCCCGCCTATCGCGGACGCGGCCTGCTGATTGTTCAATCGGAAAGACAGGCGGGAACCATCGAAATCAAAGCCGCCGGCGGCAATTTGAAACCGGCTGTGCTGACGCTGAAATCCCACTAAAAAGAAAGGCGGAAATCCTTTAGGCCTGCTCCGCACGTTCATCGCACAGACGAATACAGTGCATTCCAGCCATCCCGGGTAGGGGCTGCCGCCAATCATCAGTCCGCTTAAAAAAGAATCAACCGGCTGCGCAAGTCAAAGCCGGTTCTCAAGCGGAGTGCAGATCAGCAGCCGACGACCGTGCCGGAGTGGGATCTCATCAATCCCCCAGCCGGTCTTTTCTAAAACCATTTTCACTTTCGGCAGATGCCCGGAACTCGGAAGCAGAAACAAATGCGGAAAACCGTCCTCCAGCATATCCTGAACTTCCTTCTCCACGGTCTCCGGCGACATAAAAGCAGGATAGGGTGTATCGTCGTGGGTGATATTTTCGACCTCCATCGCTCCGTAAAACCAAAGCCCGTCCACCCGCTCCCCGACCACGACAATTTCGTATTGTCCGCTCGGCAAATGCGTTTTCAGGTCCTGCCATAGAGCACGGCAGTCATTGCGAACCGGCACAAACCCCATCCCCGCCCGCACGCCCAAAAGCAGAATGCCCCAAATCGCCGCAAACGAAAGGGCCTTACGACCCTCGGGAGAAAGACCCCATCCGGATTCCGCAAACCAGGCCGGAATCAGCCGTGCCGAAGCCAAGGCCAGGGCCGGAAATACCGGCAGAGCATAAAGTCCCAATTTGGAACTGGCGAAGGTTAATACCGCCATCGGAACACAAATCCAGCAGGCCAAAAACAAAGAAGAAGGGTTTGCCGCCAGTCGCTTCCAGCTCTCCCAGCGGAAGTACCGCCGAATCCCGTCAGGATGACGGAACCAGTCAATACTCCACGGCAAGGTCCCCAGCAGCAGAACCGGCGGATAAATCAGCGCCCCCCTCAGGCCCGGATTTCTTTGATACACATCCGAAACCAGCCGTCCCCAGACCTGACTGACAAACAAATATTTGGCCGCACCCGGTATCCGCCAACTCACAATAAGATACCAGAGGAACCCAATCAGCCCGAAAACAACGATTCCCGCAGGCAGCCACCATCCCCGCAGATAAGAAATCACTTCTCGGCGAACCAGCAAAAAAACAAACATCGCCCCGCACGGAATCAAAGCCGCCGGCCCTTTGGTCAGGAATCCCAGTCCGACCGCCGCACACAGCAGGATTTTCCAAAGGGTCTTTCGCATCTCTTCCGGCCGCGTGCTTTTCCAAAAAGCCGCCATTGATAATGTCGTAAACAGCGTCAGCGGGGTATCCATTGTGAGAAAATTGGCCGCCGAAAACGGAAGAATCATCGTGGCATAAATCACCGCAGCCGAAACCCCGTCCCGCAGGCGGCCTGTGAACGACCGACCAAGCTCAAAGACCGTCAAACAGGTGAGTGCATAACACAGTCCAAGGAAAAACCGTGCAGAAAATTCGCTGTATCCAAAGAGTTTCAGACCGGCCAAAATCCCCCAATACAAAAGAGGCGGTTTGTCCAGAAAGATTTCCTCTCCAAGTCGAGGGATGAGGTAATCTCGATGCAAATCCATATTGACGGCTGTTCCGATATAATATCCTTCGTCCGGCTGCCAAATGCCGCGAATCCCCTGGAACCCGAAGGATAAAACCAAAAGAACCGCCCCCGCCGACCAGAAGAGTGTTTTGGATTGCATCATCTTACCGCAGTTTCAGGGTTGCCAGCGCCAGAATTGCGAACGCAATCGACAGCAGCCAGAACCGCACTACCACCTGAGGTTCCGACCAGCCGCTCAGATGAAAATGATGATGAATCGGCGAACATTTAAACAGCTTGCGTCCCACGGCATATTTGCGTCGGGTATATTTGAAATATCCCACCTGCAGAATCACACTGCCCAGTTCCATCACAAACACCCCCCCAATCAGCAGCAGGAGTATCTCATTGCGGGTCACAATCGCCCCATACCCCATCGCCGCCCCCAGCGGCAGGGACCCGATATCTCCCATAAACACCTGTGCCGGAGGACAGTTGTACCACAGAAAACCGAGAATCGAGCCGGTAATCGCCGCAAAAAAGATGCACAGTTCGCCCGCTCCGGGCACCCGCGGCAGCAGCAGATACCCCGCCCAAGTCATTGAAGTCGCCCGCCCCATTGTTTCCGAGGCAATATAGCAAAGAATCACCAGCACCGTGGAAACTATCCCGATGCACCCGGAGGCTAATCCATCCATCCCGTCCGTCAGATTGACCGCATTGCTTGTAGCCGTAATATACAGCATCGACAGAATCACAAACATCCAGCCCGCCAGCTGGATGCCGTGTTTATAAAAAGGAAGCCACAACAGGCGCGCATCCTCCAGCTCCCTCATATCTGAATACAAAAACCAGGCCACCAGCAGGGAACCGCCCAGCTGATACACCAGCTTCTGCCAGACCAGAAGTCCGTCCCGGCTCTGTCCAGTCCCTTTGTTGGTCAGTTTCCAGTAATCATCCAATCCCCCAATCCATCCAAAAAACAGCATCAGGATGACCGCCTTGTGCACAAACGGATTGGTCAGTTTCGACCACAGAAAAGTCCCCGTCAGAATCCCCGTCAAAATGATGATTCCGCCCATCGTCGGGGTATTGGCGCGGTCTTTCATCAGTTCATTGAGTGCGGCATGGTGAAATTCGGGCCGATCACCGATTTTTTTTCGCATCAGCCAGCGAATAACCTTCGGCCCCAGCCAAAGCGTCAGCCCCCAACTGGTCAGAGCCGCCATCACAGCTCGAAACAGCACATCCTCATACGCATAAAAACCGATGCGGTAAATCTGCAACCACTGGCAAAGATGATAAATCAATTTCTTCCTCGTTTCTCAAGAGGCACTCTGCCGTCCGCCGAACAGCTCCCGCAGCCGTTCAACAACCCGTTCCAGCCGGACCGAGCGGGAGGCCTTAACCAGTATTATATCGTCCGGCCGGATGTAGAAATGCAGATTATTGCAGAGGGCTTCCACCGTACCAAAGGCAACCCGAACGCTGCCGCCGCCCAAATGATTATCGGCTCGCACCGCCCCCTCCGCCAGCACCTGAGCAAATTGCCCCGCCGATAAAAGAACAACTACACCTTGTTCTGCTGCAAACTTCCCCAGTTGACGGTGTAGGGCTTCGCTCTCCGCCCCCAGCTCGAGCATATCCCCTGCAATAAAGACACTCCGACGGCCCTGCGAGCGGGCCATTCGAATCAGGCAGTCCACCGCATTTTCCATCGAAGCCGGATTGGCATTGTAGCAGTCATTCAGCACGGTCAGCGGCCCCACATGTTCCACCTGCAGTCGCATCGGAGCGGCTCCGGCCGTCTTGATTGCTTCCGCAAAGTCCGATAAACCAACGCCCAAATCCCGACAAACCGCCCAAACCATCAGACAATTGCGAAGCGAGGCCATCCCGGCCAGGGGAATCCGAATCGTCCGGCCTTCCAGCTGAAGAAGACCGTTCGTCCCGCAGCTGTGCATCCGTTCCGCTCGAACCATACATTCCGGTCCTTCACCGACGGTGATGACCGGATGGGAAGAACGCAGGCGAACAGAACGAACCAAATCCGGAATATCCCCATTAATATAAACTTTTCCGCCGGAAGCTAACCCCTCCAGAATCGCCGTCTTTTCCCGAATAATGGCCGCTACAGAACCCATCCCTTCCAGATGAGCCGGAGCAATATGGGTAATCACGGCGATATCCGGACAAGCCATCCGGCTCAGGGGGGCAATCTCACCGGGATGATTCATTCCGATTTCCACCAAGAGAATCTCATCGTCCGGCTGGGCCGACAAAAGCGTCAGCGGCACACCGATTTGATTGTTGAAACTTTTCGGGGCCTGCCGACACCGAAACCGCCGACTGAGCACACAGTGAAGCAGATGGCGTGTGGTAGTTTTGCCGACGGACCCGGTAATTGCAATCACCCGAGCTTTCAGCCGTCTTCGATACCATGCCGCCAGCTGCCCCAGGGAACGGATCGTATCCTCTACGCGAATCACCGGAATCTTTAGGTCGGTCGGCGGCTCCTTCTGCACCACAGCACAGGCCGCCCCTTTCTGCTCTGCCTGATGGAGAAAATCATGCCCGTCAAACCGTTCCCCCGGCACGGCAAAAAAACACTCCCCCGGCTGGAGCGTGCGGGAATCTATGCTTACTCCCGTTACCGCTCTGTCCAACTGCCCGGAACAGGATTGCCCCAAAACCTCACACAGACTCGATAATGTCAAAGATTCCATTCAACAGTCCAATTCGGGTTTTTGATACACTTCGTCCGAGTTCCTGATAATCTACCAAAGGATTGTGAAAAGTGCTATGGGGTTGTTGAAATGCTGAAAAACTGCATCAAAATCCTATCGGGAAACGGATGAGAAGGACATCAGTATAATTCCCTATCAATTCGTTAAATTGCAGAGTTTGAACCTCTTTAAAAAAAAGAAAAGCAGCGGCAAGGAGGCAACCGCTGCTTTTTTCCCAGGTTGAAGAACCTGGCATTAGGAGGAGGAGGGTAATCTTGTTATTATATTCTACGGAATTTTCCCTATGCAGTTCAAGACTCTTTTTTAAAAATTTTTAATTTTTTTAAAATTTCTTTTCAACTACAGAATATACTCTATCTTGAATTATTAATAAAATAGAACTAAACCAACCAAAACCTAAATAATCCTGCTTTTTATGAGACCATTAAACAGGATATACTCTTGCTTTTTATATATGTATAATATTAAACCTTCAACTTTTTTATTGAACTTTTTATAAGACTGATATAGGATGCAGGAAAGCAGGGGAGAAGAAAAGAAAAAGAAGGGAAAAATCCTGCCGGAGGATTATGAGCAGCCGGTCTTCAAAAACCGGTTTTACGCTAATCGAGTTGCTCGTAGTGGTGTTTTTGATTGCACTGCTGCTGGCTATTGTTATCCCCTCCCTCTTCAAAGCTCAGGGACGAGTCCAGACAGTTACCTGCCAATCCAATCTCAAGCAGTGGGGAATCTATTTGGTCATCTACTCCAACGATAACGAAGGGTATCTGCCTTCCGACAGCCGGGACTGGATGACAATCCTGCTGCCCTATTCGGAAATGGCGCCATCCGCCGCCGATTCGAAAGCCCAGAACGATACCGGCTCAAAAAGCATTTCCTGCTGTCCGACAGCCTCTCAGCCCGGTTCTAACCCGCCGAGCGATTCCGGCCAGCCGTTTGCCGCTTTTCCCATTCAGTATCCTCACTCTTCGGAAACCGTAGCCCTCGGCAGTTACGGAATCAACGGCTGGGTCTGCCACGTTCCCTCTTCCGAAAAAGAAATTTACGGCATTCCCACGACCAAGAACTGGAGACGATTTGACGTCGGTGAAAGTGCTTCCAAAATCCCGCTGGTACTGGACAGTATGTGGATTCGGGCTTTTCTGGACAACACCAATCTGCCGCCGGAGAAAAACGGGGACTTTAACAACTGCGATTTGACCGGCGGCGGAGCTCGCCAGATGCGTCATTTCGCTATCGCCCGGCACAGCGGGCGCACCAATATTCTGTTTCTGGATTTAGGGGTTCACCAGACAGGGCTGAAAAACCTTTGGAAGATGAAATGGCACCGGGGAAGCGACACCAACGCTCCGGAACCTGAGTGGCCTGAATGGATGCAGGCCCTGCCGGAATAATCCGACAGGGATTCCCGCAGGTGTTTCTTACAGATTCCATGCCTTCGCAAACGCCGCAAAACTGCGGTCATAGGTTTTTTCCGCCGCCGGCGGAAAACAGCAGCCCGGCAGCTGGCGATTTTTCAGATGATACTGAAGGCACTCGCAGCAGATGCCCTTTCGGTCGCATCCGGGATACGAGCAGCTGCAAAACTTCAGATTCTTCTGCTGTTTGCACTCCATAAGACCCTCTCATTCAAACGAAGAATGAAACTCTACACAGCAAGCCGTCGGATTTTTGCTCCGACCCGATTCAGTTTTTCCTCGATTTTCTCATAGCCCCGGTCAATATGATAGACACGCTGGACCGTGGTCAGCCCGTGAGCGGCCATTCCCGCCAGCACCAGGGCCGCTGACGCCCGCAGGTCCGATGCCATCACCGGCGCGCCAATCAGTTTCTCCACCCCTTCCACAATCACACTGGAACCCTCTTTGCGCAGATGAGCCGCCATTCGGTTCAGCTCCGCCACATGCATAAACCGGTCCGGAAAGATTTTTTCCGTAATCACACTGTTGCCTTTGGCTAACGCCAGCAGGGCCATAAACTGCGCCTGCAGGTCCGTCGGAAATCCCGGATACGGCTGTGTGGTAATATCGGCCGGCAGCAGCTGTCCTTCGTAGCGCACCGTACATTCTCCCGGTCCTTCTTCCACCGTCAAACCGATATGGCGAAGCCGGTCTGTCACCGCCAGCATCTGATGAATCGGGCAGTTTCGAATCCGCAGACACCCGCGTGTAATCGCCGCCGCCGCCATAAACGTCCCTGCCTCAATCCGGTCGCCGATTACCGAATAGGAAACCGGATTCAGATGCCGCACCCCTTCAATCACCAGCCGCGGGGAACCGATGCCGCTGATTTTCGCCCCCATTGCGTTCAGGCAGTTAGCCAAATCCGCCACCTCCGGCTCACAGGCCGCCGATTCAATCACCGTCGTGCCTTTGGCCAGGACCGCCGCCATCATCACGTTGTCCGTTCCCAGCACGGTCGTTCCGAAGGGCCCGCCCAGAAAAATCTGCGTGCCGACAAGCCCGCCCGCCGGCGCCTCGGCCACAATATAGCCCTGCTCCAAATGAATCCTGGCCCCGAGGGCTCGAAGCCCGCGCAAATGAATATCCACAGGCCGGTCCCCAATCGCGCAGCCGCCCGGCATCGACACCCGTGCCTTGCCGAAGCGAGCCAGAAGCGGCCCCAGAATGCAGATGCTGGCGCGAATCTTGCGCACAATGTCATAGTCCCCCACCGGGCGGTCCAGCGGTCCGCTGTTAATCTGCAAAGCCCCGTCGGCTGTCCGCTCCACCCGGGCCCCCATACTCTCCAGCAGCGTCTCAAACGAGGATATGTCCGCCAAATACGGAGCATTGGGGATTGTGCTCACTCCGCCCGGCAGAATCATCGCCGCCATAATCGGCAGCGTCGAGTTCTTGCTGCCGGCTACCTCTATTTCGCCTTCCAGGCGTACCGGTCCTTCGATTTCAAAAATATCCATCCTGCTTTTCCTTTGCCAAATGAACCGCTTTTCACTATAACACCCTCCAGGAGAGATTGCAAATGCCCTCTGGGACAGGCGGACAATTCATCGGCTGGCTGGCGGCCGCTCAGGAAACGGCCCCTGCCTCCTCTGCGCTCCGAACGCTTTCTCTGCTTTGGTGGACCTTCTGTGCTCTCGGCGGACTGCTGACAATCCAATGGATGGTTTCCCTTCGGCGGGGCAACCCGCTGACCCGCTGCCCTGTCCGCAGACACCGCCTGCCGACATGGTTTGTCCCCCTGCAGCTGTTTGTCTGGATGCTCGGTTCTTTCCTGATTCTGTCGGTCATTAAAACGCTTGTCCCGCCGCAGAAGAAGGTTCTCCTCGAAGCCGCCCTCCACGGAAGCACTATTCTGTGGTATCTGCACCTGACAGTCCTGTTTCTGGCTGTAGCCCATTTCGGTTTTGTCCGGGGACTAGTCGGCTTCGGTCTGGATTTCCGCCGACTCAAAAAAGACTTGCTGAATGCAGCCGGAATTCTTTGGGGACTGCTGCCGCTGATTGTGCTTGCCCTCGAAGGAACATCCCAAATCGGTCGTTTTCTCTTTGGTCCGGATTTTACAATGGACCGTCATACGTCCCTGTCAGCCCTCCAGGAATATCCGCAGCTGTGGCTTCGGCTGCTGATTGTGGTCAATGCCGTGCTGGTAGTACCCGTGTTCGAGGAAGTGCTCTTTCGAGGTCTTCTTCAATCCGTCCTGACGGCAGCCCTGGGAAAGCCCTGGGTGTCCATTCTTGCTGTTTCCGCTCTTTTTGCCGGAATGCATCCTTATCCAACTCACATAGCCGCCCTGCTGATTCTCTCCATCGGGCTCGGATACGCTTATGAAAAAAGCGGTTCGCTTTGGCAGCCCATCTTTATCCATATTCTTTTCAACAGCATTAACGTCGCTGCCGCTCTGCTGGGCGTTTGACGATTTCTTCTCTTTTCCAAATTGACACCTCTGTAAATCTTTCTATGATAGGCCGGACATTCTGGACCGGATTAACTCGAAGCTCAAAACGTAGAATTCAGAATATTATGTGGCTCCGTCTTTGGCGAAGAAAACAGGCCTCGATTCGGCAAACCCTCAAAGGAAGCTCCCTGCACCGTTTTTGGGGCCAAACCCTCTTTCATGACCTGCTCTGGCGGACCGACCGACGCTCCATTGCAGGCGGGCTGGCATTGGGCCTTTTTATTGCCTTTACCCCCACAATACCGTTCCAAATGACCCTGGCTGTCATCGGAGCCCTTTTTCTGAAGGTGAATCTGCCGATTGCCATCGCCGCCTGCTGGATTACAAACCCCCTGACCGCCCTGCCTGTTTATACCGCCGCCTGGAAACTCGGCAAATACCTGATAGAACATATCGGAATTATCCATTCCTTTTTGGATGCCCACCGGTTTGAAGCCAAATCCGCCCATCTGATTCTCAACGGGATTTATCTTTGGACAGGGTCCCTGATTTTCTCCACACTGGCAGCCGTCCTCGGATCTCTTCTGGTCCTTTTGCTGTGGAAAATGCCTCGGTCCCGTCGTCGAAAGCGGCAGACAGATTCCTTGCAGGAACCCGGCCTCTTCTCCGACCGCAGCAGTTCACAGACAACCTGAAAATTTTAAAAAATCCGGAAAAACAGACGTTGGCGCCCCTTTCCGACCAACTGTATAATTCCTGTTTTCCAAGACAGAAAGCCGAAAACCAATGTTGACAACGGAAAGGACAGCCCCCAAAGCTGCATGGGGGAAATCTTCAGAAAGCAGGAACAATTCAGAGCCGTTGCGGTCTGACAAGGCGGCCGGAAAAAGACCCGGGCAGATAATCTAAAAACTTCTCCGTCTGCCCCCGGCCGGTTTGCTGCCGCAGCATGGGAGGCAGAGAATGACCAATCCGCTTTTGATACCGGAACTGAAAGAACTGCTGGCAAACAACGATTCGGAAACGATTCAAAAGTTCTGTCAGCAGAATCATCCGGGTACGGTCGCTGAACTCATCAGCGGTCTGGAGCCGTCAGAAATCTGGCAGGTCCTTCACCTGCTCGACCCCCCTCTGCGGGCCGAAATCTTCTCCTTTTTCGACCTGAATAAACAGGTTGAACTGGCGACCGGTCCGAGCCGAAAGGATATGGCCCGCCTGCTGGAAGAAATGCCTCCTGACGACCGGGCGGACCTGGTCCGAAAACTCGACGAATCCCTGCTGGAAGAGATTCTTCCGCTTGTGGCCAAGGCCGAGCGGGAAGACATCCGCAAACTGGTCTCCTACGAAGAACGCACCGCCGGGGCGGTGATGAGCACGGACTATGCAGTTCTTCGCCCCGAAATGACCGTCGCACAGGCCATTGAGCAGCTCCGCCTCCAGGCCCCGTCCAAAGAAACCATTTACTATATCTATGTGATTGACGAAAACCGAAAGCTCATTGGATTCGTCTCGCTGAAAGACCTGATTACCGCCAAGCCGACTCAGCTGGTGCGGGATATCATGCACACCGACGCCATTTTTGCCCGCGTCAATGATGACCAGGAAGTCGTCGCCAAGCTTATCGAAAAATACGACCTGATCGCCGTCCCCATTGTGGATGAAAACGGTGTGCTGGTCGGCATCGTCACCCACGATGACGCCATCGACATTATCCGGCAGGAACAAACAGAAGATATGGAAAAGTTCATGGGAATCGCCGGTACCCACGAAGTCAGCAATTACCTTCAGACGCCTTGGTGGAAGCATTTTACCAAACGAGTCTACTGGATTGTCGGTCTGGCTGCTCTCGGACTGGTTTCCGGACTCGTGATCCACAGTTTCGAAGCAACCCTGATGAATCTGCTGATTCTGGCTTTGTATATGCCGATGGTCGCCGATACGGGCGGCAATACCGGCAGCCAGGCCGCTACCGTGGTTGTCCGCGCCCTGGCCCTCGGTCAGCTAAGGCCGAAAGACTTTCTCAAAGTGCTTCTGAAGGAATTTCAGGTCTCACTGGGTCTTGCCGTCATTCTCGGTCTGCTTTCCTTCGGCAAGGTTCTTTTCCTGTCCCGCACATCTGAAATCCCCGGCGGCTACTCCCTGGCGATGATTGCTGCAGCCATTGCGGTTGCCCTGGGTCTTCAGGTCATCACGGCTACGCTCATTGGGGCCGCTCTGCCGCTCCTCGTTGCCCGATTCAAACACGACCCGGCCGTCGTCGCCAGCCCCGCCCTGACCACCATCGTCGATATCACCGGCCTGTTCATCTATTTCTGTACCGCCAAAGTTTTCCTCGGAGTCTGACGATGACGGAACCGCTCCAGCCCCCTTTTCATACGATTCAGTGGGACGGCGGCCTTGACGGAACTCTTCTGGTGCTGGACCAGCGCAAACTGCCCGCTGAAGTTCGGTTCCTTCCGTGCCGAACTGTTGAAGACATAATGGAAGCCATCCGGACCCTGGCTGTCCGCGGTGCACCGGCCATCGGGATTGCCGCCGCCTTCGGCCTGTGCATCGGCCTTTCCCAAGCCAAACCCGATTCAATTTCGCGGGCCCTGACCGCCATTGAAGACGCCGCCGCCCGGCTGGCCGTCAGCCGTCCTACCGCCGTCAATCTCTTCTGGGCCCTGGAACGAATGAAAAAGACCGCCTATTGTTTCGTCGAACAAAACCCACGGGCCGATGTGCAGGACCTCCGCCGACATCTGCTCAAGCAGGCCCACACTATCCTTCAGGAAGACATCGACACCTGCCGGGCCATCGGGGAACACGGCGAGTCTCTTATCCCCGACGGCGGCGGCATCCTGACCCACTGCAACGCCGGCGCTTTGGCCACAGCCGGTATCGGCACCGCGCTGGGCATCCTGTACACCGCCCACCGATACGGCAAGCATTTCAGCGTCTATGTTGACGAGACACGTCCGCTTCTGCAGGGGGCCCGCCTTACGGCATGGGAACTGAGTCAGTTTGGAATCCGACCGACCCTGATTTGCGACAATATGGCCGCCTCTCTGATGAAAGCCGGCAAAATCAGCGCCGTGCTCGTCGGGGCCGACCGGATCGCCGCCAACGGCGACACCGCCAACAAAATCGGCACGCTCGGCCTGAGCATTCTGGCCGCCCATTTCCAAATTCCTTTCTACGTTGCCGCACCGACCAGCACTTTTGATTTGTCTATCCCATCCGGTCAATTCATTCCGATTGAGCATCGCAGTCCGGACGAAGTCTGCTCGTTCCGGAATCTGCGGATTGCCCCGCCCGACGCGGAAGGGTATAATCCGGCTTTCGACGTAACGGATGCGGAGCGAATCAGTGCCGTCATTACCGAAAAAGGCATCCTTCGCCCTCCGCTGGAGAAAGCCATACGCCAAATATTGGGAACCAAATGAAAATCCTGTTCGACCTGCTCCATCCGGCCCATTTTCATTTGTTCAAAAACGCCGTTGCGGAACTTCGGCAAAACGGCCATCACGTCGAAATCATCGCCCGCCAAAAAGACTGCCTGCCCCAGCTGCTCGACAGCACCGGCTGGCCCTATACCCTGATTCCCCGCCGCGGCACCGCCGGCCTGCCCACGCTGGCCCTCGAAACCCTCCGGGCTGCTGGACTGGCCGCATGGAAAGGGCTCCGGCATAAGATTGACATCATGGCGGGCACTTCCGTCTCCATCGGTCCGGCCGCCCGCTTGTGCGGCGCCCGCGCCTGCATCTTCGAAGAAGATGATGCCGCCGTCATCCCTCTGATGGTCCGGTTCGGATACCCCTTCGCCCACTACATCATTACCCCCCAGTGGCTGACCGGCGAAAACCACGGGCGAAAACACCTGACCTATCCGGGATTTCACGAACTGGCTTACCTGCACCCCCGGCGGTTTCAGCCGGACCCAGACATCCGCCGGGAATTGGGCGTGCAGGAAAACCAGTGGTATTTTCTTATGCGTCTGGTTGCCCTCAAAGCCCATCACGACATCGGCCAAAAGGGGCTCAGTCCCGACCAGGCCCGGCAGATTCTCCGTGTGCTTGCCGAACACGGACGCGTCTTTATCAGCGCCGAATCCGACCTCGCTGAGGACCTGAAACCCTACCGGCTGCCCATCCCGCCCCATCGAATCCTCGATGCGCTGGCATTCGCCGACCTGCTTGTCTCCGACAGCCAAACCATGAGCGTCGAAGCGGCCATGCTCGGCACCCCCTCAATTCGGTGCAATACCTTTGTCGGCCGGCTCAGCGTCCTGAACGTCCTCGACCGGCACTACGAATTGACCGCCGGCTTTCTGCCCTCCGATTTTGACAAACTTCTGATGCTTCTGACCAAGTGGCTCCATACGCCGGACCTGAAAGTCCAATGGCAAATCCGCCGCCGCCGAATGCTCGACGAGTGTATTGACCTGACCGACTGGATGCTGGCGCTCTTCGAAGACCTGGCCGCAGGAAAGGACCGCCGGCGTCCCAGGCAGGAGACCGCACAATGAAAAGACCTCTTCGCATCCTGACCATCCTCGGCGCCCGACCCCAATTTATCAAGGCCGCCGCCGTCAGCCGGGCCGTTCAAACCCTCAACAGCCGCTCTGAAACGCCGCTGATTCAGGAAACCATCGTCCACACCGGCCAGCACTACGATGAAAACATGTCCGACATCTTCTTTCGGGAAATGGAGATTCCCGCACCGGCCTATTATCTGGCCGTCGGCAGCGGTGAACACGGTGCCCAAACCGGACGGATGCTCGAAAAAATCGAACAGGTCCTCCTTCAGGAGCGTCCCGATTTGTGTCTGGTGTACGGCGATACCAACACCACACTGGCGGGGGCTCTGGCTGCCGTCAAACAGCACATCCCAACCGCCCATATCGAAGCGGGGCTGCGCTCTTACGATCAGCGTATGCCCGAAGAAATCAACCGTCTCATCGCCGACCACATCTGCCGGTACCGATTCTGCCCCACCCGGACCGCCGTCGAGAACCTCAAAAAAGAAGGCATTGAATCCGGCGTGTACCTGACCGGCGATGTGATGTACGACTGCCTGCTTTATTACCGCCAAAAAATTCAGGACCGCCAATCTTTGATTCTTTCGCAATTCGGACTCCAGCGGGGAACCTACTTTCTGGCAACTCTTCACCGCGCTGAAAACACCGACAATCCGCATCGTCTGGCCCACATTTTCGAGGGTCTGCGTCGAATCGCCGAATCGGTCGGGCTCGTTCTTTTGCCCCTGCACCCCCGCACCGCCGCCGCCCTTCAGCGTTCAAACCTGCCCGTCCCGCCGCAGATTCAGCTCATCGAGCCCGTCTCTTACCTGACCATGCTCGTCCTCGAGCAAAACGCCCGTGCCGTCCTCACCGATTCCGGCGGCGTCCAAAAAGAGGCCTATTTCCTCCGCATTCCCTGCCTGACGTTCCGGGATCGAACGGAATGGCCCGAAACCGTCCGCGACGGCTGGAATATCCTCGTTGATGCCGACCCGCATCGAATCGCCCAAACCGCCGCCTCCCTCCAGCGTCCTCAATCCGAACCAAAGACCGCCGAATACGGTGACGGCTCCGCCTCCATCAAAATCCTGCAAATCCTTCTGGAGCAATTTCGCCCCGGCGGCTAACCAACCCGCCGAAAAAACTTGCCCCCCTTCTGTCGGCTTCTTACAATCAAACAAACTTTATGAAAAAAACGACAGACATAATACCATTTGATACGGAAAACTTTTTCGTTCCTGCCGATGCCGGCCGGAACGCCGGCGCCGCCTTTACCGTGTATCCCGAAAAGGGTTTTCTCCATGGCTGTCTCGCTCGGAAAAAGCATTAAAACACAGTTTGTCGGCAACGTTCTTTTTTCGCTGCTGATGGTGGCCGCTGCAATGCTCACGGCGCGCATCCTCGGTCCGGCAGACCGCGGTCTGCTCCGGCTGGCCCAGCTGCTTCCTCTGGTTCTGACCAAAATCTTCAGTTTCGGTCTGGATATCAGCAGCGCCGCCTTCCCCGGTCTGTACCCGGACCGCCGACGCGAGCTGTTTCTCTTGACGGTTCTGCTTTCGCTGGCCGGTTCCCTGGTAGCAATCCTCCTCGAATATCTGTTCTTCGCCCTGCCTTTCCCCAAAGGCCAGTTCGGCCAGATGACTCCTTTGCTGATTACGCTGAGCATCGTATATATCCCCTTCTTTATGCTCGCCCAAAACCTGATGACCTTCGTTCGCGGCTGCGGACAAATCGACCGTTCCGTGCGCGTCCAGCTCATCCAAACAAGTTCGCTGCTGGTTCTTTTGCTGATTTTCGTCCTTGCCGGCCGCTTCACCGTTCCGCTGGCAATGACGCTGTTTATCCTCTGCACCCTGCCCGGCATTGCGCTGGCCGTTGCCTATCTTCGTCCCTATTGGAATCTTCGCTGGTTTACCCAGACCGGCTCGCTTCTGAAAACCTCTCTGCGGTTTGGGATGCAGGTCAGTTTATCCCACATCGCCTCCTTCCTGGTGCTCTATCAGGACCAAGTTATGCTCGGTTTTATGGTTCCCCTTGCGCAGGTCGGCCAATATATGATTTCCGTCTCCGTCGCCGAGCGGATGCGTCTGCTGCCCAACGCCGTCTCCATGGCCTTTCTGCCGCACCTGTCCTCCGATTTGCAGAACCGCCAGGCTGAAGTGCCCCGCACGTTTCGGCTGACCCTGCTGATCTCTCTGCTGGCTCTGGTGCCGTATGGTCTGCTCGGCACCGCCGCCATCGCCCTTCTGCTGGGCCGACCTTATGCAGGCTCCATCGCCCCCTTTCTCATCCTTATAGCCGGTGTTGCCGTCGTCGGTGCCGCCGACATCCTCGCAGGCGATTTGGCCGCCCGCCAGAAACCCAAATACGCCGTCATCAACGGCTATACCACGTTCCTGCTCAATCTTGTCCTGAATTTCCTCTTCATCCCATCGATGAGCATCATCGGCGCCGCTCTGGCCAGCACATTGGCTTACTGGCTTTCCGCAGCCTTGTGGATTTTCTTCTATCTCCGCGAAAGCAAACGCCCCCTCCGCTGCCTTCGGTTCGAAGCCGATGACTTCCGCTTTCTCCTCCAAACCGCTCGCGACCTGCTCCGGCGTACAGCCGGCCGATTTCACAAATCCGCCTGATTCGCGTTGGAAGAATCGACCCTTTTCAAACCGGCGATTGCCTTTTTTCCAGACTTTCGATATACTCAAAACGGTTGCAGGAATAAAAGATGAAGCTCATTATACAAATCCCCTGCTATAACGAAGAAGCCACGCTGCCGCAAGTTCTTGCCGACCTGCCCCGGCAAATTGACGGCATCGACATCATTGAATACCTCCTCATCGATGACGGCAGTACCGACCGTACCGTTGAAACCGCCCGCCGCCTGGGTGTTCATCATATCCTCCCGCTCGGCACAAACCGGGGTCTGGCCTTCGCTTTTCTGAGGGGGCTTCACTATGCTGTCCAGCTCGGCGCCGATATCATCGTCAACACCGACGGTGACAATCAGTACGACGGCCGCTGTATTCCAGACCTCATACGTCCGATTCTCGAAGGCCGGCTTGACATCGTTATCGGGGCCCGTCCCATTAAAACCATCGAACACTTCTCCTGGTCCAAGAAAAAACTCCAGCAGCTCGGCAGTCGGGTCGTTCGCCAGTTTTCCGGTACGGACATTCCGGACACCACCAGCGGTTTTCGCGCCTACAGCGCCGAGGCCGCAATGAAGCTGCACGTCTTTAACCGCTACACCTACACGCTCGAAACCATTATTCAGGCGGGACATATGGACCTGCGGATCGGTTCGGTACCCATCCGCGTCAACCCCCAGACGCGCCCTTCGCGGCTGATTTCTTCAACCCCGGCCTACATCGCCCGCTCCGCATCCATCATTCTGCGCTCCTATATCACCTACAAACCCTTGTGGACATTTTTCTATGTGTCCATTGTTCCGGGCACACTTGGCCTGGCCCTGTGCATTCGGTATCTGTATTTCTTCTTCACCGGCAGCGGGCGAGGACACCTGCAGTCCCTCCTGCTGGCGGCCATCCTCCTGATTCTCACCTTCCTCCTGTGGGTTCTCGGCATCCTGGCCGACCTCATCAGCGTCAACCGAAAACTGATTCAGGAACAGCTGTACCTGTCTCGAAATCAGGAAAGAACCGGCCGCCGGATGGATTGCTCCGACACTCCAAAAACAACCGGATAACGATAAGCCCCAAAAAATTCCCTTGAAAAACATCCGCTTTTCCCTTATCAAACCTGCATCGATGCAAGATTTATGTTCGATTTATGAACAACAACTTTGAGACAAGGAGAACGAAATGAAAAAGATGATTGCAGCAGGATTGATTTGGGGCCTACTGGGAACCTGTGTCTTGGCATCGGGTTTTATCGGAACACCGACGGCCGGACTGGACAAAGGCCAATGGAGCGCCGGCTATGAATACGCCTATTCCGAGCAGGAGCTGGAGAAAACCGAAGTCCCGGGAACACAGTTTACGCTGAACGCCGACAGGGAAATTGTCGGCAGCAGCAGAGATGGATATACCCTCAAAATCGACGAATTAAAAATCCATCGGCACTACATCTCCTTCGGATACGGCATTGACTCCTGGTGGGAAATCACCGCCGCTATTGGTGCCGCCGACCTCAAAATGGACACAAACGCCCCCTTTGGCCGGCCCATTTCCAATCTCGATACGGATTATGCCTGGGGGCTTGGAACAAAATTCACCTTCTTCAAACAGGATAAAATCGACTGGGGTTTGGCCGCCAAATGGAACTGGATTGATAATCAGGCGGACACGAGCAGCACAGCAGACCTCGGCGGAGGAACCATTGTAAGAAATAAACTCAAAACAATGGTGGAATACTGGGATTTGGTGATTGCTCTGGGGCCGACAATCAATATGGGCGGCTGGAAGCTGTACGGCGGCCCCTTCTACTACTATCTGGACGGCGATATCAAAAACCATTTAACAACTTCGAATTATACCGGCGGCACTTACAGCGGCGGAAGTCTGCTCAAGGAATCCGGCGAACTCAAAGCCGAAGACAACTGGGGCGGATATATCGGGGCCCAGTTTGAGCTGATGAAAAATTGGGATACCAACGTCGAACTGTCCGCCACACCGGAGGGCTGGGGAGTCGGAGCCGCACTCAAGATAAAATTCTAACCCCATCGAAAACCTAAAGCATCCCTGAAACCGCGGTTTGCCGCCGCGGTTTCTTTTTTTCTCCGCTCCTTCACAGAAACATCTGTGCAGCAGCCCTAACTGATCGTGTCTATGTTGTTATCCAGATTGAAATAGTCGATTTTTTCCTGAGGATTGGTGCCGTTCAGGTACTCTTCGATGTTGGTATAGCCGTCGCCGTCTGAATCAAGAGAGGCATCAGAGGGCTCCTTCGGGTTCAGCCCATATTGGGTTTCCCAGTCATCCGTCATCCCATCTTTGTCGGCATCTGCCGGCACCTCGTCAGGTGAGAAAGTATAGTCCGGGTACCCGCCGACCTGCTGGGGGTCGCTGATAATGCCGTTCTCAAAACTCACCTTGCCGGTTCGCACCATCTCCACCACGCGTTTATCCACAGGGTCGCGCCGCGGCAGCGTGGCCCCCGCCTTCGCCAGGACTTCCTGATAGGCCTGCAGGGCCGTCTGCTGGTTGACCGGCCATCCCTCAAAAGGCGTGTTAACCCGGGCCATCTCGAGAGTCCCCGGTCCTTCCATCAGTTTGACTCCCTTCCAGTTGTCCGCCGTTACATCCGGATGCCCTTCGATGAGATTGCCGGCTATATACCATTTGCCCGGCCTTTTTCCGGCCGGAGGATACCATCGGCTGTTCTGGAACCGCCGGCCGGGCGAGTACATATCCCGCTGCTCAATCCGGACAATCGTGCTGACCATATCCTCGAGGGTTGCCGGCCCCGGCTTATAGTAGTTATTGATCACGTTGATCAGCGAGGTCTCATCGCCGCCGTCCATTGTCCGGTGACGCCAGTTGAAGACGACGTTGTTGCGGAAGTCAAACTCGCCGCCCATGCCGATGGAAGGATTGCGTCCGGTATTGCACGCAAACAGATTGTGATGGAAGGTTGAATCCTGCCCGCCCCAGGTGCCGCCGAATTCATGGCCCGGCTTCATCCCTTCGCTGGAAATGCAGTATTGAATCGTCAGATTCTTCACGGACGTTTTGACCATTTTGGTCTTTCCGGGATTCTTCGGGTCGGGCTGCTCGACCATCGCGCGGTAAAGCGAAAGGTTTTCGTCTCGTCCCCAGCTGGTCGAACAATGGTCAACAATAATATGATGAAGCGGGTTTCCGCCGATGTTGTCCGAACCCTGCCCGCCTGTGGTAATCCCCCGGCGAACCCGCAGATGACGCACAATCACATTGTGGGTGTTGATATCCAGCGAGGCCCCGGCGAGGCAGATGCCGTCCCCCGGTGCGGTTTGTCCGGCAATCGTGATATCCGGGTGATTGACGGCCAGGTTGGATTGAAGATGAATGATGCCCGCCACGCGAAAGACCACAATGCGGGGGCCTTTTGTCTCAATCGCCTCCCGCAGACTGCCCGGGCCGCTGTCGGCCAGACTGGTTACGAGGAGCACTTTGCCGCCGCGTCCGCCTGTTGCAAACATCCCGCCGCCCCAGGCCCCCGGAAAGGCCGGAATCGCCTCCGGCAGGTCCGGCGGAAGAGGAGGAATCATCCCCGCCGCAGGCTCCCGGACCTTTGCGTCAGAGGAAGCAGCCTCCTGAGCCGCTGACAGGCCAACAAACAGACACGCCGCCATCCATACGGTCCAAAACACTCTTGAGGAGAAATCACGCTTGTTCACAGTCCGCTCCTGATTTGAATGTATCGTTTGAGAGAGGTTATCCAATCGCCGGGAACAAAACACCCGCCGCCTGCTGCAAAAAAGGAATCAGTTGCGGCGGTGATTTTTCGGGCAGCGAGAAGCCAGCCGCTTCTTTGCACTTTGCACGTCAATCGGTTTTCTTACTTGCGGGTAGGACTCTGAATGGCCCAGCCGCGCCCCATATATTGCGTATCATTGTTCTGACCGGGTGTGCGGAAAGGAGCAAAAGCCGTGTTCAGTGCGTTGCCGCCAAAACCATAATCCGTAATAGAGGGATTGCTGAAGTAAAAATCGAGTCGGGCCTTTGTGTCCGAATCCTGCCATACGTGTATTTCCGCATGCCCGTCACAAAAACCAATAATCCCGCTGTTGCCGTGATTGATGGAAATCGGGTCCCGCCAATACCATTCTCTAAACTCGTTGAAAGAGTCCCAGGGGGTATAAAACTCCCAGGCACCGAAGTTAAAATTCCTGCCTTCGCCCTCTTCCACAAAGTTATACCGGGTCGCAGGAGAAGTGATTTGATGGAATCGGGTTATGCCGCTGCCCAAGGCCGATGGGATCGCATAGGAACGAAAAATTGTTGTTCCGTCATACTTGCTTTTCCGATATGTATCTCCCGGGCAGTGATAGGTGTCAAAATTATCCACCCCGTATTCATACATCTTGCCTTTGGCAATTCCCCTCTTTTCATCGTCATCCGTAACCGGCGGATTGGTCGAAGTAGGCAAACAGGGAGTCCCGTCTTCCCGGATGGGATGTCTGACCCACGGAGCTTGTGCATCGGACGCCGTCGGACTTGCAGCCATAAATCTGCCGTCATTTTCTCCCTGGTACGAATACCACGCCAAGGTAAGATTTTTGACATTGGTCAGACACACTGCCGTAGCCGCCTTTCTCTTGGCCATCTTCACCGCAGGGACAATGATAGAAAGCAGCAAAGAGATGATTGCGATGACCACCAGCAGCTCAATTAACGTAAATCCTTTTTTTCTGGTCATTTATGTGTCCCTTCAATTTTTCACATTCAGGGGCAAAAAGCCATCCTATTTGGTATTGTCGAATATTCCCGCTTATCTCACAAGGCAATTTTGCGCCCTAAAAAAGACAATTCCGCGCAAAACCCCACATTCTTTTCAAGTAATTGTCAACCCAACAACCATGCTTTTCGACAGTTGCCGCCGGGAGAGCCCCAAAAAAGCTCTCCCGGCAGCAAAAAATTCACCGTCCCTATTCAGGGAAAATCCGATAGTCCATCATCCACCTTGCGGCAATTTCCGCAAAATCGGGCAGGTCTACCTTGCAGTTCCGATTGAAGTCCCAGTCATACAAATCATAAATCTCCAAATCGCAAACCGATTCCACACCTGTAACCCGATTGTATTCCTCGGCAATCTCCTGTTTGTTCAGAGCATAGTTGTAGATTTTCAGCTCATCGATTCGAGCATTCAGGTACGGAACGGTTGCGCCGACGGCCTTACCGATGTAATTGTAAGTCTTTGTGAAATTGATCGGGCTTTGGAGAGGCAGTCCCTGCGGCGCCTCATTTTCCGTCCCGCATTCACCGTTCAGATAAATGCGTCCATACCCGTTCTCAACTGTAACCACCATATAGTACCACTTTTCGGGTACAATTTCCGCTTCGACATCAAGTTCCTGGTTGTGCCGCTCGGGCTGGCCGTCCCCGTTTTCATCCGGTGTGTACCAGTTCCACTCGCTGCGTGCCACATCCCATCCGCCCTGGCGGGGGTCATTCTGACGATACAGCATGGTCAGGAAAAACGCCTCGGTTGCTTCTTTTCCGAAATCCCAGACCCGGTTCCAGCGGTCTCGGTCAATTGTGTTCACCAGGGTTGTCGGACGAACCCAGCAGGCAATGGTAATATCTTCATAATGGGCCACCGTCGTATCGGCAATCTGTGCCCACTCGAGCGTCGCTCCGGCAGGATTTTCCAGCAACAGATGATTGCCTGCGATGGCATCGTAATCCGACAGACCGGCTCCGCCCATCAGCTGCATATCCTTGCCGCTGACGACATCCGGCGTAAAAAGATTGCTCCCCACGGTATATGTGGTCTCAAACGGATAATAGGATTTTAGTTCTCCTACCATCAGTCTGCCGCTGGAAAGACTCTGTGCCGTAAGACCGGTCGATGTCTGTGTTCCGATACAATAGTAATATCCCGCATCCGCCGCCTCGGTACTCAGAATCGTCAGGGTATTCGTATTCACTCCCTGATATTTTGTCCCATTCGACAGGGCCCCAACTCCCTCTTTGTACCATTGGTACGTATCGGCCTTCATCGCCGTCGTCAGCCCAAAGACCGCATCTTTTCCGGCACGAGCCACCAACCGGGCCGGTGTAACATCCCCAAGATAAGGCCCCTGCTGAATCGTTTTGAAACTCCAGATCGGGCTGGCATATTTCAGATTCAGATTGAGGCCGTTGGGTTCATAAGCAAGGACCCGCCAGTAATAGTTTGTGCTCCACGCAAGGTCCTGAGGATACTCAGTTTCCAGCGTAACTGTGTACTGGCCCGGCGAAACGGGCTTTTTATTCACAATCGTATGCGCTTCCGTCAGGTTCGGATCCGGAGCAAACAATACATCCACTTTCACAATACTCTCGTCCCCTACGGTAAAAACCAGGTCGTTTTCAGCCGACGTCCGCTCCGTAGCGATAAACTGAGCCCCGTTTTTCGGGAAGGAAATCACAACACCGGGCAGCCCCACAATCTGAACATTATCAATCACCATTGCATCTTCGGTGTTATCGTCATCGTCCCCTTCGTTGGCAAAACGCAGAAACAGCTCCCCGGTTGCGGTACCGATATAATTCAGGGTTACCGAATCAGTTATCGCCTGGCCCGGATTGACGGCAGGATAGGAAACTGTCACGGAATCAATCAGCGTAACCCCCTGGGCTCCGTCAATGTCCGACGAATCCGGCCCATCAGAGCCGACGAAAGTTCCGTCTGATTCATAAATTGAAATCCGAAGAACCAGGTCTCTCGGCTCCGTCAGATTCGTCGGTCGGCCGACCTGATACTGAATCTGGACAGCCGCCTGCCCCGATGTGTTAAGCCCGAGACTCTGATAGGCCCAGCAGTCATCCGTGTCAAAGCCCATGTACTGCGTGCCGGTGGGGCTGTTCAGCAATCTCAGATATGTCTGGCCCGCCGCCCCGCCCGTGCCCACCGTATAGTCAAACCAGCCCGGAACATCCTCACGGACCCCGTATGCTTCAAAATCGCCGTTGGTAATCGACAGAGCAAAACCCGTCGACGCCAAGATGAAACAGATCAAAACGCAGGAAAAACGTTTCATTGTTCTATCCTTTCCGTTTATTTGCCTCTTGGATAGTGCTTAGTCAAAATACACCAGGTAATTGTCCAGCCATCTTTCCGCAATCTCCGCAAGGTCGGCAAGATCAATCCGACAGTTGCTGTTGTAGTCCCAGTCGGCCAAATCATAGCTTTCCATATCGCAGATAGATTCCACATCCGTGCGAACCGCCATGTATTCCCGGGCAATTTCCTCGGCGGTCTTGGCATAGTTATAAATCTTCAACTCATCAATCAGACCGTTGAAGTTCGGAGGAGTTCCCGTCTGGTCAATGGCCTTGCCGATGTAGTTGTACATTTTGGAAATCTCATTCGGATGATACAATCCCTCGCCCCCGCCGTATTGACCGTTGATATAGATTTTGCCCAGGGTCGCCGTTTGCCCATCCTGCCCAATCCCGTCAGCTACCGTCAGCACAACATACAGCCATTTTGTGCCGTATCCGATATCTCCGGTTGCCGCCGTGTCCCGGCTGCTGTTGTTCAGTTTCATCTCACAGTATGCCTGATTGGTATTCCGCAGCAGGGTCAGGAAGAAGTAATTCTGCGAATCCTGACCAAAGTCAAATATCCGGGCGTTTCGTTCATAATCAAGGTCCAAAAGCTCCGGCTTAACCCAGCAGCTGATAGTAAGCTCCGGATAATGAACCACCGTATTATCGGAAATCTCCGCATACTGCGTATGCGTGACATTTCTCGGATTCCGCAGGGCCAAATATCCGCCGAAGAGGTTGTTCGGGTCGGAAGGACTCACCACTACCGCAGCCCCGCCCACCAGTTTTGCATCCTTGCCGCCGACGACATCCGGGGTATAAACATTGCTCCCGACGGTATAAGTCGTCTCAAACGGATAGTAGGATTTCAGTTCTTTAATAAACAGCACGCCGGGCGCCAAGGTTGAAGAGGTCAGACCGGTGGCTGTTTCTCTTCCGACACAATAGTAGGTGCCTTCATCTGCCCGCTGCACATTGAAAATCGTCAGCGAATTGGAATCAGCGCCGCTGTACTTGGAACCGTTTACAAGCGGATTCGGATTGCCCTGCTTATACCACTGGAAGGTATCTGCACTCACACTGAACGGCACGGTAAAGACCGCACTGTCTCCGGGCCAAACGCCGAGTACGTCCGGACTGACGGCTGTCAGATAAGGCCCCTGCTGAATGGTCTTGAAACTCGAAATGTGCCCTGTGTACTTCAGCGTACGCCCGCCCATTCCGTCGGACTTATAAGCCAGAACCTTCCAATAGTAGTTTGTCTCCCAGTTCAGGTCCTGTGCCAGTTCGCTTTCCAGTGTTATCGTGTTAAGCCCCATCGAAACCGGCATGTTTTGAACAATCTTATACTGCGGTTTTGTGCTCAGATTCGGGTCATTTTCCGGGCCGAACAGAACATCCACGGAGGTGACCTCCGGGTCCACAATTTCAAAAACCAAATCATTCCCCGACTCCGTTCGCCAGACCGGAATATATAAAGCCCCCTCCTGAGGAGCTTTATTCACCACCGATGACGGAGAAAGGGTGATATTGTCTATCTGCACATACGGAATAAGGGACCCAACTTTGTAGTTGTTAAACCGGAGGAACAGTTCCCTGCCGACGACCGTGCTCCTTAAATCAATCTGGAACCGTTCATGATACACAACCCCCGCAGCGGTTGTCCGGACAATCGTGCCCCGGCCGATTTCCCGAATTCCGGGTTTTCCGTAAATCTCACCTGCCTGTCCTTCCCACTCACTGGGCACAAAAGTCCCATCGGATTCCAGAATCATCACCGTTACGCCCATCGGTCCGCCGACCCGGTTCGGAGCCAGTCCCCAATCCAACTCCACTTCGACCACCGGCGGATTCCCATCATAGAAGCCGATACTCTGGTAAACATAGGTGTGATTGCCGCCGTCTTCATTCGTATTGGCTTCTTTTCCCATGTACACACATTTGCTACCGAAAATAGAAGAGGAGATTTGACCCAGGAAAAAGGGGCCCTGATCGACAGCAATCGAGGGGCCGCCGTAATCATACCAATTCAAAATATCCTTATCGTAAGGAATAGCGTTTTGGGCTTCGAAATCCCCATTTGTAATCGACAACGGAAAAGCCGTTGACGCGATGCATAAACAGCTCAGGATACAGAAAATTCTTGTCATTTTTCCATCCTTTCAATGATTCTTACCCTGTTCAGCGACGCTTGTTCCCGCCTCAATTCTCGAATACAAAAAACTATGATGACAACCGCTTTCATTCCATGACAGACAAACTCACTGATTCAGCAAAGCGGGAACCTTCTTTGGACGTCCTGGCAACGAAATCGCAAAAAACTGGAAAGCTGACTCACTTCGGTCCCGCCGAACACACCCGGCAAAAACCTTCTCCAGCAGACTTGGCTCTGCCTTATTTTAAAGAACCCCTCCCTCTCCTCACACCACAACAGCGGCAAGGACGATTCAGGTACTGCACCCTTTTGTGTGCAGTACCTGAATCTTTTTTGGCTCACACGTTAACTTTTTCTCCGCAGAAGCAGACCGCCCAGACCCAGCAGAACCATCGTTGTCGGTTCCGGAACAAAAATCAGCGATGGAGAAAACTCCCCGTTGGCATTCGACATTCCGCCCCACGGACTGGCAGGGTCATTGTTCAGGGTCGTCATCTCTTTCGGGTTGAACAGATAATTAAAGTTGATCCACTGGGCATTGTCGTTGTCCGCATTGTGGGCGATATACATAATCACAGTCACCGTCTTATGGTCTGTAGACAGGGCTGTCTGAACCGCCTGATGCAGCGCACTGCCCGGCGCCAGAACAAAGTCAAAAGGTGCCCCTACAGCCAGATGCCCGCTCACGAGATATTGATCATCATACAGCCGCCGGCCCAGATAGGTCAGACCCGGGTTCAAATCCCCTAAGAAATCATAAATCGGCTTGGTCGTATAATCGCCGTCAATGTACAGACCCGGTGCGGTGTTGGGGGTAATCGTCAGTTCATCCCAGTTAGCTCCTGGGACGGTCGGATCCAGCACATAGTAATCCCACCCTGTATTCGGCCCAATCGGTTCGACCGTGTCTTTGTAGCGACCAGGAGCCATGTTGGTGTTGCGAATGGTCGTCCGCACAATGATGTCTTTCATCAGGTCCGCTTCGGTAACACTGGACACATTAAACTTCAGATAAATCAAAGACTGATGGTCATAGCTGGCACCGAGGGATTTTGCACTGACGCGCGAGGCAATTTCTGTACTCGTGCCGCGGTTGCTGTCCGGCGATTCCTCCCGCATCTCGCAGTCGGCACCGCCCATGTTTGTTGTGATTGTCAGGGCTTTCGCATTCGCCACGAACAGCGCGACCGCAACAAGGCCTACAAAAACAATTAGTTTCTTCATTTTTCCTTCCTCCAAAAAAGTGATAATAGGAACGCACAACTTTAGCTATAGTCTGCACACACCCACACGCAAACAGAATCGTTCCGAGAAAAATCAAGGGAAAACGGGAAAGAAGTCTTCTCATCCGGAGAAAAAATCGACATGCTCGTCTCCCCCTTTTTTAATTTTTGAATGAGCCGTTGCCTATTTTTACAAACCTGCATTATCCCGAATCTTATCAGGAGAAATAAGATAATTCCTCCTGTATTTTACAAATAACTTATCATTTTCTTAGATTCGCCAAATTAAACCAAAACAAAAAAAACAGACGTTTATTGAATTAAAACTCGGCATTTTGCTCTATATATTGTCTACAATATCCAATTTTTCTCTACCGACAGGTGTCTGCGGGGTCCCGTCCGCATGCAAGCCAGTCTATCGCCATCTGGGCCAAATCCGACAGGTCCAGCCCCTCACTGCCATTTAGCCAGTCCCCTGCAAGAGCAGCAAAATCCTCAAAATCTACCTGACAGTCCTGGTTATAGTCCGATAAAAGCGGGGTCGTACAGGAATAGGCGGTCAGCGTGTAGCTTTGCCCGGCCTGGGTTGGGAATTCGTACAGATTCACGCCCGGCGACTGCACGGCTACACGCCTGCCCATCCCGTCCGTTACGGCAAACGGCCGAACCGAACGGACCCGGCAGGTTCTGCCGAGCTGAGAACGGATTTGGGCAGTCTGGAGGGTGCGATTCTGCCAAGTAATATCCACCTCAAATCCCCCGCATGCCCTCAAGCCGGTTACGCTTCCGTTAACCATCTTGTCCGGCAGGGCCGGCAGCAGATGCACTTCTCCCTGATGGCTCTGCAGGAACATTTCAGCCATGCCCATCAGAACCCCCAGATTGCCGTCAATCTGGTTCTCAGAAGTTCCGTCAGCTGTACCGCCCTTGCGGGAAAAGGTCATATTGTAGGTATGAGATTTGCCGAGGATTTTATTGAGAATCATATAGGCATGATTGCCCTGCCCAAGACGCACCCGACAGCACATTTTCCAGGCCTGGCTCCAGGCCGTGTTGTTGGTGTCATCCCCTTTCCAATTGAGCACCACTTCCGCCGCCGCCGCCAGCTGCGGCGTGTGGTAAGGAGTAATATTGCCGGCCGGCATCAGGTCCACCAGATGCGACAGGTGGCGATGCGTATTCGGCACATCCACATCCTCCAGCCATTCCTGCAGCTGGCCGTATCGGCCGATCTGGTTGGGCGGCAGCTGGGAACGCTTCTGCTCCAAGAGCTGGCGAAACTCCGCATCCACCCCCAGAATTTTGCTGGCCTCAATCACATACGTAAACAGCCCCCGAATCAGCTGACAATCCATCGTAGGACCGGCCACAATTTCTCCGTTATCCCCCAGTGCCGGATTGGGCTGCTCCGGCGAATGCGAAGGATTCGTCAAAAGATAGGGGATTCTGCCGGGCCGCGGGTCCGGCACCAGAAAATCCGCAAAAAACTCCGCCGCCCCCTTCATCAGCGGATAGACCTCTGCGAGGAAATTGACATCTCCGCTGTATTCATAATGCCACCACAGATGCATGCACAGCCAGGCCCCGCCGCTGGGCCACAGGCCCCCGGCATTGTTGATCGGCGCCGCCCCGCGCCACAAATCGGTATTGTGGTGCACAACCCAGCCGTCCGCACCATAGTGCTCCGCCGCCACAACAGCCCCCGTCTCCAACAAATCCCGAATCAGATCAAACAACGGCTCGTGACACTCCGCCAGATTCGTCACCTCCGCCGCCCAGTAATTCATCTCCTCGTTGATATTGAGGGTCATCTTGCCCTCCCACGAGGGCTCAAACTCGTTATTCCACTTTCCCTGCAAATTCAGCGGCTGGGAGCCGGGACGAGAACCGGAAATCAGCAGGTACCGCGCCATCTGAAAATTGACCGTCAGCAGCTGCAAATCATCCGCATTGAAAAGCGACCAATTGGTTTTGGCGGCATCCACGCCGGTCTCAATGGCCTTCAGACGCACATCGGTTGGGTTGTTGACCTTATCCGAAGTGCCTAAATCCAGCGTCACACGGTTAAATAGGGCCTGATAGTCGGTTAACTGCCTCTGACGCAGCACCGCAAACCCTTTGGCGGCGGCACTGGAGACCGTGTCCAGACACCGCTGACTCGGATTGCCGCTGATGTCATTGTAGCGGACAAAATTCGAAGCGGCCCCCAGCACCAGCGTCACGGCATCCGCTCCGCTGACTACCAAAGTCTGCCCGGACGGAGTCACCGAACCGCCCTCCGCGAGAATCCGCACGCGGGTTTCAAACTCCACATCGCTGGTCAGACCGTTTAAGCCCACATGATCGACAGCCCCGCGGAGAACCACGTCACTGCCGCTGACCGAACGGCTGACGACCGTATGCGGTGTAGTCAAACTGCACGTAAAACCAATCTTTCCGGGCTGGCCGGCCGTCAAACGAATCACAATCACATTGTCCGGATAACTGGCAAAACAGTCTCGCTGATACGTCACCCCTCCGGCTGTGTAGGTCACCGAGGCCGTGGCCGTCGTCAAATCCAGCTGCCGCCGGTAATTCGTCCCGGAATGGTTGAACGTCAGCCGCAGTTCCGCCGTCGGCTGATAGGGACACTGACGCAGCGGAATACTCATAAAGTTGGGGCCGGCCACTCCGTAGGCCGCCAGCCCCTGACCGGCCCAGACATAGTTTCGAATCTGTTCGAGGTACGCCGATGCGCCGGGATGAACGTAATTATGCGGATGGCCCGCCCAGACCGTATCCTCATTGAACTGAATGATTTCCTCACTCATCCCGCCGTACACCATGGCAGCCAGTTTGCCGTTGCCGATCGGCAAAGCCGCATTGGACGTCGCATTCGCCGTGTATGTCGCCGGACTGGTATAAAACAACACAAGCGGTCCGGGGTCCGCACCGGCAATCAGGGACAACGCCGCAACCAGAACAGCAAACAGAACCAAAACTTCTCTTCTCATCAACCTGTTCCTTTCTTCGACAGCAAACAAAATCCAATTTCGATAAACACCCTCACCGCTTGTTCTCATACAAACCCCTCAACCACGAACTTGTTTTCACCGGTTCCCCTGCTGATAAAGCGTCTGAATCTCCTGCTGACTGAGGGCCCGCTCATAAAGCCGAACATCATCAAGGCGGCCGCTGAAAAAACTCCCCAGCAGCCCGGAGGTCTGCTGAATCGCCCCGATTCGCACCGGACAGGCAGTTCCCGTATTGATTGCCAAAGAAGGATTTGTGTAGGTTCCTGCATCCGGCTGACCGTCAATATACAGCCGGAGATGCTGCACGGTCGCCGGTCCCGTCTCCGGTGCTTCCAGAACCGCCGCCACATGATGCCACTGCCCGTCGGCAACGATCTGATTGCTGAGAATATTGCCGCCGCTGACACCCAGCTGAAGTTTTGAATTATTGACAAAAAACAGCCAGCGGGTCCCGGTATCCAGGCCGCCGCAGGTCAAAATCATTCCGCCCGTCTGCGTGGTTTGAATCCAGGCACAAACGGTCCGCGACCGGCCGCCGCTGATTCCGAAAAAGTCGGGAAACTCCGCAAAGTCATCCAGCCCGTCCAGCAGAAGGCCGCCGCCCGAAATCCCCTCCGCCCACGTCGGGCCGCCCGTCAGGCTGGCCGTTCTCGAATAAAGGGATATATCCTTCGTTGTATTCCCGTCTGTTTCCTCAAACGGCAGAGAAAGCACAAGCGTCTCATCCGCCAGCCAGGCGGAGGCAAACCGGGTACAATCGAGCATATCCACTCGGCGGTCGCCGTTTTGGTCCGCACCGGAGCATGGCGGAAAATCCCCACAGTCCGCCCAAAGCCATTTTTCGGCTATTCCGGCCAAGTCCTCCAGACCCTTGACTCCGGAATAAACATTGGACACGTGGATGGTCATTACGGCTGTATCAGATTGTCCGGAAGTATTCTCATAAACAACGGTGAACGTATTGAGCCCTGTGTCCGCATCCTTCGGTGCCCCCGACAGATTCCCGTTGGGACTGACAACCAGCCAGTCAGGACCGGAGATTTTGCGGAAGATGCCGATGCCTTCCGTATAAGGCCGCAGCGTCCGGCCGGCATACGGCGCCAGTTCAACTGCGTCCGGATTCTCAATCAAATCTGTTGGAAACACGGGATTTCCGACAGCCAACCGGCCGAGACCGTCATTGTAAAGGAGTTCCGCAAAGGTCCGGTCAGACCAGCGGCTCCAGACGGCTACATCATCGATATAGCCGGTGTACTCCCCCCGGCTCATTCCGTTGACGCTCGGTTCATCCCCATAGAAACCGATTCCGGTGTATTGGCCGTTATAATTGTTCGACGCAGAAGTCATCAGAGCAACTGAACCGGCCTCGCTGGCGTTCAGCCAGCCGCGCAGCTGCCCGGATGCATCAATGGATACCAGCACATGGTTCCACTGATTCAGAACAGGCAGATTGCCGAACTCCGGCGTCTGCGTATCAACAGTCAGTCGGCACGCCCCGGACGGCAGCAGCTCAATTCGGAACGTCTTGGCGGTTGTTAGTGTGCCGACTTTGGTGCCCAGCATACAGGCGGTTTTGTCGGAGGCAGGCAGGGCCGTGGGCTTAAACCACAGCGAAATCGTCATCGGAGCGGCGTTCGGAAAAACCCGATTGGTTCCCGTATCCGACCAGCCGACAATCAGGCCGTCTTTCGGATACGTCAAATCCAGACAGCCACTGCCCAGCCGCTTGGCGTTGGAATCCAGCCAGGCCGCCCCGAACGGATGGTTCGGGTTCGAAGCATAGACCTTCGATACATCCAGAAAATCCACATCAAACGGCCAGTAATGTATCAGGTCCGACGGAAGAGTCGGCACCGTCTTAAACATCCACACTTGGCCGGGAATCACTGTATTGTCTGCGGTTACTTCATCCACCCGCCAGTAATACTTCGTATCCGCCGTCAGGGTCGGCGGTGTGAAGGCGGTTGCCGTTTGATTGCCGAAGCTGACCAGCTCGGTGGGCGAGGTCCCGAAATAGACATTGTGGCTGACGGCCGTGCTGCCGGCACGCCAGCTCAGCGTCGCCGTTGTCGCCGCACAAAAATCCCCGTTGGCCGGGTTTGGAACCGTCGCCTGAACCGGCCAAAGAGCCGAATCTCCAACCAGAATCGTCGTCCCGGCCCCCTCCGTCACAATCGAAGGAATGTTGGCCGATGCATCCAGCGTGTATGAATAAGGAGGCACAAAAGCACTGCCGTACCCCGACATCGTCCCGGTGCAGGCATTGAAAATATTGCCGACGGACTTGATTTCCACCGTAAAGGTGCCGCTGGTGCCCGAATCAACTCGTCCAGCGTCCGCAATCGGGTTTTTCACCTGGTTAAAATAATTGTTCTCCAAAAGCACCTTAAATCCCCAGGAGCCCCCGACGCAGTAGGAGTTTCCGGTGCAGGAGTAGTAGTTGTTGAACACATGATCTTTTCCGTATCGGCCCCGGGGCATTCGCTGGTCCACATAGGCCCCCCACCAGTTATGATGAAAGGTTACATTCAGCTTGCCCACATCCGTGGGGTTGTCGTCCGTCGAGCCGACCAGACAGGCAAAGCGGTGGGGATTCACCTTGCTGGTATAGCAGAACCGGCACCAGGAAACCGTGATATAATCGCTCTGGTCGGTAATGTCGCACAGCCCGTCCGCACAGTCCAGAAATGTGCAGTGGTCAATCCAGACATGAGTGGCGCGCCGGCAAATCAGCCCGTCCTGCGGCACCGCCCCCTGAAAAGTCAGGTTCCGGACGATTACGTTATCCACATCACTGACCTTGACGCTGAAGCCGACAATCCTTGCATCATAGCCGATGCCCAGAATGGTCTTGTTGGATCCTACATTGGGGATATTGTAATCGCCGTGAATCGTTCCGAGCACCTGGACAATGCGGGGCGTGTCTCCGCTGACGGCGTTTACAAATTCGGCCTTATTCGTTACGGTCACCACTTCGCCGCCCTGCCCGCCGGTCGTGCCTCCGGCTGCGGTCGCCCACCCAATCGGTTCTGAATCCACGGCAAAACAAGGCGGGCACAAAAGGAAGATAAGGACAGGAAATATCGCGATGATTCTCATCCATTCCCTCCAGGAATCTCGGCTCCAGTGCCTAACCATACTGACCGTCCCCCTATTCGGAGAGTGCCGAAACAATAAAAACCCTCATCAGATTGTGTCTATGGTAACAAAACAATAAGATAGGTTCTCCCCGGATTACTGAAATAACTTTTCATATTCAGAGGTTTGATAAGAATATGGCCAGACTATACCCTTTATATCTGATATGCCGGGAAAGTGTGTCGTCACCCGAGACCCAAGCCTGTGGAAGAGGGGGTGTCCTGAAAAAACCTCCTTTCTTCGGAGGGAGCTGTCCAGCCGGCGGTTAATTCGGACCGGCCTGGTTTCGAGCATTCCGTGCTTCAGAGGCCTTCTTCAGGTCATATCCCTGGGCAGACAGGTAATTGTTAATCCGTCCCTTGTACTTGCCGAACACCTGGTGTTTTTCCCCGGAAGAACTCGCATCCATCGCCATTTCCCTTGCCTCGATCAGATAGGCCAGAACCATACCCTTCTGCTCTTCCGTCAGCTGCGGCAGCATCTCCAGATAACTGTTGTACGTCACCTGCACAAGACCATAGGTCATTCCGTCTTTGACCTGGTCTATTTGAGCCGGAGTCAGCAGGGCGGACAGTCTCACCAGATACCGCGTATGCAGCTGCTCCCGCAGGCGCTGGGTCATCTCCTTCAGGGCCTGGATAATCAGTTTTTTCGTCTCCGCATCGGCATCCGTCCGGGATTGAACCGCTTTGACTTGAGCATCACAGGCATCCTGCAGCATTCCCAGACTGCGATACTGCTCCGCAATCACCTCCTGAACCTGCCGGGCCTTGACGTCATCTTCAAGCTTCAGCGTCTGAACAATCTTCTTTGCCCGCTCCTGAAGAACCTGTGTATAGGCCGGGTCAGGGTCCTGCGGAACGGAGACGATTTTCGCCGGCTCAGGCACCGCTGTCAGGGCAAAGACAATCAAGTGCGCAAAAATCCCTGCCGAATGCATCATTTTTCTCTCCTGCAGTGAATTCGTTTTTTTCCAAAAAACAGAATAATGGAGTCTTCTCTTTTTTATCAAGTTCTTTTTGTCCCCGATTTGCCGGCGATGTCCAAATAGAAAAAATCTTTGAATCAGAACTCCGTTTTGATTAGGATGAAGCCCCATAAAAATTGACGAATCGGCTTGGACCCAGATTTTCGATTCAAAAGGCAAAAACGTGCGGAACCGTATCCAGGAACTCCAAGAAATTGCCCGGCAGATTCGGATTGATATCCTCACAATGATTTACAAGGCCGGGGATGGTCACCCCGGCGCATCCCTGTCCGTGACCGATCTGATTACAGCCCTGTATTTTGAGGTAATGAATATCGACCCGGCCAATCCCCAAAAACCCGACCGAGACCGATTCATCCTTTCCAAGGGGCACGCCTGCCCGGCCCTTTATGCGGTGCTGGCCCGCAGGGGCTTTTTCTCCCGCGACGAACTGCCCGGCCTGCGCTCGCTGAATTCGATGCTGCAGGGGCACCCGGATATGAACAAAACTCCCGGCATCGACAGCACCTCCGGCTCTCTGGGCAACGGAATTTCCATCGGATTAGGAATGGTGCTGGCCGCCCGTCTGACGGGCTACGACTACTACACCTATGTCATTACCGGAGACGGAGAGCTTCAGGAAGGGGTGGTCTGGGAGGCGGCAACGGCGGCCGCCAAGTACAAAGCAGGCCGGCTGATTGTGCTGGTGGACAACAACGGTCTGCAGAGCAGCGGCCCTGTAGAGGAGGTCAGCGGCCTTTATCCTATCCTGCCCAAGTGGGAGGCCTTCGGATGGCACTGTCAGGAAATTGACGGCCACAGTTTCGAACAGATTCTCCCGGCCCTCCAAAAGGCCCGGGACTGCACAGACCGGCCGTCGCTCATTCTGGCCCATACCGTCAAGGGCTGCGGGGTTCCTTTTATGATAGGCGACAATTCCTGGCACAAACGCGTCCCGACCGCAGAAGAATATCAGCAGGCGATGCGCATCCTCGGAGGACCCTGCTCATGAGCACTTTGGGCAACACCCGTCTGGCCTTTATTGAGACCCTGATTGAACTGGCTGAACAGGACCCCAAAACCGTTCTGGTCTGCGCCGATTCCGTGCTGGTTGTCAAAGGCAGGGAGTTTGCGCGACGATTTCCGGACCGCTTTATTGACGTGGGAATCGCCGAACAAAACGCCGTGAACTGTGCGGCGGGTCTGGCGGCCTGCGGTCTGGTTCCCTATGTGGCAACCTATGCGGGCTTTCTTACGATGCGGGCCTGCGAACAGGTGCGAACGTTCGTGGCCTATCCGGGACTGAATGTCAAACTCGTCGGGGCCAACGGCGGCATCAGCGCCGGAGAACGCGAGGGAGTAACTCATCAGTTCTTTGAAGACCTGGGCATCCTGCGCACCATTCCCGGCATCACCGTTGTCGTACCCGCCGACGACATTCAGGTGCGGCAGGCCGCACGAGCCCTTCACAAACTCCAGGGCCCGGCCTATCTGCGCATCGGCAGCGGACGCGACCCCCGGGCGGATTGTCAGGACATCCCTTTCGAACTGGGCAAAATCCGCATCCTGGCTGAACACGGAAAAGACGTTGCCCTCTTTACAAACGGTTTTGTTGTGAATCGCGCCCTGCAGGCGGCTGAACGGCTCGCCCGGGAGGGAATCCGCGCCGTCGTTGCAGATGTCCATACCCTCAAACCCCTCGATGTGCCCGGAATCGTTTCCCTCTTAACGCAGACCGGAGCTGCTGTAACGGTGGAAGATCACAATATCATCGGCGGATTAGGCAGCGCCGTAGCCGAATGCAGCGCGGAGGAATGCCCTGCCCCCGTCAAACGAGTGGGGCTGCCGGACTGCTACCCCCGCTCCGGAACGCCGGAGGCACTGCTGGATTACTATCATATCGGGATAAACGATATCGTGGAGGCCGCTCGGGCCGCTGTAAAGAAGAAAAAGACATGAAGAAAAAACGACTCACACTTATTCATACCTCCCCTCTGATGATTCCGGTCTTCAATGACCTGTGCCGCCGGCTTCTGCCGGACATCGAAACGGTGCATATGGTAGACGAGGGGCTTCTGAAGGACATTCTTCGGGAAGGATGCCTCACCAAGCCGACCGCCCGCCGTCTGGTCGGCCATATTCTCTCGGCGGAACAGGCGGGAACGGATGCTATCCTCGTAACCTGCTCCTCCCTCGGCAAAGCCGCCGAAATCGGAAGGGAACTGGCAACCGTCCCCGTCATACGAGTGGATGAGCCGATGGCTAAAGCAGCCGTCCAAATCGGCAAACGAATCGGCGTCATCGCCACCCTGCCGTCCACCCTGAATCCCACGGCCGAGCTCATCTGCAGACAGGGCCCCAAAGACATCGAATTGACGGCAAAACTCTGTGAAGGGGCTTTTGAGGCCGTCCTTTCCGGCAATCCGGCCGTCCATGACAAAATCGTATCCGAAGGCATCCTCGAGCTGGCCGGACGGGTGGATGTCATCGTGCTGGCCCAGGCCTCCATGGCACGCGTGGTTCAGACGATTCCGCCGGAACGGCTGACGGTTCCGGTGCTTTCCAGCCCCCAGCCGGCCATCGAATATCTGACCTCCGTGCTTAAATAAAACCGTCGCCAATGTGCAATTGTTCCCTATTTATACAGGAGGGTTGATGGCTATACGAAAAAAGGTCAGTCTCTTTCAAACAGCATTGGGATTGTCCGCCGCCTGCCTGCTCGCAGCCCTGCTGTTCGGTCTGCTTATCCCGGCGCCGATGCCGGCCAAAATCTTCGCAGCAGCTTGTCCCGTTCTCCTGGCCGTGGGGCTGTCGGATACCCCCCTCAAAGGGTTTCGATATACCGTCTGCATCATCGCCGCTGTGACGGCCCCCCTGTGTTTTCCGGAGCATTTCCTCCGCATCGGGCCTGTTAACCTGCAGGACCGCCGTCTGATTCTGCCGATTGTGCAGCTGGTGATGTTCGGCATGGAAACACAAATGAGCATCCAGGACTTTCTGGGTGTGGCCAAAATGCCCAAAGCGGTCTTCATCGGAACGGCCTGCCAGTTTACCATCATGCCGCTGGTCGGCTTTGCCCTGGCCAAAACCTTCGGCTTTCCGCCGGAAATCGCCGCCGGCATCATTCTGATCGGCTCCTGCTCCAGCGGTTTGGCCTCGAACGTAATGAACTACATCGCCGGAGCCAACCTGGCCCTGTCTGTGACGCTGACCGCACTGGCCCAGCTGCTGGCGCCGCTGCTGACTCCCCTGTGGATGAAGCTGCTGGCCGGAGAAATGGTTCACATCCAATTCCTCAAAATGATGCAGGAAATCATCCTGATGGTCCTGCTTCCCATCGCGGCGGCCTTTGTGTATAACGCTGTTCGAAAAGAACGCTGGCATCGACTGCATCGGTGGATGCCAATTCTGTCTATGGCGGGCATCCTTTACTTCACCGCCGTCACGACGGCCGCCGGACGCGATCACCTGCTGAACATCGGCATCCTGCTTTTTGCGGCCGCCGCCCTGCACAATACGCTGGGCTATTTTCTGGGCTATTGGGCGACCCGGCTGTGCGGACTCGATAAAAACTCCTGCCGGACCATCGCGATTGAAGTCGGCCTGCAGAACGGAGGCATGGCTTCCGGCCTGGCTGCGGCTATGGGAAAACTGGCCACCGTCGGTCTGGCCGCCGCCGTCTTCAGCCCCTGGATGAATGTGTCCGGCTCCATCCTGGCCAATTACTGGCGCAAACACCCGCCGAACGACACCCCTTCGGCATCGGGTTAATCCACCCGCTGCAGCCGCAGCGCCATATACGGCCGACCCGGCAGCGGAATGTGCCGGCCGTCTTTGTCCGCAAACGTATAGGCATCCTTCTGCCGGACTTCGAACACCTCCTGAACCGGCTCAATCGTCATATTCCAGGTATCAATCACCTCCGCCTTGAACCGCATCCCGTCTTTGAGATTTTTCTTGGGCAGGCGAAACGTCCACCGGTCCATCGCTTCCCGCCCGAAATAAATCAGATAATACTCTCCCGCTCGTCCCCCGATATTCGGCTCAAAGGCATAGTCAATCGGGTCAATCCCCTCCGAGGGTCCGGACTCGATAATCTTTCGCAGAAACGCAATCCGCGGAGGGCTTTGCCCCTGCATCCTGCCGCCGATGGAAATCCACGTCGGGTCCTCCGATGTCCCATAGCAGTCCCCATGCGTTGCATACGCCCCGCCGATATAGGCCGACCAAAACCGAAACACCATCTCCTCGCCGGAGATATTCCCCCATCGTCGGGGAATATTCCCCTCGTAGTTAATCTCATCGTGCACAATCGGCTTTTGATACATATCCCGCAGCATCGGCGAAATTCCCAGATACCGCACGGCCATGTAATACTGAAGACTCACATGCGTCACCCACGGCTTGTTGTAATCGTAAATTCGGTCTGCATTGTGAATGGACCGCAAATGGCCGTACGGGTCGCGCTCCTGCACAATCTGAAACATCCGGTCCCAGTCCGCATCCGTCCAGTACTTCAGAAAACTGTTTTCATTTGCCAGACACCACCAGACATTCCGATAGGCCGCAAACCGGGCAATTACGTAGCGCAGATACTGCTCGTTCGTCGCCGCATCCATCCGGTCAAACCCCCACGTGCCGTCATCATACGGATGAAAGATAATCAAATCCGCTTCCATTCCCAAATCGCGGAACTGCCGGACACACCATTCCAGATTCCGGAAATACCCCGGATTGAACCGCGAAAAATCCCAGGTCTGCCTCGAATCCCCGACAAATGCAAATTCCTTAAGCCGGTTCGGTCCCTTGACATAGTGTTCCTTGCACGGCGGAATCAGCAGAAACCTCGCCTTGTTAAACGGCGACTGTTTGAGCGTCTCCAGTGTCTGTTTTTTCAGTTCCTCCGTCTGAAACGGCCATTCATAAAGGGTTGTTCCGAACGGGAAGAACGGCGTGCCGTCCGCATAAGCAAAATGATATTGATTGCGCACCCGCACAGGCCCGTGATTGCCGGGTCCGGGGGCTGTGCAGACAAACTGCCCCTCCTTGCCGTCCAGCTCCGGATAATTGCTGCGCGTTTTATATCTCCAGACGCCCTGCGCATCCGGCATAAACCGAACCTTAAACACGCCGTCGCCGTCATAAAAGCCCTCCGGCTCAAACCGCCTCCCGGCGTTTTCAAAGACGGCGCTGAATTCAACCCCGACAAACGGATTGCCGCTTGAAGGCCCTTTCAGAGTCAGTTCAAAAAAATCCCACTGCTCCACCCTGTCGGAGTCGGCCGCACAGAGGCATCCGGCCAGCCCCATCCAGAGAAACAGAGTCATCTTCTTCATTGTCCTTTCCTTTCCCACACATCGAAAGGTTGTCGAAACGCTCTATCGCACCGGCAGCCAGACGCACATCTCGCCTTCGCCGCGGTTGCCCCAGGCATAATAGGGAACCAGACAGAGGCGAATTGAATCGGGCTTCTTCAAGCGGACGGGGCGATAAAGCTCATCACCCCACGGCCGCCCGTCTGCAATATACCCTCGCCCTTCCACAACCACGACGCCGCCCAGCAGGTCCTGTCTTCGGCGGGCTTTCCAGTCATCCGAAGGCCGCACAGATGCATCCGCCGGCCGAATCCCTTCCGGCAAATCCGCCGACTCCAGACAATAAACAATCGGCCCGCGCTGCAGCGCCGCCTGGCCGCGAATCTCCTCCGCCAGCGGATGTCCTTCCATCCACTGCAGCTCCATCGGAAACTCCAGTTCAATCCGGTCGCCGGCGTTCCAGGTCCGCCGAAGCGGAACATACTGCGACGGCGCCGCCTGAGCGGCGGCCGTGCGCCCGTTGATTCTGATGCGGGCCCCCGCCGACCAGCCCGGAATCCGCACAAAGACGGTAAACGGCTCCTTCGGCGACTCTTCCATCGTAAGCAAAACCGTTCCGTCCCAGGGATAATCCGTCATTTGCCGAAGCCGAATCTTCTGTCCAGACAGCAGTTTCGTTTCCAGAACATTGCCGCCGTACAGGTGCACATACACCCCTTCCGGCGACAGACTGTAGGCATATTCGGCGGATTCGGCAATCATCCGTACAACATTCGGAGGACAGCAGAAGCAGCTGATATAGGGCTGACGATAGCGCGACCAGCGCAATTCAAACGGCAAATCCTTTGTCACCCGCAGCGGATTGGTATAGAAAAACTTTGTCCCGTCCAGACTGACGGCCGCCAAAACGCCGTTGTACAGCGCCTGCTCCATCGCGTCGGCATACCGCGCCTCGCCGGTCAGCATCAGCATCCGCTTGTTCCACAGGACAAACCCAACCGTCGCACACGATTCATTGTGCGCCGTGAGATTCGGCAGCTGATACGGCCGGCCGTAGGCCTGATGTACCGGCTGAATGCTGTCCTGCTTCCACGAGCCGTCCGGCGAGGCCCCGTTATAGAGTGCCCCCGTCGCCCCGATAATATACAGTTTGCGGCTGACTACATCCTTCCAGATGCTCTCCAGCGGTGTCCGGAGACGCTCATCACCCGTCTCAGCCAGCAGGTCGGCCGCCCCGGCATACAGATAATTGGCCCGAACCGCATGGCCGACCGCCTCCCGCTGCTCATAGAAAGGAATCCGGTCCTGATTGTCATCCATCCCGTTTTTGTACAGACTGCGAATCTCCATCAGCCCTTTCAGCAGCTCCAGATACCTCGGCTCTCCCGTAATTCGATACAGGTCCGCCGTCCCCATATAGTGCGACGGACAAATCGCGTTGGCCGCCAGCGTCTCGGGCCGCGTCTTATATACGCCGTACAAATAATCGGCGGCCTTGCGGGCAATCTGAAGCAGCGTCGTTTTCCCCGTCGCCTGATAATGCACACACGCACAGGTCATCAGGTGGCCCATATTATACGTTTCAAAATCCAGCCGCTGGGCGAACTCCGCCGCCTGGGCCGCACCGGTCCGCTGCGCAATCAGCACGGGCGTATGAATATACCCATCCGGCCGCTGCGCAGCGCCGATGACTTCAATGATTTCATCCATCTGGCGGTTGAGGACCTCATCTTTTGTCACGGCATAGACATAGGCCGCCGCCTCCAGCCACTTATAAAAATCCCCGTCATTCCATTTCGGCCCGCGATGCTGCCCTTCTTTTTTTCCGGCGGCAATCAGAAAGTTCTCCCACGCATGACTGACATTCGGGTCCGACAGCAGACGCCACATATTCGGAACCATCACGTCCCGACATACGGCAAACCGCTCCGCCCAAAACCCTTCCGTCCACCGCACCGAACCGAATTGCGGATTTCCCAGCTTCGCATAGCGGCTGAGCGCCGGTGCAGACCCGACGGCGGAGAGAACCGCCGCCAGGGCAAAAAGAACCATTCGGCTGAATTTGTTCATTTTCGACTCTCCCTGATTTCTGTATTCTGAATAGAGGTCTGCATCAAATCCGCCGACCCGGCGTCTTTGCCGGCTCGACACGGAGAAAACCGCAGACGCATCTGGACGGGTTCCGGCGGGACCTCGTACTTCGGAAGCACCCCCGGACCGCAGCTGGCGTTGCCCAGCCCGCTGTGACGGGCATCCAGCGAGACAATCACTTCATTTCGGGCGGTCAGTTCAAAAGGATGAGCAGCCTTCTCCAAATCCTCCGCCGTATAAGGCAGAGCCGAAAAAGCCATCGGTTCTTCCGCCGTAATCCGCAGCCCCTGCCCGGAGACATCCGTCAGCTCAAGCCACCGTACATCCGTCCGCAGCCCCGTTTCCTGCGGCCGCGGATAGGGAACATACATCTCCTGCACCGCCGCCGACCAAAGGCCGATGTCTGCCGAGCTGTTTCGGTCCGGATAATTTTCCTGCGGTCCGCGCCCATACCAGCGAACGAACGCATACTTCCCGGCCAGATGCAGAACCAGCCCCATCCTCGGCAGCGGCGGCAGTGTCCCGAACGGCTCAAAACGATGAACTGATTCAATCACACCGTCCCCCTGCACCGTCCACTCCGTCCGGTGAACCAACCCGGCTCCGGACGGGGTTGTGCTGACGGCTTCTGTTTGTATCTGAACCGAGCCCGATTCTTTTTTGGAAACCTGCAATGACTTCACCGTTCGACTCAGACGGTCCAGCCCCGCCTGCCGCCACTCATACGCCCGGCCCTTTCCGAAAGCCCTGTCATTGCTTGTCGGCGCCCGATAGACCTGCAGAACGGGGCCGCCCTGCGGCGACAAAAGTTCCCGCCCGTCATACACCAGCGAAGAAAGCGTACCGGTTTGTCGGCTGAAAACAGCCTCAAAATTTTGTCCCTTTATCCGGACACCATCGGGCTCTTCCAGAACATCAATCTGCGGCACAGATACCGAACGGCTGCTTTCCTCCGGCTTGATCTCCCTGACCGGCAGCTGCTCCCAGGCAACCTCATAGCCCGCCGGGGCCCAAAGGGTCGGCTCCGTCAGATGAAAACTCACACGAACCCGATAATCCCCCGCCGCCGGCGGCTCCGGCAGCTCCAGCGGCAATACCGCCGTCGTCTCCTCGCCGGGCCCGCACTCAAGCCGTCCCAGCGTCCCCGACTGAATTGCTATCCCGTCCCGCGTCAGAGACCAGCGGGCCTCCAGCGTATTCAGATTCGTAAACACATACCGGTTGATGACTCGAATGGTGCGCGGTCCGCCGTCCGCCGCTTCAATCCGCACCGGCTGATAGACCTTCTTAACCTCCCGGAGTTTGGGTGTTACGGTCCGGTCGGCCAAGACCAGTCCGTTCAGGCAGAAGTCTTTCGAGTTCGGCTGGTCGCCGAAATCTCCACCGTAAGCAAAATATTCTCGGCCGTCGGCCGTCCGCCGACGAATCCCCTGATCCGCCCAGTCCCAGATAAACCCGCCGACAAGCCGCGGATTGGATTCTATCTCCTCCCAGTATTCCTTCAGATTGCCGACGGCATTGCCCATTGCATGAGCATACTCACACATCAGAACCGGACGGCTGTCCCGATTGTCCTGCGCCATCTGCAGAATGCGGGGCCAGCGCTTGTCCATCGGCGATTCATAAAGGTCCCGGACTTTCGGGTACATCCGGCTGATAAAATCCACCGCCGCGGGGTCGCGCGGGTCATTGACATCCTCCGCAGACGCCTGCGCCCCTTCGTAATGAATCGGCCGCGTCGGGTCAAACGCCCGTATCCAGGCCGCCAGCGCCGCAAAATTCGGCCCCCAGCCGGACTCATTCCCCAGCGACCAGACTATCACGGAAGGATGGTTTTTGTCCCGCTGAACCATGCGGATGCCGCGGTCCCCAAAAGCGGTCTGCCAGCTCGGCTCATTGGCCGGGAGTCCCCGAACGCCGTGACTTTCGATATTCGCCTCATCGATTATGTAAATCCCGTATTCATCGCACAGGTCATACCAGCGCGGGTCATTCGGATAATGGGCGGTACGCACGGCATTGATATTGAACCGCTTCATCAGGACAATATCCTCCCGCATCCGCTCCAGCGGGACGGCCTGTCCATAGTCCGGGTCAAATTCATGCCGATTCACCCCATACAGCCGCACCGGCCGGCCGTTTATCAGCAGTCGGCCATTCTCGATGCGCACCTGCCGGAACCCCACCCGGCACGAAACCGCCTCCGCCGTGCGGCCCTCGGAATCTTCCAGCGTCAGCACCAGCGTATAAAGATGCGGCGTTTCCGCCGACCACAGCCGCGGATTGTGCACCGTCCCCTGCAGCCATTCAAATTTGGCCGGTCCGCGCTGCGGCGTTCGCTCGTTGAGAACCTCCGCCGAATAGTCCGCATTCAAAATCTTCTCGGCATCACACCGCAGCGGCTCCGGCCACACCGCCTGCCCCGACGGGTCATACAGCCGGGCCCGAACGGCCCATCCGGAAATCTCGACATCGCCCGCACGGTCCAGCCGGGGCTGAATCAGCACACGCCACACAGAGTCCCCCGCCTCGGGCTCCGTGCGGACGGCAAAATCGGCAATCCGAACCGCTCCGGCGCAGTACAGAAAAACCTCCCGGAAGATGCCGCTCAGATGCCACATATCCTGCCCTTCGAGATAACTGCCGTCGGACCAGCGGTACACCTCCGCCGCCAGGACATTGCGTCCGGTTCGCACATACGGCGTAATCTCAAACTCTGCGGGCGTCATACTCCCCTGGCTGTACCCGACAAAGACCCCATTCACCCAGACATAGAAGGCGCTCTTGACGCCGGCGAAATGAAGAAAAACCCTCCGGCCCTTCCAGACCGCCGGCAGCTCGAACGTCCGCCGATACGAGCCGACCGGATTGCGGTTTCTCCATGAGGTCCATTCCTTCGGGGGCTCTCCCGTCACACGCGGCGGGTCGATGCGGAATGGATATTGCGAACTCGTATAAATCGGCACATCATACCCTTCCATCTGCCAATTGGAGGGAACCCGGATGGTTTCCCAGGCCTCCACACTGTATTCGGGCCGATAGAAATCAGCCGGACGCTCCTGCGGACGGGGCGACCAGCGAAACGTCCACAATCCGTTCAGCGAAAGACGATAAGGGGAATCCTCCGGCCGGCAGGTTCGGGCCGTCTCTTCATCCGGATACGGCACAAATGACGCCCGGGCGGGCAGACAGTTCCGCTGCACAACAGACGGATTTTCCCAGTCCGGACAGTCGGGCACAACCGGGGCCGCCGCCGGACGGAGGCAGCCGGATAAAAAAGAAAGCAGCATCGCCAAAGCCGGCACTTTTACTGTTATCTGCAAGCCCTTCATCCCGAAATCGTTTCCGCACACGAATAATGACTCACAAATCGATACGTCCCCGAAGGAATCTCATAAACCGCCCAGCCGCCTTCGCGTCCCAAAGCCGTAATCCCCGGCACCTGTTCAATCGGCACGCCGCTTTCGTGAATCGGTGTGCCCGGCTCGCTCGGGATAAATACGCGGGCGGCGGTGTTGGCCGGAATCGTAATGTCATAGCGGAAAAGCCCGCCTTCCCGCTGCCAGCGGCTGCGAATCCATCCGTACAGACACCGGTATTCTGCCCCGGCCCAGTCCAGACGGCTGCTCGGATACGGCTTGAGCACAAACCGCTTAAAACCGTTTTCCTCCGGATCCAGTTCAATCCCCGCCGCAAAACGGTAAAGCCATTCCCCCACCGACCCCAGCGAATAATGATTAAAAGAGTTCATCTGAGGATTGAAAAATCCATCCTCCTTCGTCCAGCCGTTCCATCGCTCCCAAATCGTCGTGGCCCCGTGCAGCACCGGATACAGCCACGAGGGATAATCTTCGTTCAGCAGCAGCTTCCAGGCCGCATCCGCCCGTCCCATCTCCGTCAGAACAGGATTCAAAAAGCGAACCCCGATAAAGCCCGTGCTCAAATGCCAGCTGCGGCTTCGAAGTTCCTCCATCAGATGTCCAAAGGCCGTCTGCCGAACCTCCTGCGGCAGAAGATTGAACGCCAGCGCCAACAGGTATGCCGTCTGAGTCGGCACGGTCAGCCGGCCGTCCGGAAGGAGAAACTCCTTTTGAAAAGCCCGGCGGATCCGCTCAAACATCGCCTGCCAGCGCCGAGCCTCCTGTTCGCGTTTAATCGCCCGGGCCATCCGCGCCAGCTTGGCCGCATCATCCGCCCAGTACGCCGTCGCCAGCAGCGTCTTCATCGGCGAGTGCGTTCGAAACGTTGTATCGGAGGGAATACAGAGCCAGTCTCCGTAGTTATTCCCCAATTCATTGCGGCGGATGCAGTCCGGATTTGTCCGCTCCAGATACTCCAGCCAGGCGCTCATCGCATCATAATACCGTTCAATAATTCGGGTATCCCCGTAAAAACGCCAGAGCACCCAGGGGATAATAATGCCCGCATCGGCCCAGCCCGCCGCCCCGCCCAGCCCGTCCAGCCCAACATAGTTGACGTCCTCCCGCAAACGCGGGGCCGTATCAGGAAAGATGCCTTCGGGTGTCTGCGCATCGGCAATATCCCTCATCCACTTTGTAAAGAAGGCGGCGGTATCCATATTATAGCTGGCCGTGTGGGAAAAAATCTGCGCATCCCCCGTCCAGCCCAGACGCTCATCCCGCTGCGGACAATCCGTCGGCACGCTGATGAAGTTGCCCTTCTGACTCCAGAGCGCATTCTGCCAGAGCCGGCTGACCAGCGGATGCGAACAGTCAAACCGGCCGGTCTGCTCCAGGTTCGAATGCACCACACAGCCCGTAATCGCATCTTCAGCGGGCCGGCCGCTCAGACCGCTCAGCTCGACATATTGGAAGCCGTGAAAGGTAAACCGCGGCTGCCAGATTTCCTCGCCTCGACCGCTGAGGATATAGACATCCGTCGCCTTTGCACGCCGCAGGTTTTCTGTATAGAGCGTCCCGTCCGGATTCAGCCGCTCTCCGTGCCGCAGAGTAATCCGCGTTCCGGCAGGGCCGCGCACCTTTAACCGGACCCAGCCGGCGATATTCTGCCCCAGATTAAAAATCCAGGTGCCGGGCCTGCTTTCATGAACCGAAACCGGCCTGAGCATTCCCGCAATTCGAACGGGTTCAGAGGGCTGGGCGACCAGCGGAACCGCCGGCGGCTCGACAAGTCGAACCGGAGACCATCCGCGGTCATCGTAATCCGGCTGCTCCCAGCCGGTCAGTTCGAACCGCGCATCATACGTCTCGCCCATCATAAAATCCGAACAAACAATCGGCCCGGCGGCACATTTCCAGCTTGAATCCGTTCGAACCGTCCGCCGCGAACCGTCGGCCCCCATCAGCTCCAGCTGAATCAGCAGACTGGTTTCCAGTCCGTAGCGTCCCCGCGTTTCCTGCCAGCCGACATAGCCGCTGTACCAGCCGTCCCCCAGAACCGCCCCCACTACATTCCGACCTGTCCGAATCATCTCCGTCACATCATAAGTGCGATAGTGAATCCGTTTGGTATAATCGGTCCACTCCGGCACAAAGACATCCTCCCCCACACGCCGCCCGTTCAGATACACCTCCGCCACCCCGCGGGCGCTCACATACAGGGTTGCCTTCTGAACCGCTCCGTCCGCCGAAAAGACCTTGCGAAACCACGGCGGCGTACCGGGTTCTGTCAGCGTGGGCGTTACGGCATGAGGGGCATGCCTGCGATAATCCGGGTCGGCGGCAATCCACTGAGCCTGCCAATCCTCCTTCTCCAGCAGCCCCATCGTCCAGAAGGCCGGCTCGGACAGCGCCGTCTCCCCCTGCTCGTCCCACACCTGCACCTGCCACCAACACTCCTGCCGTGAGGTCAGAGGCACTCCATGATAGACAATCTGCGCCGACCGGTCATCCTCGATTCGCCCGCTGTCCCACAAATCCGCCCCGCCTGCGGCCAAAATCGCCGCCGAAGAGGCCGTCCGCACACGCCAGGCCGTCTGGCGGACACCCCGACGGTTCGAAAACAGAATCCAGCTCAGACGCGGCTGCCTTTCATCAATCCCCAAGGGGTTCTTCAGATACTCACAGCGCAGATATGAAACCGCTGTCGATCGGCTCATCCTTGACTCTCAAAAAACGGTTCAGCCCAAATGGTCTTTTCGAATCCAGAAAACGGCCGTGCCGAACCACATCAGCATCCCGGCATTCATCAAATGAAAATACATCTCCTTAGACAAGAGCCCCCCGAAGACCAGAAAGGATGGGATGAGGGAAAGGGCCAGCCCCGCAAAGGAAATCGCCTGAAGAATTCGTTTTCCTGTCGATGTCATATCTTCCGCTCCTGTTCAAGGGGATGCAGCCGCTGCTGAATCAGACTGCACACCGTATAGAGGGACACCGCAATCAGCCATGCCGGCAGCACCTGCAGAAACAAATCCGCCTTATACTGACTCAAAAAAGCCGGCAGGTACGCATTGACCCAGGCCATCGAGGCATACTGGTCTTTGGCATACAGAACAAAACAGATGCCGAACGAACCAAACCACCCCGCCGCCGCCGGCCAGCTGAGCCGAAGCCCGCGCTGCTGTGCATAGTTCCGCGCAAGCCCCAACCGCGGAAACAGCCAGTAATCAATGAAGATAAACGCTCCCAGCGGCATAAAGAAAAGCCCGTAATACGCCACAATCCGGTCCAGATAGTGCAGCACGGCCGGAATGCATGCCGTCACAATCATCAGAATCCCCGCCGCCAGCGTCACCGCCCAGCGCCGCCAGTTGGGCGTAGCCACCTGAAACGCCAGTCCGGCCCGGTACAGCGTCGGATTGGCCGTCGTCCAGCCGGCCAGCAGCACACACACAATCCCGGCATAGCCGGCCCCGAACATCGCGATATTCCCCGGTGTCGGATTGGGGTCCGCCGCCCCCGCCGCCCGCTGAGCATGAACAAACGCCGCACACAAAACGCCCGAACAAATCCATGCCAGATAATGTCCGATGAACATTCCAAACGCCGAGCAAAACCCCATCTGCCACTTGCGGGCGTATCGAAAAATTGTTACATCCCCCATTCCCATATGCTGAGCAATATTGCACAGCCAGGCCAGCCCGACACAATGCCAGAAGCGATACGTCATCTGCCCGGGATACGGCTCCCCCGTCCAGATTTTCTCATTGGCAATCTGCCAGAAATTCCCCAGTCCGGTCACCCCCAGCGACGGCAGCGACGCAATCGCCCCGGACAAAAACACAAACGGCATCCACGGCGCCACCACCTTGGCAAAATGAGCCAGCCGCTCAAATCCGAGAATGGCCAGCACGGCAATCACCGTCCCAACGCCGACGGCAATCAGCATCCAGGGGATGCTCGGCACCGTTTGCCCCGCTGCATAGTTCGGACTCGGAATCCCCAGAGGCAGCGTCACCGCCGTTGTGGAAACATTCACCATCGAGCCGGCCAAAAGACACAAAATCAGGGCAAACAGACCCGAATACACAACGGTCAGATACGGCCCGGCGATTTTGCGGATTTGCCAGTAAATCGTCAGACGCTCTTTGACGGCGATCGGGGCGCACAGAAAGGCCCAGCTCAGAACCGCCAGCAGATTCCCCAGCGCCAGCCCCCCGAACACATCAACGGCTCGGACCCCATGCATTACCAGCAGCGTCCCGAGCACAAACTCTGTTCCCGCAATGTGCTCGCTGGAAAACATCGCAATAAACGTCCGCCAGCCCTGCAGCTTGCTTTCATGAACGGGCTCCCGATCATACTCATAGAGAGCATCAAGCCGTTCAATCAGTGTGGATTTGACGTTGGAGGGAACCGAAGCCGGAGTCGATTGGGTTTTTATACTCATATCTCCCTGCACCATTCTGTGTCAGACGGCTCAGACCGCCGCCAAGCCGCACCCGATTCTATACACGCTTTCCGCTTTGTCAATGACGCTTGCCAATCCCGCCCGCAGACGCCGGCCGAAAACAGACACGCTGATTCCCCTGAACAGCTTCTTCTCCTGCGCACCGCCGGACCATTCGAGAATCACCGCTCTTTGCGGACGAATGCCTCGTCTTTTTTTCCGGCAACTTCCGCGATTCGAAGCGGTGTCTGTTTTTTTCGCCGGCCTTCTGTGTCCGCTTTGTACAGCGCCGACCGGTTCAGACGCTCCACTTCCAGAAGCCATCCCTGATAACTCGTTTGGACCTCGGACGTGTCGGCACCCGCCTGATACCGAACCTCCCCGAGCGTCTGCTGCGGCAGCCGCTGCAGGTCCTCGTAAATCCCCGCCCCCAAACCCGCCAGACAGGCCGCCCCAAAAGCCGAGACATCCTGGAACCCGATATTGATAACGTCCTTGCCGAGCAGATCCGCCAAAAACTGCAGAATAAACCGATTTTTACTGATGCCGCCGTCCACCCGCAGCTGCGACAGCGAAAGCCCGCTGCACTGCTCCATCGCGGCGAGAACATCCTGAATCTGATACGGAATGGATTCGAGGGCCGCCCGAACCAGATGGTTTTTCGTGCTGCCGAGCGTCAATCCCGTCACGGCGGCTTTTGCGTCCAGATTCCAGTACGGAGCCCCCAGTCCGCTGAACGCCGGAATCAGATACACCCCGCCGCTGTTTGAAACCGACCGGGCCATCGCTTCGCTTTCTTCGCTTTCCCGAAGCAGGCCCAGATTGTCCCGCAGCCACTGAATCGTCGCACCGCAGGAAACAATGATCCCCTCCAGTGCATAGTCCACACGCTCCCCTGCACTCCAGCAAATCGTGCTCATCATCCCGGCGGAGGACGAAACACGACGGCTTCCGGTATTCAGCAGAATGGAACAGCCGGTCCCCAGCGTGGCCTTGGCCGTTCCCGGCGCAAAACATCGTTCCCCGAAAGCCGCCGCATGAGAGTCGCCCACCAGAGCATGGATGCCGATTGGAGACGGCAGCAGCCCTTCAAAATCCGTCCGGCCGAAGGCAAACGAAGACGGCCGAACCTCCGGCAGCTTCAGCCCCGTCAGGTGAAACTGACCCAGCAGATACGGGTCCCAGCACAAACGGTCAATGTCAAAGAAAAGCGTTCGCGAGGCATTCGTATAGTCCGTGCAGTAACTTCGGCCTCCCGTCAGCTTATACAGAAGCCAGGTATCCACCGTACCGAAGAAGGCGCGGCCGCTTTGAACGGCCGTTCGAATCTCCGGACAATTCTCCATCAGCCAAACCAGCTTGGTCCCCGAAAAATAAGGGTCTGCAATCAGCCCGGTCCGACGGATGATTTCCTGCTCCAGAGACGAGCCCCGAATCCGGCTGCAAATTTCCGCGGAGCGTCGGCACTGCCAGACAACCGCCGGCCCCAGCGGCCGGCCCTGCGCATCCCACAAACAGAACGTTTCCCGCTGGTTGGAAATGCCGCACGTCCGTATCCCGCTCAAATCCGAGGAAACCTCCGCGCGAAACTGAGCCAGACAGGACCGCAGCGCGGCCAGGACATTCCGGTAGATTTCCAGCGGGTCCTGCTCCACAAACCCCGGCCGGGGATACGAAGAGCCCAGTGGTTCGGACCCTCTGGCGGCAATCCGGCCGTCCGTATCAAAGACAACCGCCTTCGTGGCACTGGTGCCCTGGTCAATTGCTAAAATGTATTCCTTTTTCATACCCGTTTCCTGTTCAACAGGGCTCGGCCGATTTCAGCAAGCCCTTCCGGCGAAATCCCGTAATAAGCCATAATGTCCAGCTGACTGCCGGTCACGGTGTCCTCATCAGGAAATCCGACGATTCGGAAGGGAACCGACACACCGGCCTGCATCAGGACAGCCGCACACGCCTCTCCCAGCCCGCCGGCACAGCTGTGCTCTTCCACCGTAACAACCGCCCCGCATTCTCGGGCGGCCCGCAGAACGGCCTCTTCATCCAGCGGTTTGACCGTATGCATACTGAGCACGCGGGCCGAAATGCCTTCGCGGGCCAGAAGGTCGCAGGCCCCCGCCGCCTGAACGACCGTCTCTCCCGTCGCAAGGAAGGCAATATCACTTCCATCGCGGACAAGCAGCGCCTTGCCCACGGTAAATTTTGTGCCGGGCCGATGCAGAGGCGGCATCGGACGTTTGCCGAAACGAAGGAAAACCGGATGGGGCATCTCGGCGGCGGCCTTGACCGCCTCGGCCGTTTCCAAATTGTCCGCAGGCACAACAATCGTGCAGTTCGGAATCGCCCTCAGCACCGCCAAATCATGCAGCGAATGGTGAGTCGAGCCGAGGGCGCCGTAGCTGACCCCGGAACTGATGCCGACCAGCTTGACCGGATGATCGGAATAACAGACATCATTCTTGATTTGCTCCAGCGAACGCGCCGTCAGAAAACTTCCCGGAGAAACGGCAAATACAATCTTGCCGGCCGAGGCCAGCCCCGCCGCAATTCCCACCAGATTCTGCTCCGCTATCCCGACTTCTATAATCTGCCCGGGCAGGGCTTGGGCAAACGGCACCAGCTTCCCGGAGCCGCGCGAATCACTGGTCACAACCAGAATATTCCGATTCTTCCTGGCCAGCGCCAGCAGCGTCTCGGAAAACACGTCCAGGTTGGCCTTCCCCGTTTCCATCACTGCAGCGCCGCTCATGGTTCCGCCTCCTCAAGCTGTGCCCGCAGCTCCTCCATCGCCCGTTCATACTCCTCATCGCTGGGGACGCCGTGGTGCCATTTGGCGTCGTTTTCCATAAAACGGACGCCCTTGCCTTTGACGGTATGGGCAATCACCGCACTGGGCCTGCCGACCTCAAAGGGCACCGAACTTAAAACCTCCCGCAGGGCCGTCACATCATGCCCGTCCACCTCCCGCACCGACCAGCCGAACGCGGCAAACTTATCCACAAGACTTTCCAGTGCACAAACCTCTTCGGTTCGGCCGGTAATCTGCAGCTGATTGCGGTCCATAATCGCCGTCAGATTGTCCAGACCGTAATGGGCCGCCGTCATCATCGATTCCCAGTTCGACCCTTCGGCCAGCTCCCCGTCCCCCAGCAGGACGAAAACACGATAGCCCAGGGCGTCCATTTTGCCGGCCAGGGCCGCCCCTGCCCCGAAAGCCAGCCCGTGCCCGAGAGCCCCGGTATTGTGTTCAATCCCCCGAATCTTCCGCGTCGGATGTCCGACATACGGCGAACGAAACCGACAGAGGGTCTCCAAATCCGATTCCGGGAAAAACCCCCGGTCCGCCAGCACCGCATACAGGGCCTCGACCGAGTGTCCTTTGCTTTGGATATAGCGGTCCCGCCGCGGGTCCTCCGCCGTTTCCGGAGAAACGTTCAACACACAATTGTACAAAACATTCAGAATATCCACGCACGAAAGACTGCCGCCCGTATGGCCGGCCCGCGCGTTCTTGATATACTTCAGCAGCCGAATGCGGTACTCCACGGATTTCCTGCGCAGCAGAGAATCCAGAGCCGCCCTTTGCATCTTTTCATCCGTTCGCTGCTCGAAACAAGGCATCATCATTCCACCCGGCGAATCCGAACCGCCATATAAGGCCTTCCCGGCAGCGGCACCGTACGCCCCGCTTTGTCCACAAACATATAATTGTCTCGTTTCTTGACTTCAAAGACGCCGTCCACGGCCGTAATTGTCATAGTCCAGGTATCAATCACCTCCGTCCGAAACTTCATCCCTTCCGAAAGCCCCGCTCGATATAATTCAAACGGCCATTCCGAAAGGGACTGTCGGCCGAAATACCCCAAGTAGTATTCCCCGCGTTTGCCTGCAAACGGATAATTCTGCCACTTATCAATCGGCTCCAGCCCTCCCGACGGCCCTTCTTCCAAAATCTTCCGCAGAAAAGCAATCCGCGGCGGGCTCTGCCCCCGCAGAACGCCGCCCTTGGCCCACCAGATCTCATCCTTCGGGTCCAGATAGGTCTCGCCGTGTCCGACATACGTGCCTGCAATCGTCCCCTCCCAAAACCGGAGAACCATCTCCTCCGCAGAAAGATTCCCCCACCGCTGCGGCAGATTGCCCTCATATTTCACTTCATCAAACACAATCGGCTTGACATAGACATCCCGATACAGAACCGCCCGCCCGAAGTCCTCCACCGCCGAGCCGTTCTGGATGCTCGCATGCGTCACCCAGGGTTTCGTATGATTGTAAAGAACCGTGCCGTTGTGAATCGAACGCAGATGCTCATACGGATCGCAGCGCTGCACAATCTGGAAAAAGCGGTCCCAATCCTCCGGCGTTTTCTCATCCATAAAATCAAACTCATTGGCCAGCGACCACCACACATTCCGAAAGGCCGCCAGCCGCGCCACCACATATCGAAGGTAGCGGTCATCCGCCTCCTTCGGCATCCGGTCAAATCCCCAATGCCCTTCATCATACGGATGAAACAGAATCAGGTCCGCCTCAATCCCCATTTCACCGAGCTGCTGAATCCGTTTTTCCAGATGACGGAAAAAGGCCGGATTGAACCGCGTAAAATCCCACCGGGACGGCGGCGTGCCCTCAAACGGATACAGCAGCGGTTCGCTTCGATTGTAGGCATACCATTTGGGGAACACGCAGAAGCGGATTTTATTGAAAGGCGATTCCGCCAGCGTCTTTAACGTCTGCTCCTGAAGCTCCATCGGCTGATGGATCCAGGCATAACAGGTTGTTCCAACCGGCCGATACGGAGTCCCGTCCGCATAGGCAAAATGAAACGTGTGGGCAACCCGAACCGGCCCATGATTGCCCCTGCCCGGCTCAACCGCCTTCACGGTGCCGGTTTTCCCCGTCAGCTGCGGCCGATTGCTCTGTGTCGTATAGGTCCACTCTCCCACGCCCGGAGGACTGAACCGAATGCGGTATATCCCGTCCCCGTCATAAAAGCCCGAAACCGTCACCGTCTTATCCCCCTGCCGAAAGGCCGCCGTCAGCTCCACATCCGCAAACGGATTCCCATCGGCAGGTCCCGCAAACGATGCCTCAAAGACGCCCCACTGCTCCACGGTGACGGGCTGTCCCCACCCGCTGATTCCCATAAACCCAACCAGCAGCACAGCCGTCATATACCGGATTGTCTTTGGCACGTTCTTCCGCAAAATGGTTTCTCTCCTGCTCGCCTTTACCGGTGATAATACAAATCCCAGCCCAGATATTTACAAACCGCCTCCTGGAGAACCTGTGCACAATGAGACCGCGCCATTGCCACATGATGCTCAAATCCGTTTTGGCAGATATGCCTCAGCAGGGCTCTCAGATTGTCCACCTGACAGACCGCAATGCCTCCATCCATCCCGAACGAATCATCGGTAAACCGCCCTTCTCCCAGGTACGACTTGATTCGGCCCTTCGTATCATCGGTGGAAATCCGGAAATACGTCATCGGCCCCGGTGCCACCTTGCCCTTAACGGCCCCGAAACATCGTTCACGGTCCAGAACCGTTCCCAACACATCCAGCTTGGAAATCTCAATCTCATTTCCCATAAACGACTTGGGATAATTGCTGCAGTGCGTGCAGACGCATTTATCCTGCTCCTGACCGAAATTGTTGTTCCAGTCCAGCAGGGCCGGAATGGAGCCGCCGGCCAGCAGCAGGGCCGCCATCGAAACCGCTCCCGTCACATCCGTTTCACAGGCGCTGGGAAGATTCCGCTCCCCCATCATCGACATTGACAGACACGTCGCACACCCATAGTGATTTTCAATGGAGTTCCAGCACTGAATCGCACTGGCATCCAGTTCATACTCCTCCATCAGCGCATCAAACACCACCGACAATTTCGCCTGCCGAAGCACACTCTCCGGCTCCACATCCGCCGGAATCCGCCCATACTTCCGAATGGCTGCCAGCTTATTTTTGACCGCCGCAGACTGCGAATCGATTGTCTGGGCCCGCGCTATCACCTCCGACAGGTCCACGGGAACGACCGTAATCCCCGCCGCCTGCAGGATTTTTTCACTGAATCGAACCGTTTGAAAGACCCACGGACGCGTCCCGAACGCCCCGACCCGCAGCGTCCGGAGTCCCTTGACTACCCGGCACACCGATGCAAAAAACCGGATATCCTGCTTAAAAATGTCACTGTCGATATCGCACGTATGCTCCGTGGTGTCCGTAAAGGGAATCTGATACTGATACAGATTGTTACAGACCGAAATCTTGCCGCAGAAGGCATCCCGCCGGCTTTTCACATCCACCTTGTCAACTTCATCATTGCACGCCTGAACCAGAACCGGCACCTTCAAATCCGCAAGCTTCAGGGTTTCTGCGACCCCCAATTCATCCCCGAAATTAGGCAGGATGACAAGAATTCCGTCAATGTCATCCCGCCTGGCCTTAAAAAGCTCCGCACAAATCTTGGCATCCGCCCGCGTCTCAATCGCCCCGGCCTTCGTCGCCTTCGCATCCGGTATTACGGCTCCGTATCCCAGCTCCTGAAGCACCGAAAGCACCTTTTTCCGCTGCCCCACAGCCAGCTGGGCATTAAAAATATTCCGGGTCCCTACGATGACCCCAAAGGTAATTTTCTTTTGCATGATTTTCATAGAGTGTCCTTAACGCTGATTTCCTTTATCTCAAGCCGCACCGACAAAAAACTCATCCTGCTCGAAAAACAAAAAATGGACAGCAGGCAGCGACTTTATTGTAAGCTTTTCTTTTCAAAGAACTTACTTATTTTTAAAAAGAAAGAAAACCTCAAATTTCGGCCGAAGGCCGATTCCTCCATTTTCCCTTTTGACTCTTTTGCCTCCCGAAACAAGCCGCTGTTTGCCGGCGCAAAAATCAAAACTCCCTTTCTGGAAGGGTATCTATGTCGAAAACATCGTATTTACAAGTCTTGTTTACAGCTTGCTCCCAATTATCCGCTATCATAATAATGTTGAAATACAATATATTCCTCCTTGATTTGAGAAATAACTTATCGTATATTTAGGTCCATGAAACACTTCAATCCCAATCGAAAAGAGTTCACACCGTATGGGTTCACGTGTGAAATGTGGGAACCCATGTTAATGAGCCGTCCCGACAAACACTCCGAAATCGAGATAAACTTTTTTGAAAAAGGAACACTAACCTATCTTTTTTGGGGAGAACGCGTGTCCATCCAAGGCGGAAGTCTTGCCCTGTTTTGGGCGGCCGTCCCCCATCAAATTGTCGATTTTTCAAAACTCAAATCATACTATGTGATTACAATTCCGCTGCCCTGGATGCTCAGCTGGGGAATGCCCGAGAAATTCGCCTCGCAGATTCTGAACGGACGGATTTTACAGGAGCCCCAGCCCTCCTCTGCGGTCAACGATAAACATCTGTTCGAACAATGGTTTCAGGATATCAATCAGAACACCGCATCCACTCGGGAAATCGTCCTGCTGGAAATCAAAGCCCGTCTGCTGCGTATGGCTTTGAACCTGGACAACAGCAAAAACCTCCCCGATTCCCCCGTCTCCAAAAGCTCCATCCGCCACGTCGGGGCCCAAAACTTCAGCAAAATTGAAACGATGGCCCGATTTATCGCCCAGCACTATACCGAACCGATTCACCTGGCCGATGTCGCCGCCGCCGTGGACCTGCATCCGGACTATGCGGCCTACGCCTTCAAAAAAACCTTCGGCATCACCATTAACAACTTTGTCATTCAGCACCGCGTCCAGCATGCCCAGCGTCTGCTGGTCACAACCAACAAAAAAGTGCTGGATATCGCTTTCGAATCCGGCTTTAACTCATTGAGCCGATTTAATACTTCCTTCAAAGAACTCTGTCACTGCACACCCAGAGAGTATCGCGAAGCGCATCAACTCACGGAGGGCTCCTGAACCCCCTCAGCCGCATCAGTTAATAAAAAATACAAATCCAAAGGCAAACAGCAATGAAACAATGGTTCTTTACGGCAGTGATTGGTTTTGTCTTGAGCGGTGCAGCAGTCCTTGCGGCGGAAACCCAAACACCCGCCGGTCAGGAAAAGACTGCCGCCTTGTCCATTGAAATTGAGGGACAGCCCTCCCCCCGGCTCCTGTATGCCTCCCAGCGGCTGCAGGAAAGTCTGAGCCGATTCGGCCCCGCCCGCATTCTTCTTGCCGGCGGCAGACTAGACAAAATCGAAGGCGGCAGAAGCCCCGAGGGTTTTCATCTGTACCGGGATGAGAAAGGCACCTACTGCATCCGCGGCTTCGGCGATTCCGGTGCCCTCTATGGTGCCCTCGAGCTCATCGACCGGGTCAACGAAGCAGGTCGATGGCCGCAAACCCTCGACATCACCGATGCACCCGACTTCCGTCTTCGCGGCCCCTGTATCGGAATGCAGCTGACCTATATCCTGCCGGGCCGGGAAACCTATGAATATCCCTACACGCCGGATTACTTCCCCTTCTTTTACGACAAGGACCAGTGGCTGGAGTTCCTCGACTTCCTCGTGGACAACCGGATGAACACCCTGTACCTGTGGAACGGCCATCCCTTCGCCTCCCTGGTCAAACTCGAGGACTACCCGTATGCCCTCGAAGTCTCGGAGGAAGTCTATCAGCGCAACGCAGAGATGTATCGTTTCCTGACAGAGGAGGCGGACAAACGCGGCATCTGGGTCATCCAGATGTTCTACAACATCTTCGTCTCCAAACCCTTTGCCGAACACCACAGCATCCCCACGCAGCATGCCGCCCCCACCCCGCTGATTGCCGACTACAACCGAAAATCCATCACCCAGTTCATCAAAACCTACCCCCACGTGGGACTGCTGGTCTGTCTGGGCGAGGCCCTGCGCGGACAGGAAAACCAGGAGGCCTGGCTGAACGAAACCATTATCCCCGCCGTCAAAGACGCCATGGCCGCCCTCGGCAAAACGGAAGAACCCCCGATTCTCATCCGGGCCCACACCATCGGAGACGTTCGCCACCTGATGGAATCTGCTCTCAAACACTACTCCAATCTCTACACCATGGCCAAGTACAACGGCGAATCCCTCACCACCTACGAGCCGCGAGGACGCTGGCAGCAGGTGCATCTGGATATGAGCCGTCTCGGGTCCGCCCATGTGGTTAACATCCATCTGCTTTCCAATCTGGAGCCCTTCCGCTACGGGGCAACAGATTTTATCCGCCGCTGCGTGCTGGCCTGCCGAGAGCGTCTGGGAGCGCAGGGTGTACACCTGTACCCCCTGACCTACTGGGACTGGCCTTATTCCCCCGACAAAACCAGTCCGTACCTCAAGCAGATTCAGCGGGACTGGATTTGGTTTGAGGCCTGGGCCCGTTATTTATGGCGGATGGACCGGGATCCCCAGCAGGACCGGCAGTACTGGCTCCGGCGGCTGACCGACCGCTACGGAACCCCGCAGGCGGCCGAATGCATCCTGACGGCCTACAATGAATCCGGATACTGCGCTCCCCTGCTGCTCCGGCGCTTCGGCATCACCGAAGGCAACCGCCAGACCCTCTCGCTGGGGATGTTCCTCGATCAGCTGGTCAATCCCAAACCCTATAACCCCGTCAGCGGCCTGTGGGAATGGTTTGCCCCGCCCGGCGAACGGCTGGAGGAGTATGCCCGAAAGGAATGGGCCGGCGAACCCCACGAAGGCGAAACCCCGATTACAGTCATTGAAGAAGCCGTCCGCCGCTCCGAGGCAGCTGTGCAGGCGGTTGAAAAAGCGGCTCCCTCCGTCACCCGCAATCGGGACGAGTTCGAACGGCTTCGAAATGACATCGCCTGCATCGACCTGATGAGCCGGTTCTATGCCGAGAAGGTCCGGGCTGCTATCCTGGTGCTGGATTATAATTACAGCCGCAATCCGGACCGCATGCGCAAGGCCGAAGAACACCTCAAAAAAAGCCTCGAATTCTACCGGGCTCTCACGGAACGGACCGCCCGATTCTACCGCTACGCCAACAGTCTCCAAACGGGCCACCGCCGCATCCCCATTCGGGGAATGAAGGGCGATTCCCCCTACTACTATCACTGGGAGCACATGCTGCCGCTCTACGAGAAGGAACTCCAGGAGTTTCAGGCACGCCTGGCCGAACTGTCCGACGGCAAACCGCAGACCGTTCAAAACATCCCCCGGCTTCAGGGCGTCCCCTTTGAACTCCTCAGCAAAGACTGCCAAACTTACGAAGTGCGTATCGGCGCCAAACCCTTCCTCGACCGCGAGTACCGCATCCTCCAGCTGGCGCAGGAGCTCGAAGGCCTCACCGGCATCCGTCTGTCCCATACAGCAGGCAAAAACGGTCAGCTGGGTCCCGTCCGCCTGAAAACCCAAACCCCCGTGCAGATTCTTGTCGGTTATTTCAATGAAGACCGGTCTATCTGGGCAAAACCGCCCAATCCGGACCTCGACAGTCAGGCCGCCAAATACGGCGGCGTCGAATGCACCCTGCAGAACGCCCTGCAAATTGAAGAAACGCCGGGGGTTAACATCCATCTCTTCACATTCCCCGCAGGCGAAATTGCCTTCGACCCGCGCAGCCCGGGCAGCTTCCTGATTCTCGGCATCATCCCGGCCGATGCAAAAGTGCCGCCGCGCGACGCCGGAATCCCGCCGGGACGGATGTGAACGCATCCCTTCAGGTGCGATAGGGTTCTATCTGGTCGGCAAGTTCTTCCATCTGACGGGCCGTGATGGGCTTTCCGCCGGCCGTGGTAACCGTCAGATACACTCCCTTCGGACCAACGGCATCCAGCAGCGGGATCACCTCTTCCGCATCCAGATTGGCCGCCCAGACGGCCTTGCCCGCCCGGAGGATTTTCCTGTACAGGTCATACCAGTGCGGCGAGCCCCCCGGCGGAACCTGCGGGTCCGGCGTCCATTCAATCGCCTTTAAGCCCTCAATCGCCAACAGAGAATCCACACACGCCAGACACTGATGCCCGTCCACATGAAACATCGAATAATCCAGATACTCCACGGACTGCTTCAGATACGGCACGACAAACTCGTCAAACATCTTCGGAGAAATCATCACCGCCGTATCGCACTGAAGCAGGCCTGTCTTGCCCGGCCCCCACAGCATAAAATAGCCGAAGGCCATGCTGCCGTCTTCGTCTTTGAGAATCTCATACAAATCGTCAAACACCTGCCGGTACGCCGTTTCAATCTCCTGCAGCTTCTGATGAACCCACGCCGGACGCTCGAGCATATCCACCAGCAAATCTTCCGTCCCGCGCACCGCCGCCAGCACATCGAGGTTGGAAATGATCGCAGGCATCCCCACAAAATAATGCCCTCCGCTTCGGGCGGCCGTCGCCCGAAGGACCGCCTTCAGCATCCGGCTGTAAGGGGCATCCGGATTGTATCGAAGCGGCGGATGGTTTTCCGGGTCGGCAATGCACGGATGATACCAGATGTTCTCCTTTTCGTACTTCGGGACAGCCCCCAGAAAAGACGCCAGCGTCACCGTGCCGATATCCGGCCAGGCCACCGGCAGCATATCCGCCGGCCAGACCTTATGCGCCATTTCATAATGAATCCGTTCCGCTACCCGATTCGGGTCCGTATGGTACTGCTCCGCATCAACCGCCGCCGCAGGCTGAGGAACATCCTCGTGCGGCGGGCCGTCTCCGTCAAGCCCCGTGCCCCAGCTTCCCAGCACCAGCCCGCGGCCCGCCCACCAGTCCAGAAAATGCTGACGGGTTTGCGGCCAGTTCGTCTTCCAAAGCGGTTTCATAGAAGTCGATTCCGTCAATCGGTCTCAGACAAAGGTCGAATATCGCGATAGGCCTCTTCCAGTCCGGCGGCGTCCGCAATCGCCTGGGCCTCCGGCGACCACGGCGGCGCATCCGGTTCCACAACCGTTCGCGTAATCGTACACCGCGTCCCTTCACTGCGATACCGGTCCGCCTTCACATAGTTGCGGTCGATCTCCATATCCCGGCAGGCCGGCGTCCAGATATGCAGCCATAATCCCTCCCGATCATCCGAAAAGCCGGGCCTGTTGAGAATCACATTCTGATAAATCCTCCAGTATGCCGACCCGTCATCCGGATAAATGCACCGGGGGCCGTCATAGCAGTAATTGTAGGCAATTTCCGACCCCGGCTGTTCCCCAAGCACATAAAGAATCCCCCCGTCCCGTAATGCCCGATGTGTGCGGCCGATGCGGTTGTACAGAATCCCGTTATTTTTGGCTGTCGTCGAGGGGGGAATCCCGGCATTGCCCCACCACCACCCCAGCGCCAGCCCCCCATACGGCGTATCGCTGATTTCGTTATGAACAATCTTGACATTCTGGACAAAAAAGCCGGTCATCCCCTCCACCTGCCGAAAGTCCAGACACACATCCCGAATGTAGTTGTTGGCAATCAGGATATTGCTGCAAACCCCCTCTACCCCCGGCGGAAACTGCTCCCCGTCCCCGATTCGGTAATGCTGAGGATGCCCGACATTGATCGAAGTCCCCATCAGGTCGAGAAACGTATTGCCGACCGCCTCGGCCTCCGCCACATCATTTTCAAAACTCAGCGCCGCCGCACTGCCCAGATGCACAAATCGGTTTCGCTCAAACCGTATCCGCTCCGCATTGCATACATTGACAGTCCCTTTGGGAATCGTAATGTCATTGTAATGATTGCGATGCCAGTTGCCCTCCGGAATATACCGCGTAAACTGAGTCAGGCTCTGCACACTCACCCACCCGCGGGAGTCCCCCAGAGAAGACAGAAGATAATCATCATACGCAAACGTCAGCCCGTAAAACTCCAGATTCCGCACCCGCCGGGATATCCCCTCGCCCTGAATCCTGACAAGCCCTTCCACAGCCGGGGCATACACCTCCGCCGTGGTCATATCCTCTCCGCGGGAATAATAGTACAGCATCTGCTCCTGCTGGTCGAAGTAAAACTCCCCCGGCTCATCCAGCAGTTCAAATGCATTGCGGACATAGATAGGGCGGTCAGGACGTGGGACGGCCCGAAACGGCACCCAGCTCATATTCATCGCAATCGCTGCGTACGGCTGCTGAAGCACAGCGACTGTATGGCCGTCTTCGGAAAACATCCGGTTGACACACACAATCGGCTCACTCCAGACATTCGTCTGAACCAGCTCGACATTGTGAGGATTTTTATAAACGCCGACATCCTCCGCCCGAAATCGAATCCCGGCAGGGTGCGTTCCGGAGGCACGGGCCCACGGCTCCCGGCCGGTGATGACGAATGTCCCGTACCCGCCCTGGGCGACAACCCCCTCGGTCTTTCGGGCCATCACGGCCCTTTTGCCGTTGACATAAAGCGCCCGAAGCTTTCGGTCCCGCACCAGCGGCGCCTTCCAGATATCGCCTTGATGCCGCCGCCACCCGGTCACCCGCACCGCCCCGCTTAAGACCGGTTATTCTCCCGGATACGCCCGGCAGCGAATCCAGTGCCCGTTCGTGCCCGAATCCTCCGGGGTCAGCACGAAGGGCCTCTCCAGCGGATAGACCCCGCCGCGAAGATAAACGACGATATCCTGCTGCATATTCTTGTTGAGCCGCCGAATCCGGTCGCGTGCCTGCTCCAGCGTCCGCCACGGCCGCTCCGCCGTCCCTTCCGCTCGGTCATCTCCGTCCGGCGCAACATAAAACTCCATCGACCCCGACGACGGCAGAATGGCACAGCCGACCCCCAGAATCACTGCCAGAAAACCTGCAGCGCCGGCCTGCACCCACCCGATCGCCGCTTTTTTGCCCTGCTGGTTCATTTTCATTGGGCCCCCATCCCGAACTGAAAAAACAGATACAACCCGATCATCACCGCCGCCAGAATCCCCCATCCGAGAAAGCCGGCCTTCCCAAGCCCCGGATTTTCCCGATACGTCTGACGCAGCATCGGCAGCGGCGTTTCCGTAGCACTGTGCCGCGTCACACAAGACGCCGATATCATAAAAAGTCCAATCCCCACGAACAAATAAAACGACAGCAGAAGAAAGTGCGGGAAAATATCCTCCCCCCTCTCGTTCGCAAAAACATTGGTAATATCGCAGACCCCGATGGTCAGGGAAACCGCCGAGCCGACAATCAGGGTCAGCAGGGCTGCCTTGGCCGTCGAGCGCCTCCAGAAAATCCCCAGCACAAAAACCGCCGCCACCGGCGGAGCCATATACCCGATAATCCCCTGAAACAGATTAAACAGATTTGTTCCCTCCACCCGGCTCAGAAACCAGGCAATCCCAACCGCCAGCAGCGCCGCCGCAAACGTGGTGATGCGCCCGACCTGCTTTGACCGATGCTCCGACGCCGTCGGCGCAATCCAGCGTTTGTAAATGTCCAGCGTAAAAATCGTGCTGAAGGAATTGAGCCCCGAATCCAGTGTCGAAATCACGGCGGCCACCAAAACCGAAATCATCAATCCAACCAGACCGCTGGGCAGAAAGGTGCTGACCATCCTCAGAAATACCTGTTTGTCATCCGGTATCCCCGGCAGCAGCTGAGCCGCCAGAATCCCCGGCAGCAGAAAAAGAAACGGCGGAAGGATTTTCAGAAACGCCGCAAACAAAGTGCCCCCCTGGCCCTGCTTCAAATCCCGCGCCCCCAGAGCCCGCTGGACAATCGTCTGGTCCGAACACCAGAACCACAGCGACAAAACCGGATACCCGAGCACAAATGCATACCAGGGATTGTCGGAACCGGCCGGATGCAGCAGTTTCCAAGTCAGCTCCGCAGGCACGGAAACGCATCGAATCTGAGCCAGTGCCGAAAACGGCTCCAGCCGCCCCGCCGCAATCACGGTTAAAAGTGCAGCCCCCACAATCATCAAAACAGACTGAAACGAATCCGTCACCATCACCGCCGCCAGCCCTCCGGCAATCGTAAAACTGGCCGATACGGCCGCCAGCAGCCACACACAGGGCATCAGGTCCCACCCCAGAAACTGCGACAGAAGCGCCCCGCCGGCAAACAGCGTCCCCCCAATCCACAAAACCGCAATCCCCAGCAGAGAATAAAACGTCATAAACGTATAGCAGCCCGGCCCGAAACGCTTCTTGAGAAACTCCGGCATCGTGGAGATTTTCGTATGCAGGTAAAACGGCAGAAAAACCATGCCCAGCAGAAACAGAAAGACCCACGCCATCCATTCATAATTGGCCGTGACCATCCCGGTCGTATAGCCGGCCCCGCACGAGGCGATTAAAAATGTCGGGCCGATGTTCGTGCCGAAAATGCTCAAACCCACATTCCCCCACCCCATCGAGCGGTCCCCCAGAAACAAATCCTCGCTCCGGCGGCGCCGATAACTCACAAAACCGCCGATAGCCAGCAGCGCCGCCAAATACCCCCCGAAAACCCACATATCCAGCGGATGCATCACAACTCCGGCCGCCAAAATCCACGCCGGATTACCCATTCTTGGACTCCTTTTGGGCCGCTGACTCTGCTACGGGAAACATCGGCGACCAAATCTCCTTTTCCCCCGGCAGCGGTTTCTGACAGGGACCCGTCTGAGCCCACCACCGCTGATTGACCGGATCCTGCTGGTTCATCCGGTCATCTTTCTCAAAATCGCTCCCCATATACTCCAGATAGAAAAACTCATACAGCGTATCCCCGATTTCCGCCAGAAAGATGCAGAAGTTTCGGTTGTTCCCGCGAATCATCTGGTCCACCACGCCCGGCCAGACGGTCTGGTGCAGACTGCGGTATTCACTTTCCTTTTCCGGCCGAATCGTCGTCACCATCGACAGAACCTGCGACGGAGCCCCCTCCACATTCAGGCCCCGGATATAATTAATCCATTCCGCCTGCAGCCAGCACCGCCCATACCGCACCGCCCGCGGATGGGGCTCAATCAGCTCCTTCAGCTCCGGCGTGATGCTCTCAAAGGCCTCCGCCGCCGTCAGATAGGGTTTTCCGCCTGCATACTGAAACACAACCAGAAACCAGGTTTCCCCCTGAATCTGCCGCCGAAACGCCGCCGGATTCGAAATCCCCGCCCGCAGCATCCGCACATTCTCCTTGTCCGTGCAGACCTTCAAAAGCTCCTCGGCCAGCTGGACCTCCCGCCCCGCCTTGGCACGGGCCAGCAGCCCCGCATACGTAGGTTTGCCCGACAGCAGGTAGTTCTCATACGGAGAAAACGCAAACGCATCCGCAAAGCCGAGCACCGCTATTGCCGTCGGCACAATCCACCTGAAATGTCTCATCGCTCATCTCCTTTCTTCCGCCGGCTCAAGTTCCAAAGGCACCTGCACGCCGGCCGAATCAATCCGATACACCCGGTCATAAATCTTTATGTCCACAGGGGCGCCTTCCTTCAGCCGAAACCGCGCCTGTGTTCTGTCCACTTCCGCTTCAATCAGACGCCCCCGATAATGCACCTGGAACCGGTACCGCTTCCAGGCCGAGGCAATCTGCGGTCGAAACGACAGCACCGCACCGTCGCTGCGCATCCCGCCGTACCCGCAGACCAGGTTCGCCCACACCCCCGCCGCCGACGTCGCATGAAGCCCCTGCTCCGTGTTGCGGTTGTAGTTGTCCAGGTCCAGCCGGGCCGCATAGGTAAAAAACGCATAGCCCTCCTCGGCCTTTCCCAATTCCAGCGCCAAAATCGAGTGCAGCGACGGCGATAAAGACGACTCGTGAATCGTCCGGGCCTCATAAAACTCATAATTCGCCCGTTTTTCCTTGAGAGTAAAATCTTCACTGAAGAAAAACATATGATTCAGCACATCCGGCTGCTTGATCATATTCTTCCGAAAGATGCGAATGTAGGCCCAGTTCTTGTAAATGGGAATCTCGCTCATCGGAATCTTATCCACTTCCACATGCGGCAGGTCAAAATAGCCGGCGTGCTGCTCAAAAACGCCTGTCCTGGGGTCCTGATGAATCCGCATCTTTTCAGCCATCCGTCTCCAGTCCTCCGGTTCGCCCGCCTCCAGCCCGACCTTCTGAACGACGGTCTGATACTTATCCGGCGCCTCCCGCTTCATCTCCTCCAGCACCTCCAGCGTATAGAGGAAAATCTTCTTGGCCAGGTAATTGGTGTAAAAGTTGTGATTGACCATCATATGAAACTCATCCGGCCCCATCACACCGTACAGACCGAAATCCCCGTTCAAAGGACTCCAGTCCCCCGCACTGGCGAAAAATCGGGATATCTGAAGCAGCATCTCGATGCCTTCCCGATACAGAAACTCCTTGTCGCCGGTCACATGGACATACTGCCAAATCGCATACCCGACCGCCCCGCTGATATGATGCTCCAGGTCCACATGCTGCCAGGTGCCCGAGTCTTCATACCCCGAAACTGTGGCAAACGGATAGCGTGCCCCTCGGCAATCCAGCTCCCTTGCCCGCCGAAGCGCCTCCGGCAGCGTATGATAGCGGTACATCAGGAGATTCTTTGCCGCTTCCGGATTGGCAAACAAATGAAACCGATGGCAGTAGATTTCCGTATCCCAGAACGCCCAGCCGAAATACACCTCCCCCGTCATCCCCTTGCACAGCGGATTCAGCCGCGGATTCTCTCCGTGATAGGTCTGATAGCACGACAGAATGGAAAACCGCACCCCCTGCAGCGTCTCGTCATCCCCTTCAATATCAATCCCGAAACGCTCCCAGACACGCTCCATAAACGCTGTATGCCGCCGGCGAGCTTCCTCAAAGCTCACGCCTGCATATTTATCAGCCAGGGCACACCCCTGCTCCCAGACCGCCTCTGTATCACTGTTCTTTTCCCAGTGATTGACAACGATTTTCTCTATCCAGGCCGGCTGGTTTTCTTCCAGCGGCAGGGAAAATTGAAGGCCGATGAACTTCTCCCGACTCTCGACCCGCGGACAAACCGGACGTCCCGTCCGCATCCAAAAGCTTGAAAACAGCGGAAAACCCGTCCCCTTTGTCCGGGCCAGAATGCGGCATCCAGCCTCGTCTGAATCTTTCCGAACCTCCCGCCAGAAATTCTCTCCTTTCGCTGAATCCGCCGACCCGGTTGTCTGGGTCTGCGTCCAGCCGGAGGCAATTTCATAGCGGGGATTAAAATCAAGTCCGAGCATAATCTCGGCCTGCCCCGAAAAATTCAGCGGCTTGAACACAATCCGCTGGCAGCCCATTTTCGTCATGTCCATATTCAGAAAACGCGTAAATGCCACGTGAACCTGTCGGCCGGACGAAAGATGCCAGACAAACTCCCGCGTATAAACCAGCGTCTTCATATCCAGAACCCGCCGGAATCCGCTGATTCGCGATACGGCAAGGTCCAGCGGTTCTCCGTCAATCCGGATGCGGGTGTACAGCCAGTCCACCGCCGTAATCATCGCACCGCCGCGGGTAATCATCCCCTTGAAAAACTGGTCATGCTGAATCGGCAGGTAGTCGTAGAGATGATTGAAATAACTGCCCAGCAGATGGTCGCCGCTGTAGCCCTCCTCGAAATAGCCCCGCACCCCCATATATTCATTGCCCAGCGAAAAAATCGATTCACTGAGCCGCTGTTTTTCCGGATGAAATCCTTCCTCTGTGATGGTCCAGGGGTCGCCTCCGTAAATCCGTTCCGGATGTTTCGCCAAATGCATAACTCTCCCGTTTCAAAGAAATTCGCCCGCTCACAAGACTGCGGCGGTTTTTATTCTGTTTGGAAACTCTTGTCAATCGAGCTTGCCGCCGGCGCATATCGACGGACACCTCGGCCCCTCCGATTCCCGAGCGTACGGGTTTGGATTGTACTGACTGCCGTCGGCCTTTTCAATCTTCTTCTTCTGCCCTTCCATCCGCTGCCCCCTATCATTCCCGCGCAGCCCCCTATCATTCCTGCGCAGCCCCCGTCATTCCCGCGCAGCCCCCGTCATTCCCGCGCAGCCCCCGTCATTCCCGCGCAGGCGGGAATCCAGCCATTTCTTCCCACAGTCTCGCAACCCGTCCTGCAAAGATTTCCGCGGATGTAAACGAGTTTTTAATTACAGATTTCACCTGCCGCGACAATCGCAGCACGGCGGGCGGATGACACAGATCAGATAAAGAAAAGAAAAAGGCCCGCACTTTATCTTGTGAAGCTTCAGCAAAGGGAAAACAAAAAGCCATCCTTCTTTTCATTTTGCCTTTTTTCTATTTGGTTTTCGTTGTCCTCCCCCCGAGCTCGACCTCTGGTCGCCGGCCGCTTTTTCCTCATTCTTCCTTTTCCCAATCCGTATAATCCGCGAAATCTGTTGTGAAAATCTGCGGTTGCTTTTTCCTGGACAAAACCGTTCCCTAAAAATAAAGTTAACAAAATGGTCTTTGGGTGTTGTGCTCGCAAACAAATGACTTCCCGACACAGAAAACACAGACAGCATATAGAGCCGGCGGTTTCGGCGTCACCATCCTCATCAACTGCACCCTCTGTACCGGGGTCGGCCTCTGCCGCCTTTTTCCGCCGTCTGCTTAGTCCCGAAGCAGCCGCTCCGCTGCTTGTCCTGCTGTTCGGCACTTACCTTTCCGTTCTCTATTTCGGCCATCAGGCCGTCCCCAACTCGGACTTTCCCGCCTTCGTCCAAACCGCCCGCGACATCCTGAATTTTCGTCTGCCGGCTTCTTTCAAACGCCTCCCCGGCCTGGGCATCCTGCAAATCGCTCTGAGTATCTTTCTCAAAGGTCCCCATCCGGTCCTGACTGCAGGCCTGCTGCTCAATGCTCTGCTCTATCCCTTGTGCGGCTGGCTCTTTTATCTCATCGCCCGCCGCTTCCTCGGACGCATGGCTTTCTGGGCCGCACTCCTGGCTCTGGTCAATCCTGAGGTACTTCTATGGCTGGTGCATCCCATCGCCGAAATTCCTCTGCTGTTCTTTTTTCTGCTGACCTTCTGGCTGCTTTTGCTCCCCAGCCGCTGGGCTTATGCCGCTGCCTTCGGCGCTGCCTTCATCCGCTATGAAGGAGCCGTCCTCATCCTCCTCGTTTTGCTCTCGGATATCCTCCGGCAATCCTCCCTCCGTCAGCAGCTTCTCTCAACAGCCATGGCCTTTTCGGCCGCTCTGCCGACCGCCCTTTGGGTGCTCGGACAATTCCTCACCCGCCATTCCGGCTCCGGAGACTACCTGTCCAGCTACACGGAAGCCGCCGAAAGCGGTTCAATGGTCTTTGGACGCTTCGCTCAAATCCTCCGGCAAATCACCATCCAGCCGTTTTTCCAGACCCCGTATCCTCCTCTCCGGTCCGTAGTCATTCTTTGTACAGTGCTTTTCTGGGCAGGTCTGGTAACCGCCGTCCTCTTTATTCTCTGGAAAAAACACACCGAGCTGGTGCCCATCCTTGTTTTCACGGCCGTTTACTTTCTTCTGCATTCGGCCCGCACCGGCACCCGCCCGCGCTACGCCGCTCCTATCGCCTGGCTGGTCCTTCTGCTTTGGCTGTTCGGCTTTCGCCGTCTTTGGCTTCTTTTCAAAGAAAACATTCCTATTCCCAAACCAGCCGTAATCATCTCCCAGTCGCTTCTTTTTCTCATAGGGATTATCGCCGCTCTTGCATTAGTCGAACCGCTTGCACAAATCCAAAAGTTCAGCCCTCGTTCTGCTTCTGTACCATGGGTTGCCCTCCTTTTTTCGGTTCTTTTTGGGACAATAGGAATTGCCTCAACCAAAGCCCGATTAGCTGGATGGACCGCAGCTGTTCTGGGAATCACATCATGGGCACTCTTTGCCAACCAGAGTGAAATCATCCGAAAACTCGGAAACGGCGATTTCGACCGGGAGTTCAAGGATTTAGCGGTCTGGTATCAACAGAATGCATCGCCTGACCAAAAAATGGTCACGACTATGCCTCATCTCCTTATACAATTTTTGGAGGGCATGAATACAAATTTTGTCCATACCCAAAATATAGATGGGGACACCCCCGAAAAGTTCCTTGAGGACTGTCTGAAGAAAAATATTGCCTATCTTGCCTGGGATTCCCGTTTGGGATTTGCCTATTCGAACAGTTATTACAAAAAATATCGTTTAGACCGCATTGACCACTTGGGTGCCCATATTCGGGATGGGAAAATAATCATGCCCCCCGAAAAAAATGGTCCCTTCCATTTGGTCGGGACCATTCGTAATCCATCTTATCCAAAACGATTTATCTTAATCTACCGTCTGAATCCTGATTCAAACTAAACTCACCTAATCAACAGCCACGACTTCCTTGACTTCCGGCACCCGCTGTTTCAGAAGCCGCTCCACCCCCATTTTCAGGGTCATTCTGGCCCCGGGACATCCTCGGCAAGCCCCTTGAAGCCGCACACGAACCTTATGATCCGCATCAACACCGACTAACTCAATATCGCCCCCGTCATTCTGGAGCATCGGGCGGATGGAATCAATCACCTCCGATACTTTCGTTTCAAAACTCTTTTGCCCGCAGCCGCATGTATCGCACATGTGTATAATCTCCAAAGTATATCTTGTTTCTTTTCCCAATATTGTACCGAAACATAACAAAAGGTACAACTGTTTTCCAAAAACACTAACTTTCCTTTTTACAATCTCTTCGATTCTACTGAAAAAAAAAGAAACCGGTTTACAGAAAACCGGTTTTTAAAAGACCCCCTTCTTTCCCGCGGCCATCTCGTTTCCGGCCTCCCTGACAATACCCTCAGAGGCTCGGTGTAAAGGTTTTGGCCGCGTTGTCCACCCGCATCAGCAGTTCCTGCCAGGAGATGCAGTCTTCAGAAACCAGATGCACTTCTGAATCGCTGCCGACCAAAAAAACCTTAAACTGGCCCGGACAAATATGAAACTTTTCGCGAAACCGAGCACATCCGTCAGCAGGAAGCTCCGTCTGGCCAATCCGTCCCTGCCCCTGTTCAAAAATCTCCGCCACCGTCAGACGACAATCCTGCATTGCCAGCCGAATGCTTTCCAGCTGTTCGACCTGCATTTGATAACAGCGATGATCCGGCGTGGGAGAAAAAATGATAAGCAAAGGGGGTTGGGCTTTTAATTCGCTGAGCCGTGGTCTGGGTATTACCATAATCGACTCCCTTCTCTGAACAGCACGGCATCACCCTCGCAAACGTTTCTCTTTATACGAACAAAACCCCAAAAGGTCAAGAAAAAAAAGATTTTATAGGACAAAAACTTCACATTTCTGCACATCAGAACAGTAAGTTCGGATTCCATACGAATCCGTTGAGACTCTTAAAAAGCATTCAAGAAATATGTGCCGGAAATCTGGATTCCACCTTTCTCCTTTGTGAAAGTTTCGGAGGTCGAGCGGAAATGCTCGCAGCTTTCGAGGAGCATTCAATAAAAAAGCCGCCTTTTCAATACTGAAAAAGCGGCTTTTCATTCAGACAGGAACTTGACGGCAGAGTGGACTATTTGGCCTCAAACTCGGCATCGATCACATCATTGGGGCCTTTTCGGCGAACCTCCCCTTCCGGAGGCGGCGTATGGGTTCCGGAGGTTTTGGCCGAGCCGGATGCGGCCTGCCGTTTGGCCGCTTCCTCATACAGCGTCTTGCCCAGCAGCTGCACCTCACTGTTGAAGTTGTCCAGCGCCCGTCGAATCGCCTCACCGTCATCGCCTTTAACGGCCTCTTTGAGGTTATTCATAGCCGACTCAATCCGGCTTCGGACATCCGCCGGCACTTTATCGCCGAATTCCTTAAGCTGCTTTTCCGTCTGGTAAATCATCTGGTCGGCCTGATTTTTCATCTCAACCACCTGACGGCGTTTCTTATCCTCCGCCGCATGGGCTTCCGCTTCTTTGGCCATCCGCTCGACCTCTTCCTTGCTCAGGCCGGAACTGGACTGAATGACAATCGACTGCTCCTTGCCGGTCCCGAGGTCTTTGGCCGAGACATTCAGAATCCCGTTGGCATCAATATCGAACGTCACCTCAATCTGAGGCACTCCGCGAGGCGCCGGCGGAATCCCCGTCAGCTGGAAGCGGCCGAGTGTGCGGTTGTCCCTGGCGAATTCACGCTCCCCCTGCAGGACATGGATTTCGACGCTGGTCTGGTTGTCCGCCGCCGTGGAGAAAATCTCCTTTTTGGTTGTAGGAATTGTCGTGTTCCGCTCAATAAGCTTGGTCATTATTCCGCCGAGCGTCTCCACACCCAGCGACAGCGGCGTCACATCCAGCAGCAGAATATCCTTCACGCCTGCATCGCCAGCCAGGATAGCCCCCTGAATCGCCGCTCCAATCGCCACAACCTCGTCGGGATTGAGACTCTTGTTGGGTTCTTTTTTGAAGATTTCCCGGGCAATCTGCTGGACTTTCGGAATTCGAGTCGAACCGCCAACCAGCAGAACCTCCTGAATATCCTCCGGACGCAGCTTGGCATCCTCCAGCGCCCGATAGCACGGGGCTTTGAGCCGCTCAAACACATGGTCGCAAAGGGCCTCAAACTTGCTCCGTGTAATTGTAATATTTAGGTGCTTCGGCCCGTTCTGGTCGGCCGTAATAAACGGCAGATTGACCGTAGTCTCCACCTGCGTGCTCAGCTCGCACTTGGCCTTTTCGGCGGCCTCTTTGAGCCGCTGATGAGCCATCGGGTCCTGACGCAGGTCGATCCCTTCCGTCCTGCGGAACTCTTCGGCCAGATAATTAATCAGAACTTCATCGAGGTCATCGCCTCCCAGATGCGTATCGCCGTTGGTGCTGAGAACTTCGAAAACATTATCTCCGATGTCGAGAATCGAGATATCAAACGTCCCGCCGCCGAAGTCAAAAACGGCTACTTTTTCATTTTTCTTCTTTTCCAACCCGTAGGCCAAAGCCGCCGCAGTCGGCTCATTGATAATGCGCTCGACCTTCAGACCGGCAATGGTGCCGGCATCTTTTGTGGCCTGCCGCTGGGAATCGTTAAAATAGGCAGGCACAGTAATGACGGCCTGGGTAACCTTTTCGCCCAGATAATCTTCCGCCGTTTTCTTGAGGTCCTGAAGAATCATTGCGGAGATTTCCGGTGGGGTATATTCTTTATCTCGAACCCTGACTTTCACCAGTTCATCCGGACCGCCGACGATAGTATAAGGCACCATTTTTTCTTCCTCGCTGACCTCACGGTGCCGTCGGCCCATGAACCGCTTAATAGAGTAAATGGTGTTTTTCGGGTTCGTAACCTGCTGATGGCGGGCCGCCTGGCCGACCAGACGTTCTCCTTTTTCGGTGAAACCAACCACCGAAGGGGTCAGTCGGCTGCCGTTTGCATTAATCAGCACCTTCGGTGTGCTTCCTTCCATTACCGCCACCACAGAGTTGGTTGTCCCCAAATCGATGCCGATAATTTTTGCCATATTTCGATCTCCTCTTTTTTGTTGTCAAAATCGCTTGAACTCGGGATGTGCAAAGGTTGTGCCAGGCCCCGCAAGAAATCATATCTGCTTTAGTGATAATATTTTATGGTCACCCTGCAATCGTCATCTTATGTCAATTTGGCAGAACGCTGACAGAAATAACTTGATTTCCGAGCCAAAAATGACTTACCATCCTGTTTTCCTGAAAAGACAATCCATTTTTCTGTTCAGGAGGGAATAACAATGAAAAGGGAAATCATCTTTCTTCTTGTCTCCTGCTTGCTAATGTTCTTTTTCGCTTTCGTCCGGGCGGCGGATGAGCCGAAAGACTCACAAAAGCAGGAAAAGGCATTCGAAACCGATGTCTTTCAGACTGATTTGGGGGATTTGGTCATTACCTTTATCGGGCACGGCACGCTGATGATGACCTGCGGCGGCAAGGTCATTCACATCGACCCCTGGACGCAGCTGGCCGACTACACAAAACTGCCCAAGGCGGACCTGATTCTGATTACGCACGAACACCGAGACCATCTGGACCCTAAGGCGGTCGAGCTGCTTCGAAAAGACGGCACCATCGTGGTCATTCCCGAAAAATGCAGGGAGGCCGTCCCGAACGGTTTGGTGATGAAAAACGGGGACAGGAAAAAACTGCTGGACATGGACATCGAAGCCGTACCCGCCTACAACCTGATTCATAAACGGCCGGACGGTCAGCCCTTCCATCCGAAAGGACAGGGCAGCGGCTATGTCATCACGTTCGGCAAGACACGGGTCTATATCGCCGGCGATACGGAAAACATCCCGGAAATGCAAAACCTCAAAGATATTGCCGTCGCCTTCCTGCCGATGAATCTGCCCTTTACGATGACGCCCCAGATGACCGCGGATGCGGCCCGGATGTTCCGCCCCAAAGTGCTTTATCCCTATCACTACGGGCAGACCGACCCGAATGAGCTGGTCCGGCTGCTGGCCGAGGACAAGGACATCGAGGTCCGAATTCGCCGGCTGCCCTGAAGCCCAGTCCCCGACGGGGAACGCCGCTACTTGGATTTCAGAATGTCGCGGATTTCTTCAAGCAGAAGCTCCTGCCTGCTCGCAGCCGGAGTCGGTGCAGCCGCCTCTTCTTTCTTTTTGGCCAGATTGATAATTTTAATCAAGGCAAAGATTGCAGCGGCTACAATGATGAAATTAATCACCGTGTTGATGAACATCCCGTAGTTGATTTTGACGGCCTGCGAAACCACCTGCCCGGTCTCGGAAACTACGGCATCCCGCAGCGTAATCGAAAACTCCGAGAAATCCATCTGGCCCAGCAGCATTCCCAGCGGCGGCATCAGAACATCATTGACCAGCGAGTTGACAATCTTGCCGAAGGCGGCCCCGATGATGATGCCGACGGCCATGTCAATCACATTGCCCCGCATCGCAAACGCCTTGAATTCCTTCCACAGACTCATACGGCACTCCTTTCCTGTAAAAAAACGGTTTCGAATTGCTTCCACCGTTTGCGTATTAAATCATATCCAAAGAAAGAAAAAAACAACTATTTACTTGAAAAATCCAAGACAGATTTCTCTTGCGGAAGAGAGTCCTCCTTGGCATCTTGGAACTAGCTATGGACAGGGGAGAATGGGCTTATAGAGGAGCGGGAATTGCGGGCGGGCTGCTGCTGATGGCGGGCAATCTGTACGGGCCTCTGTGTCTTTTGCAATTATCGGCTCTGCCGGTTCTGCTGTTCTTGAGTCTGCGAACGTTCAACCCCAAAGGCGCCGCGCTGTGCGGGTTCTATATGGGTCTGTCCTTTTCGATTCCGCAGATGTTCGCCCTGCGAATGCCTTTGCTTGTTACCGTCGGTCTGCTGATTTGGTTCACCGGGATTCTGACCCTGCTTTGTCTGGGCTGTGCGTTCCTTGTTCGACAAGGCGTTCTTCTCGGTTCGCTGGCTGTCGGGGCCTTCTGGGCCCTGTTGGACTGGGCATCCTGCACAGCCGTTCCCATCTGGGGACTGGCCCAATCCTTTGCGCGGAGCTGGACGGCCTATCCGATTCTAATCCAGTTTATTTCGTTAACCGGCATCTGCGGCGTTCCGCTGATGCTGGGCGCTCTGCAGGGACTGGCAAGCTGTCTTCTGGCCCGCCCCGCCTGCCGTAAACGGGCGGCTTCGGCCCTGGCTGCTATTCTGCTCGGCCTGGGCATCCTGAACACCGGACTTTTTCTGCAGAAACCGAGCGGGCACCTTCGCGCGGCTGCGGCGGGCTGGGTGTTTGATGACAGCTCTTCCGAAATTGACCCGCACAGCACTGAAGGATTTGAAAAACTGTTTGCCGAACCGGCACGGCAGGCTGCCCGTCAAGGCGCCGTGCTTTTTACCACCGGCGAGCTGGGCTTTTGTATTGCAGACCACAACCGGCAGGAATGGATGGAGCGGTTCGGACGAATCGCCCGGGAATGCCGCCTCTGGCTGGCCGTCGGATACCTGAATATCTCCGAACACAAAAACCGCATGTTCTTTATGTCGCCCGAAGGGGAAATTGTCGAAGAATACACCAAAACCCATTTGACGCCGATGGAGCCGCGATGGGGCGGAAGCGGCGAACTCAAAACCGTTTGCATCGAAAACATTGCCGTCGGCGGATTGATTTGTCAGGACGACAATTTTCCCCGTCTGACGCGGCATTACGGGCGATGGAAGACACCGATTGTGCTTTGTCCGACGGCTGATTGGCAGACCATCCGCTATCCGCATCTGCAGGCGGTGCGGGCACGAGCTATTGAAGGCCGATACGGAATCATCCGCGGCGCCGCCTGCGGCATCAGTGCCGCCATTGACCCGAAAGGAAGGATACTCGCCCAAATGGACCATTACAAAGAAGGGCCGGGGCTGCTCGTCGCCGATATGCCGATTGTTCAGACGATTCCCTTGTTCAGCCGCTTCGGCTTTGCGCCGCTCTTGACGGTCTGCGGGGTTATTCTGGCCGCCGCTGCCTGCCGCGGATTGAACCGCACCAATAAAAAAGGCGGTCAGGAGACCGCCTCAGAAAAAACACAACAGGAATCTCCGCTATTTTCCGGCGCCCCAGCCGCCCAGCAGACCGAACTTGCGGAATAACGATTTGGTTTTTTCATCGGGTTCGGCGGCCTGCGGTTTGGCCGGAGGGGTTTGCGGCTCTTCCGACTCCGCCTGCGGCTTCTGGGTTGATTTTGCATGCGAAAGAGCCGCAGCCGGAATATGAATCGGAGCCGGCTTGGGACCCGCCTTTCGCTCCTGCTCTTCGAGGAATTGCCAGACTGCCGCGCGGGCCTGCTGCCGTTCGGCCGGCGGCTTGCTGATCCAGGACACTTCCGCCGAGGCATTGTCGTTCAGCGATAAAGGTATCGGTCCGGGCGCGGGCGTCTGCGGGGCGGGATTGACCGGCTTCTGCTCCCGCAGCAGACGAATCGTTTCGTGGGCCCGCCGCAGATTCTCCGTTTGTTCCATCAGCTGATTGCGAAGAGCCGCAATCCGGGCCTCCGCTGATTCCGGCGAAGAGCCCGCCGGGTTCGTAATCAGACACGGCTCATCCGTCAGCGGCTGGTTGCGCGGTCCCTCTGTCGGCGGAACAGACGGCTTGGGGGCCGGTTCCGCGGGCTTGGGCGGTTCTGCCGGGCGAATCGAAGGCAGTTCCCAGATGCCTTCGGACTGCCGGCTGAGAATCTGCAGCTGCCGGGCAAACTCCACATGCTTGCTGAGCTGCTTCTGTGTGGCCTCCAGCTCAGCAGTCTGGCGGGCCAGCATCTGTTCCATCGATTCAATGTATCGACGGGCCTTCTGCAGCTGGCTTTGCGTCTCGGCCAGCACCCCGACGGTTTCCTGCAGCTGCTCGACCTGCCGACGAAGAGACTGATTGTCTTCCTCGCAGCGGCTCAGCCGCGCCTGCAGGTCTGCCGCCTGCTCCTGACTGCGCTCCAGAGCCCGCCTGAGCTGATGATTTTCTTCGTGCCGCTGGATACTGAGCCGCTCAAACTCCTGCGCCCGGCCGGTCATTTCCGTCAGCTGACCTTGCAGCTTTTCAATTTGTTCATCCCGCTGACGGCACTGCTTCTCGAACTCCTGCTGACGCAGCTCCATCTCCTCGGCCAGCTGCTCATAAGCCGCGCGGGCCTGTTCAATCGTGCGGCTCTGGGCCTCAATCTGCCGAAGCAGATGTTCCTCCTGCTGCTGCATCTGGGCTGTCTGCTGGGTTTTCTGCTCCAGTTTGGCCTGCAAATCATCCAGCCGCTGCTGCAGCTGCTGTTCGGTCTCGGCGCTGCGTTCGAGCAGACGATTCTTTTCTTCCAGACGCACCTGCAGGTCTTCCAGAGTGCGCTGGAGCTGCCGGGCCGTCTGTTCAGCAGCCAGATACTGCGTCTCAAACTCCTCCAGCGAGGTCAGCTGCTTCCGCAGGGCCACCTTTTCCTCCAGCACCTGCTGCAGACAGGTTCGCAAATCGGCCGCCTCCGCCTCCAGTCGGGCTATCTGCTCTTCCGTTCGGCTTCGGCTCGATTCCTGAAGCTGGAGTTTCTGCTGAGCTTCCTGAAGGGCCTTTCGAAGGTCATCGGCCTCCTGCCGGCGCCGCTGCGATTCCTCCCGCAGGGAGGCCAGATAGGCACGGCTTTCTTCGAGCTGACGAGCCGCATCCTGCGACGAGTCGGCCTGCTGACGCAGCTTCTCCTGAAGCATCTGCTTTTCCTGTTCGAGCAGCTGGCGGGCCTGTTCGGCCTCGCGCAGCCGGGCCGTCAGCGTATTGCAAATCGTCCGCTGCTCGTGCAGGTCGGTTTCGAGAGCCGCCTTCTGCAGAGCCGACTGCTCTTGCCCGCTGTGAAGCATCTCCTCCAGCTGACGAATCCGCTGACGGGCTTGGTCGAGTTCCCGGCTCAGCCGCTCAGCCGCCTGGCCGCGCTCCTCAGCAAGCACCTGCTGGCTTTGCAGCGAAGCAATGGTCTTCTGGGCCTGGAGCAGTTCCTCGCGGGCGGCAGCCAGTTCTGCCGCTTGTTTGTGCTGACTGCTCGTGAGCAGCTCCTGCTGCTGCTGAATTGTCCGACGGGCCTGCTGAAGTTCCTCCTGCACCGCCTCCAGACGCTGCTGAAGACCGGCCGCCTCCTGCTGCCGAGCCCGGAGCTCTTCGAGTTCCTGCTCGCTTCGGCCGCTTCGGGCCGCCAGTTCCTCCAGCTGCCGGTTTGCCTCCGCCAGCCGGGCCTGCATCGAGGCATATTCATTTCTCATTCGGCTGTGGGTTTCCTGCAGGTCATCCAGTTCCAGCGACAGCTGGTCCCGTTGCTCAGCCACCTTCTGGAAGAGCCGCTCCTGTTCAGCAATCTTCTGCTGAAGCCGTGCGGTCTGTTCATCGGTATTCTGATAATGATTCCGAAGGGCTTCCTCCAGCCGGCAAGCCGCCTGTCGGGACCGAGCCAATTCCTGCTCGAGCAGACTAATCCGCTCCTGCTGCTGTACCGTCTGGTTCCGCAGAGCCCGCATCTGTTCCGCCTGCTGTCGGGCCGCTTCCTCCTGCAGACGAACCACATCCATCTGACCGGTCAGTTCAGCCACGCGGGTCCGAAGAGCATGATTTTCCTCTTCGAGCTGCCGGCAGGTCTGCTGCATCTGTTCCAATTGACCGGTCTGCTCCTGATGGCGGCCGAGCAGCTCATTCACCCGCATTTCCAAAGCCGCCAGGGCCGCCTGCTTTTCTTCGAGGGCTGCCTGTTTTTCCTTCAGCGCCTCTCCGAGTGCATCCTGACTGCGGCCGGCCTCCAATTGATGTATCCGGGCCGCCTCCTCCAGATGAAAGATGCGGGCCTGTGCCTCCTCCAGCTTCCGCTGGAGCGATTCAACCGTTTGACGGGCCTGAGCCGATTCGGTCTGATGGATACGCAGCTGCTCCAATTCCTCTTCCTGACGGGCCTTGTCCGCCTGAAGCGCAGCGAACTCACGGGCCAGCTGCGCAATATAGGCGTCCTGAGAAGCACACGTCTGGGAGAGGTTCTCTTTCTGCTGTTCCAGCCGAGCCAGTCTCTGACGGACCTGATGAAGCTGCTCTTCCAGCACCGCCGTTTGAGTGGAGGCACCGCCGGAATCTTCCGGTGCAGACAGGGTCGGCTCGCTCATCCATTCCATCGCCTGGCGGACTCGGCTTTTTCGGTTCAGTATTTCTTTCGTATCCATCCGAACGCCCTCACACAAAATCCGTTTTGCCGCTCGTCCGATAACTCGTCCGGCGGGATTGTGCCTGCAATACGGCCACCTTGTTATCTTCGCCGTTTGGTGTGCGAAAACATTAATTCTGCGGGCAGTTTTTTTGCTGTGTCCGATAACTGCTGAAGATTCGTCCGATAAGAATGCCGCCCGGCATAATGGCAGATTATTTGGCGGGCATGAGCATACGGCTGCGCGTCTGTGTTTCGGTGAGGAAATCCTCCGGCACCTCTTTGAGTGTAACCGTTCCGGCGGCCGCCCATTCGGCCCCGCGCTGCAGCGTGACAATAAACCCGACGCACTGCATCGAGGCCGCATCGTGGCCGAGTGTGGTATGAAAGATGCGCCCTTTTCCGTAGGAAATGGTAAACAGACATAATTCATCGCGTCCGGTGCCGCGCTGAGCGGGGTCCTGTCGGCCGGTCGCCAGAACATGCAGATTCACCGCCGGGCCGCGCAGCTTGCTGTACAGCTCATCACAGCAGTGAAGCCAACGCGTCGGCAAACCGACCGTAATCGGATGATTCGGGTCTCGGATTGTCACAACCCAGTCGGCCTTCTGACCGTGATAGCCCGCCGGACCGGGGGAAGTATCATAAACGAGTTTGCCGTCCTCCCACCAAACCATCGGGCCTGCTGTTTCATTGCGTCCGCCCCAGCCGCCCAGCCCGATCATTTCGTTCCACTCGGGCCAGTCCGGAAAGGCATTGTCCGCCGCATGCACCACAACCAGCCCGCCGCCCTGCCGCATATAGCTGACAAATGCCTGTCTGGTTTTCTCCGCCCAGGCGTCGCCTTCATAATTCATCACCACGACTTCATAATCCGAAAACGGCGGACAAACATCCTCATTGGGTTGCCCTTTCGGCGGGAAGGTAAACACATCGACGGCAAATCGCCCGCTGGATTCGAGGATGGCCTTCAGAACAGGGGTCGTTTCCTGCCATTTGTGGCCCTCATAGACCATTTGGCCGTCCAAAAGAAGGGCTTTTATTTTGGGAAGGGTTTTTTCCTCATTCATTGGCTTATCCGGCTGTGCCCAAAGGGTGTGAAAAAAAGAAAAGAAAACCAGAACCGCTGCCGCCGCCAAAATTTTGCGTCCGAGCATTGCTTGCCTCCCAAAATTGAAGGGTTTTGTCCGCTTTGGCCGTCATCACTTTCCAATTGTACTCAACCCCCTTCGCAAAAAAAAGAAAAACCTCATTTCCGAAGCCGAAAATGAGGTTTTTGCGCCAAAATGGGCGGTACAGGACTTGAACCTGTGGCCTCCAGCGTGTCGAGCAATTCCGTTTTGCCAATTCGAAAAAGGGGTCAACAATCCGTAACCTATTGCGGAATAAGGGGCTATAATTCGCATAAAAAAGCAAGGAGATTCCAAAAATCCTCGCAATTATTGCACCCGATTGCACGCCATTGCAGTTATTGCGCGTAGTATACCGGTTTTGAGAGTAGAGTACTCTCGGCTTGCAGGGGCCAGATAATGGGACAGGGTATCCGATTATTCCACATGTTTTAATTGCATAGGAATATTGAGATTGAGTTCTCCTACCGCTGAAACTGTAAATCAATTGGACAGAAGGCAATTTCTAATGTTATACTACCGTAAATAAGGGGAAATGCCTATTTTTGTGGCGGGAAAATACTGATAAAAATCTCAAAATTAGTATCAACAATCATCATCTGAATTGATAAGGGTTGTAGTCTTCATATTAAAAGACGGGTTATTATAGGATATTGCCGGGGAAGGATACCCCTTTTTAGTTGACTTTAAGTGTCCAAATGTTGTATAATTTGAAAATGTGAAGGAATAACATGAATCATTTTATGGAAGGATAAAAAACTCAGAAATCTTTTTATAATTAATTTTTGAAAGACCACGGACTTTTAGCGTCACTATCATAATCGCCAGTTATGTTTTTTTCTGCGACGCACAAGAGTCGGTGCCCCACGTTGGGGCATCGTGAAATTGCGTTCATCAAAGGCTTTAGCGGGCCTACGGGAGATGCAAGGAAACGATGCTCCTTAATCTTAAACACAACACAAGCCGTTCTTGCGGGGTGGTTAGGGAGAGGAAAATATAGGATAGAAAAATTGGATTGTGAAAGGAGAAAGGCGATGGCTACGGCAGTAGGGACGCAACTGAGGAAAAACGGATTTTATTTTGTATTTATTGTTCTTTGCATATTTACCGTCCAATCTCTTTGTTGGGGGGAAGATGACAATCTAAATAATTCTGATCCTAATACGCTAATGGCTCCTGCAATGGCAGGGAGCAACCAATTACCGGCAACAAATATTGATCCAAATGCATATCATTTTTTAATCTACAATCCTCGTGGTAGTGAAGCAAATATAAAAAATGTAATGGACAAATGGGGCTGGTCTTATACGGAACGTAATTCTGATTCTGGAAATAATGTTACACTTGCTGACCTGCAAAACCATGATATTCTGATTGTTGGCTGGAATGCAGGTGGAAATACATCGGGGCTGAGTAGAGATATTTTAGCTGAAGGGATAACAGGAAGAGTTATTTTAAGTGGTCACGATGCAGATTATCATACCAATGCGAATTTGGATGCTGCTGAGACTTTTTTAATTCAGGCGATTGAATTTGTTTTGGATGGTGGCGGGACAGGGTTGATTACACTGGGGGATACCGATTCGCCTCCATTTTCTTATTTGCCTACAGGGTGGGGAGTAATTCCTCAATCGGGTGGTAGTCAGATAGTTAAGACATTTACCGACGAAGGACTATCCAGTGGCGTTTATGATAACCTCATACCGGATGACATGTGCAACTGGGGAACATCTTACCATGACACATTTACTTTGCAGGATGAAATATTTGTGCCATTTGAATTAGGCGGGGAAAGCGGCAAAGACATTATTACCGTTGCCCGGATGAACAAATACGGGCTTAGATTGACCAAGACGGATAATCTCGATCCAAACGTGACACCCTGTGTCAATTTGCATGATACTTTTACCTATACGATTTTATGGAACAATACCGGTAGTCAAACGGTTCCTAATGTTTCACTAATTGATTATCTTCCCAAAGGCGTTGATTTTGTAGGTTTTACCGGGTCAAGTGCCTCTCAGCCCCCCGCAGCACCTCCGGCGGATCCCAATTTCGTCCTTAGTATTACGGATGCTAATGGACTTGATGATATTACACTGCCTGTCGGTCAGAGTATCCGGCTGTATGTAGCAAAAGAAACTGCAAACACAAATATTTACGCTTTCAGTCTGGAAGTGAACTCATCCGATCCTAACCTGGGCTGGATTGATAATACGGAATACGACCCCAATAATCCGGGAACTGCTGAAATTATGGCTACTCCGAGAGATACTTCATTTGATTATTATGGTCCCGGATATACCCAGCAGGAAGGAATACAATTCAGTGCAGTTAGCTTTGGAAATGCGATGCAGGACGGTAATTTGGCAAGTTTCCTCTATACTGCAATACAGCCGGGATATGTAACATTGACTTTAATTAATTACGCTACGAATCCGGCCACACTGGAAAATATTATTATCCGCCAGACCGATCCGAATGACCCCAATTATGTCCCCAGTGAACCCAATTCAATTAATGAGCCGTCGGTGTATCCTGCTTCCTCTCCAACAGGTTCTTATGACCCGTTGACCCATACGATTACATGGATGTTGGGCAATATCTCGCCGGGCAGCAGCGGCAGCGTGAGTTTTCAAGTCTCTGTCAATACGGCTTCCGAACCGGGAGGAGTATTGCGTAATAAGGCTGTCTTAAGCAACAGCGAAGGGAATCTGGCCGTAGCAATAGAAAGAACCAATGTCTGCTGCTGGGATAACGGGGGAATTATTTACGTGAATCGTAATGCGACAGGCTCTAATGCAGGAACAAGTTGGGAAAATGCTTATGTGGATTTGCAGGACGCGATAGCCCGTATCAATAAATGCGGCGGCGGCCAGATTTGGGTAGCCGGTGCAATTTATAGTCCGGGAAATGCGACCACCGATACCTTTACCATTCCGGCTGGTGTTTCTGTTTATGGCGGTTTTGCTGGCAATGAAACCTCTATTGACCAGCGGGATATTGAAGCATATCCGACAATCCTGTCTGGGTATATTAATTCCACTTTACAAAATGATACGATTGTTACGATGGGTAATAATTCTCTGATTGATGGATTCATTGTGAAAGAGGCAAGTAATCAGGGATATGGAATTCTCGGACAGAGCGTCGATTTTGCAGTTTTTAATTGTTCCATTGAAGACAATCAAAAATATGGTATCCGTGCAGAAAATAGTAATGTAACAATAAAGTGGTGTGTCATCCAAAAAAACGAAGCTGACGGGATATATCATTTTGGCAACAACGCAAAAACTCTTACGGTTGAAAATTGCCGAGTTTCAGAGAATGGTCAACATGGTATTTACGCCAGACTTTCAATTCCTGTTATCCGCAACAGTCAGATTAGTTTGAATGGAACAGAAAATTCTGCTTCTTATGGTTTGTACCTGTTTTATCCACGGTCAGGTTATGCAATTTATAACAACACCATAGTTTATAACGCCAATTATGGTGTGTATGCGGTTGACCCCAATGCCGTCGTTGATATTCGCAACTGTGTCTTATGGGGCAACAAATTATCTTCCGGCGAAGACCAAATGACCGGCAGTGTCACGGCCCACTATAGTTGTGTTTATGACCCCAATTATCCCAATCAGACAACACCGGACAGTAACGGAAATATCAGCTGCAATCCGCAGTTTGCTTATGACGGCGACCCCAATGTGGTGATTTATCATTTACTCCCTACGTCGCCGTGTATTGACAGAGGCGACCCGGCAACATCGTGTGCAGACCAGAATGACCTTGATGGCCAAACTCGTCTGATGGGCAATTATGTGGATATGGGAGCCGATGAAATCGACCCCGATTGCAGTGATGTATATAATGCGTATGACTGGAATGCTGATGGGCTGGTCAATATGTATGAGTTTAACGGTTTTTCTCAAAATTGGCTGGCTCACGATCCAAATGATCCGGCGGTACTTGATCCAAACAATCCAGTGAACGACCCGAACAGTCCCTATTATATCGACCCGAACCGATGCGAAAACTGGTATTCCTCGGCATATCGGTACAATCTATCGACTGCCGGCGATAGTATTTACTCCATTGACGTTGCCGACCTGATGGTATTGGTGGAAGATGCACCGTGGCTGTGGGTGGCCTGCTGGCGAACGGATATTCGGGAATATCAGGAGCAGCTTGCAAATCAGCAGAGTATGATGATGTCATCTGCCTCCTTGGAATCTCAAGTGTCTTCTGAATTGTATGAAACGAAATCTGTATCATCGGCAGGGACAATCTCTGCGTTAAGTGCGACTCAGTCCCCAGAAGAAGAATCTTCTGTTGAAGAATTTGACCCTGTGGCGGAGCGTGAACAGATTGCATCTCTATTAAAAGATATTGAAGTCTTTATTGATGCCGGGGGAGAAGATGCCCAGACTTGGCAGGAAATCAAAGACCTTTTGGAACAAAGCCTTACAGAATTGGAAGACATGACAATTAAGACGACGGAGTTTTAATTGATATGTCGGATTTATTAATGATAACTAAATTAGGTTTGGAGGATTAACAATGAAACGGTTTGTGTTGATTATGTCATTGGCAATGTCGATATCGGCTTTTGCGGGTTATACCTATACTATTACGGATGGGATGGATTTTGGCGGATTAACACTGACTGGTACTCAATCCCTTTTGATGACGGGAGGCGGGGGAGATTCATTAAGTTTATTAGGATCGAGTTCTGCGGTCATTCAGGGGACAGCTCCTTATGATCAGACAGTATATCCTAGTGGTGGAATTCGTGACTTAAGTGTTGGTGGTTATGCTCACCTTGATTTTTCTGGCGGAGAGGTCTATGAAATTAGTATTGGTTCTTATGCTACTGCGGTATTAAGCGGAGGAACCATTCAACGATTGAAGACTTCGCAACTCGTAGGTTTACAGGTTGATCCATACATTGAAATAATCTGCAAAGATTGGGATTACAATACAGTAACAAAAATGCTTACGGGCATTTGGGCGAATGATACAACATTTGCTATTCAACTTGTTGATGTTGCAAACTATACTCCGACTATTGACGATATTACTTTTACTATTATCCCCGAACCAGCGACAATGCTGTTGTTAGGGGCAGGCGGATTATTCCTGCGACGTAAACAAAAATAAACTATTTCAAAAAAGGGGCTTTCAGATACTGGGGGCCTTTTTTTGTATTATGGACTGGGGATGTTTATGAAAAAGTTGATGATGGTGTTATTGTTGGTCTTGTCTGTATCGGCTTTTGCAGGCTATACCTACACAATCTCAGAAGGAATGGAATTTACAGATATGACATTAAAGGGGACGCAATCCCTTTTGATGACAGGAGGATATGGGGTTAATATTACTCTATGGGATACAACTGTCATGGACTATTATGGCGGTGAAGTAGAGGCTGTCCGAATGTATGATTCTGCTGTATTAAACATGTCAGGCGGAGCAATTGATACAGGCTTATATCCTTCAGGGCATAATGTTGTTAATATCTCCGCAGGTTATGTTAAGTTGTTATATGTAAACGGATATACAGATGCCACATTAACAGGGGGCATTATTGATAGTGTTACAGTAGGTTTTAATGTTTCTGACGTTCAGATCACATTTGTTTGTGATTTAGACAGTTTGGTCTATTCCTATAACAGCGCTGGTGTATTAGTAGGTGTTTTGGGCAATTGGCTGGACGGTACAGGATTTAACATTGAGATTCAAAACCGTGGTTATTCTCCGACCAGTGATTACATTAAATTTATTCCCGAACCTGCGTCCTTGTTTATAGTAGGACTTGGCGGATTGTGGATTTGGAAAAAGAAGTAAGATCAAATAGGGGATTTTCCGCACAAAACATGCAGAAGCCTTTCTTCTTACATGCCGGGTATTCGTAAATACCGAATTCAGCGTAACATGCGGTATTGGGCGGTACAGGACTTGAACCTGTGGCCTCCAGCGTGTCGAGCTGGCGCTCTAGCCAACTGAGCTAACCGCCCGCACATAAGTCTTTACAAGCAAGCCATATACACGATTTCCCGCTTTTTGTCAAGCAGGAAAACCCTCTTTGCCCGATTTTCTCCTTCTAATCAGCCAGGACCATTTAAGGTCGAATCTTTTACGCACCGCCCAGAAAGATTTCGACAGGGGTGCCGGCGGCGAGGCCGCTCAATTGCCGCACAAAGCCGACGCGGTCAAAATCCGCCCGCTTTCGGAACTGATACTGCAGCGATACCCGCCCGTCCATCACTGAAAGCGTTTTCAAGTGCAGGTTGTCCACCTGCCCGCGGAGGAACGCCTCCAGCGGCTGCTGGAGCCGGTCAAAGGCCTCCCTGTCCATCGACAGGAGCAGATGGCTGAACCGCCGCAGGCAAAACTGCCGCCGCAGCAGCGCCTGCGCCGTCAGCGTCAGAAACGCCGCAACAAACAGCACAATCACAATTGCATAGGTGCCGGTGGCAATCCCAATCGACGAGGCAATCAGCAGCAGCAGAAAGCCGATTTCCGCCGAATCCTTCACGGGCGTGCGAAACCGCACAAAGGACAGCGCCCCCAGCAGTCCCAGCGACAGCGGAATGGAACTTTGTATCCCCAGAAACAGCGCGGTAATCGCGGGCCCTCCGAGCAGAAACGCCCGGTCCACGCCCGCCCCAATCGTCCGCGAGCCGTAAAACAAATGATACATCCAGTACACCGCCACGGAGGCCGCAATCGATGCAGCCATCGGAATCCACAAATCCGAAACCGTCAAATCCAGCGATTGAAACTTCAGTTGAGCTGCCGGCATCATCATTTTTTCTCCTATAACGTTTCTGTTGGGTTTTCATTCAAAATCATTCCGCGAAGCGCGCCCGGACAGCATCGTTTGTCCGAACGAGCCCGGTTCTTCCAAGTGAGCCGCCAGACAGCAGGCGTATTTCGAACAGCGTGTCCAGTCCGTCTCCAGCAGATTCAAAGACCGCAGCGGTTCACTCAGTTCCGCCGAACGCCCCTTGACTTCCACAACCGCCCCTTCCATTCGAAGCGTCTCTTCCGAGCCCGACCAAACCGAATCGGCCGGCGCGGACTCAATCCGCCAATCCAGCGAGACGCGAGCTCCGGTCATCAGGTCGGTGAACCGAAGCCGATGGTAGGAAATCCGGATAACCGGCAGCAGCCGTTCCGTCGGAAAGACGCCGAATTGAGCCAGCGTATTCAGCAGGACCGGAGCCGGCAGGATTCCTTTTTTCCATCGTTCCCCTCGAAGCGTCTCGGCCGGTACGGAAAAAATCTGCCGCTTCTTTTGTCCGGCAAAACCGTTTTTGATTTTTACCTCCGCAAAAACCGCTGTATCGCCCTCCTGCGGCAGCGGCTCATACCAGCGGATGCGGATTTTCTTCCGATGCCGGCTGCCCTGCTGCGAATCCTCATAATCCTCCAAGTCCTCCGTATCGAAATAGAGGGAATGAATCACCCCCTTCGGATACAGCCGATCCGGCGGACAGCAATGCCGCAGCAGGCCTGCCGCCCACTCGATTTTCTCCTGCGGGATGAAAAATTTTCGTTCCATCCGCCAGCCGTCCAATTCGCTTGTCTGCTCGGCCGGCCTTCTGAAAAAGTCCAGGAATCCTTTCATCGATTGCCCTCCTGCATCGGCGGCATCCCCGGGAATCTCGGCATCATTTGCTGCCGCTCCTCTTCGGTCGGCCTGGAAGGGATTTCGCCGCTCAGCTGCCGGCGGACGGACAGCCGCCGTTTGGCGATAAACGATTTTAATCCCGGGGCCTGCATTCCGGGCGGTCCGCCGAAGCCGGGGCCGCGCTGTCCGAACCCAAAACGCCCGCCGCGATTAGCCCTTTCTGCCGGCGCCGGCTGCCCGCCTTGAGGCCCCATCGGCCCGGACGGATTCGGATTGCCCGCCTGCGGCCTCATCCAGCCCCCGCCGAATGCAGAGCCCTCGTTCAGCCCTTTTTCAAAATCCTCCAGCGTAAAAAACTTCAGTTCATCTTTCTGCACATACGGACGCACCAGCGCCGCCAGTTTGTCAATTCGTTCTTCTAATACTCCTTCTGCAAAGGGGCCGTCCAGCAGGTCTTTTAAATACTGGTGGTACCGCTCCCTGTATGGAGGATAAGACAAAAGCCGATACACCAGCGGGCGGGATTCAAAGGAATTGGTCACCGGCTCATCAATGTAAAAGTCCGCCGCATCCCGTGCAAGGCCCATTCCAAAGGTCCCGAAGGCCATATTCAAATCCCACGGCAGAATCGTAAAGCGTCCGTTTGTCTCATACAGGTAATAATTGTGTCCCATCCCGATATAGTTGTCTAAATGCACAATCATCACGGACACCGCCAGATACCGCAGCACCTGGTCCACATCCAGCACCTTCTCAATCTCCTGCGGGAAGGTCTCATCCGGACATTTATTTAAAACCTCCAGCAGTCGAAACAGTGCCGTATGGTCGGCCTTGTTTTCGTTGGTTTTCAATCCAACAGCATCCAGCAAATTGCCCCCTCGAAACCCGGGTCCTCCGCCAGGTCCCGGTCGACCTTGCCCTTGGGGTCCGCCGAATCCGCGCTCTCCTCGGCGACCGAAGCCCATCGGAGGAGCATTCGGGTCGAATCGTCCGCCCGGTCTGCCTGCTGCAAACTGCGGAGCCATTCCCGGACCTTGCGGGAAAACCCCCGGCGGCCCCATCGGGGGTCTCATTGGATTATTCGGGTCCGCTCTGACTGCACCGGGCGGCCCCCCTAAACCGCCCGGAGGCGGACCAAAGGGCCCGGCAGGTGCCGGCACATTCCCCGGAGGAAATGGACGATTTGGGTCGGGAACAAATCCCGCCGGCGGAGGGTCGTCAAAACCGCCGGCCGGCCGATTCCCCGGATTGGGAGGAAAACCCGGGCCCGGGTTGGGGCCGAATCCGACGCCGGGTCCCGGCCCGCCGAACCCCCTTCCAAAAGGACCGCCAAACGGCCCGGCGGCCTGTCGGCTGAGCAGCTCCTCCAGCGGGGTATTCTCCCGCTCGAGCAGTTCGAGAAGGTCGCTGAGCCGTCGTCCGCCCAAGCGAACAGACAGCGGGTCATTGAGATTTTCCCGCGAGGCAAAAACCGGATTTTGCGTCTGTTTTTCTACATCTTCCTTGGTCCAGTTCAACAAAGCCGCCCCGATTTCCGGCTTGTACAGATTGCCATGCGGATTGTCGAAATATCGAGCCAGAAAGGTCTTATCAATCGCCTCCACCTGCGTATAAAGCCCGAGGTGCTCATTATTTACATACACATCAGCAAAGGCACATCGCGGCGTCGGCACTCCCATCTCCCGGAAGATTTCATAACTGAGCACTTCCCGAATAAAGGTCGGGTCTGAAAACCCGTTGTTCAGGCACAGCTTTTTGACTCCATAGAAAGTCTGGGCACTGTTAAAAAAATTAAAATCAATCTTCAGACTTAACCGCTTGGAACCGCTTGCCGCCACTGACATCAGAGAAGAATTGCCTTTTGGGCGAACCGCTACATTTGAAAACTTTCGGCCATCAAACCAAAAGTCCGCCCGAACATATTTTTCGGACATCGGATTGGCCAAAAGCCACTTCCAATCCTTCTCGGCCATAACGATTCTGACCGTTCTTATCTGCTCTCTATTAAAAGGATTAATGCTCTCAGAGGAGTCCAAAAAGCCATCGTATCCGCAGACAAGAAAACCTGTCAAAATGGCAATAGATGCAGAAAGACCGATAAAAATTGTCTTTTCCGTCTTATCCACAACCCTTACATCCTCATTTGAACCTGTCGGTGATAAACCCCAACGTCTTTGTTTGAAACTTTGCTCAATTGCATCATTTTTTCGTTAAACACAAAGAAAAGAACGCCGAAAGAAAAGCAGATATTGCTGTCTCTGCCGCCAAAAAAAATCCGTCGGAGAAAGAAGTTAAAAAAAAGATGGAAAAAGAAGATAAAACAAATCTCGTTCCATCCGCTTCTCAGGCCAACGCCTCGGCACAAACGGCGCCGAACAAGGAGAATTTCTCCGCCGGCTTAATCGATAATCTGGCCTACCAAATCCGCACCTTATCCAACGCCATCATCGGCTTCAGCAATCTGCTGGCCGCTGAAGATTTAACCGATACGCAGCGGGAGTATGTCGCCGAAATCCACCGGGCCGGGAAGGGCCTTTCATGCATCGTCAACGATGTCGTGGATTTGGCACATCTGGAACGAGGCAACCTGAAACCGAACTTTGCCGAATGCGATCTGGCTGACCTGCTGGAGGAAATCGAAAGCATTCTCAGCCGAGCCGCCGTCAGCAAAGGATTGTCCTTTGCCGTCACCGTCGAAGAAAATGTGCCGGCGTTCCTGCGGACCGACCGAGCGCGTCTGAAACGGTGTCTGCTGAATCTGGCCGGCAACGCCATCCAATTTACCCAGCAGGGAACCATCGAACTTCGGGTGCGGATGGCTTCGCTCGGCTCTCAATCCGCCATTTGCTTTGACCTGATCGATACCGGTCTGACCATCTCCACAGAGCATTTGTCTGAACTTTTTGAACCGGTTCGTCAGAAGGAATCGATTCACAGCGGAATACCGGCAGGCCTTCATCTGGGCGTGCAGGGCTGCGGACTGCTGCCCCTGACCCGCCAATTGGTGCATCTGCTGAACGGACAAATCGAAGTGACGTCCAAACCGGGGGCGGGCTCAATTTTCTCGATCCTGCTTCCGGCGGAGCCGGCCGTTCTGAAATCCGGAATGCTTTTCTTCCCGCCTCGTTCGACGGGATACGGAAGAGACAAAGAAACATTCGAAAACAAACAATGCATCGGACGGGTTCTGCTGGTCGAGGATGAAGAGTCCAACCGAACCGTCCTGACCCTGATGCTCGAGAATCTCGGTTTGGAAGTTGCCGCGGTCAACAGCGGACAGGCTGCCGTTGATGCGGCCTGCCGAAACAGCTTTGACGTCATTCTGATGGACATCCAGCTGCCGGACATCAGCGGGCTTCAGGTTGCCAGGCACCTGCGGGATAAGGGGCTCCGAACCCCCATCATCGCCCTCTCGGCAGGAACGGTCGCGGAAGACCGGAACCATCAGATTGAGGAACTCTTCGACGCCTTTCTGGCCAAACCGGTGGATAGTCCTCAGCTGGCTGAAGTCCTCCAGCCGCTGCTGCCGACCGTTCAGAAATCCAAAGCAAACTATTCCGGACAACATATCCAATTTCAGAAAACAAAATGAAAAAACAGAATCCGGACATTTCGACGGCTTCTTTGGAAGGGCCTCAGCCGAGCACAGGCCAATTCGGGGAATGGCTCCTCGAACAGGGTCTGCTCTCTGCGGAAACCCTGCAAAAGGCCCTCGAAACCCAGAAAGCCGCCGACAAGCGGCTGGGCCAGATTCTGGTCGAAATGGGAGCCCTGACCGATGTGCAGGTTGCTCAGGCGCTCGGAAAATTTCTGAACGTCGAATTCATTCCGCTTGACGACTTGTCCGTCGTGCAGATGGATGTAGCCCGCAGCATCCCGGAAACCCTGGCCAAGCGGTTCTGTGTGGCCGTGGTGCGGGAAGGAGCGCAGGGGATTGAACTGGCCATGGCCGATCCTCTGAACGTGATTGCAATCGACACCGTCTCGTTCAAACTCAAGAAACCGATCAAACCACTCATCGCATCGGAAAAACAAATCCTGCATCTGATTGACCAGATTTATCACGGCAGCGACCTGGACCAGCAGCAGATGCGCGATCTGGTTGAACTGGAAATCAGCACAGAGGACGACGAGGAAGAGGAATCCGGTCAAACCGGGACACAGATTATTTCAGAGGCCGAGGCGGAAGAGGCGCCGGTTGTCCGCTTTGTGGATTTGATGCTCAGCCACGCGATCAAAAGCCGCGCCAGCGACATTCACGTGGAGCCGCAGGAACACGGAATGATTATCCGGATGCGGGTGGACGGCATTCTGACGGAAATGGTCCCGCCGCCGCGAAAGATGCAGGCCGCCGTAATCGCCCGTCTGAAAATTTTGGCAGAAATGGACATTGCCGAGCGGCGGCTGCCGCAGGACGGCCGCTTCAAAATCAAACGCGGCAAGGGCCAGCCCGACATTGATGTGCGGGTCAGTGCCCTGCCGACCATCTACGGCGAAAAAATCGTTCTGCGAATTCTCGACAAGTCCGCCGTCAATCACAACCTCGATACCATCGGGCTGGAACCCAAACTGCTCAAGCAGTTCAAGCAGATTCTGAATCTGCCGCACGGCATCATCATTGTCACAGGCCCCACCGGTAGCGGAAAGAGCACCACGCTCTATTCGGCCCTGAATGCGCTGAAAGACCCGCGGAAAAACATCACCACCGTCGAAGACCCCGTGGAGTACCGCCAGCCCGGCATCAACCAGACGCAGGTCAAACCGGAAATCAATCTGGACTTCGCCCTTTGTCTGCGGGCCATTCTGCGGCAGGACCCGGACATCATCCTCATCGGGGAAATCCGCGACAAGGAAACAATGGAAATTGCCATCAAGGCCTCCCTGACGGGGCACCTGGTCCTGAGCACCTTCCATACCAACGATGCCCCCAGTGCGATCAGCCGTTTGGTTTATATGGGGCTGGAGCCCTATCTGCTGGCTTCTTCGCTCAATCTGATTCTGGCACAGCGGCTGGTTCGGAAAATCTGCGACAAGTGCAGTCAGCCGGCAACCATCAGCGAGGAATTAATCCGTCGGCTCAAACTTACGCCGGAACAGCTGGCCTCCGCAGACCTTCGGCAGGGAACCGGATGCAGCCACTGCAACGGAACCGGCTATCGGGGCCGGCTGCCGATTTTCGAATTTCTCGTCATTGACAATGAAATGCGTCAATTGATTGCCGGCGGCGGAAAAGAAATGGAAATCCGCGCCCTGGCCCGCTCCCGCGGCTACGGCGACCTGCTCGAGTGCGGCATTCGCCGGATGCTCGAGGGGAAAACCACACCTGAAGAGGTCCTGCGTGTCACGTTCTCTGAGGCCGTGGCAGAAGAATAAGACATCCGCTCAGCGGCTGCGCCAGACATACTCACCGGGGCCGTCGGCCTGAGAGTTTCGAAACCGCTTCAGAAACCGAACGGCAATCCAGTCCGCCGTCAGCACAGCCGTTACAACGCCCGCCAGAGCCAGGAAGAGAACGGAAATCCACCAGTTCGGCCAGTACATCACCGGCACAACCCGGACAAATTGAGGGCGGTAATGAGCCAGAAGTCCCAGCGCTCCGACCACACCAAGCAGCAGAATCGGCACACGCAGTCCGTTGAAAACGGCAGCCCATTCCTCCCGCCTGCTGCCGCCGGCTCGAACAGGGCAGGAACGGCGGCGAGGCGCCTTCTGCAGAATGGAATAATCCTTCAACGTATCCTTGTCCGAAGGGCTTACATCTTGTTCGGGATGAGATATCCAAATCGCTTTTTTCATACATCCCCCGACGGCTTTACCGTTGCTTTCTATACGTTTATTGTATCTGGTTGTGCGTTCTGAATCAAGCCCAATCTGGGCGGCACAACGGTTATAGGACGTCAGCCCGCCGATTCGGGAATGTCCCGTTTCTTTTTCCGCCTCCCGTCTCGAGCTCTCCTTTCCGACAAAAACATTTCACCGCCATGAAACCTGTTCCAAACATCGTCAAACCGTTTTTTATCAGACTCAGGAATCCTCCGGACCCAACAAACTGTTCCCCTGCAGGGATTTTTTACAAAAGCCGCCCCCTCAAAATGCCGAACCCCAGAACAAATCAAACACAGAGAGGATCGTGCGCAATGCAGACCTTTGAATATGTAGCATGGGATGCAGCCGGAAACTGCCGGGAAGGGCTCCGACAGGCCCAGTCTCGACAGGACCTGCTCGCCCAGCTGCGTCAGGAAAATCTGACGCCGGTATCGATTTCCGAAGTCGTGCCGGAAACCAAGCAGGAAGTTCAGACTGCCAGTGTGCGGTACCGCCGAGTCTGCTCGGAACAAATGTCTACGTTCTGCTGGCAGCTGGCCACCATGCTGGAAGGAGGTCTGTCCATCACCACCGCCATCCAGACAATTGCGGAAGACATCACCAATCCTTACTTTGAATACGTCCTCAAAGACATTGCCGCCCGGCTGGAAACCGGTGAAACGTTTACCGACAGCGTCCGGGCCCACCCGAAGGTGTTCAACCGGCTGGCCTGCTCCATCATCATGGCCGGCGAAACCGGCGGTTCGCTGTCCAACTCGCTCCGCCGGCTGGCGGATTATTATCAGGAACGGGACAAACTGGTCCGAAAAGTCCGCGGCGCGATGGCCTATCCGATTTTCGTCGTTTGTTTTATTGTCATTATCGTCGTCGTCCTGATGACGCTGATTATCCCCCGCTTCCAGGTGATGTTCGAAACCTTCAAAGGGGAACTGCCCGCTTTTACCCGCGGCTTTATGGCCGTCTATCACGGAATCGTCAATAATATTCTGCTGATTCTGATATTTCTGGCGGCCCTGATTGCCGGCACCGTCATTGCCTCCAAAACCAAATCCGGCCAAGCCGTTCTGCATCGGCTTGAACTGAACATGCCGCTGCTGGGGCGAATCAAGCGGATGGCCTTTATCTGTATGTTCTGCCGGACGCTGGCCTCGCTGGTGGCGGCGGGCGTGTCGATTCTGGATGCGTTTATCATTTTGGCAGAAATGACGCCCAACCAGCTGCTCCGAAACGGCGTCCTGCTGGCCCGCCAGAAGATGACCGAAGGCACCTCGATGGCTGACAGTCTTCAGGCTTGCGGCCTGTTCCCCGGCGTGGCCGTCAAGATGACTCAAATCGGCGAACAGTCCGGCTCTCTGGTGCCCGTCCTGGAAAAAACCGGCGATTTTTATGCCCGCAAAGTGGATGAACTCGTTTCGATGATGCTCGGTCTGCTGGAACCTATTCTGATTGTCACCGTCGGAGCCATTGTGCTGACCGTCCTGCTGGCGATGTATCTGCCGATTTTCTCTATGTCTGTATGAGATTCAAAAAAACGTGGGTCTCGAACAGGATTTCGAGACAAAAAAACATAAAAAAATGTACATTTTTTTAGGAGATGCAAGCAATGACAGAAAGAAAAGGATTTACGCTGATTGAACTGATGGTCGTCATCCTGATTGTCGGCATTCTGGCGGCGGCCTCGATTCCGCTGATGCGCGGCCGGATTGAATCCGCCAAGTGGGCGGAAGCCAACGCCACCGCCGGCACCATCAAGTCCGCCGTCCGGGTGTATTTTGTGGAACACGGCTCAGCGCCCACCGGCAGTCTGGGCGTAGCCGCCACCCGTCAGGCCCTGGGCTTTCAGGATGCAGACCTGACCGGAACCTACTTTGTCCCGGGCGACTACAATATCGACAGTGTCGATGCCAACGGCAACGCCCAGATTACGGTCACCGGCAGTCAGCCCAATGCTCCCAGCGGGTCGAAGACCCTCTACGTGGACGGACGATGGGAATAAACCGGCCTATCGGTCAATTTACAGGAACGGAGGAGGTGCGCATCTTTCTCCGTTCCTTCCTTTTTTGAATGCCGGATAAGGAGGATTCCCATGACAGACGTGGGCCCAATGGGCCGATCTTTCAGACACGGGCGGCTTCGAAAATCCGCCGGTGTCACCCTGCTGGAGCTGATTGTTGCCACGGTGATTCTGGCCATTGCATCCCTGGGAGCCCTGACGTACCAGTATCACGCCGTCAAGCGGGCCCGCAGCGCCCGAGCCGAAATTGTTGCGGCGCAGCTGGCTCAGCTGCTTCTGGACGACTGGAAAAGCACCGGCGGCAATGAATTTTATGACCCGACGGATCTCGACCTCGGTCTGGAACAAATCGGCAGCGACCCGATTTATCGGGTCGTCTTCAACGGCTTTCCCATGCGGGCACAGCTCTGGTACTCCGACATTGACACAGATGCAGAAGCGGGTGTGACGCTTCGGGAAATCCGCGTCACAATTCGCTGGCGGCGGGATTACAAAAACCTCGAACCGGCCGCCGCCGACCCGACGTTCACCTCGTCCACGTATGTCCGAAGAGACCAATCCGGCGGATAAGGAGGCATCCGGTATGAATCGCTGCAAAAAAACATCTCGCCTGTCCGGCGCTTTTACGCTGCTCGAAGTAGTCGTCACGCTGGCGATTCTGATTATTCCGATTCTGGCCGTCACCATCCTGGCGGCCGGCGGCTCCCGAAGCGTTCGCCAGACTTATAACAGCATTCACAAACCGATTCGGCAGGATGCGCTGGCCGCTATGACCGCTTTCAGCACCATCGGACGAAAGTCCAACCGAAGCAATTATGCCGTTTATAAAATCATCAACGGTGTTTACACCGTCGCTCAGCCGCCGATTAATCAGGAAATCGCCTCCGGTTCCGCCGTCGAATTTCGCTACTGGGAAAACGCGTTCGACCCGGCGGCCGCCAATGCGGATGTGCTGGAAGTCACCAACACCGGAACGCACTACGCCCTCTTTTATCTGGAAGGACGACGGCTGAAAGTCGATTACGGCACCGTTGTCAATGGAGTGGGGGGAATTTCCGGCGGCACCCGCCGAACCAGCTCCCTGCTGCGAACCGTCACACTCAGTGAATTTGTGGATGTCTCCAAAGGAACGGAGATTTTCAGCCACAACGTCGTCGGCGGAGTCGGAATGGGCTCCGTCCGGATGAATCTGACCTTGACCGACAGCGAAGGCGAATCCGTAGAAGTCAAAACCTCCGTCCTGCTGCGAATGAACTGGCCCCGATAGGACGCAACCTTATGGTCCGGACCCGAACTATCCGAACACAAAAATGGACAGGTTCCGCACTGGTTTTGGCCGTGCTCCTGCTGGTAATTTTGTCCCTGCTCGGATTGAGCATGCTCAAGGCCGCACAGGATGCGCAGGAATACAGCATCCAGCTCAAACGGAAGGCCGCCGCCCAGGCCGCAGCGGAAGCGGCTTATGAACAGGCCGTCTTCTGGATGAGTCAGCAGCCCGACCTCTTTGTCGCCCTCGACAAAAAATCTCCGCAGGGAACCATATCCTTTCCGGACAGCTCCGGCTCCTACCAGATTCGTTTTTCCTCCTTTGCCGATTCCCGGCCGATTTTCGAAGTCAGGGCCCGCGGACAGTCCGGACAGATGGTCAGCACCCTGAACGTTTTCCTCGTGCAGGCGATGACCGGCTGGGAGATGGGCCAGTGCCGCGTCCCTTCCGGCCCCTCCTCCACGGCGGAAGTCTATTTTGCCAACGGGGAAATCATCGCGATGCCGATTCACATCAATACGGTTCAGCCGCCGGACGACCGCAATCCGGATATTTACGTACAGCCGGACCCGCTGTTCCTCGAACCGGTCTCGATGAGCGAATCCCGATATGCCTCCGACGGCACAGACAAATACCGCCGCATCATCGACCTGTTCGACAGCGGCATCTTTTTTGACCAGCCCAAAAGCCGAATCAGCGATGAAGAAGCCGTCCAGCTGAAATTCGACTGGTTTGTTCAGATGCTTCAGGAGCAGAAGCCGAACCTCATTTTCCGGCCGGTCCGGAACAATCTGGTTCCGCTCGGACAGCCCGCCGTCCAGCTGGAGTTTTTCGTGGGTACGGACAATATCGGCTATGTCCGCATCACAAACAACTGCACCGTCCGCGGCTATCAGCGAACCGTTTCCGACACGGACACCTGGGACTACAAAATCAAACCCGGCAGCGGCGGATCCCTCTTTGAAAAATACCCTGTTTACGGATTTCATTATATTCCCGCCAACGCATCCGCCACAGGACAGCAAATCGTTCTGCCGGTCCAAAATACCTATGTGGTTCCCCGTTACGGTTTGACGGAAGGTCCTGCCGGCGGACAGATTTTTGTGGATGGAAACGTCATCATCGGCAGTGCCTCTGAAACCGTCTCCCTGCCGAACGTGCGTCAGCTGAATACCGTGCAGGGAAAAATCACCGTCGCCGCCACGGGGAATATCTGGGTAGCCGCTCCCATCCAGGTCTCCGACCGGGATGACAGCGGCGTCTCCTATCCTCGTCAGGCCAACGGTCTGCCGCATCCGGACAACCCCAATGCCCTCGGTCTGGTTGCACGGGGTGTAGTCAAAATCATTGACCCGGGACTGGCCGCCTCCCTCGGAGCCCCGGGGACTGTCGCCGGCGCCGTCTATCAGCCGGTGGCTCTGCTGGACAAAGGTCAGCCGGCCGGTTCACCCTATCGGCATCTGCCCGACCCGATGATTGTCGAGGCCGCCGTCACCGCCTGCGGAGGAGGATGGGGAGCAGAAAACGTCGAGCGAAACGGATACGGCGGACGCAAAGAAGAGGCGGGACCGACAGATAACCTGATTGTCCGCGGAATGCTGGCCGAATCCATCCGCGGTGTGGTCGGCGTGATCGGACGAGACGGCTACGTCAAACAATACTACCTCGATGAACGGCTCAGCCGCGGCATCGTCCCGGGCAATCTCTGGTTCAAAGGCAAGTACATTCCAATCCCCGGCGGATGGAAGGAAACAGCCCAGCGGCTTCCCTGAGGGAGAAACGGCTATGAAAGGATATCGAACTCCAAAACCGGTCATTCGACAGCGCGGCTCAGCCCTGATCGTCGCGGTTGTCCTGCTGCTGATATTGTCCATCTTTTCCATCGGCGTTCTCAAGAGTGCCGAAGGAGCCCATGTCCAGGCCGTCCAGCAGAAGCGGCAGACCGCCGCTCTGGCGGCCGCCGAAGCCGCTTACGAGCGGGCCATGTTCGCAATGAGTCAGCAGCCCGACCTGCTGTCCGCTCTGGCTGCCGGCTCCTTCGAAGAAACCCTCTCCTTTCCGGACAGCCAGGGGTCTTATTCTGTTTCCCTGGCCACTTTTCTGCAGGCCAAGCCCATCTTTGAAATCACGGCAATCGGACGGTCCGGTATTTATGAAAAGACCATTCACACCTACGTGGTGCAGGCCATCAACGGCTGGGCCATGGGCAAATGCAAGGCCCCGGTCGGCGGCTCTTCCTTTATCGACGTGGTCTTTGCAACCGGAGAAACCGTCGATTTGCCGGTCGAAATCAATAAGGAAAATGACAGTCCGGATGTACGCGACATCAAAATCCAGGGATATCCGGTCTTTCTTCGTCCGGTCTATATGGGCGAATCCCGCTATACCAGCAGCGGCCAGGACAAATACGTTTCGGTAATGAACTGTTTCAAAAGCGGCATCTATTTCGACCAGCCCATGCTTCGAATTGCAGATAACAGCGGACTGGACAGCAAGATTCAGCGGTTCCGCGATACGACGGACACCCGATTCCGTTTTACACCTGTAGCCGATGCTCCCGTATTGAAACTGCCTCAGCCGGCGGTTCATCTGGAGTTTTTTGTGGAAAACGGCATCGGCAAGGTCTGCATCACAAACAACTGCACCGTGCGCGGGTTCATGCAGTCCAAGGACAGTTATACGTATGATTTCCGCGTCAAACCCAACAGCGGCGGAGAAGAATTCGAACGCTATCCGATTTACGCCTACCATGTCCGCCGCTCCAATGCGGACACCAACGGCGACCGGTTTATCGTGGACCTGCCGCAAACCTATGTCTCCCAGGAATTCGGAGGGGTTTCCTCCGCTCCTGCCGGACAAATTTTTGTGGACGGAAACGTGATTATCGGAAGCGGACGCACTCTCGGCCAGCAGACCGATGTCATCCAGGGCCAGATCACCATCGTTGCCACCGGCAATATCTGGATAGCCGACTCCCTCACAATATCGGACCAGGACGATTCCGGACGCATCTATCCTCGGCAAGCCAACGGCCTGCCGCACCCTGAAAACCCCAATATTCTCGGACTCATCGCCAAAGGGGTCATCAAAATCGTCGATCCCGGAATGACGGAATACAGTTATGTGGATACTACGCCGAAAGAACCGGCAGGATTCACCTATGTGCCGATTGGAAATCGAGAAAGCGCCGCCAAACCGATTTATATGCGGCTTCTGCCCAATCCGACTGTCGTGGAGGCCGCTTTGACAGTCGGCGGAGGCGGATGGGGAGCTGAAAACGTAAAACGAAACAGCTACGGCGGAAGAAAAACGGTGAATGCCAACAATGACCAGCTGATTCTGCGAGGCAGCATCACCGAAGCCGTGCGAGGAGTCGTGGGTGTGGTAGGACAGGATGGATATTTGAAATCGTATTATTGGGACGAACGCCTCCTGACAGGCATCCTGCCCGGCAATATCTGGCTCAAAGGCAAGTATGTGCCGGTGCCGGGTGCCTGGACGGAAACCCAAACCGCTCTGGCTCATTAGACAGGAGAACCTATGCTGGCAGCTGTAAAACAAAAATATCGTTCTCTGCTCGAGCGGCTGGAAATGAACGCCGTCGAATGGGCCGGACTGGACATCAGTTCCTCCTCGGTCAAACTGGTCAAGGGAACCTGGCGGAACCGAAAGTTCGCCGTCACAGGGGCCTGTCAATTTGACGTAATGCCCAATCAAAACTCTCATAATCCGGATGACGCTTCCGTGACAGAGGCCGTTCGACGATGCCTGAATACAGCCGACTTAAACACTCCCTACGTGGTCTGTGCCCAGAGCGGGCCGGAGGTTGTCACCCGTTCTTTCCGCTTTCCTCTCATCCCGCAGGAAGCACTCAGTAAGGCCGTAGAACTCGAAGCCCAGCAGATGAGCCCCTTCGATGCCGACCAGAGTATCGTGGCCTTTCAAACCATCCGCTCTTCTGCCGACGGTCATCAGGGCTTCCTGGTCGTCGCCATGCGGGACGCCGTCGAACGAACCATTCGCCGGGTTCACAGCGCCGGCGGCAAAGTGATGCTGATGGATGTCGAAGGACTGGCTGCGATGAACTGCCTGTGCCACTGCATCCCGCAGGACGCCTCCTCCTGCCGAACCCTCATCCATCTGGGCCATCGGTTTATCACCGTCACCATTCTCGGGGACAACGGCATCCCGTTCATCCGGGACTTGACCTATGCCGGTTTCGACATAATGGACTCCATCCGCCGGCAAACCGGTCTGAACGAAGAAACCATTCGACAATCTCTCTTCGGACAGATGGATTCGATTCCGCCGCAGATCTCAGCGGCCCTGAAAAACGCCGCCGCTCGATGCCTGAACAACATCAGCGATACGCTCCGCTATTATGTAACGCAAAATCCCGACTGCCAGGTCAAAAAGCTCTATTTATCAGGCGGGTGGGCGATGAGTCAGCCGTTTACGGAACTTATGGCCGGCACACTGGGTGTAGAGACGGAAGTATTTAATCCTTTCCGCTTTCTGAATCTCCAGACCCCGCCGGCCCAGGAAGCTTTACAGAAACTGGCCGGTCCGGTTTTTACGGTAGCAGCCGGATTGGCTATGAGGACCTGCTGATGCAATTTCGGATTGATTTATTACAGGGACAGGGATTGCCGAAAAGGAGCCGGCCGGGCACTATTGCCCTGGCCGCCGTACCTTTTGTTATCCCGCTTCTGGCAACCGGTCTTCTGGCCGGCCAATGGCTCAACCATACAGCCCTGATGAAAACCGAACTGGCCATCCACCGGCAAAACCTCCAGCATATTGCCGAACATGCCGAAGACCTTCAGCGGTACGAAGCCGTCCAGCAGAACATCCTGGCCGCACGTCACCGCATCAAAACGGTGCAGGATGCCCTGCGGCTGGAAATGCCGCTCTCGCCCCTGCTGGCCGAACTGGTGCAGACGCTCCCGCCGGAGGTGTTCTTTACGGAACTGGATATCGCCTACCAGCCCGTCCGCCGCAAAATAACGGACCCCAAAAACAATCAGGTATCCTATATCCAGGTCATCCAGCGTACTCTTCGGCTGACCTTGGCGGCTCCGAACCGCCCCGAAAGCGATCAGGCCGTCAATGGCTACATTCAGAAACTTCGGTCGGCCCCCTGCCTGTCCTCCGTGGCTCAGGAAATCCAAATCCAGTCCCGACAGGAGGCGGCCGATTCACAAAATCTTCTCCTGTACGAAATCCGATGTCCTTTGATTGAACAAAAATAAAAACGGATCAACCTTATGATTTTCAAAAATCGAAAATACTGGATTTATGTGGCCTGTGTCTGGGGTCCCTGGCTCCTGCTGGCCGCAAGCTTCTATACCCTGGTGCTCACCCCTCAGGCCGAGCGTCTCAAGGCGGTCCACCAGGACCTCACCGTCAGCAGCGACCGAGTCAGCGTCGCCCGTCTGGCCTCCCAGCCGGATACGCAGCAGCGCCAGGAGGAACTGCTGAATGAACTGCAGCAGCGAATCGATGATTTCCTGGTGCCCTCAGGAAAACAGGACAAAGTCCTCTTTGAAATCAGCCGGCTGGCCAATACCGCCGGTCTGAGTGAATACGCCGGCAAAACGCGCGAGGATGTCTGGGCGGCGGAAGATTCCGGCCAGACCAAACTCAAACGCGTCTGGCAGACCATCACCTTCCGCGGCACTTTCCAGCAGTTTGCATCCTTCGTCAATGCCCTCGAACGAAGCCGCCCGACGGTCTTTGTGGAAAGCGCCTCCATCGAACGAAGCCGCCAGCAGTCCAAACTGCATTCCGCAAAACTCCTCGTATCGTTTCTGATACAGCCGGATTCCTCGGCCCCTGCGGTCATGTCTTCTATTCTCAGGGAGGAACCTTCTTTATGAAGACTGTTGCTATCACCAATCAAAAAGGAGGATGCGGGAAAACCACAACCGCCGTCAATCTGGCGGCGGCACTGGCCTCACGCGGCTATCGAACGCTTCTGGTAGACCTCGACCCGCAGGGACACGCCACGCTGGCCTTCGGACTTCAGCCCGATACGCTCGAACAGACCATCTATGAGGCCCTGGTCAACCCGCAGGTTCTTTTCGAGCGGATTCTGCAGCCGACGTGCCTGCCGACGCTTCAGCTGGCCCCCAGCAACGTCCTGCTGTCCGGAGCCGAATCCCAGCTGCTCCGAATGACCGACCGGGAATATGTGCTCCGCCGTCTGCTTCAGGAGACAGCCGCCCGGTTTGACTACTGCGTGATCGACTGCTCACCCTCGCTCAATCTTTTGACGCTCAATGCCATGGCGGCCGCTGACGAACTGATTATTCCCGTCCAGACGCAGTATTATGCCCTCGAGGGGCTGCGTCAGGTGATGGAAACTGTGGACGTCGTTCGCAAGCGGTTTGCTCCGAATCTGCGCATTCGGGGAATCCTGCTGACGCTGGTTGAACGGAGAACGCTTCTGAGCCGGCAGGTCGAAGAACAAATGCGCGACTATTTTGGTCCGCTGGTCTTCCGGACTGTGATCCATCGGAATGTGCGTCTGGCCGAAGCCCCCAGTGCGGGTCAATCCGTCATCACCTACGCACCGCAAAGCCTCGGCGCTCTTGAATATCAATCCCTAACGGATGAGTTGACCTATGAAACCCAAAACCGGACTGCACAAGAAAGTTGCCTTTATATTTGAAGGAGCTCCGATTCCGTCAGCAGCTCCGGCCGCCGCAGTCGGACCGGCTCCGACCGCCTCTGCTGCGGACGCGAACACCTATACCCCGCAGCCCGCACCGGCCTCTTCCGGAGTCTCGGCACCGTCAGCCGCTCCCGCCGCCCGACCGGCCCCCGCCAAAGAGACACGGGCTCCTGCCGGTGCACGAACCCGCAAAAAGAACAAAAAAGACGCCAAACAAACCCAGATGCTGATTCTGGTCGGCGTTTTGTCCTTTGTTTTGATTGCAGTCCTCTTTTTTGTGCTTCGCACACCGGCGGCGCCCCCCAAAAAAGCCGCTGCCGCGGTCCCGTCTGAAAACACCGCACCTTCGACCGCTGAAACAGCCAAATGGGTCCGGCCGGAACCATGGCCCGAACAGATTCGCGACCCGATGACGCCGGATGCAGCCGCCCGAACCCCTGACGGCGGCACGGGCACACCCGTCTGCATCGTGCGGGGCATTGTCTTCAACCAAACCAATCCCTCCGCCATCATCGGAAATCAGATTGTCTGTGTGGGAGATACGATCAACGGAATCAAAATTGTCAGCATTACCAAAGATGCCGTCGAATTTGAGAAGGACGGCAAACGCTGGACCCAGACCGTCCAGCCGTAAACAGCCGGCATCGTTCGAAAGGATAACAGGATGGAAAAGACAGGAAACAAGACCCTTTGGAAAATCATCTTGCCGGCCGGCCTTCTGCTTCTGCCGGCACTCGCTGCATGGGGACAGGACGCTGTGCAGACGGAGGACCCCGCCGGAATGCGGGCCGAACGCCTCAGTCCTGTTCAGCAGCGCATGCAGCAGACTGTCAGTGTGGACTTTCGGGACACTCCGATTGACGATGTGCTGCGCATTTTGGCCCGACAGGCCAACGTGGACATCATCAAAAGCCCCAAAGTAGAGGGAACCGTAACTGCTACCCTGAATGACGTCCCTCTCGGCGAGGCCCTGACCAACATCCTCGAAGCCCACGGATACAGCTATGTCGCCACGGAAAACATGATTCGGGTCATGCCCACCAGCGACATTGTTGATGTGCGGGAGAAAGTCATCAGCCGCGTCTATCGGATTACCTATGCTGACGTCAAAGACGTGGAGGCGGCCCTTCGCAAGTTCGTCACTGAACAGGGCTCCATCTCCGCCAACCCCGGAACCAGCAACATCATCGTCACGGATGTGGAAAGCAAAATCAAAGCCATCGATTCCTTCATTGAAGAAATCGACCGCATTACCCCGCAAATCCTTGTCGAGGCCAAAATCTACGACATTTCCTCCCGGGCCAATCTGGACCTGGGCGTGGAATGGCAGATGGGCACCAACACCCTTTATGATCTGGAGGGTACCTCATACTCCAACGGTACAGCAGTCTCCGGCACCATCGGCAACGCCGTGCAGGGTACTGTAACCAACCCGGCCATTACCAGTGTTTTCTCCGGCGATGTCGGAAAAACCGCCAGCACCGACGGCATCTTCCGCTTCGGCATCCTCAACGACCACGTTCGGCTCGATGCCGCCCTGAAAGCCAAACAGGAAGACATTCGGGCCAAACTGCTGGCCAACCCGCGCATCCTCGTGCTGGACAATGTGCAGGCCGAAATCAAAATCGTCGAAGAGTTTCCCTATCAGGAGCTGACGGAAAGCAGCGGCGGCGGCAGCATCGGCACCACGGCCTTCCGCGAAGTCGGCATTGAGCTGCGTGTCGTACCCCACCTGACCCGCGACGGCCTCATCCGGCTGCTGCTGAATCCGAAATTCAGCGTCCGCACCGGCGAAGTTGTCATCACCGGCATCAGCAATCCCATCCCGCAGCCCATCATTGCCAGCCGGGAAACCATGACCACCGCCCTGATTCGGGACGGACAGACCGTCGTCATCGGCGGCTTGAAAAAACAGGATGTTTCTCAGCAAATCAACAAAATCCCCCTGCTGGGCAATCTGCCTCTGGTGGGCTTTCTTTTCCGTTCTGAGGGCGAAAGCACCATGAACAGTGAACTGGTGATTTTTATTACCCCCACAATCGTGAAAAATCCAATCCTCAGCGAGGAAGAACAGCGGCATCTGGCCAATACCGTCTTTTCATCGCCGCAGGCCCCTCAGCCGCGCATCAAAAGCGAAACCCGCTGAAAGCACCAATCAGACCCATTTAAGAGCCGTCGGAATCGGCTTTCCGGCGGCTTTTTTTCTGCGCCTCGATTTCCTTCAGCAGCCGCTGCCACGTCCGGATATGCCCCCGTTCATCTTCCTGATTCTTCAACAGCATCCGCCGGGATGCCTCCTCCCAGGGCGCCGCTTCGAGCAGCCGGCTGTAATGCTCCACCGCCTTGGATTCGACCCAAATGCCCGTCTTGAAAATCCACTTCGCCCCCGCCAGCCGAGACCCCAGCCCGAATACAACACCGACCGCCTGCCAGAACAGCCGCAAAAGGCTCGGACGAAACCCGTATTCATACAGGTGCGTCTGAAAATCCTGCCAATGCGTCAGTTCATTGCACATCGCTGCAATCAGTTCCCGATTGAGCTCCGTCGGCTCCGGGCTGATTTGTAGTCGGTAAATCGTGACCGCCATCAATTCCAGGGAATGCAGCGTCCGCAAGGCCCGGGCAATCTTCTTTCGACCCTCCGGACTCAGTCCGTGCCCGCGAAACACCACATCCTCCCGCCGCAAAAGAGGCCGCAGCACCTCCACTTCCGCCCCTGCCGATTGACCTTCCGCAGGCCGGGATTCATCCTGCTTCCTGCGGCGAAGATGCTGACGGGCCTGTACACGAACCAAGGCCTCATCATACCGTTTCCTTTCCTCCGGCGTCTGCGGAACAAGGGCCGGAACCGGACGGGGTTTTCCGGTCTGCGGGTCCACCGCCACAAAGGTCAGATAGGCCGTTGTCGCCAGGGCCCGGCGGCCCTGCTGCGGATTTTCACAATACACCTCAACCGCCACCTCCATTGAGGTGCGGCCCGCATAACTGACCACCGCATCCAGCATTACCTGGTCGCCGATTTGAATCGGACGTTCAAACTGAATCGTATCCATCGCCGCCGTCACCACCGGCCCGCCCGCATGACGCTGGGCCGCCATCGAGGCCGCCATATCAATCTCGGCCGCTATCGCCCCGCCAAAGGCCGTCCCAAACGGATTGGCCTGGTTGGGCATCAGCAGAAACCGCGTTTGAACCCGGCTGTCCGCAGGTGTTTTCGAAGAACGGTTTGTCTTGTCAGAGGATTCTGCCATTTTACGGCTCCTTATGTTGTTCTGCGTCTGATAATATAGCAGAAAGGTCTCGAAAAAAAGAAAAGATTCTTTGATAATTCCCATTCTTTCAGCTTATACGGCACGCAGAAATAGCCGATAGGATTGTTAGATGTTCTTTCCGAGTTTCAGAGGGAAACTTCAATATGCAGACAACACCGTCCTTAGAAATAACCGCCTGTTTTATGCAGCCGGATGCCAAACGGGCAATCGACGTGATGAAATACGGAGTGATTACCGTCACCCCGCAAACTCGTCTCTATCAGGCCCTGGCCTGCATCGTCGATTTGAATATCAGCGGTCTGCCCGTCGTGGACAAACACATGCATCTGCAGGGCATCATCACGGAAAAAGACCTTCTGGCCATGCTCTATGAAAAACAAACCACCAGCGGCCTGGTCGAAAGCTACATGCACAGAGAGGTTGTATCTTTTCCGGCGGAGACGCTTCTGGAGGAAATCTGCAATTGCCTGATTCAGAATCCCTTCCGACGTGTGCCGATTACACACGGCGGAAAAGTCGTCAGCGTCATCAGCCGCACAGACCTGGTCCGCGTGAATGTGCATAAATTCCTTCCTGAACAGAACGAGAACCAGGCCTCCTCAAAAACTCCTTTTTCCGCTCAGCAATTGATGACCAAAGGCATCATTACTGTCCGTCCTGAAAACTCACTCGGAGAAGCCCTTTCTTTGATGGCGGACTATTCCATCAGCGGCCTGCCGGTCGTCGAAGAAGGGATGTACCTGGTCGGAATTATCACGGAAAAAGACCTGATGCCCTATTTCTACAGCCAGACTATCCCGCCGGTCCGAGTCGGAGAAATTATGACAACCGATGTGACCGTCTTCTCCCCGGAATCCAGCGTCTTTGAAATCACCGAATGCCTCATCCACAACAATTTCCGGCGTGTGCCGATTGTCAAAGACGGTGTGCTGGTCGGTCTGGTCAGCCGGCCGGATGTCATCCGCTACATCCTGCGGAACCTCACCCGCATCAGCCACTACCGGGCCGTCCAGAAAGTCAACCAATTGATTCCGCAAGAGCCGCCTACCTCTTCTTGAAACACTCGTTTTTCAGCTGGGCGGGGCGATTGGTTGTAATCCCCCTCGCTCCCAACCGAATCATCCGCTCCGCCGTTCGGCAGTCATCCACTGTCCAGACATACCAATCATATCCGGCCTTCCGCATCGCCCGGGCGAAGGTCTCATCCACCCCTTCATAGTTGACACTCAGTCCGTCAATGCCTTTTTCCCGGATAAAGTTAATCAAGCTCGGCGAATGCGGAATGGGCTTTCCGGTTTCCTTGTCTTTTTCCGTGCCCACCAGCCAATAAACCGGAATATCCGGCATCCGCTGTCTGCTCTGAACCAGCACATCCGGATCGAAACAAATGATGACAATCTGCTTTCGCTTGCCGCTTTTCTCAACGGCCTTTTCCAGATACGGTAAAATCTCCCCCTTGCATTTAATTTCAATCAGCTGCCTTTTCCCATCCGGCACCAGTTTCAACACCTCCTCCAGCGTCGGAATCTTCTGACCGGCAAATTGTTCTCCCTTCCATCGCCCGGCATCCAGAGTCCGCAGCTCCGCCAGCGTCTTTTCGCTCACCCGCCAGTCCGTGCCGGCCGTCCGTTTGGTATCCGCATCGTGAATCACCGCCAGCTGATGGTCCGCCGTCAGATGCACATCCACCTCCACGGCATCCGCTCCCTGTTCCCAGGCCAGCCGAACCGCCGCCAGCGTATTTTCCGGTGCCTCATACGAAGCCCCCCGATGAGCGATAATCTCCGCCTGCCGAGCACATCCTGCCGTCATCAGAACCCCCGCCAAAAACACGGATACCCTTCGCACCAAACCTGTCCTGAACATAACACCATTTCTCCTTTTGTCTCCAAATCCTCGCCGCCGACAGAACAAAATCAGCAAGATGGATTTTTCGTTCCTACATTACAGCAGTCAAATCAAAAAGGCAAGACCTTCAAACAAAGACCCCTCCCGCCCGTGGAAAATGACTGCAGGAATTCATCTCCTCCTTCCCGCACCCTGTTCTTTGAAACTTTTGCAAGAAATCCAATCCTTCGGAGACAGATTTGTTAGACGCTCTTAGGATTGGGCAGAATGACCGGAACCGGACTGGGCCGAATGGTTTTTCAGAATCTCTTCCGCCCATCTCGTCTGGTCCGGCATCATCAGGGTGGGAACATGCTCACGCCCAATCGTGGTGGCAATTTGGTAGCGGCAGCAGCGGGTAAAATCCCCCCGGCAGTAGGTCTCTTTGAGATAAGCGGTCAAATGCCGCCTCTGAACCACTTCTTCCGCATTAAAAAACGGGCATTTTGCCAGAAATTGACAATCCGGCATAAACCTGTCTCCCAAACTCAATCCCCAAAAAGGGGTATTCATAATTTCGGCCGTTTCAATGCAAAACTTTAGGAGCGCAGAGCCGCGCAACATCCCCTCCAACCAATCCGGCAGAAACATCTTCCGGACCGGCAAAGGGGTAAAAGGCAAAAAAACTTGAAAAAAGCACCCGTTTTGGTTATTATAGAAACCGGTTGCCGAAAGAATAGGTTGTTTTCTCCGCCGATACGAGGGCTTCATGAAAGCAAAAACCGACCTTCGAACGCTCATCGCCGCAATCCTCCTGATTTGTTTTCCCAGTCTTTCAGGACAGACTTTCGCCAAAAAAATCATGGCCCACTATATGCCCTGGTATCAATCCCAGCCCGTCAGCGGGTTCTGGGGCTGGCATTGGCATATGAATCATTTCAGCCCGCCGGATACCTTCGCCTCTCACTATCGTCCCCTTCTGGGCCCCTACGATTCCAAAGACCCGCATCTGCTGGCTTCTCAGGCCCTTCTGCTCAAATTCGCCGGAATCGACGGCGTGATCATTGACTGGTACGGCATCGAAACCTTCTGGGATTACGGACGCATCCGCGACGCAACGCAGGCCCTGATTCCGCACCTGAAAAAAGCCAATTTGACCTTCTCCATCTGCTACGAGGACCAGACGGTCAAAAACATGCTCAACAATGGATATTTCCCCGACCGCGCCGCAGCCGTCGCCCACGGCGTCCAGGTCATGCAATGGCTTCAGACCAACTGTTTTACAGACCCCGCCTATCTCAAACTGGACGGCCGCCCGGTCCTGCTTTGCTTCGGTCCCCAGTTCTTCACCGCCTCTGAATGGACCACCCTCTTTGCCGGGCTCAATCCAAAGCCGCATTTCTTCCCCCTGCAGTATCACGTTCTGCCGGATACGCTTCGGACGGGAGAGTTCGGCTGGCCGGAGCCCGCCTACGGCACCTCCGGCGTCATCTCTCGGCTGAATGCCTTCTACACCCGTGCCGCTTCTTCCGGCTGGACCTCCTTTATTCCCGCCGCCTTCCCGAGATTTCACGATATCTACGCAGAAGCCGGAGTCGGCTCCTCCTACGGCTACATCGACGCACAGGGCGACTACGGCACCTCCACCTATTCTTACACCCTGGAACGAGCCCTCCAAAGCAGCGCCCAGCTTCTTCAGATTGCCACATGGAACGATTACGGAGAAGGCACCATCATCGAACCGACACAGGAAGACGGGTACCTCTTTCTGGAAATCACACAGGCCCTTCGGAAACAATACCTCGAGCCCACCTTTCGCTATACCCCTGCCGATTTACGGCTGCCCGTGCGGCTTTATACCCTGCGAAAAACCTATCAGGCCGACCCGGTCAAAATGAGTCGGCTGGCGGAGGCCGAAGATTGTCTTTTCTTAGACCGGCTGGCGGAGGCCGAACTGCGAATGAATCAGCTCGACTGCCCTGCCTTCCTGCTCAGTGATTTCAACGCGGACTGTCGGGTCAATCTGGCAGACTTTGCCTCCCAGGCGTCCGCCTGGCTCAGCACCCCGGGGCAGACCCGCTGGAACCCGAATTGCGACATTAATACCCCTCCGGATGGACGCATTGATATCCTGGATTTACTGATTTTCGCAGAGCAGTGGCTGACAGCAGGTCTATGACTTGGATTTTGCGGATGCAGTGGATATACAATGGCCTTATTAAACAGAAATAGGAAAGTTTTTCCTATTTTTTCGCTCTAATTCCGGCAAGATCTGTCTCTATGTACTATGGAGCGACCCTGATTTCACCTCAAAACCGGCTTTAGGCCGGTTCGGTAAACCCAAAAAGATATGAGTGCTCAGAAAAACACATTGTTTATTGAACTGTACTCCAGAGAGCAGAAGAAAATCTTCCTGTATATCCTCAGTATGGTTCACCGCCGCTCCGATGCCGAAGATATCATGCAGCAGACCGCCGCCGATATGTGGCGCCTCTTTGACCGGTTCGAAAAAGGAACCAATTTCGCCTCCTGGGGCATCGAAATCGCCCGCTATCGAATCCTCAGTTATCGAAAAAAACAAAGCAAAAACCGCCTGTTTCTCAGCGAAGAAGTATACAGCCGGATTGCCGAGGAGCTTCAGCGGCAGGAATCCTCCTCCGACAAACGAACCAAAGCCCTCGAAGGATGCCTGAAAAAATTAAAAGAATCCGACCGGCGGCTTCTGTCCATGCACTATGAAGACAACCTTAACTACGGAAAGATCGCCGAACAGCTGAATCTGTCCAAACTCGGAATCTACAAAGTCATGGCACGAATCCATACGGCGCTTCGCCGGTGCATCAACCAGACTCTTTTGCTGTGGGAAACCAATGGCTGACCGTTCTGACCCATTCGAGTTTGCTGAGTTTGTCCTGATGGCCCTGCAGGGCGACATCCGGACCGAACAAATGCTTCAGCTGGATGAAAGGATGAAAACCCAGCCGTCCTGTGTGCGCGCCTATGTCGAACTGATGGAACTGTGCACAGAGCTGTCCTCCCTCGGCAGTGTGGAAATTCCCCCGGCGCTTGGGGATTCCGCCGGCAGTCAGGATATGCTGCTGTCTCTCTTGGCCGAAGAGGAAAAAACCGCTCCGGCCGTCGAAGTCCCCAGACAGGAAATCCCGCAGGAACCCATGCCCGACGCCGCCGAATCCAAACAGAAAAAAACCAAACCCAGCAAACTGCCTTTCCTTTGGCTGGCGGCCAATGCCGCCGCCATTGTCCTGGTAATTGTCCTGCTGAAGCTCCTCCACAAGCCCCCGGTGATGGATGTAGCCACGCTGGTCGATCAGCTTGGGACGCAATGGACACAGCCCGGCGGCGCCCGGGAAAACGGAAGCCGCCTTTGGACCGATGAGGGTCCGCTCACCCTCCAGCAGGGACTGGTCAAAATCCGCTACGATACCGGCGTAAACCTCCTGATCGAAGGTCCTGCCTGCTTTACCATTCAGCCGGCCGGCGTCTTTCTCGAATACGGACGGCTGTACGCCGCTGTTTCCCCGGCCGGCAAGGGCTTCCGGGTCGAAACCCCCCGGTCGCAGTTTCTGGATTACGGAACCGAATTCGGCATCCTGACCCAGAAAGACGGCGCCGCCGAGCTGCACGTCATCCGGGGAATGGTGGAGTTATACACCGGCTCTCGAGGCCGGTTCCTGAGCCGTCAAATGGTCTCTGAACAAAAAGCCGTTCGCTACAATCCCCAAACAGACCAGATTCAGAACATCCCCGTCCAAAAGGAGGCGTTCGTCCGTTCTATCCATTCCGCCAGCAAGATGGTCTGGCGGGGAAAGATGTCCCTCAGTCTGGCCGACATTGTCGGCGGCGGAAACGGCTTTGAAGGAGGACTTCCCAACGTCGGTTTCGATGCCGCCACCGGAAAAAAACAAACCCGTCTTTCCAGCTGCTATCCGTTCGAAGGTCCCGCCGGCTTTCGCAAAGTTCTCGGCCATCCTTTCATCGACGGCGTCTTTATCCCCGCGGCGGCAGGCGAAAAAACGCCGATTGCTTCTGAAGAGACCGTCACGGCCTCCTTCCCCAGCGCAGCCGAACGGCTCTGGGGCTATATCTTCAACGGCGCCTTTCATCAGGGAACCCCCTATGACCGAACGCCCCTGAAACTGGGCGGTCTGATTTACGGAACGCCCGAATATCCGGCCGTCACCATCCATTCCAATCAGGGCATCACGTTCGACTTGGCGGAAATCCGAAAAGCTCTGCCGGAACTGTCTATTGCCGCCTTTCGGGCGACAGCAGGCATCTCCCAGACCGTAACGGAAGCCCTCGAAAACAAGACGGCCAAAACAGATTCTCCCGAACAGTTTGATGCAGACCATTCCGAAGCAGACTTCTGGGTCCTCCTGGACGGTCAGACAGTCTATCATCGCCGGCTTTCCAGCCGAGAGAATGCAGAAGATTTGACTATTCCTATTCCGGAATCCTGCCGGTTCCTGACGCTGGCCGTAACCGAATCCGATGACGGCATCTCCTATGACTGGGCACTCTTCGGACGGCCGGAACTGACGCTCGAACCGGCGGAAAAATAAATGCGGCGCCCGGAGCACGGACAAAAGAGCCGACCGGCTCCGGCAGCCGTCGAATCCAATGGTTGGATTCGAAAATAAGTGGGTCATACGGCTCATCTTAGCGGAGGAAGACGATGAAAACAAAGAATTCGGTGAAAACGTGGGCAATCCTGGCGGTACTCGGCCTGTTCGCCGCAGGTCCGGCATTCGGGGCCACCATTCTGATTGATTTGGGCAATGCGATTTCCTGGCGCGGCGTAAACGTGCCGAACCCGGATGCCAACGGCCACTATTGGAACAGCGTCTGGAGCGGTGCGTACTACCCCAGTCTGGTGGACATCAACGGAAACGCCACCAGCATTAAATTCGGATTCTCTTCGGCAGGCGGCACCGACAGCTACAACGGCCCGGCCGGGGTGACTTCCAATCCGCCCACGCCGGCCCAAATCGCCGCGACGGACATTGACGCCGCCGCGCTGGGCAATCTGGGTGTCAAGGAAGCCGCCATGGATTACTATGTCAATTCCACCTTTGAGATTCAGGGACTGGACCCGGCCAAAAAATACAACCTGACCTTCTTCGGCTCCCACAAGTTCAGCCCTGACACCACCACCGTCTATTCCGTCTATACCGACAATACCTATACCACGCTGGTCGCTTCCGTCACGCTCGATGTGCAGGATGCCATGTATCCCTGGCTGCACAACCGGGACAAAGTCGCCGTCCTGACGGGGCTGTCGCCGCAGATGTACAACATCCTGTATGTCAAGTTCGCCGGATTGACCGGTGTCGAAGGGTATCTGAATGCTCTCCAGATTGAGGAAGTCCCCGAACCGGCGATGATGTCCCTGATGCTTCTCGGAGGCCTCCTGACCCGCAAACGCTCTCGATAATTTGTCTCAAACAGGGACGAACATGCGAAAACTGATAGAGGAGATGACTATGAGAATGCAGAAATTTTTATTCGGGCCCGCAGCGGCTGTCCTGGTGGCAGGCATCCTGAGCTCGGCCGTGTTCGGCCAAACGATTCTGATTGACTTCGGCAATGCCTCCTCCTGGCGGGGTGTCACCACCCCCAGCCCGGACCTCAACGGACACTACTGGAACAGCGTCTGGAGCGGCGCCTATTATCCGAATCTGCTGGACATCAACGGCAATCCTACCTCCATTCATTTCGGCTTTTCCATCGGAGGAGCCGGCGGCACTGACAGCTACAACGGCCCGGCCGGGGTGACTTCCAATCCGCCCACGCCGGCCCAAATCGCCGCGACGGACATTGACGCCGCCGCACTGGGCAACCTCGGCATCAAAGAGGCCGCTATGGATTTTTATGACTCCTCCAGATTCGAAATTCAGGGGCTGGACCCAACCAAAACCTATAACCTGACGTTCTTCGGCTCGCACAAATACAGCGACGACGATACGACCGTCTATTCCGTCTGCACGGACAACACATATTCATCCGTGGTGGCCTCCGCGTCCCTGAAGGTGGCGGATGCCCCTAACAGCCCCAATCACAACCGTGATAAGGTCGTCACTATCAGCGACCTCGACCCGCAGACTTTCAACATCCTGTATGTCAAGTTTGCCGGCATCAACGGAAACCTCGGCTATCTGAACTGCATGCAGATTGAAGAAGCCCTGCCGGTCAAGGCCCGCAGTCCCCTCCCGCGGGCCGCCGCCAAAAACGTCCCGCTGAACACCCACTTAACCTGGACGGCCCCCAGCGCCTACACGCCGTCCCGCTATGTCCTTCGGTTCCGTGTTCGCGGGGCCGCAGACCCCAACTGGCTGGTGGTTGATCCGGTGCAGGATTTGGCGATTGACAGCGACCCGACGACGACCGAGGCGGCTGTACCAATCTCCCTCGATTACAGCACAACCTATGAATGGAAAGTGTCCTCCTTCAAGGCCGGAGACCCGAACGAATTTGAAGGACCCATCTGGTCGTTTACCACGGTTCCGGCACTCCAGGTCAGCGCCGGTCCGAATATTCTTACCTGGCTGACCGGCGGCACCGCAGCCGTGAACCTGAACGGTTCTGTCGGGTGCCAGTGCAGCCCCACGGTGGCCTGGTCTGTGGTTTCCAAGCCAGCCGGCTCGAATTGTGTGATTGCAAACCCTGCTTCCGCCGTTACGTGGGCCTCGCTGGATAAGACCGGTACCTATGTTCTGAAACTGTGGGCTCGAGACAATTCTATCCCGATTGAAAACGAAGATACCATGGAAATTCAGGTCTTCGCGGACGCCTGTCAGGCCGCCAAAGCCAGCCCGGCCGGGTATATCCCCCTGCCGCACGACTCCAACAGCGACTGCCGGGTGGATTTGGAAGATTTTGTCCTGTTTGCAACGGACTGGCTGGAGGATTTGTCGTTAACGCAGAATCTCGAGTATTAATTCACAAACCCCGCCAAAAACAACCAAAAAACGGGATGTCGGCCACAGGCCGGCATCCCGTTTTGACTGGGCGGTACAGGACTTGAACCTGTGGCCTCCTGCTTGTAAGGCAGGCGCTCTCGCCAACTGAGCTAACCGCCCGAGGGTCTTTTCAGTTTACCCGCTAATCCCAAAAAGTCAAAAAGAAACCCGCTTTTCCCGTATTGGAAGGGAAAAAGCGGGTTTCCGTGTCTCTCACCCTCCCCTGATAAAAATCTGATTTTTATTATCTTTTTTTCGAAATGAACCGCAGCAGCAGACCGCCCAATCCCAGCAGCACCACCGAGGCGGGCTCGGGGATCAAAACCAGCGCAATCTGATTGCCGCCCTGATAATTGTAATCAATCCGGTAGCCGGCCGGCAGTTTGATAATCTGGCCGAACTCGCTGCCGTCCAGCTGCCCATACTGGGCAAAAATATACGCCGGCTCACGCAGCATTCCCGCCCAGTGCAAATCCAGCGTCGCATTGGAAATCGACAGAATCCCCTCCGCTATCAGCCGGGTGCAGTCGCCGGGCATAATGCCGCCCTCCAGCTGAATCTGCAGCAGCCCGTCCAGCTCGACATTTCCGCCGACAGACAAACTGCCCACCATCACTCCCGGCGCCAGAATCCCGCCCGGCTCCACAAACACATCCGCCTCGATGCGTCCGACACCCCCCAGCAGCGCACCCGCTGCCACTGTATAATTGCCGCCGTTCAGGTGCTGACCGTTTACCAGAAGTTTTCCGCCCGTTACGGATGTGGCCCCCGTGTAGTCATTCAGTCCCGACAGAGTCAAGGTTCCGCCGCCGCTCTTGACCAGCGAACCGCCGCCGGTAATCGTGCCGGCAAACAAACCTCCTCCGTTAACTGTGAATTGTCCACCCCCCAAAGCAACGGTTCCGCCGTTCGTGCCTCCGCCGCTCAGCACGGTAATACTCTGATTGTATCCTGCCAAATCAAGGGTCACCCCAGACGCATCGGCCAGCGAAACAAACGTTGAAATCGGCAGGCAATTGTGCCCTCCGAGACGGAGCGTTCCTCCGCTGATTCTTGTCTGCCCGGAATAACTGTTTGCACCCGACAGCGTCAGAATGCCGGAGCCGACTTTTTCCAGTGAGCCGACACCTGATAACAATCCGGCAAAAGAACCGCTGCCGACAGCCAATTGCCCGCTGCTCATGCTCACCTCTCCGGCACCGCTCAGGGATGCAATCGTTTGAGAAAAAATCCCCAACTCGAAGAGAGCCTCGGAGGCGACAGTCAAATCCGTAATCGTCGGCAGACAATTGCTTCTGCCGATTCGAAGCGTACCGCCGTTAATTGTCGTCGCTCCCCCGTAGGTATTGCCTCCGGACAGAGCCAGTACTCCGCTGCCGCTTTTGACCAGCGAGCCAGCTCCTGAAATCACCCCTGCAAAATACCCTTCACCGACCGTCAGTTGTCCGCCGCCCAAAGCGACTGTTCCGCCGCTTGCACCGCCGCCGTTCAGGGCGGCAATCGTCTGGTTATATCCGGCCAAATCCAGCGTTGCTCCCGCTGCATTCGCCAGCGTCACCGACGTGCCCGTCGGCAGTCGGTTGTTTCCGCCCAGCTGAAGCGTGCCGCTGCTGATATTCGTGACCCCCTGATACGTATTGCTCCCGGACAACCGCACGGTCCCGGAACCGGTTTTGGTAATCCCGCCCGTTCCGCTGATGGTGTTGGTAAAGGAAACGGTGCTCGAGCCGGCTGCGGTGAGTGCTGCATTCAAATCCAGCTGAACGGTGCCGGAGAAGGTCGAAGAGCCGCTGGTATGATTGCTGCCTAACACCGCGTTGACGTTGGCGCCGGGATAGCTGCGCACCCGCAGATTTTTCGTCACAGCCGCTCCGGAGGCATCCGTCAGAAGTCGGGCCCACGCCCCATCCGTCACCCACTGGTCGCCGCCGATGTTCAGCGTGCCCGTGCTGGTTCCGAGTGCATCACCGGTCCCGACATAGCGCACCAGCAGTGTGCCCTGACGCAGATAAAAGGGGCTGGATACACTGCTCGGACCGTCCAGACGCACAGCACCTGTATCACTATTCGCCGGATTGAGGGAACTGATGACCGGTGCATACGAACCGATAAATCCCCCGCCGCCGCTCCAGCCGATTGCCAGTGTACTGCCGCTGGCGGTATGGATATTCAGCCCCGGCTGGAGCAGTTCAATTTCCGGGTAAATCAGATTGACGCCCGACCCGCCCTGCGCATAACTGAAAATCGCATTATAGGAACCCTCCACCGAATACGGGTCCAGGCGAAGCGGTTTATAATCCGTGTAAACCGTCCAGCCCGTGTAGTTGAACACCAGCTGCCCTAGGCCATTGGACATCGTCGCTGTCTGGATAGGCATTCCCATCCCGACCGAACTGTTAAAAACGGCTCGTTCATCCGGGTCATCCGGATATTGCCCTGTCGGACCGCTCCAGTTTGCTGCGGCTGACCAACTCCCGTTGTCCCCCGTTCGGCTCCAGACAAATTCCGTAAAATCTCCCCAACTGGATGACGCAACCCAAAAAACAAGTGCACAGAAAAGAATGAAATACGGATGTTTTTTCATTTTCCTCGCCTCCTGATCCCCCCAAATCTCAAATTATTTAACAGAGAAAATGAACCATCTTTCCAGACACACCTGCTCCTTAACCTGCCACTCCTTATGTTTGCCTAATTTTGCCTAGATAAATGATGAAAATTATATATGAGTTTTTAAGGAAGTCAAGAGAAAATATGAAGATACAAATAGTCTTCTTTTGAATACTTTCCTATTTTATCTATTCTGCATATTCGCTATATTCAATATTTGCTGGGGCCAAAAACTTCACTATTTTTTTATCGGAACTTAAAAAAGGGGGTTGCAAATTACCAAACAGAAGATATATTAGAGAAACTGGTTTTGGTGGAGAGTGATGAACTCAGCCAGTCAGGCGGGAATCATTGAAGAATGATTCCTGCTTTTTTGTACAGAGACACCTCTTCCTGGAGAGGAGAAAACGTCCCGGCCGCAAGCCCCCGCCCTGCGGCTTTTTTTAAAAATCTTCCTCAGTCCCATTCAAAAACGGATTAAATCGTTTCTCATTTCGAATCGTCGTTGCCGGACCATGCCCCGGATAAACCTTCGTCGTCTCCGGCAGCGTCAGCAGTTTTGTTCGGATGCTTTCCATCAATTGCCCGAAACTGCCGCCTTCAAAATCTGTCCGGCCTACACTGCCGGCAAACAGCGTATCCCCGACAAACACAAGTCCTTCTTTTTCTGAATACAAACAAATGCCCCCGGGTGTATGTCCGGGCGTATGCAGCAGACAAAATTCCATCCCCGCCAATTTCACCGTTTCATCCCTGTCAAAGACAATCTCCGCCGGACGTGCGGAGGTCATCGTACCGGCCAGCATCGACAGATTCCGCGCCGGATCAGTCAGCATCGCCGCATCCTTTCGATGGATTCCGACCTTGACTGAAGGCCAACGCTCCCGAAGCATCTCCACGCCGGCCAGATGGTCCACATGACCGTGCGTAAGCACAATCACCTCCGGCTCCAGACCCTCCTCATCCAGAAACTGCACCAGCGGCGCTGCATCCAGCCCGGGGTCAATAACCAGACAATGTCGCGTTTGTCCATCGGAACGAACACAGTAGCAGTTGGTTTGAAAGTCGCCCAATACAAGTATATCAATCTTCATCGCCGACTCCTGCAGAAATGAATTGTGCGGCGTGATTCTAAAAATGGATGCCCCGCCCGTCCAGGAAAAAACACTTCCCTTTATTCCGGCAGGGGATAATCCCCCACCAGGGGCCGAACGCGGTCAATCCGGAAGAAAACCACAAACTTGGCCGAATCATCCTCCGCCGGAAACATGATCGGCTGCTTTTTGCGAAGCGCCTCAACCAGGCTCTGATTGCTCTCCTCCCTCCGCATGGTCAGAGACAGCCGCACACCTCGGTAGCCCGGAGCATTCTCCATAAACAAATACGAGGCGTGCAGATTGCTTTGCAGATTCTGATGGCTGAGCCGCTCTTTCATTACAAAGGCCGCCGTCTGCTCATCCGCGATATACGGTTTGGCATACAGGGCTGTATCGACCTGTCCCTGCGCATTGCAGGTAGCCAAAACACCCCAGCCCTCTTTGGTCTCAAAATATTGTTTCAAATCCATCCCGGAATCCTTTCGAATGATTTCCGGAGGCGCGGTCGAAGAGAGCCGCAAACCCCGGCTCTCTTCGTCATCCCCTCCGAAGCAGAACTCTGTTTTCTCTCATCGTTCGCATACACAATACTACAACCTCCGCCCAAACAAGGTTCACCGGATTTTCCGGTTCTGTTCCTGACTCTTAATTGCCGCACCCGTTTGTTTCAACCTCCTGAGCACCCCGGCCCTGGATTCTCCCATTGGCCCTTCCGTCAAAACAGCTCGACAACCAGCGCACCTCTTCTTCGGCACAACTCAACGCTCCCTGTTCAGCGGAACAGAGACAGTAAATGTCGTCCCCTCCTGGGGGCTGGACCGAACGGAAATATCTCCCCCGTGAAGAACGGCAATTTCACGGGCAATCGCCAGCCCCAGTCCCGTCCCGCCCGAATCGCGGTCCCGGGCTTTGTGCACACGATAGAACCGGCGAAACAAAAAAGGCTGTTCCTCCGGAGGAATCCGCCCGCCTTCATCATGAACATCCACCCGAACAAACCGTTCATCCGATTTCATCCGAACCGCAATCGGAGTTCCCGCAGGGCCGTATTGAATCGCATTGTCCAGCAGATTGCAGAACAATCGGCGCATCTGCTCCCGATGAGCCCTCACCCAAGCGGAACCTTTTTCATAATCCAGCCGAAAACCGCGTTCCTGGGCATACGGCATATATTGTTCAACCACCTCCTCCAGCAGCAGGCCCAAGTCAAACAATTCTTGTTCCAACTGCGCCGGAAGACTCTCCAGACGCGACAATTCGAGCATCTGCTGAACCAGTCGATTCAGCCGTTCGAGGTCTTCGAGGGTTTGACTAATCGTCCGTTTATAAAAGTCTACAGAGCGCGGCTGGGATTGAGACAATTGAAGCGTACTTTTCATCAGGGCCAGCGGTGTCCTCAATTCATGAGCCGCATCCGAGATAAACCGCTGCTGCTCCTCCATTGCCTCCGACAAACGCTGAAGCATAACCTGCCAGGCCTTGACAAACGGCAGCAGCTCCGTCGGCATCGGCGGAAAATCAAAAGATACCTGCGATACATTCCTGCCGGAAATCTGTCCCATTTGCTTTGTGAGCACATCAATCGGGCGAAATCCCCAGCGGAAAATACCGTAGACGGCTGCCATCGACACCGACAAAAGACCGATTCCGATCAGAATCAGCAGCCGAGTAAACTCGGCTGTCTCATGATAAGGAGAGTCATCGCTGATTGCCATCGCGATATTGATAAGACGCTCCCCCTTTCCTGCCGAATCCGGAATGCTGTACCGAGCCCAAAGCACACGGCCTCGAGAACCCCCATCGATCGACGAAATCCATATCTCCTCCTTGGCGGAAATCTTCTCGCTGTTTCGGAGAAGAAAATCTCTCACATCCAGCAAATCGGCCTTCTGCAGCCAAACCTCCGAGGTCCCCTCCCAGACCGCATACCCAAGCCGTTTGGTTCCCGCCCGGCTTTCCAGAATCATCCGCACCTCTTTTTCCGCATCCTCCGTATAAAGTCCATCCGAAAGAATAATCTGACGAACGGCCTCTGCATCCGTTCGAAGCCGGTAGTCCAGATTCCGAAACTGGGCTTCCTCAAATTCATAATGCGAAACAGTTAAAAGAACCCCCAGCACCAGAACAATTACCCCGGCAATACACAACCCAATCCGGCTTTTCATCGACAGCATCTTCATTGGTTCATCGGCTCATTCAAAAGGTATCCCTGTCCCCGACAGGTTCGGATATACCGCTGCGGCTCCTTGGGATCAATCTTTCGGCGAAGGGAGGAAACATACACCTCAATCACATTGGAAAACCGTTCCCAGTTGAAATCATACAAATGCTCCAGCAGTTCCTCCTTCGAAACCACCTCTCCTTTTCGCAATGCCAGATGCAGCAGCGTCTGATACTCCATCGCCGTCAGATTCAATGGTTTGCCGCCCAGCTTAACTCGCCGGGCAGACGTATCGATTAACAACTCTCCGATACAAAGAACAGAATTCACCTGACCATACGAACGGCGTATCAGCGACTTACATCGAGCCGCCAATTCTCCCATATCAAACGGCTTAGTTAAATAATCATCACTGCCGCAATCCAGCCCTCGAATGATATCCTCCGGAGTATCGCGAGCACTTAAAATCAGAACCGGTGTCTTTTTCCCTTCCCGACGGATTCGATGCAGAATCTCCAGACCATCCATCCCCGGCAGCATCCAATCCAAAATCACCAAATCATAGGTATTGCTCCGGAACATATGAAAGCCGTCTATTCCATCCAGCGAAATATCCACGGCATATTGCTCCCTCTCTTTGAGAATTTGGGCAATATTTTCGGCAAGGCGACGCTCATCATCTATAATCAAAACTCGCATATCGCTTGATCCTTATTTCTACAAGACATATCCTGTCTTTATTTATTCTATATCAAATTTTCTAAAGAAAAAAACCTTCTTCAGGTTCTCTTCAGATTTTAAATAGTACAATAAAAATGAAAAAATCACATATAACCCTTTTGCGGCAGGAATCGCAAAGGAATAAAAATGGATTGCACGAAAAACACTTTAGTTCCCTTCACATCTCCATCTCAGATTCTCAACCATTATAAGAAACCTTCTACAGCCGAGCGGTATGCCGGGCTTTATCAAACCGCCGCCGGCCGACGCCGGCATTTACGGGAGGAGGCCGCCATCGCCAAGGGCCTGGCCGGCGTCCTGGAAGGCAGCCGAGTGCTCGACCTGCCCTGCGGAGCCGGAAGAATGTATCCCCTCTTGAAACGATTGGGCTATCGGGTTGTAGAGGCGGATGCCTCCCCTTCCATGCTCGAATATGCCCGCCAAAATGCCTCGAAATTTCCTCAAAACGAATCGGACGAGTTCGTCCTGGTTGATGCCTTCCATACCCCTTTTCAAAACTTTCAGTTTGATGCTGTCGTCTGCAACCGGCTCATCCACCACTTCCCCGAACCGCAGGTTCGTCAGCAGCTCCTGCAGGAACTGAGCCGGATTTCCAAAGGCCCGATTGTCATTTCCTTCTTCTCTACGCTGGCAACCGATGCCCTGAAATATACCCTCAAGCATGCCCTCAGCCATTTCTCCGGGTCGTCGCGCAAACCCATCAGTCCCTGGCAGTTCGCAGAGGACGTACGTCGAGCCGGTCTGACCGTCGCCCGCTGGATTGTCCCGCTGCCCGGCTTTTCGATGCAGTGGTACGCCGTACTCCGGCATCCTCAAAAATAAGAGCATCGAACCAATGACGCCGAACTCCGGACTTCCGTCATTCTCTTTCGCTTAACGTTTCGGAGGATAAGGGACTCTTCGGACTTTTCCCTGCCGGAGTCTGAACGCCGGTAATTTTTCTTCATTCTCTATTCTTCATTTTCCTTTCTTCCGCCGATGCGGAAGTCCGGCACTGGTATCCGTCTGCTTGGAAAAGTTAGATTCTCGCCTGCGCGGGAATGACGGGAAATGTGCGGGAATAACCGGAGGGGGTGAGGAAAGGACCGCAGGGCTGTCAGGCACAAAAAAAGGTGTGCCCCGAAGGACACACCTTTTGAAAAGCCAAATCCGCCGTCAAAACAGCTTACTTCTTGCTGTTGCGAACCGCCGCCTGGGCCGCCGCCAGCCGGGCAATCGGTACCCGGAACGGCGAGCAGCTGACGTAATTCATTCCGACCTTATGGCAGAACTCCACGCTCTTCGGCTCACCGCCGTGCTCGCCGCAGATGCCGATTTCCAGATTCGGATTGATCTTGCGGCCGCGTTCGATGCCGATGCGAATCAGCTCGCCTACGCCGCTGACATCAATGCTCTCAAACGGGTCGCCCGGCAGAATCTTCTTGTCCAGATAATCCCGCATAAAGCCGCCGATGTCATCCCGGCTGAAGCCGAACGTCATCTGCGTCAGGTCATTCGTACCGAAGCTGAAGAAGGCCGCCTGCTCGGCAATCCGGTCCGCCAGCAAGGCCGCCCGCGGAATCTCAATCATCGTGCCGGTCAGCGTCTTGAGTTTCTTCAGGTTGTACTTGGCCAGCACTTCCTGATAGACCCGCTGAACAATCGCCATCTGGTCCTTCAGCTCGTTGACATCGCAGACCACGGGAATCATGATTTCCGGATAGGGCTTCTTGCCCGCCTGCACGAGTTCCGCCGCGGCCTCGTAAATCGCCCGCACCTGCATCTCCGTCACTTCCGGATAGGTCACCCCGAGCCGCACGCCGCGATGGCCCATCATCGGGTTGACCTCATGCAGCGCCTCGGCCCGCTTGGCCAGCTCATTCAAATCAATGTTCAGAGACTTGGCCAGTTCGGCCCGCTTGGCCTCATCCTGCGGCACAAACTCATGCAGCGGCGGGTCCAGCAGACGAATCACCACCGGCAGGCCGTCCATCGCCTCCAGCGTCGCCTTGATGTCCTTCTTGACAAACGGGAACAGTTCATCCAGCGCTTTGCGCCGCTCTTCCGGCGTGCGGGACATAATCATCTTGCGCAGATAAAACAGCGGCTGCTCGCTGTTCTTGCCGTAGAACATGTGCTCCATGCGGAACAGACCGATGCCTTCGGCACCGAACTGACGGGCACGGGCCGCATCCTCCGGCGTATCCGCATTCGTGCGGACCCCCAGCGTGCGGACCTTGTCGCACAGCTTCAGAAAGCTCATCAGAATCTTGTTCTCTTCGCCGACATCCATCATCGGCAGCTGCCCGAGATAGACATTGCCTTTGGTGCCGTTGAGCGTAATCCAGTCGCCTTCCCGCAGAACCGTACCGTCAATTCGGATTTCCTTCTTGGACGGCTCTACATGCAGGGCCGCACAGCCGACGATGCAGCACTTGCCCCAGCCGCGGGCCACCAGCGCCGCATGACTGGTCATCCCGCCGCGGGCCGTCAGAATCGCCTTGGCCGCCCGCATCCCTTCCACGTCTTCCGGATTGGTCTCTTCCCGCACCAGAATCACCGATTTGCCCTGCGAAGTCCAGGCGACCGCATCCGCCGCCGTAAAGACAATCTGTCCGGTCGCTCCGCCCGGTCCGGCCGGCAGGCCCTTGGCCAGCACTTTCTGCTCTTTTTCGACCTTCGGGTCGATAATCGGATGCAGCAGTTCATCCAGCTGAGCCGGCGTTACTCGCATCACGGCCTCTTCCGGCTTAATCAGCTTCTCGTTGACCATATCCACGGCCATCCGCACCGCCGCCGGTCCGTTCCGCTTGCCGACGCGGCACTGGAGCATAAACAGCCGGCCCCGCTCAATCGTGAACTCTATATCCTGCATATCCCGATAATGCTTCTCAAGCAGGTTCTTGATGCGGACCAGCTCCTTATACAGCTTCGGCATCGCCTTCTCGAGCGTCACCAGGTGCTTATTGTGCTCCGACTGCGACTCGGCATTGATAGGCGCCGGCGTCCGAATGCCCGCCACCACGTCTTCACCCTGCGCATTGACCAGATATTCGCCGTAGAACTTGTTCTCGCCGTTGCCCGGGTTTCGGGAGAAGGCCACGCCGGTCGCACAGTCCTCTCCCATGTTTCCGAACACCATCGTCTGCACATTGACCGCCGTGCCCCAGTCGTCCGGAATCCCTTCAATCCGGCGATAGCTGACCGCCCGCTTGCCGTTCCAGGAGGCAAACACCGCATGGATACCGCCCCACAGCTGGTCCTGCGCATCATCCGGAAACTCCTTGCCCAGCACCTCTTTGACCTTCTTCTTGAACTGCTCACAGAGCAGCTTGAGGTCCTCGGTCGTCAGATCTGTATCCGATTGATACCCCTTGCTCTTCTTCAGTTCATCCATGATTTTTTCCAGCTGGCGGCGAATGCCCTCATCGTCCTTCGGCTCAATGCCCTCGGCCTTCTCCATCACCACATCCGAGTACATCATAATCAGCCGCCGGTAGGCATCATACACAAACCGCTCATTGCCGCTTTGCGCAATCAGCCCCGGAATTGTTTGGGTCGTCAGACCGACATTCAGCACCGTTTCCATCATTCCGGGCATCGAGGAGCGGGCACCGGACCGCACGGAAACCAGCAACGGGTTCTTCGGGTCGCCGAACTTGCGGCCCATAATCTTTTCCACCTTGGCCAGTGCCTTGTCCACTTCCTCCTTCAATCCTTCCGGATACTTTCTGTTGTGCTTGTAGTAATACGTGCACACCTCCGTGGTAATCGTAAAGCCCGGAGGCACCGGAACCCCCAATTTGGCCATCTCGGCCAGATTAGCGCCCTTGCCGCCCAGCAGCTCCTTCATCTTTGCATCACCGTCGGCCTTGCCGCCGCCGAAGAAATACACCATCTTCGCCGGCTTTTCCGACCGGCCTCTGGAGGAGGACGCTTTGCTTTTGGCGCCGTCCTTCTTCACTGTCTTTGCTGTTGCCATCGATTATCTCCCTAAAAGATTCATTGTTACCCAACTGAAACGGGGGATTCGTTCCCCCGACACCTGTCGGCCTCTCTGGATAGAACATCTCCCTCTTTTCTCCCGCACCAAAGAAAGCGGAATATATCCCCAAAAAACCGCCCTGTCAACCGCTAAAACCCCCAATCAGGGCTTTAAGGATTCCATTTGTGCTCGCGAACTTTCTGTAAAATCATATCTGCACATTCAAGAGCCGCAAGTCCTTCTTCCGCCGTCACTTCCGGTCTTTTCCCCGGCTCCAGAACCGCCCGCAGAAACGCCTCCTGCTCCACCCGAAGCGGTTCCGATTCTGTTATATCCAGATGCTCAATATGCAGAAGTTCCGTCCATTTGACCTGGGAAAAATCAAAATCCCCCGCCTCCTGATGTTCCCGAATCCACTTAATTACATCAATATTCGGGTCGGTTTTGATGACAATGCCTTCTTTGCGGAAATAATCCACGCTCAGATAGGCCTGTCGGCTGAATACCCGCACCTTCCGCTCCGTCTTCAGAGCCAGCCGTGAGGCCGTGATGTTGGCAATGCAGCCGTTCTCAAAAATCAGCCTGGCATTGCAGATATCCTCATGGTCTCCGATTACGTTCACCCCCACCGCCTCGACCTGACGGACCGGACTGCGGGCCAGCGACAAAATAATATCAATATCGTGAATCATGATATCCAGCACCACACCGACATCCGCCGAGCGAAACGGATACGGACTGACCCGGTCAGCCTCAATAAACCGCGGCTCAATCTCCAGCCGCTTCATCGCCTGCACCACCGGATTGCAGCGCTCCGAATGCCCCACCGCCACCACCGTCTGCGTCTGCTGTGCCAGCTGAACAATCCGCCGTCCTTCCTCTACGTTCGACGCCAGCGGCTTCTCAATCAGCACCGGAATGCGATGTTTCAGAAACAATTCCGCCAGCGAAAAATGCACCGCAGTCGGCGCTGAAATCGTCACGGCATCCACCCGTCCAATCAGGTCTTTCGGGTCGGTCAGCGCCTCACAGCCGTACTGTTCCGCCAGCGAACGGGCCCGGGCCGCATCCGTATCCACCACCGCCGTCAGCCGGCTTTCCGGAAGCCGGCTGTACACCTGCGCATGCAGAGCCCCCATCTTGCCCGCCCCTACGACCGCTGTTCGCAGTGGAGTCATCGTCCGGTGTTTTCCTTTCCCGCTAATCCCGGAACAGTTCCCGATACCGCCCGAACCGCTGCCGGCTGCTGTTCAAAAGCGAATCCACAATCGCCTTGACCGGCTCACACAGCCCGTCACGCTCCGCCAGCAGACGCACCTGCTCCAGAACCGGCTTGTCACTTCGCCAGATAAACTTGAACGCCTCAAACAGCGCCGCCTTCTGCTCGTCATTCAGTCCGGCCCGCGCCATCCCGCGCTTGTTCAGCGCCCGAACTTCGTGCGGATAATGCCCGCTGATAATCACAAACGGCGGCACATCGTGATTAATCCCCGTATAGCCCGCCGCATAGCACCACTTGCCCACTGTACAAAACTGATGAATCGCCACCAGCCCGCTCAGCCAAGCCCCCATCTCAATCTTGCAGTGGCCGCTCACCTGCGTATAGTTGCTGATGACAATCTTATCCTCCAGAATGCAGTCATGCCCCAGATGGACCCCGATCATCAGCAGGTTGCCGCTGCCGACAATCGTATCTTCCTCCGGATGCATGCTCGGATGAATCGTCACGAATTCCCGAATGACGTTGTTGTCGCCGATTTTCAGTCCGCCGATCGGCGTCTGGTCATTGGCCCCCAGAATCTGCGGCGGCTTGCCGATGACACAATTCGGAAACAGCCGATTCCGGCAGCCCAGCTTCGTCCGCTTTCCGATAATCACGTGCGCATCCAGGACCGTCCCGTCCCCAATCGTCACCCCTTCTTCCACAACACAATACGGACCAATTACTACACCATCCCCCAGCTGCGCGCTCGGATGCACCACCGCCGTGGGATGTATCTGTGTACTCATACTCGTTTGATTCCTCCGCTATTCTGGTTTCGTCTTTTATCCAACTTCATCGTCAACAAGCATAAACTTCAGCTGGGCCTCGGCCACAATTTCCGAGCCCACCTTGGCCGTACAGCTGCACTTGGCCGCACGGCTGCGCACCTTGTCGGCCTCCGCCGTCAGAATCAGCTGATCCCCCGGCACAACCGACTTGCGAATCTTCACCTGGTCCATCGTCAGCAGTACCGCCAGTTTGCCGGTGTGCTCCAGCGTCTGCGCAAACAAAAGCCCGCACACCTGCGCCATCGCCTCGACAATCAGCACGCCCGGCATCACCGGCGCACCTGGAAAATGTCCCTGAAAAAAGTGCTCATTGATGGTCACATTTTTCACCGCCGTAATCCGACGGTCCTCCTCCACCTCAATCACCTTATCCACCAGCAGAAACGGATACCGATGCGGCAGGATTTTCTGAATCCGCCGGATATCCAGTAGCGGTTTGCCCGCCGGACTCAGACCGCGGTGCTTTCGATCCTGTTCAATCAGGGCCTTCACCAGCTGATGATTGAGGGCATGCCCGCTCTTGTACGCCACAATGCGGCCCACAATCGGCATCCCAGCCAGCATCAGATCCCCGATTAAATCCACCACCTTATGACGCACACACTCATCCGGAAACCGATAACTGTTCCGAATGGGCCCGTCGGAGCTGATGACCAGAATCTGACGGGGACTCAAATGCGTCCCGATTCCCGCCGCCTGCATCTGACGGGCCTCCGCCTCCAGAACAAACGTCCGCGCCGGCGCCAGATGCGTCGCAAAATGCGCCTCACTGAGCCGGCACGAATACGTCTGCCGGCCGATCCCCGTATGCTGCGTGTAATCCATATCAAACGTCAGGTGCAGCCCGCCCGTCGCATCCGGCAGTGCATAAATCGCCTTCTCTCCGTCCTGAATGCACACCGGCTCGCGAATCACCAGCTCCCGACGGGGCTTATTCTGTTCCACCGGCTCGCATTTCACCAGCGTCTTGAAATACTCCTCGCTGCTGCCGTCAAACCCCGGCAGTTCCGATGCATCCATCTCAATAATCAGATTGTCCAGCCCCAGCGCCGCCGCCGCTGCAAGACAGTGCTCCGACGTCTCAATCAGCACATCCCCGTTGCCCAGGGCGGACCGACGCTGCCGTTCCACAATCGACTCCGGACAGACCCGTATCCGAACCGGACGCTCCAAATCCGTCCGGACGAACACAATCCCTGTATCCGGCTCGGCAGGCCGAAACACTACATGGGCTTCCTGTCCGAAAAACAGCCCGCGTCCGGACAGTTCTCCCTCATGCCGGATTGTTTTTTGCATTTTCAAGCTGCTGAATCCTTTTCTTCAGTTCCCGGACCTCTTCGGCCAGTTTCGGCAGCCGCCGGTACCACACGGCTGAGCGCTTTTCCGCCGCGATTTCCTGCGCCGGTGTTCCCCAAACCTGACCGCCCGGCTCGACATTCTCGACAATCGTGGCCGCCGCTCCGGCCATCGCCCCGGAGCCGACCGTGATATGGTCTGCAACCCCCACCTGTCCGCCCAGCACGACCCCATCCCCGAGCACCGCACTGCCCGCCAGCCCGACCTGCCCGGCCAGCAGACACATTCGGCCGATGCGCACATTATGCCCGACCTGCACCAGATTATCAATCTTCGTGCCGGCCCCGACAACCGTCTGGCCGAATTTCGCCCGGTCCACACAGCTGTTGGCCCCGATTTCCACCCCATCCTCCAGAATCACCCCGCCGTTGTGCGGAATCAGCTGATGCCGGCCGTCCACAAACGCATATCCGAACCCCGTCGCCCCAATCGTGCAGTGCGACTGCAGGATGCAGAAGTTCCCGATGCGGCAGTCGTGATACACCACCACATTGCTGTCCAGCCGGCAGCGCGAACCAATCTGTGTCCGCTCCCCGATGCTGCAGTTGGGCCCGATGACCGTATAGGCCCCGATGCGAACCTGATGACCGATGTACGTATTCGGCCCGATGCCGACGCCCTCTTCGAGAACCGCATCCGGTTCCACAACCGCCGTCGGATGCACACCCTTCCAGCTCGTCAGCGGCGGAGCAAACAGCTTCAGCGCCTCAATCAGGGCCTTCTGAACATTCCCGACAACAATCTGCGTTAGACGGCAGTTCTCCGTCTCCTGCGGAACCAAAACCGCCGCCGCCCGGCAATCCGCCAGCAGCGGACGCTGCTTTTCCTCCGTCAGGAAACTCACTTCCTCCGGCGACGCATCCCGAAGCGTATTGACGCCGTGAACGGTCTGCCGTCCCGGTCCGCACAGCCGCCCCCCCAGCCGTTCCGCCAGCTCCGCTACCGTCATTTCCCGAACCGAAGGTCCGCCTTCCATTTCTGAAATCCTTTTCCCGTCTGACTAATTGCTCAGCTTATCCAGAGCCGCCAGCACCTCATCCGTAATATCCAGTTCCGGCCGGCTGTACAGCACCTTCTGCGTCTTGACGCTCAGCATAAAATCCCGCAGCGTCGGCGCCGGCATCTCCAGGGTCTCCTTGCCCACCACCATATCCAGCCCCTTCTCCCGGGCCACCATCTCAATCACCTTCAGAAAATCGCTGTACAGCGCCTCCATCCACTGCTGCATTTCCTGCGTGAACTTGTTCTCGTAAAACGTATTGCGCCCTTCCATCACCGCCCGCTTCTCTTCATATTCGCCCATCAGTGCAAAATAGTCGCTGCTGCCGGGCTTGAGCTGCTTGATATTCGCCTGCAGGGTTTCCAGGTCCTTGCGCATCTGCTGAAATTCCGCCTGTACCCGGCTTCGGTCCGCCTCCGCCTTTTCCTGCCACTGCTTGTTCTTTTTGCAGTTCTCCAGAATCTTCGTCACATCCACAACCCCAATCCGAGCCGGCGCATATTTCTCCTCCGATGCTGCAAATCCCTGCTGAAAAAGCATCCACGCCGCACAACCCGCCAGCACAGCCGTTAAAATCCATCCATGTCCTTTGTGTCCGTTCATTTCATTCGCCTTTCCGAATCTCAATTAGTCTTTCCGCTGCTTCGTCGTTTTGAGTTTTGCTGTTCAACTTCTGACTTTTTAAAACAGAGCCCCCACCGAAAAACTGAAGGCCTGCGTTTCATCATCATCATCTTTGGTAATCGGAGCCCCCAGTTCAAACCGCATCGGCACCGGTCCGAAAATCTGCGGAATTAAAATCTGAATTCCCGTGCCGACTGACGTGCGGATCGGCCCGCTCTCAAATAAGCCGGCATCTGTAAACAGCAGCCATGAAAACGTCTCGCTGCCCAGCGGAATGGCAGCCTCCACACTGCCCTGAACCATCCAGTCGCTGCCGATTGGGTCATCATTCTCGCCGCGCGGGCTGATGCCGCGATACCGAAAGCCCCGAATCGACCCGATGCCCCCGCCGTAAAACCGGTCATACGTCGGACTGCTGCCGACCACCGTGCCGCCGAACAGCTTGGTTTCCAGGATCGTCTTGTGTTCGGCCAAATCCTCATACAGTGTCTTATACCACCGCTGGGTCGCCGTCACCAGGCCGTAGGTGTGGTCCCCGAGCACTTGTTCATACCCAGCGTCAAAATTATATCCTTTGCTCGGGCGAAACCGGCTGTCGGTCTTGTCCAGCCCCATCCAGAACCGTGTCCCAAGCCGCAGGTTGTCGCCTGCCACATCCAAAACATCCGACGGCACCACATCATCCAGATTTTCGACGCTCACATTTTCAAATCGGAACGAAATCCCCCTCCGCCAGTCATCCGGATAGCGCCGCGTCAGACCGAAACTCGGTCCGGTCCGCTTTTCATCATACGATTCCCGAATCCGCGTAAAGCCGGAATATGCCAAATCCAGCGCCAGCGGCTGGTCATACAGATACGGCTCGGTAAAACCGACCGAATAACTCGTCCACCGGCGGCCCGGACTGTACATCGCCCGAAACCGCTGACCCGCCCCGCGAAACGCCTTGCCGGTAAACAAATCCGAAAAGCTCGTCGGCCAGTCCGTAATATCAAAGTTCCGCTGGTCCAGGGATATCTGACCGATCAGCCCGCTGTCGCTGGCAATCCCCGCTCCCAGCATAATCGTTCCCGTCTGCCCCTCCGCAATCTGCACCAGCGCATCCCGACGCTGCGGTTCCGTCCCGCTGGGCACAATCGTCACCGACTGGGCCGCCGTCGTCTGCTGAACAATCTTCTCCAGTTCACCCTTCCCGTCGCCCGCAGCTGCCGCCCCGTCATACCAGCTGCCCGGACGGAACCCTTCCTCATCCAGAACCCGCCGAATGGCATAATCTTTAATCATCCGATTGCCGGTAATCGTAATCTGGCCGATGCGGTACCGCGGCCCCTCCGTAATCTTCTGCTCCACGGCTACCCGATGTCCCTCCAGCTCCTTCCGCACCGTTTCCACCTGCACATCCAGATACCCTTCCGACCGATAGCGGGTGCGAATCTTCTTGACATCATACTCCAGCCGGTCCGGACTGAACGGCGAATCGGGCTTCAGTTTCAGCTCCGACCGAAGCGCCTCTTCATCCTCAAACAAATAGCCGCTGAGCGCCATCGATTCCACCTTGTACTGCGGCCCCTCCGTCACCCGAAACGTCACCTCCGCCGTCTTTCGGTCTTCACTGAACAATACCGAAGACTCCGCCTTGATGTCCAGATACCCCTGTTTGCGGTAAAAATCCAGCAGCTGCTGCTCATCCTTAGTCATCTGCTCCTGGTCCCAGTACACCGGAAACACCAGAAACTTCTTCGGACGCGTCTTGACGGCCTTGAGCAGCTGCTCATCCGAGAACGCCTCATTCCCTTCAAAAACCACCTTGCGGACTTTGGTCCGCGGGCCTTCCTCAATCGTAAAAATCACCTGTCCGACAATCAGCCGGCTCTCGTCCAGCGTCACCTTCGCCTGCGAATAGCCCTTCTTCCGGTAATACTCTTTCAGTTTTTCCACCCCCGACTTGACCTGAAACTGGTCCAGATAATCCCCCTGCTTGATTCCCAGCTCGCTGAGCAGACGCGAATCGCTCACCTTCTTGTTGCCCTGCAGAACAATGGAACGAATCAGGTTCTTTTCCACAATCACATAGGTGAGCACCACCTTGCCGTCCGCGACCTTGGCATTGTAATAGGCCGTATCCACTCCCTCCAGCGAGGCCAGCCGCTTCACATCCTCTGCGGCCTGCTCCGCCCGAAATACCTGCCCCACCCGGGCCCGCACGGTGGACAGCACCTGTGCACGGGTAAGCGTCACGGTGCCGGCCGTCTCAATCGACCCGATGACAAGCCCCTCCGGCTGGTCCTCCTGTGCCTGCACAAGGGACTCCGCCGTCAGCCATACCGCCAAAACCATCCCGAAAAGCCATCCTGTT
>Ga0209508_1000037_pt1 | contig 163810 bp, 144 predicted proteins | sample AD_UKC129_MetaG_FD_184427 | JGI IMG/M metagenome (GOLD analysis project Ga0209508, IMG submission 184427) | Active sludge microbial communities of municipal wastewater-treating anaerobic digesters from Canada - AD_UKC129_MetaG (SPAdes) (version 2) | ecosystem: Engineered > Bioreactor >...
GGACAGTATCAGGGTGATTGCTGCTGTTAACGTGGTCTTCCCATGATCCACGTGTCCTATGGTCCCAATGTTTAAGTGAGGTTTGGTCCTCTCGAATTTTGCCTTTGCCATCTGTTCTCACCTTTCCCCTTTCCTGTTGGGTAAATTTTTGACCGTCAAGCTATATTGTAACCAATCTGCACATAAAATAAAAGAAGTGAGATAAAGTCCCACTTCCTGATAAACCATGGTAGCGGCGCAGGGATTCGAACCCCGGACACTACGGGTATGAACCGTATGCTCTAGCCAACTGAGCTACGCCGCCTAAATGGAGCCCATAACCGGACTTGAACCGGTGACCTCATCCTTACCAAGGATGCGCTCTGCCGACTGAGCTATATGGGCTCGGATATTATTTCAATTCCCTGGGGGAATTATCAGCTTTGGTTGCGGGAGCAGGATTTGAACCTGCAACCTTCGGGTTATGAGCCCGACGAGCTACCAACTGCTCCATCCCGCGATATCATGGTGGAGGGAGAAGGATTCGAACCTTCGAAGGCGTCGCCAACAGATTTACAGTCTGCCCCCTTTGGCCGCTTGGGTATCCCTCCATATTGAGCCTTGCTATTGGAGCCGAGCACAGGACTCGAACCCGCAACCTGCTGATTACAAATCAGCTGCTCTACCATTGAGCTAGCTCGGCTCAAGCAAATACTATTTTAACTGCTGCCCTAAGCAAAGTCAATAGAATCTATATTGGATTCCAATGGCAGTAAAAAAGCGTCTTGCTATTGAGAAGACGCTTTGTTACTGCCACTACATATTATTCTAACATGTATGTATAAGGTTACAGTTCATTGCGATCCTCAAGGTATTTCTCCAGCTTGCGTTTTACTCTCTGCAAGGCATTGTCGATGGATTTAACATGCCTTTTCAGTTCCACCGCTATCTCCTGGTAGGACTTCCCTTCCAGGTAAGCCATCAGAACTTTCCATTCCAGGGAACTGAGAATCTCCCCCATCTTTCTTTCAATAAATATAAATTCCTCCCGGCTGATGATAATCTCTTCCGGATTGGTAATCTTGGTGGTGGAAAGTATATCCATCAAGGTTCGGTCAGATTCTTCATCATATATGGGCTTGTTCAAAGAGACGTAGGAGTTCAGGGGGATATGCTTCTGACGGGTAGCTGTCTTTATGGCAGTAATTATCTGCCGGGTTATACACAATTCCGCAAAGGCTCTGAAGGAAGTAAGCTTGTCCGTCTTGTAATCGCGAATGGCCTTGAAAAGACCAATCATTCCCTCTTGAATTATGTCTTCCTTGTCGGCACCAATTAGAAAATAGGAGCGTGCTTTGGCTCGCACAAAGTTCCGGTATTTATCAACCAAATACTCTACTGCCGCTTGGTCGCCTTGCTGAGCTAATTCTACGATTTCCTCGTCACTCATCTCAGCAAATGTATAAATCTGTGCAGCGATAGAACTGTGCATTCCGTCGCCTCCGTCGATACTTTTTTCGCTGGGTAAAATGCTGACTGGGCAGCTTCTGTAGGCGTATACTTAATTATAGCTATTGGTCAAAGTCTCGTCAAGATACGCCCCCGGGCTGACGGCTGGATTTGCCGCAGATCTCTGGCGAACCAGCTCGTAAATAAGCAGTGCAGCGGCCACGGACGCATTGAGGGAGTTAACCTGCCCGTACATGGGGATGCGCACCAGCAGATCACAATTTTCCCGTACCAAACGCCTGATGCCCCGGCCCTCTCCGCCAATCACCAAAACTGCCGGGCAGGGCATTTTCGTGCGAAAATACTCGGCAGAACCTTCCATGTCGGCTCCGACAACCCACATGCCTGCTTTCTTTAATTCTTTTAGGGTGTTAACCAGATTGGTCTCCCTGACTACCGCCATATGTTCGGTGGCACCGGCTGAAGCCCGCACTACAGCGGGGGTAATGGCAGCGGAATGATGACGGGGCAGTATAATGCCGTTCACTCCCGCGCATTCGGCTGTTCTGATTATTGCCCCCAAATTCTGGGGATCTTCAACTCCGTCCAGGACCAACAGCAGGGCTTGATCTCCAGCCGCAGCCACCTGCTCTAAAACATCCTGCAGGTCAGCATACCGGTATGGCTCGGCCTCCATAACTACTCCCTGGTGAGGAGCCTGGGAATAAAGACGGTCCAATTCACCCCGGTCAGTAAGCTTTACAGCTATGCCTTTATTTTGTGCCAGGTTTACTATTTCTTCAATACGGGGATTGCGGCTGTCCTTTCCTATATATAATTTATAGATTTTTCTCGGGCCGCGCAGGGCTTCGGTCACGCTGTTGATGCCGCCCAGTATTTCTCTCACTGGCTCTACCTGCCTGACTTTTTTCATATTTTGTCCTTTCCTCATAAGTTTACCCAAGCTTAGAGTTGCTCAGGCCGAAACAGCTCGTCAGTGATGATGATTTCTGCGTAGTGCTGGGCGGGAAAACTCTCATCATAGGGGATATCATCAAATAACACCGGGAACTTTTCCTTAAATAACAACAGCAAGGGAATAGCTACCTGGCGCATCTGGGGATGGGCGGCTCCCGCACAGCGCAGCTGGAAAAAGTGGCGCCATTCCCGCATATTGAAGGTCACAGCTATCTCCGTTTTCAGACTGTTAGGGAGCACTGAGCGGGCTTCCTGGGGTGAACAGCCCTTTTCCAGCATTTTCATGTAGCAGTCCTCCGCCGTCTGGCAGGCTTGCTTCCATAGAGAGTAGGCCTCCGGATCAGTTAGGAAGAAAGGCTCTATTACGGTGATTTCCCGCCCGAATTTATCCTGGCTGTAATTGCAGTAACGGGTGGATTCCTGGCTGTAGGAAGCAATACGGTGGCGCACTATTTCGTGGGATACGCCCCGGTCAACTATAAACAGCACTGTAACTTTTTCATGCTCTATAACGGATTCATGACCCCGGGTCAGGATTGAGGCCAAAAACTGGGGATTAAAATCATTTTCCATGCGTCCTTCCGATTTGTAGCAAATACGTGCGCATCGTTCCAGCCGCACCAGTTTGCCGGCGTCCAGTTCATCCCGCGGTACCATAACCCGGGGGTTGATTACGATCATGGCAAATCCTCCCTCTATCAATTAATGGGACCGGAATCTTCATTATTGTCATTATCTTTATCGTTGAATTCCAGGGTCTGGTTTACCAGTTCTAATAGCCTCTGGTCGTCACCCTTGAGGTATAGGTAACCCAGCAAAGCCTCAAATCCGGTACTCATCTGATAATCGGCAGGATTGGCATGCCGCGGAGAGATGCTTTTGGCATTACGTCCCCGGCGCACAATATCCTGTTCCTGTTCACTAAGCTGATCATAGAGAAGCCGCATGGCCCGGGCCTGGCTCTGGGCCCGGACTAATTCAACGGTGTCATGATGGATATCCTTTACCCGCCGGTTGCCGGCAGCCACCAGGTGAGTGCGCACCAGCAGTTCAAATACGGCATCCCCTATATAAGCGAGAACCACAGCTGAGTACTCTTTCAAAGCATTCTCATCCAAGGGTTCGTGATTCAGCAATTCTCCAGCGAACTCCTTCCCGGGTATCTTCTACAATTATACCTGCCTCTGAAAGCTGGTCGCGGATCTGGTCAGCCCATTCATAATTGCGTTCGGCCTTCAGGGATTTGCGTATGGATAACAAATAATCCACCAGGCTGCTTAGTTGGGGAGGGCTGTCATAGCGGAAGCGGCTTTCCTCTCCCCGGTCCTCTACCGCTACGCCCAGATCACGCAGGTAATCCCGCAGGGAATCAGCCATTGCATAGTTCTTGGCTTGCCGGGCTGCCTGGCGCAGGCTCACCACTACCCCCAAAACTTTGTCGATCATTTCTTCCTTATCATGGGGAGTCTTGTCCATAAAAATACCCAGCAGGTTCCCTAATTCCAAATACAGATCACGGGCTCTGCCCAGGGCTGCCTGATCAGCCGGGTCTTCGGGATCCGCCTGGGCCAGGTAGGCATTGATTTCATGGGACATTTCAAACAAATGGCCGATCGCCCGGGCGGTATTAAAATCATCGTCCATGGCTTCGATAAAGCTGTCCCTGATCTGGCACAGCTTGGCCCAAAACTGGGTGCCCTTTTCATGCAAATCCTGGTCAGCCCCGGAACTGTCATCTAAAAATTCCCCCAGGAGGGTGCGAGTATTCTTCAAGCGCATCAAGGCCCGGCGGGCTTCTTCCAGTTTACCATCGTCAAAATCCAGGGGACTGCGGTAATGGGTGGCTATCAAGTAGTAGCGCACCACATCTGCGGGATACTTGTCTAAAATCTCCCGCAGCAGGAAAAAGTTGCCCAGGGATTTGGACATTTTCTCCTTGTTGACGGTGATAAACCCATTGTGCATCCAGTAACGCACGAAGGGCTTGCCGGTCAGAGCTTCCGCCTGCGCAATTTCGTTTTCATGGTGGGGAAAAATCAGGTCACTGCCCCCGCCATGAATATCTATAGTTTCACCCAGGCAATTGGTGGACATAACAGAGCATTCAATATGCCATCCGGGCCGGCCCGGTCCCCAGGGACTGTCCCAGGCTGGTTCTCCGGGTTTGGCGGCTTTCCAGAGAGCAAAGTCCATAGGGTCTTCTTTTAGTTCATTTATGTCGATACGGGCGCCGGCCTGCATTTCATCCAGGGAACGGCCGGACAATTTGCCATAGCCGCTGAAAGCCCGCACCCGGAAGAAAACATCTCCCTGGGATTCATAGGCATAACCCTTGTCAATCAGCTTGGCGATAGCGTCTATTATCTCAGGAATGTGCTGGCTGACCCGGGGATGCTCCTGGGCAGGCCTGATACCCAGGGCTTCGGCATCCACAAAATACTCGTCGATATAGCGCTGGGCCAGCTTAAGGGGATCTTCCCCCTCTTCCTGGGCCCGCTTGATAATCTTGTCGTCCACATCCGTGAAGTTCTGGACATAGTTTACCTTATAACCCCGGTACTCCAGGTAACGGCGTACGGTATCAAATACCACCAGAGGCCTGGCATTTCCCAGGTGAATCAGGTTATAAGTAGTAGGGCCGCACACATACATGCTCACTTCATGCGGTTTCAATGTTTTTAGCTCTTCTTTTTGCCCGCTGGCTGTATTGTAAAGGCGCATCTTCAAGCTCCTTTCTCATAAGTTCCTCTAAGCGGCGCTCCAGCTCGTTTATCCGCTCCTGCATGGCCGTCAGGGTGTCAGCAATGGGGTCAGGCAGCAGGTGGTGCTCCAGGTCCACTTCCATTTTGCCGTCGGTAACTTTAGCTCCGTCGCGAACTACAATGCGGCCGGGAACTCCAACCACGGTGCAGTTGTCAGGAACACTTTTGAGTACCACTGATCCTCCGCCTATCTTCACATTGTCGCCGATGGTGATAGAACCCAGCACCTTTGCCCCGGCACTGATTACCACATTATTGCCTATAGTGGGGTGGCGCTTGCCTTTTTCCTTGCCGGTTCCCCCCAGGGTCACCCCCTGATAAAGGGTAACATTGTCACCGATTTCTGCAGTCTCGCCGATCACTACGCCCATGCCGTGATCAATGAAAAACTTCCGGCCTATTTTCGCCCCGGGGTGAATTTCAATGCCGGTAAAGAACCGGCTTATATGAGAAATCAGCCGAGCTATGAAAAACATGCGATGCCGGTAGAACCAGTGGGCGATACGGTGATTAATTATAGCATGAAAACCGGGATAACAGAATATTACTTCCCACACACTGCGTGCGGCCGGGTCTCTTTCAAATATCACCTGAATTTCTTCCTTTAGAGTTTTGAACATAGGGGCCAACCTCCTTAAATATTGACTCCTTTTTTGCAATGGTTACCGTGGCCCAGGCCACGATTAATGAAAAATCTCCTCTCGGGTCCTCGCTGTAAAAATGACTGGGCTTTGTCATCGCGAGGCACGAAGTGCCGTGGCGATCTCGTTCACATGACTGCAGGCATCGTTAGAGATTGCTTCGCTGCGCTCGCAATTATCACCTGAATAACAGGCCACGATAAACGAAAACTTAAGTCTGTCATCGCTATGAAAGGAATTCTTAATTGTCATTGCTGTGAAAATGGCTTTTATGTCAGTAAAAAGGCAACCATTGTGTCATTGCGAGCGCGTAGCGCGTGGCAATCTCTATGGCAACTAACGGTGTGAGTTAACAGATCGCCACGTCGCTTTGCTCCTCGCGATGACACGAAGAGAGCTCTTTTCACAGCAATGACAAAATTGGGAGCTATTTTCACAGCAATGACACAAAAGGTGACTTTTCATTCATCGTGGTCCCTTCTGGTTAGCTGCAAAAAAGCCTTTCGTCCCCATAAGAGACGAAAGGCTTCACTTCCGTGGTTCCACTCTCATTGAGCTGTAATAATGACAGCTCCACTCGAAAATGATAACGGTTTTTCACCGGGTAAGCCTACTGGAATTTCGGCATACCTGCTCCTGGGCGCATTTCGGCGACTTCTTTCTGAGAAAGGGCTTTCAGCCGGTGGCCCTCTCCTCTCTGGCAGCGAGTGGTCGCTTACTTCTCCCGTTCATAGCATTAAATTATGTGAATTTTTATGATATAGTTAGTTGCATTATATGCGCCCCATCTGGGGATGTCAACCTAATCCTGCAGGTAAAATCTGATTTATTTTAATTATAACTTATCCTTATCAAAACCGGAAGAAAGGTAGCTATTCCTTTAATCCGGCCAGGGCCTTCTCCAGGCGCCGGGCAGTTTCCTGGCGTCCCCATACCGCCATGATCAGATGCAGATCAGGTCCATGTACCAGCCCGGTCAGGGCACAGCGCACCGGCATGAACACATCCTTGGCCTTCAGCTTCAATTCTTTGACTGTGGCCCTGATACACTGCCGGTACTCCTCAGGATCTTCCTTAAGGGGCAGCTTGGCCTGTATGGCTTCCAATACCTGCCTCACTCCCGGTTGACTTAATACCGCCCGGGCTTCTTCATCCGGATCGGGCTGATCAAAGAACACCGGCAGCAGGTTTTCGATATCCTTCAGGCACACCATCCGCTCCCGTACTGCTTCCATCAGCCATTCTCTCTGCTGAGGGGTCAATTGGGCCACCTGGCCCGCATAAGGAGTGGCAGCGATGAAAGGCTCCAGTCTTTCGCTTAGCTCCTGGTTATCCAGTTTCTTGATATACTGCTGGTTCATCCAGTTTAATTTGTCCAGGTCAAAAACTGCCGGACTGCGGGAAACCCTGTCCAAGGTAAAGCTGGCCTCAATCTGCCGCCGGTCCAGGATTTCTTCTTCTCCCTCGGGCGACCATCCCAGTAGGGCTAAAAAGTTAAACAGGGCTTGGGGCAGGTAGCCCATTTCCCGGTATTGTATCAGGGAGGTTGCCCCATGGCGTTTGCTCATTTTCTGCCGGTCTTCCCCCAGTATGAGAGAAATATGAGCAAACTCCGGCCGCTTAAACCGCAGGGCTTCATAAAGCATAAGCTGGCGGGGAGTATTGGGCAAATGTTCCTCGGCTCTTATCACATGGGTTATTCCCATCAGGGCATCATCTATTACCACCGCAAAATTATAGGTAGGGATGCCATCCGACTTCATTATTATAAAATCTCCGGTGTTGTCGCTTTCAAAAACCACCTGTCCCCGCACCAGATCATGAACAACATAAACCTGGTTTTCCGGCACTTTGAAGCGAATAGCCGGGGTACGACCGCTGTCAATCAGGGCCTGTCTTTCCTCATCGGTAAGATAGCGGCATTTACCGGAATAACGGGGCATTTCCCCCTTGGCTGCCGCTGCCTGCCGCTCAGCTTCCAGCTCTTCTTCCGTACAAAAGCAGGGGTAAGCCAGACCCCGATCCAGCAATTCCCGGGCATACTCCTGGTATATGGCTAAACGCTCCGTCTGGCGATAGGGGGCATGGGGTCCTCCCACGTCCACTCCTTCCTGCCAGCTCAATCCCAGCCAGCGCAAAGAAGCCAGTATCTCCTCTTCGTATTCCCGCTTGGAGCGGTCCAAATCAGTATCCTCTATCCGCACTACCAGTTCTCCGCCCTCGTGAACCGCAAAAAGATAATTAAATAAGGCCGAACGGGCGCCGCCGATATGCAAAGGTCCAGTAGGACTAGGTGCAAACCTGACTCGTACCTTGCTCATAATTAACCTCCTGTTTTATGAAATAAATCTCAGGGGAATAAAAACAATATGATTTCCCTGCCATTCTAACCGGGTATTTCTTCTATTAATACTATGGCCTGAGCTGATATGCCTTCCTGGCGTCCCACAAAGCCCAGCTTTTCCGTGGTGGTTGCCTTGACACTCACCTGTCCTACCGGCAGGTCCAGAGCTGCCGCTATATTGGTGCGCATCTTCTCTATGTAGGGAGCTAAGCGAGGGGCTTGAGCAGCTATGGTGCTGTCTATATTCACAATCCGGTAACCCGCCTGCTGCAGAAGCTGGCCGATCTGAGCCAGCAGTTTCAGACTGTCGGCGTCTCTATACCGTTCATCATTATCGGGGAAATGATGTCCCAGATCCCCCAAGGCCGCTGCTCCCAGCAGGGCGTCCCCGATAGCGTGGGCCAGAACATCTGCATCGGAATGTCCCAGCAAACCAGCCGAGTGGGGTATATCCACTCCGCCTAAAATCAATTTGCGGCCTGACACCAAGGGGTGCACATCATAACCAATGCCGATGCGCATATTACTAGTCTCCTTTGCTGTGCCGGCGAGCTTTGAGCAGGCTTTCGGCAATGATTATGTCCTCAGGGGTAGTGATTTTCAAATTATCGTACTGGCCGGCAACTACTTTGACCCGGCCTATGTATCTTTCAAACAGCGAAGCATCATCAGTAGCCCGGAAATTGTCACAAAAAGCTTCCTGGTAGGCTTTCTTCAGCTCATGAAACTCAAAGATCTGGGGGGTTTGTACGGCTACCACGGAATTGCGATCCAGGGTATGGCTGACAAAACTGTCCCGGTCTACCATCTTTAAGGTATCCCGGGAAATTACTCCGGGTATGGCCGCTCCCCAGCGCCGGGCTTCCCGGTACAAAGCCTGTAGTAGGTCCAGGGACAAAAGGGGCCGTGCACCGTCGTGCACAGCCACATAAGCAGTTTGGTCATTAAGCTGGCTTAAACCTGCCCAGACAGAGTCCTGACGTTCCGGACCTCCAGCTACCACCCGGGACACTTTGCGATATTTATATTTCCTGACTATTTCCTCTTCACAGTAACTGATCTCCGAGGCCCTGGCTACAATGACAATTTCATCTACAGCCTCAAACTGTTCAAATATATCCAGAGAGTAAGCCAATACCGGCCGGTTATTCAGCAAAAGGTACTGCTTGTTGATCCTGCTCCCCATGCGGCTGCCGGCGCCGGCCGCCGCGATAACAACCCGAAGGTTGTCATCCATACATGTTCACCTCTGGTACACTCTGCAAGTTCTGCTCCTGGTGGTAATGAGTTTCTTCTCTGACTTTACGGGTAAATATCATCCTGCCTGCCGCAGTTTGAAAAACACTGGTAACCATAACCTCTAATTCCTGGCCTATCTGCTGCTGGGCATCTTCCACCACTACCATGGTCCCGTCCTCCAGGTAGCCTACGCCCTGCCCGTTTTCCTTACCTTCTTTGATCACCGTTACGTGCATGGTCTCTCCTGGATAGACAATCATCTTCACCGCATTGGCCAGTTCGTTGATGTTGAGTACGGTTATTCCCTGCAGTTCAGCAACTTTGTTGAGATTATAATCATTGGTAATAATGCTGGCATTCAACTGCTTGCAGAGCCGAATTAATTTGGCGTCCACTTCTTTTTCTTCCAGAATGGCCGCATCTGTCACATCCATTATATCAATTTTTATACCAGAGTGTTTTTGCATTTTGGACAGAAGTTCCAGGCCCCGTCTCCCTTTGTTGCGGCGGATATTGTCCGAGGAATCAGCTATATGCTGCAGTTCTTCAATAACAAAGGTAGGAACAATCAGGCAGCCTTCCAGGAAATGACTCAAGCACACATCATATATGCGCCCGTCAATAATAGCGCTGGTATCAACTACTTTGGGTGCTATGCGGGTGATGGGCGCTTTTACGTCCAAGCGCTTGGCAACCCCTGGGAGGAGACGCAATATCTCCATACCCCGCCGGGTACCTACTTTTAATCCCAGGTAAGCACAAAGAATAAAAACCAAAAGAGTGAGGTACACCCCGATTCCCTTGAGCATGGATAAGGGATAACTGCTCAGGACTCCGGTAAGAATTCCCACCAGCAAACCGGAAGTGCCGCCGATCAGTACCTCCATGGAGACCGAGTCCAAATAGCGGTTTAATGCAGCCATGGAACGGCTGATTACACTTTTAATCCAGCCAAAAGCTGCATAGGAGATCACCAGGGAAGCCAGAGCGATCATAACCAGCTGCGGCTTCTGGGTGGGCAGAAACAGGTGGGATACATAAGTGATCCAAGCCGCACATATAATAGCAAGCACGATAACCAGTTTTGAGACTTTCAGGTGGCCATACACTTTATACACCTCCACCTTTATTTTTCTATAAGGGCTGTATAATTATACTTAGGAAGGCAAATTTTCCTAATTGATAAGGCAGGAGTTAACTTCACCGTCCCCACGCGAATTGACAGTGCCGTACGGGCAGGGCTATAATTAGTTAGACCACCAGAAGAGGGGGCAAGTCTTTACATGAAGGACTTGATTTGTGACGAGTTTCAGAATATTGTGGGTGATCTTTTAATACGCCATAGCAGCATTCTGGACATTCTTTCCAAGCTTTCCGAAGCCACCAGTCGCGTAAACCGGGCTGTTGCCAAGGGAATCACCAATTGCGGCTGCCTGTCGGTGGAAGCCCATAAGGTGCAAATTCCCGATCATGTTGAATCCATTCAGGAACTCCGTCAATACTTGGATAACCATCTTCGTGGTGAGTTGTGTCCCAATTGCGAGGAAATTATTATCAGTGAAATGGGCAAACTGCTGTTTTATTCAGCGGCTCTGTGCAACGTTCTTAATATAAGCCTGTACGACGTATTCATTAAAGAGTACAAAGAAGTCTCTACTCTGGGCATCTTTAACATGACTTGATTCTTAGCTTCCTTGATAAAGGCAAACCCGTCTGTCTGCTGGCAGCCGGGTTTTTTTATTAATGGTAAATTATTTATATTTATTAGAAAGGATTTTCCCTTGACCTGCGTAATTAGGGGAAATGGAAGCAGTTGGCTGGGAACTCTTGAATTTTATAATGCGGAAAGTGGCGATACTGATTGGATTATGCGGTTCAAGTCAAGGATCTGCGCAAAGTATACCGGGTGGGTGAGGAGAAAGTAGTAGCCCTGGATAACATATCCCTCACCATTGAGCCGGGAGAAATCTGCTGCATACTGGGAACCTCCGGCTCAGGAAAAACCACCCTGCTGAATCTGTTAGCCGGCCTGGAAAAACCCACCCGGGGAGAAATATATCTATTGGGCAAACCGGTTCATAAAATGGATGAACGGCAGCTGGCGCATTTTCGCCAGCGCTACTTGGGGTTTATTTTTCAAGCCTATCACCTGCTGCCCGCTTTAACAGCTCTGGAAAATGTCAGCCTACCCCTGGCTTTCCGTGGGGTGGATCGCCGTACCCGGCAACGGGAAGCCCGGCGGATATTAACAGATGTTGGGCTGTCTAAGCATTTGCTGCATAGACCTACGCAAATGAGCGGCGGGCAACAGCAGCGGGTGGGCATTGCCCGGGCTTTTGTGGGAAATCCCCCGCTGGTTTTTGCCGATGAGCCTACCGGCAATCTGGATTCGGTCACCACCCGGGAGATAATGAACCTGATTACCGGTCTGGCAGCTAAACACCGTCAAACTCTGCTTATAGTTACCCATGATCAGGATGTGGCTGCTTATGCCAGCAAGATTGTCCATATTTTGGACGGGCGCATTGAACGTATAGAAAGCAATTAATGAGGGAGTGAAGAAATGAAAAAAAGTGTCTTTGGGGCATTTATCCTGATTTGTCTAATCTGCTGGTCGTTTCCTGTTTCACTGCCGGCAGCAGAGGCACCTACCCCTAGTGATCCACCTGTCACAGTTTTTGTTCCTGAATACACTGAACCAGAACCGGTAATAGTAATCGCCGCTGATAGATGGATGCCGGTATTTGAAGCGGGAAGCAATCAGGTACTGAACATCCCTATTAAAAATGCGGGGGGACGGGCCATTAATACAGTTATTTCCCTAAATGTCGGTGATCCCAAGACCTTTCCCTTCCAGGCAGATAAAATGTCCTTTACCCGGTATATTTCCAGTTTTACCGGGGATATTGTCTATAGCATTCCCATTACCATACCAGCCAACACTGCTCCGGGGATTTATCCTTTACCAATAACTGTCACCTATGAAAGCCCTTCAGGAGGAGGCGGCAGCGCCTCCGCTACTGTGTACATAAAGATCACCAACAACCTGCGCCAGCCCCAGCTTAAACTGCTGGGAATCCAGACGGAAGCTGACAAATTGAAGGCTGGTACCAGCCAGGTGGTGAAATTGAACTTAAAAAATGAAAGTGATATTCCCATCTATTCCATAAACCTGCGCTTAAGCGGTTTTTCAACTGATGGGATAAATTTGGACAACTGGCCGGACACCCAGTTTGTCACCAGCATGGAAGCTGGTGAACTGCACCCGGTGGAATTCCGCCTGCAGGCGGGAGGAAAAATGGAAAGCGGCATCTATCCACTGGATCTTGCCATCGAGTTTAAAGACCAGTACGATCTAAAATACACTCAGGAACAAAAGGTTTACGTACCAGTAGCAGGAAAAGGCGACACAGGCGAGTTGGTTCCCCGCATTTTGCTGGAAAACTACTTTCTGGGGACGGATTACGTGCAAGCCGGCCAAACCTTTCCCTTGACCTTGGTTTTCCGCAACACCAGCGAAACGTCCCCGGTGCGCAATATTAAAGTCAGCCTTTCTTCTGAAGGGGATATCTTTTCCCCGGTGGGCAGCAGCAACTCTTTTTATTTTGCCGAAATACCCCCTCAGGGCACCGCGGAACATACCATATACCTGCATCCCCAGGTCACTGCGGAGCACAGAGTATATAACCTGACCGCCCGGATAGATTACCAGGATGAGGACGGCAACAAGCTGGAAGAACAGGAAACCATCAGCCTGCCAGTGGTTAAGGAAACCAAGCTGGTAATCTCTGATGTAATCGTACCTGCGGAAGCCTACCCGGGCAGCCCAACCAGCATCTCCCTGGACCTCTATAATACCGGGCGCAGCCCCATACGCAATCTGATGATCACCACCGAAGGGGATTTTGAAGTACAGAACGCTGCTCTGTTTATCGGAACCCTGGAAGCAGGCCGGGATGATTATTATGATGCCACTATCATACCCCGGCAGGAGGGAGAACTAACCGGAAAAGTCATTCTCACCTATGAAGATGAACTGGGCAACCCCTACCAGCTGGAAAAGAGCTTTACCCTTAATGTCATGGCTTTTCCTGCCCCTCCGTCCATGGGACCGGAAATGCCTGGGGAACAAACCGGCCAGAAGTCAGTAAAGAACTGGCTGATAGCTGGCGGGATCCTGCTGGTGCTGGCTGCAGTTGTTACAGTAGTATTAGTACGCCGCCGCCACCGCCGCCGTATGAAAGAGGTTGAACTGGATGAATAAGCGGGACATACTGCATATGAGCCTGGTAAATATGCTGCGGCGCAAGACCCGCTCTGTTCTGACCATTATCGGCGTTGTCATCGGCACTAGTGCCATAGTGGTCATGATGTCATTGGGTCTGGCTATAGATAAGACTTATCAGGAGCAATTGGGTCAAATGGGCAGCCTTAGTATTATTGATGTTTACCCTTTTGCTCCCTATATCGAGGGGAGCGTTTCCTATAATCCTGGTGAGGTGCGTCTGGATGACCAGGCTATCGAGCAGTTTAAATCCATTCCCGGCGTAGAAGCTGTGATGCCCCAGAAAACCGCTTATATGCGGGTAGCGGCGGGACGAATGGTGGCAGATATGACGGTGGTGGGCATAAAGCCGGAGTTGCTGGAAGCCTTCGATTTTGAGGTGGAAAGCGGTCGCCTGCTGCAGGCTGGTGATAAAAATGCCGTGATATTCGGCAAATATGTCTCCAACTTCTTTTTCAACCCCCGCCTTTCCAGCCAACGCTGGGGTCCGAATTCATCCGGCCAATCCCAGGTGGATCTTTTGAGCAATAACCTGTTGATCACCTCTGATTTAAGTTACGGAGAACGTCGCCGTTCTTCTGACACCGGGGATGACAGCAAACCCCCACAGCCCCATGAAATAAAAGGGGTGGGAATAATAAAGGAAAGCGGTTCGGAAAAGGATTATCAGGCTTATATGAATATCACCGCCCTGGAGGAGATACTGAAGGCAGATGAGCGCTTCCAGCGCTCCCAATCCTCGGGCCGGTGGTCCCGGGGCAGCAGTTTTCAGCAATCCGGTTATGAACAGGTGAAAGTAAAAGTAGCTGACATCGAACTGGTGGAAGAAGTGCAAAAACAGATAAGAAACCTGGGATTTGAATCCCACAGCTTGCTGGATATGCTGAACTCTATAAAAGAATACTCCCGTACCGTCCAGGCGATCCTGGGAGGCATAGGAGCAGTCAGCCTGCTGGTGGCAGCCATAGGTATCACCAACACTATGGTGATGAGCATTTATGAAAGGACCCGGGAGATCGGGGTTATGAAAGTCCTGGGAGCCGACCTCAAGGATATCGGCCAGATGTTTTTGCTGGAAGCTGGTTTAATCGGCTTTTGGGGAGGAGGTCTGGGTGTAGCCTTCAGCTATTTAATATCCTTCCTGCTGAACCGCCTGTCGGCTGGGCTGATGGGAGGGATGTTAGGAGGAACGCCCGGACAAATATCCATAATTACCCCGCTCCTGGCAGTAAGTGCTCTGGTTTTTGCTACTATGATAGGCCTGCTAGCTGGTTACCTGCCAGCCCGGCGGGCTATGCACCTGAGTGCCCTGGACGCCCTCCGTTCAGAAGCCTAAGCTAAACCACATATTCCAGGATTACCTGTTCCTGCATGCGCTTCAGTCCATTTTTTATGGAACGAGCTCTTACTTCGCCGATACCTTCTACATCGTCCAGTTCCTCGATAGTGGCTCGCATGATATGGCTGAGGAGCCCGAAGCGCTGTACCAGGTTTTCAATAATGGAAACCGGTATCCGGGGCAGTTTCTGCAACATCCGGTATCCCCGGGGAGATACCTGCTGGTCCAGATGGCTGGTAGTGCTGCCCAATCCCAGTATCCTGGCAATATATACAGTATCCGAAATATCTTCTTCAAATCCCCGCAGCAGGCTGTTCATTACTTCCTGGGGTGACCGTTCGGTAGAATTTAAGTAGTCCTGTATTATATAAAGAGCTTCATCATGGACATTGGCTATCAGTTCATCCAGCTGCATTTTGACCAGGCGGCCTTCGGTTCCCAGCTCCACAATATAGTTTTCAATTTCCTGGGCAATATGCAGGACTTTTATACTGCGGCGCAGCACTTCGCATACTTCCGACACCGTAACCATATCTTCGAATTCCAGCCCGCTCAGTCTCTGCAGTTCCCGGTTCAGAACGTTCCGGTACTTTTCCAGGGTCTGCAGAGCCTGGTTGGCTTTAACCAGTATAGTGGAAAGTTCTCGCAGGCGGAAAGATATGTTGCCGTGATAGAGGGTCACCACCCGGCGGCGCTGGGATATGGCCACTACCAGAACTCCCGTCTGGCGCGCTACTCTTTCGGCAGTACGGTGCCGGATGCCGGTCTCATTGGAATGAATGGTAGCGTCAGGGTCCAGCTGGGCATTGGCAATCAGAATGCGGGTGGCATCGCTGTTCATAATGATAGCTCCGTCCATTTTGGCCAATTCATACAGCCGGGCCGGGGTATATTCGCAATCGATCCAAAAGCCTCCGCTCACCAGCTTCATAAGCTCGGGAGAATCTCCCACTACAATTAATGCCCCGGTATTGGCTTGCAGCACATTTTCAATCCCGATGCGGAACAGCGTGCCCGGAGCCAGTAATTGCAGGTATTTGCGGAAAGTACCTTGATAAATATCGTCCACTGCCTCACCCCTCCGTAATAAGCTCCACTAAGCTATCAATGGTCTTTATTTCCACCAGCTCCAGGCGCAAACCCGGAGCAACCTTCCGAACTGTGCTTTCCGGTAGTATTACCTTTCTAAACCCCATTCTATCAATTTCTTTAAGGCGTTGTTCCAGAAAGGGTACTGGCCGTATCTGACCGGAAAGGCTTAATTCTCCTATAAAAACCGTATCGGCAGCTATGGGAGTGTCCCGGTAGCTGGATACGATAGCCGCAGCTATAGCCAGGTCAACGGAAGGATCTTTCAAAAAAAGTCCTCCGGTAACCTTCAGGTACACATCGTGAACCGCCAGGGGATAGCCGCATTGTTTCTCCAAAATGGCTATGATCAAAGCCAAACGGTTTTGGTCAATACCGGATGCCATTCGCCTGGCATACCCCGGTCCGGCATTGGCTACCAGGGCCTGCACTTCAATCAGCAGGGGGCGAGTACCTTCAAAGCTGGAGGATACCGCCGAACCGCTGCAGGGCTTCTGTCCTGGACTGAGAAAGACATAGGAGGGGTCGGTTACTTCTACCAGACCCTGACCGGTCATCTCCATGAGCCCCACTTCATCGGTAGAGCCGTAACGGTTCTTCACCCCGCGCAGCAGGCGCAAAGCCACATTTTTGTCGCCCTCAAAGTATATAACCACGTCCACCATGTGCTCCAAAACCCGGGGACCGGCCAAAGCCCCCTCCTTGGTAACATGGCCCACCAGGAAAAAGCTAGTTTCCGTCCTCTTGGCATACTCCAGAATCTGGGCAGTACACTGGCGCAGCTGGGCAACACTTCCGGGTACTGAACTTATGCTGGAAGTATACACCGTCTGAATAGAATCAATTATCACCACAGCAGGCGCCAGCTCTTTCAGGCTGGCTTCCAGGTTATCTATATTCTGTTCGTTTAACAGGTAAACTCCTTGTTCTTCAACACCCAGGCGCAGGGAACGCAGCCGCAGCTGTTTCATGGATTCCTCCCCGGACAGGTAGACCACGGTTTGTCCGGAGCGGGCTATGTTGCCGGCCACCTGCAGCAGCAGGGTGGATTTGCCTATTCCGGGATCTCCCCCCAATAAAATAAGAGACCCGGGAACAATGCCGCCCCCCAGCACCCGGTCTAATTCGCTGTTGCCGCTGGACATCCTCTGCAGGTGTTCCTGGGCAATGGACTGCAGAGGAACAGGATAGGTAACCGCCTGCAGGTATGGGCTCTTGGAGGGATTGACGACCTCTTCGACGAGACTGTTCCAGGTCAAACAGCCGGGACACCGTCCCAGCCACTTGGAAGATTCATAGCCGCATTCACTGCATACAAAACGGGTTCCTGTTTTTTTCATTAAATCACCTTATAGAATATTATAACGTATCCAATCAGCCAACTGTCTAAAAAATCCAAATCTATATCCAATAGTCCACAAAAAAACAGGGAGTTTTACTCAACCCCCCTGTCAGACTGTCAAAGAAGTCTGTTAACGGTTGGACGTTCGAGATTGCCACGCCCCTCCGGGGCTCGCAATGACACATAAGATAGCCTTTTGGTATGTCATCGCGAGGAGCGTAGCGACGTGGCGATCTCTTTTAGCATGTTTTTTGACACTCTCACAGGGGGTTTTACTCAAACCCCCTGTTTTCGCCTTTTAGACTTTAGCCAGTTTTCTTACCACGATCTCCTCATTTTCCACATCCACCAGTATGGTGTCTCCCGGTACCACCGTTCTCTTCAGGATTTCTTCGGAAACGGTATCTTCTACCAGCTTCTGAATAGCCCGCTTAAGGGGCCGTGCTCCGTAAGCGGGATCATAGCCCTGTTTCAGGATAAGTTCTTTGGCAGCTTCGCTTACTTCCAGCTCGAAGCCGTTTTCGGTAATCCGGGTCTTCAATTCCTTCATGAGCAGATCGACAATTTGCTTCAATTCCTCTTCCGTCAGGCTCTGGAATACGATGATTTCATCGATACGGTTCAGGAATTCAGGCCGGAAGGTGTGTTTCATTTGCTCCAGCATGGTTTCCTTCATTTTCTCGTAATTCATATCCCGATCCTCACCGCTGGTAAACCCGACCTTTTTGGCATGACGAGCCGATTCCGCTCCCACATTGGAAGTCATGATCACTATGGTATTGCGGAAATCCACGGTACGTCCCTGGCCGTCGGTCAGGCGTCCATCTTCCAGTACCTGCAGCAGGATGTTGAATACATCCGGATGGGCTTTTTCAATCTCATCCAGGAGTATTACCGAATAGGGCTTTCTGCGGACTTTTTCCGTCAGCTGCCCGCCCTCATCGTAACCTACATAGCCGGGAGGCGAACCTATCATTCTGGCCACCGCATGTTTCTCCATATACTCGGACATATCCAGGCGGATCATGGCATCTTCGCTGCCAAACATAGCTTCCGCCAGAGCCCGGGCCAACTCGGTCTTACCTACACCCGTCGGTCCCAGGAAGATGAAACTGCCTATAGGCCGTTTGGGATTTTTCAAGCCGGCTCTAGCCCGGCGTACCGCCCGGGCTACCGCTTTAACGGCTTCGGACTGACCGATAACTCTTTCATGCAGAATTCCCTCAAGGTTTACCAGTCGGTCGCTTTCCTCCTCAGCCAGTTTGCTCACCGGGATTCCGGTCCAGCTGGAAACAATAGCGGCTATTTCCTCTTCTCCTACCGTACCCATGGTCAGGCTGCGCTTATTGATCCATTCCTTGCGCTCATTCTCGATTTGTTCCCTGAGCTTCTGTTCTTCATCCCTTAACTGGGCGGCCTTCTCATATTCCTGGGCGTTGATGGCTTCTTCCTTTTCCTTGATTATATCCTTCAAGCGGTTTTCCGCTTCCTTAATAGTATCCGGCACTACATAGTTGTTCAGGCGAACCCGGGAAGAGGCTTCATCGATTAAGTCGATGGCCTTATCCGGCAGGAAGCGATCGGTAATGTAACGGGCGGACAGGTTTACTGCCGCATTGATAGCCTCGTCGCTTATTTTTACCGCATGATGGGCTTCGTACCGATCCCGCAGCCCCTTCAGAATTTCAATGCTTTCTTCCGGAGTCGGTTCATCTACCGTAATCGGCTGAAAACGTCTTTCCAGGGCAGCATCCTTTTCAATATGCTTGCGATATTCATCCAGAGTAGTGGCTCCCACACACTGGAATTCGCCCCGGGCCAGGGAAGGCTTGAGAATATTGGCCGCATCAATAGCCCCTTCCGCAGCGCCGGCACCCACAATGGTGTGGAGCTCATCTATAAAGACGATGACGTCTCCGGCAGCTTTGATTTCGGCTACGATTTTGGTAAGCCGGTCTTCAAATTCACCCCGGTATTTAGTCCCGGCAATCATGGAGGAAAGATCCAGAGCCACAACCCGTTTGTTGCTGAGGATTTCCGGAACTTGGTTTTCCACAATTCGTTGGGCCAATCCCTCTACAATGGCGGTTTTACCTACTCCCGGATCACCAATCAGCACCGGATTGTTTTTGGTACGCCGGGACAGGACCTGGATGACCCTTTCGATCTCCTTGTGGCGCCCGATTACCGGGTCCAGGCGGCCTTCCAGGGCATCCTGGGTAAGATCGCGGCTGAAAGCATCCAAAGTAGGTGTTTTGCTCTTGGGCTTGCGCTTATTAACCGGCGAAGGAGTATAAGCATTGGCCGCCGGCTCCTGATAAGGTGTTCCCGGGGGATTAGGCTGCATATCGCCGCCCAGGAGGTTCATTACCTGCTGGCGCAGCTGATCAAGTCTCACTCCCATGCTGGTCAGCACCTGACCGGCTACACCTTCCTCCTCCCTCAGTAAAGCCAGCAGAAGGTGCTCGGTACCTACATAATTGACCCCCTGCAGGCGGGCTTCATCAAAAGCCAGGTTAAACACCTTTTTGGCTCTGGGGGTAACCGGCAGATCTCCATCCGGCGGTTCCACCGGAGTGTTTCCCTGGCCGATTATCCGGGTTACCTCACTGCGCACTTTCTCCAAATCTATTCCCATACTGAGCAGAGCGCGGGCTCCAACTCCTTCTCCTTCTTTCAGCAAACCTAACAGTATATGTTCCGTGCCTATGGCCGGATGATTCAGCTGACGAGCTTCTTCCTGGGCATAAATAACCGCATTGCGGGCTCTCTGAGTAAAACGTCTAAACATGTCAAATCCCTCCTAGTTCTTATTTCTCTTCGCTGGTTCCGGCAGCCGGCGAGCTGCCCGGCTTGGCTTTACGGCTGGTCAGTTTTTCTTTAATGACTTCGGCCCGGTGAATATCCCGGCTCAGAGGATCCATTTCCCGGCCCGCTCTTTTCTGCAGGTGGGCCGGGCGGATAGCAACAACCAGCTCATTTAAGGCGTAAGGCTGGATTCCGTCAATTATACCCATGTTGACCCCCAACCTTACTTCCGACAAATGCCCCAGGGCTTCATTGGATGTGATCATCCGGGCATTGGTCAAAATTCCGTAAGCACGGCAAACTCTATCTTCCAGCTGTATATGCATCTGATTCTTCAAGTTTTCCCGCAGGGTGCGTTCCTGCTGGATTATCTGCCGGGTAACAGCGGTCAGATTGGCAATAATGTCTTCCTCGGTCTGCCCCAGGGTTATCTGGTTGGAGACCTGGAAGAAGTTGCCCATGGCCTCACTGCCTTCGCCGTAAATACCCCGCACCGTGAGACCCAGTTGACCGATATAATGAACAACAGCATTAAGCTGTCCGGTGGTTACAATGGCTGGCAGGTGCAGCATAACCGAGGCTCGCATTCCGGTACCCACGTTGGTGGGACAGGCGGTTAAATAGCCTCGCTGTTCATCAAAGGCAAAGCTCAAATTGCTTTCCAGTTCATCATCCACCATCTGCGCCCTTTTGTAGCACTCCTCCATCTGGAGTCCCGGCAGCAGGCACTGGATGCGCAGGTGATCTTCCTCATTTATCATGATAGCCAGCTGGCCTTCCTTATCCACCAGCAGTCCCTGATAGAATTTGTTGGCTTCGGCATGGTTGGGACTGATCAAATGCTTTTCCATTAAAATCTGCCGGTCCAGGGCGGTCAGATTGTTAAAGCTCAGCAGCTCCAGCTGATCCTTAAGGGAGCTTTTCTGCCAGGCCTGAGTTATCTGCTGCCAGCAAGCCTGACCGGTTTTATCATCCAACAGGTGGGGGAAAGGCACCGTCTGCAGATTGCGGGCCAACCGTACCCGGCTGCTGATGACAATATCTGATTCCGGTCCCGGTTCCATCCAGCGCACATAGGTGCTGTTGAGTAAATCACTGCTCATAATGTTTCCCCCCTATTCCAGCTGTTTTTCCAATTCTTTAATGGAATCTCTGATTTCTGCTGCTTGTTCATATCTTTCAGCTGTCACCGCTTCCTGCAGCTGGGCCTTTAACCTTTCGATTTTCTTCTTGATCAAAACCTTTTCCCCGCCCCGGGAAGGAACTTTGCCCACATGCTGGCTGTTGCCGTGTATGCGACGCAAAGTGGGTTCCAGGGCCTGGTCGAATTCCCGGTAGCACTCGGCACAGCCTAGTTTCCCGGTATGAGTAATATCATTGAAAGTCACCCCGCAATGAGAGCAGGTCAAATTATTGGGACTGGCAGCAGTCTGCTGCAGAATTCCAAAAGTATGCCCCAAAAAGCTTCCCAGAAGATTGGGAATAGAAAACTGCCCATTCATGAACAAGGCACCCTTTTTGGCAGCACATGTATCACACAGGTGAGTTTCCATCTTAGTGCCGTTAAAGAACTGGGTGAAGTGAACTGTTGCTGGTTTCTGTTTGCATTCATCACAAAACATTTCCGGAACCCCCTTTATGACTCTGTCTTTACATACTCACTCAACGCTTTTTTTATGCCCTCAAAAATCTCTTCCCGGGTTTCAGCCGGAAATTGATTAAAAGCATTTACCAACAAGTGGGTAAGCAGCTTGCTTTCCCTCTCAGTGAGCAGTTCCATCTCAGTCAAATAATCGCAATAACTGAACAAATCGCTGAGATTGGCCCCTTCCTGAGGCATGCTGAAGCGGGTGATTCTTACATAACCCTTGCCGCCCCGGCGACTTTCGGTATAATAGCCATCTCGTTCGGTAAAACGGGTTGCGATCACATAGGTTACCTGAGAAGGAACACAACTGAAAGTTTCCGCTAATTCAGAGCGCTGTATTTCAATGCGTTTGTCATCACTGCGGTCAATTAACACCTTCAGGTATTGCTCTATCTTATCGGCAAGACTTTTTTTCATCTCCACCACCCTTTGACCATCTTTGACCTTGACTATATTTTACTATTAGCTTTTCCAGTTGCAAAACCCTTTTTATCCGGATAACGACAAATTTTATCAACCAGTTTGACTATTTTTAACTATTTCTTTGTATTTCTATTGTATCCATATTTTCTTGCCTTCAACCCTAACAGAAGCGCAAAATGATCTGATCATCTTTGGGCTTGGCCATGGCACAGCGCAATTCAACAGGAGTATAAGCCAGGATGCAGCATCGAGGCAGAAGTATTAGTCGGGATGCAGGAGTATTGACCAAGATGCAGGATTATTAGCCGGCGAGCGACTTACGACGAGCCGTGGCAACCCACGGCGAAACTGAGGGCTGCGAAGGGGAGCGAGAAACAGGACGTTTCGAGCAGCGAGTACTGAGTGCATGGATGCCGAATTACGAGCGGTCCCCTTCGCACTTAAAGTTTGCCGATGGGTTGCAGGCGAGGAAGTCCCGGAGCGAGCCGGATAATACTCCTGCTTAAGAGCAGGCAAGAACTCGCCGTGTCGTTGCCGTTGGTTTGACGAGGACTCAGGTACGATATGCTCAGGAATGGCAAAAAAATAAAGGCCTGATACTTTGAGAGTGTCAAAAAATTAGCTAAAAGAGATCGCCACGTCGCTACGCTCCTCGCGATGACATACCAAAAGGCCATCTCATGTGTCATTGCGAGCCCCGGAGGGGCGTGGCAATCTCGAACGTCTAACCGCTAAAAGACTTCTTTGACAGTCTGAAAGGCCTGATAGCCTTTATTCATTATCTATTACCGGTGAAAACAGACTAAATCCTTCGGGGCTGGCTTGGTTAGCTTTCCCAGCGCAGGTCGATTTCGCTCCCATTGGTTATGGGGGTGGTAAATCCGGCTGGCTGGCCATTTACGTTCATTACCAGCTTTCCGGAAGCCTGGGGCTGGATCTCCACCACCCGGAAAATATCGCTTAAAATGGCTTGATTGCTGTTGCTGTCCAGCTGCAGGTCAGCTCCATCAGTTAAGATGGTGTCCAGATTCGCTTCTTTATCATTTACCAGCCAGCGAGCCTCCCGGCTCTCCAGTTCCACCGATCGCCCGTTTACGGAAACTCGCACCTTGAGCAGTTCCTGGATTCCGGGAATATCCCTTATCCTGGGTTCGGCAGAAATCAAACGGTATTCCACCTGATCGCCAAACTCGATGAGATCCGTAAGCTGCCGGGGGCGGCCATTGACAGTAACCTGCAGGGGGCACCACAGGAGAGTCTTGCTCTCTCCATTTAGCTGAAAATGATAGACCTTTTCCTGCAGCATTTCTTCCGGCACACCCGCCTGTAGCAATACATGGCTCAGTTGATTGGCTTGAACTACCTGAATCCGGGCCCGATCGGGGATTTCCTGCTCAACATCCCAGTCCTGCCCGTTAACGATAACCGCAGTCTGCAAAGCTATTTCTTCCCCGTTTACCCAGACACTGCCCTGGACCAGGGGAATCAGGTCTTTTATGTATACCCGGGCATCAGTTCCGTCAGTGCCCTGGCGGTAGACAATTTGGTCCCCGTCTTTTATTGGGGTATCCAGAAAGGCATCCTCGTCGTTTACCTTTATCTGCGGCGGCGTACCCAACCGTCCCTTAAATACCTTTACGGTACCGTTTATTTCCAGGGTTTTGCCCAAGCCCGGTTTCCCGTATATATTGGTCAGGGAAATACCGGAACTCAGCAGGGCACTGGCTACAGTAAGGCTGCCCATGTTCCACAGGAGGGTATCCCGATCGTTAACCGTTACGTTAATAAAGGGAACTAACGGTGTGGTCAGGGAATGATAGGCTATCCCCAAGGGAGTAACTCCCTGGGGTCCTTTTAAGTATTCAGGATCAACCTCTATATTCTTAAATGCCTCCGGAGTACGTATACCAACCCGGTTGGTGGGCAGACCCAGACAAGAAGCCAGCAGGCTCATCAGATTTACGGTCAGACTGCCCCCGCCTACACATATAACGGCGTCAGGGGCTTTTTGATTCAGGGAAAGAATGTTTTCCGCAATAGCCATGGCTATTTCCCGGGAAGTAGGGTCTAAAACTTCACTGACCTCTGCCGCCTCCAAATGCAGCTGGTTGCCCAGAATATCCTCGATGTCTATGACTTTCCCATCCCGCAGCTGTCTTTTCAATTTTTCCGCAGTGAGAAAATCCAGCAGGTAATGGGAAGCCAGCTTTTCGGTGAGCTCGTCACCGCCCAGGGGAACCATGGCATAAGCATATACATTACCGTTCCTAACCAGGGCAATATCTGAAGTACCGGCGCCAATATCAACCAGAGCCAGATTGAGCATGCGCATATTGGGGGGAATGGCTACGGAAATAGCCGCGATGGGCTCCAGGGTCAGGCTTTGTATTCTCAAATCGGCATGTTTAAGGGAAGAAAACAGGCTATCCACTACAACCCGGGGCAAGAAAGTAGCAACCACCTCAGCAGCAATTTCGCTGCCCACCTGTCCTACCAGGTTGCCCAGCACCTGGCCTTCCAGTTGGTAGGATACAACACTGTACCCTACGCAGAACAACTGGCTGGTATTGCTGTCCGAATTCTCTCTTTCCAGCAGCAGGTTTTGGGCCGCCTGAACCGCTTCCAGCTCCAGAGCGATAACTTCCTGCCGGGTGATCTCGCTGTAAGTGGAACGCTTTTTCTGCACAGTACCGGAGGCCGTTTTCAACGAACGCCCGGCTGCCGCCACCGCTGCTGACTCCAGGGTTAGGTTCAGCTTTTTTTCCAAGACCAGCTTTATATCTTTAATGGTTTTGGCTACTGCTTCCACATCATGAATCTGACCGTCCAGCATAGCCCGGGTTTCATGTTCCCGCATTTCACTGCCGATTACTTTATAACCGTCACCGTTTTTCTCCATAACCAGTCCCACTATCTTGCGGGTACCGATATCCAGTGCAAAGACTCTTTCCTCCATGGTTACTCCTCCCCTGCCGCTGTCCGGAATTTTGTTTTCAGGCCGGTCCTCTGAAGCGGCTCTTGATGATCAGTCCGACGAAAAGGGGCAAAACCAGCTGGCGCTTGATCCGGGAAGGTTCAGTGATGAGACGATAGAGCCATTCCAGGTTAAGTTTTATTGCCCATCCCGGAGCTCTCTGCTTATGCCCGGATATCACGTCCAGGCTTCCTCCCACGCCGATGCAGACCGGTACTTTCAACTGGTCTTTATGCTGGTCAATCCACCATTCCTGGCGGGGAGCCCCTAAACCTACAAACAGAACCTGAGGAGCGGTTTTCTGTATATCAGCTACTATCTCTTGTTCCTCATCGGGCTGGAAATATCCATGGTGAACACCGGCTACAAGCAGACCGGGATATTTCTGCTGCAGTTTCCGGCCTGCCTCTTCGGCTATGCCCGGTTCCGCTCCCAGTAAATATATCTTCCAGCCCCGGGATGAGGCCCGCTGGCAAATACGCTCCATGAGATCAATGCCGGTTACCCGTTCCGGAACATCTATGCCCAGCTGGCGGGCTCCCCATACAATGCCGATACCGTCCGGGGTTACCAGGGCGGCTCGGTTTATCAGATCCCGCAAAGCCGGATCATAATAGGCTTGATAAGCTATTTCCGCATTCAAGGTAATGATATGGGAACTTCCATTGGGATCAGCTTGTTCAATAAAACTCTCTACCCGGTCCAGAGCCTCCGCCATAGATAGAGGGTCAATGCGGCATCCCAGAACAGAAGGGTGGTTATGCATATAAATCTCCATCTTTTCGTCAATATTCTATTGGTAAATTAGCCTTTCCTTTAATTTTTCCTTCCTGCCCCGGGCCTTAACCGGCAGAAAATAAAAAACCCGCGAAAATGCGGGTGCTATTATTTCATTTATACTCTGCCTACCTCATCCAGAAGGGTCTGGGTGGCTTCATCTTCTGCTTGCACTATTTTCTGCAAGGATTCGTAGCTGCGGACCACATTGATCAGGGTAACCATCTCCTGCACCGCTATTACGTTGGATTCTTCCAGGTATCCGGGCAGGATCTCCGGGTTTTCCACCAGTTCCGGCTCCTGATCAGTGGTTAAAAGGCTCCCCCCCAGCTTTTCCATCTGGTCCGGATTGGCAAAGCGCACTACCTGCAGCCGGGCAATTTCCTCACCGTTGTCGGTAACATAGCCCCTCTCATCAACAGCAAATTCTCCTTCTATGTAGATATAATCACCGAACTCATCCAGGACCGGATAACCCTGGTTGGTGGTCAAAAGGCCTTCTCCCGTGATCTTGAGGCTGCCATTCCGGGTATAAAATATCCCCTGGGGTGTTTCCACTACCAGGAAAGTATCTGGAGCGCTTAATGCTATGTCGGTAGCAATATAGGTAGGTTTTAAATTGCCCATGCTATAATCAGTAATGATCCCCGCCAGGCTGGCTCCTGTTCCCAAATAGCCGATTATTTCCGCCTTTTGGGGTTTAGGAACTTCGGAACTGGTATCCAATTCCCCCAAACGGCTCATCAGCATCGCGGGAAAGGCCGATGCCACTGTGGAACTGCGCTTAAAGCCCGCGGTATTTACATTGGCCAGGTTGTTGGCCACCACGTCCTGCCGGGCCATCTGCAGCATCATTCCCGCTGCTGCCGTATACATACCTTTTATCAAAAGGGTTACCTCCCTGTCTTGTTTCCTCTTATTTATATCGTTAATTACAGCAGAAACTTTAACAGTAAAAGGGATAAAATAAAGAAGGGCTAGATTGGGTCCAGCCCTTCTTACCTGCTTTATTCACAGGTTTACATTATTCTCCGGGCAGCTCTTTCCCGCTGGCTATAGAGGTTGTGCATTTCGTGCAGGGCCTTGCCGGTTCCCATGGCTACACAAGAAATGGGATCATCAGCAATATGTACCGGCAAATTGGTCTCCTTGGACAGGAGTATATCCAGACCATCCAGCAGCGACCCCCCGCCGGTCATTACTATACCGTTGTTGACGATATCCGCAGCCAGCTCCGGAGGGGTGATTTCCAGCACCTTTTTGACTCCCTCAATTACTGCCAGCAACGGTTCCTGCATAGCCAGCCAGCTTTCCTCGGCACTTATGCTGATAGTCTTGGGCAAACCGGTCAACAAATCCCGGCCCCGTATTTCCATAGACTTGTGCCGGTTCTCATCAGTCACCCAGGCCGTTCCCACATTGATCTTTAATTCCTCGGCGGTACGCTCCCCGATCATCAGATTGAATTCTCTTCTTACATAACGGATAATAGCTTCATCAAATTTGTCCCCGCCTATGCGCAGGGAAGTATTACAGACTATGCCTCCCAGGGAAAGTACAGCTATATCGGAAGTCCCCCCGCCGATATCAACGATCATGTTCCCAGTGGGTCCGGATATGTTTATACCTGCTCCTAGGGCTGCCGCCAGGGGCTCTTCTATAATAAAAGCTTGTCTCGCGCCTGAGGACAAAGTAGCCTGGCGAACGGCTCTCTCTTCCACATCAGTTGCTCCCGTGGGAATGCAGACAATGACCCTTGGTTTGAAGAACCGGCGTTTTCCTAATACTTTGCGGATAAAATAGGTCAGCATTTTTTCGGTAGTGTCATAATCAGCAATGACACCTTCTTTCAAAGGGCGTATAGCCACAATATGCCCGGGAGTCCGCCCCAACATCTGCCGGGCCTCTTCGCCAACAGCGATTACCTTGTTGGTGTTACGGTCGATGGCCACCACGGAAGGTTCATGAAGTACAATTCCCCTGCCCTTCTTGAATACCAACACGCTGGCTGTACCCAAATCAATACCAATATCTTCCTCTAAAAAAAACACGCAGCGAGGCCTCCCTGCAAGATTCTTCATTTATACCAGTATTTTACCGTTTATTTGACGCCCTGGCTACGTTTTTTATGATTGGGAAGAATGTTGGCTGGCATATTTCTGTCTGGTGGCTTCGCCGCCGCGCAGGTGCCGCTCCGCTTTGTTTTTCTCCAGAACCCGCTTGACCTCCTCGGCCAGTTGCTTATTTATCCGCGGCAGCCTTTCCGATACATCCTTATGCACAGTGCTTTTGGAAATTCCAAAAACACTGGCCGTTTGCCGGACCGTATCCGTAGTTTGGATTATATGCTGAGCAATGCGCACTGCTCTCTTACGAATATAGTTCTGCATGCTCCGCCTCCCCCACTAAATTAGTTAAAATATATTCAGGTTAGGGGCGGTTTCAGAACTAATAAGGCAATTTGTACAGCTGAGTCTTGGGATAATAATGAGCCAGTATCTGCCGGTAGTTTTTTCCCTGCAGGGCCATTCCCTGAGCTCCGTACTGGCACAAACCCATGCCATGGCCATAACCTCTGCTGGTAATAGTAATTCCCTGGGAATAATAGCCGATGGTACACCAGGTTGACGGCAGGCCAAAAGCACTGCGGAATTCGCTGCCGCTCATGGCTTTCTGGTTTACTTTGATTTTTTGAATCCGGCCGCTGGAAGTAGCAGCCAGTACCTGGATGCTCTGGCCTTTTCCGGCCAAGCGGGATACCTGCTGCCAGGTAAAATGGTGTTCCGTAAGGTAGTATTTGGACTGCCGGCAGTACTCACAGGGCACGGATTGCAGGTAGGTAATTTCTTTCCCGTACAGTTCCCGGGCACTTTCAGTTTGTCCCCCGCAGGTGGAATGATATAAGGCATCAATCAGCTGGTTATCGTAAAGAATTACTTCTCCCCGGGTTTCATCCACTGCTTGCTGGATTTTGGCCCATAGCTGCTCATTTTGCCAGGGATGAAGCTCCGCGAATTCTTCCGCATTTACATAAGCCTGGCAGGTGGTTATGTCGTCGGACAAATCTGCTCCCCGGGGGTAATCTTTGCCTTCAATCATTTTGCGCAGGGCATAAGTACGGGCACATACTGCCTGAGCTTTCAGGGCTTCCAGCTCAAAGGAAGCCGGCATCTCCGCTGCTACCGTACCCAAAACATATTGTTCCAAACTCAGCTGCTCAACTTGCTGGGTTTTGCTGCGGTACACTTTCACCGGGGGCAATTCATCAGGTGCCTGACAGCCCCGCAGGGCAAAAAAAACCGCCATAGCGGCTAACATTATGGCTGAACCGATAAGTGTGATTTTTTTCATACTCATACATATGTAAAAACCATGGCATTCATGCTAAGAACACCATGGTTTTTAAGTGCGCATAATATTGGCACCTAACCGGTTAAACTTGCCTACAATATTTTCATAACCCCGGTCAATGTGCTCACTGTTCATAATAATGGTCGGACCACGGGCAGTTAAACCGGCTATCAGCAGGGCTGCTCCGGCCCGCAGATCGGTGGCCTTAACCCGGGCTCCGGTTAACTCACGGATACCCTGGATAACTGCGGTACGTCCTTCGGTTGTAATTTTAGCTCCCATGCGCAGCAATTCGGCCACATGCATAAAACGGTTTTCAAAAACTGACTCGGTAATCACGCTGCTGCCTTTGCCCAAACTTAAATAGGCCATAAACTGAGCCTGCATGTCGGTAGGAAAGCCGGGGTATGGCAGAGTTTTAATATATACCGGCTTAATTTCCTCCACCCGGTAAACCCTGACCTGGTCATCATCTTCCTCCACTACAGCATTGCTTTCCAACAATTTGGCAGTTACTGCCTTAAGATGTTCCGGTATAACATTTTTGATAATCACATCTCCCCCGGTAGCGGCGGCGGCAACCATAAAAGTTCCCGCTTCGATGCGGTCGGGTATGGGGGTATAATCAGTTGACCCTAACTGTCTGACCCCTTCAATCCTTATTACATTGGTGCCGGCACCGCTTATTCTGGCACCCATGCTGTTCAAAAAGTTGGCCAAATCTACTATCTCTGGTTCCAAAGCGGCATTTTCGATATAGGTGGTTCCTTCCGCCAGGCTGGCTGCCATCATAATATTCTCGGTAGCACCTACACTGGGAAAATCCAAATAAACATGGTTACCATATAACCGGTCGGCTCTGGCAATCACATCTCCCCCGCTTAAAGTCACCTGGGCTCCCAAAGCTTCAAATCCCTTAAGATGGAGATCAATGGGCCTGGTGCCTATAGCACACCCTCCCGGCAAGGCAACTCTCACAAACCCTTTTTTGGCCAGCAGAGGGCCCATAACCAGGAATGAAGCCCTTATCAATCTTACCAGTTCATAAGGAGGGTTCTGGCTGGTAGCCCCGCCGGTAAAATATAAATTGCGGTCCTGATAATCAACCTTGACTCCCAGATGATGGATAAGTTCTGTTATTACGGTAACATCGCGAATGTCGGGAACATTCTTTATTACTTTAGTCTCATCACTTAGCAAAGAAGCTGCCAATATGGGCAAAATAGCATTTTTAGAGGAACTTACTTCTATTTCCCCTGCCAGTTTGACTTTCCCAGGAACGAACATATCCAACTTGCTATCATCACCTCCCGAATAAAATGTAAATGCTAGTAATTTCCTACTATAAGCGGAACCCCTATGTAGACATAGGTTTTATCCTGGGAAGGACTGCTGTACAAAGCTACCTGAACATTATGCCGTCGGCCGTCAATCCAGATCGGTTCTGTATCTTTTAAAACTTTACTGTAACCGGTACAGCTGAATGACCTGCCTTCCTGGTAGGTATCAATGATAACTGCCTCCAGGTTTTTCATCATTACCTCAGCCAACCGGGCGGTACTGGCCTGGTCGTAATTCTCCGGCAATTCACCTTTATAAAGGTAATAATCATGCCATTCCAGTATACCCACCCTGTCCAGCTGCTGTTTGATGTGTACCAGAGATTTATCTGGATCACGGGTTTCAGCACTAACCACGAAGTGGGTTTCTTTGCTATCGGCTCTGGATTGTACAGCCAGGTAAAACTTAACCCCTTTCTGGGTCAGGTTATATTCCATTTCTACGGTCCCGTCAGAGGATGAAATTAATACATGATCTGGCTGGTATTCCAGATTAAGGCTGGTAACCAGGGTATGCATATATCGCTTCATTTCATTTTCCGTGGAATCTGTTCTTAGCTTTGCCCAGCAATCCAGACGTGATTCGAGTGAAATTGCACCGATGGATGTAAAAGCTAGGACATATGGGGAACGATTTTCAATTTGCCTGCCCATGGTATAGTCAATAGTATGGTTGCTCAAAAGACATAAAACAAAAAATAATAATAACGAAATAATTGCCCTTTGCATAACAAATTCCTCCCCAACTCTGGTAACAGGATTGTTGCCAGGATGAGGAGGTATTATTCTCTTGAAAGGATATCTTTTTATGTAAAATTACATAAAAAAACCCCGACTTGGTCAGGTTTTATCTGCTATTTATTATCTTCAGCGGTATTATCATCAGCTGGCTGAGAATCTGCTGCTGCCAGGGCTGCTTCCTGCTGCAGGCGCTGTTGCTCCTCCTCCAGTTTTTTCAGGTATTCTTCCTTTCTTTTTTTAGCTTCGAGAGCTTTTTTTTCAAATTTCACCGTTTGCCGCCATATCAGGATGCCGAAGAAAATGGTACAGACCAGCACTATGCCGATCAGAATAAGAAAACCTGTTTTCAAAGGCTTCCTCCTCCTTGTTTAAATGCCATCCTGGTCCGGATGCCAGATTGATTCTTCCAAATCCTTTTCCCTCTGCCTTTTCTTCTTTTCTGCCAGGGCACGCTCCTGTATTTTGTAAGTAGCCTGCCAAAGCACCAGGTAAATCAATCCCTTAATGAGATAGTAAACCAATGTAATAATGATAAGAGTCTTAGCTATACTCTCCATGAATGACTACTCCTAAGTCCCCCGTCACATAACTCTATCTCTAATCTCTAAAGTATTTATTAATAATACTCCAAAGCCGGAAGGTTTACAAGAAACCTTCCGGCTTGGATCCCCTATTAGTTTTTTTTATAGTTCATCGATATTTACCCCAGCAGCTTTGAGCCGGGCAAGAGCCCGCTGCATGGCTAATTGAGCGCGCGTGTGATTTATATTTTCATCACGCTGCATGAGCCTTTGGCGAGCGCGTTCTGCCGCCGCCTTGGCACGGAGTACGTTGATTTCATGGCCGTGTTCGGCGGTTTCCGCCAAAACCCGGACCGTGTTATCAACGACCTCCATGAAACCACCACTCATAGCAATTTTTTTCTCCTGTCCCTGGGCATCCTTATAACGAAGGACCCCAATTTTCAGAGCTGCGACTAGCGGCGCGTGGTTTCTCAAAATCCCCAATTCACCTTCCACAGCGGGAGCCACCACAAACTGAACTTCATCCCTAAAAAGGATCTGCTCAGGGGTAACTATCTCTAGCATGAAGGTGTTTTCTGCCATACGCTACGCCTCCAGTCTCTTTGCTTTGGCGATGGCGGTGTCGATGTTACCGACCATGAGGAAAGCAGCCTCGGTCAAATTATCATGCTTGCCTTCCAGAACCTGAGCAAACGATTCAACTGTCTCGGATACCGGTACATAGATGCCCGGCTGTCCGGTGAACTGCTCAGCAACGTGGAACGGCTGCGACAGGAAGCGCTGTACCTTTCTGGCCCGGGCCACGATCAGTTTGTCTTCGTCAGACAGTTCGTCCATACCCAGAATGGCTATGATATCCTGCAATTCCTTGTATCTCTGCAAGATCTGCTGAACTCCGCGGGCAGTATAGTAATGCTTCTCACCCAAGATCACCGGATCCAGGATACGGGAAGTAGAATCCAGGGGATCCACGGCAGGATAGATACCCAGCTCAGCAATGGAGCGAGCCAAAACGGTGGTAGCATCCAAGTGAGCAAAGGTAGTAGCCGGGGCCGGGTCAGTCAAGTCGTCCGCCGGAACATATACTGCCTGAGCGGAAGTAATTGAACCCTTCCGGGTGGAGGTAATACGCTCCTGCAGTGTACCCATATCAGTTGCCAGGGTGGGCTGGTAACCGACCGCTGAAGGCATACGTCCTAACAGAGCGGACACCTCGTTACCTGCCTGGGCAAAGCGGAAAATGTTGTCGATGAATATCAATACGTCCAGTCCGGATGTATCCCGGAAATACTCGGCTATGGTCAGACCAGTCAATCCTACCCGCAAGCGGGCTCCCGGAGGCTCATTCATCTGGCCGAAAATCAGAGCACACTTGGAGATAACTCCTGATTCGCTCATTTCCAGCCACAGGTCGTTTCCTTCACGGGTACGTTCACCAACACCGGTAAACACTGAATATCCGCCGTGCTCATAGGCTATGTTGCGGATTAATTCCTGGATAATAACGGTCTTACCGACTCCAGCGCCGCCGAACAAGCCTATCTTGCCGCCCTTGGCATAGGGGCAGATCAAGTCGGTAACCTTAATACCGGTTTCCAGCTGTTCCGTAGCCGGCAGCTGATCTACCAGTGCCGGTGGCTTGCGGTGGATTTCCCAGTGATCTGAAGCTTCTACCGGTCCGCCTTCATCAATGGGCTGACCCAACACATTCAAGATACGTCCCAGACAACCTTCGCCTACCGGTACCTTAATAGTAGCTCCGGTATTAGTAGCCTTCATACCGCGCATAATACCATCGGTGGGCTGCAGAGCAACACAGCGCACCGTATCATTACCCAGATGCTGCATGGCCTCCAGAGTAACATCGATGTTTGGTGGTACACGCAAACTAGCGTCCTGGTCTTCGGATTTTATGGTAATCGCGTTCATCAGATCTGGCAACTCGCCAGGTTTGAAACGGATGTCGACGACTGCGCCGATAACCTGGGTTACCACTCCGTATGTTACCTTCGCCATCCTTTACTTTCCTCCTTTTTTCAGAGCTTCAGCACCGCCGACGATATCGAGGATTTCATCAGTTATCGAAGCCTGGCGGACCTTGTTCATCTCCAGGGTTAATGTGTCGATGATTTCTCCCGCGTTTTCTGTAGCATTGTTCATGGCGGTCATTCTAGCCCCGAGTTCACTGGCTTTACTTTCCAGCAAAGCATGATAAATCTGACTGCCAATATAGCGCGGCAGCAAAGTGAGCAGAATGTCTTCAGCACTCGGTTCGTAGATGTAATCAACATACTTTTCTTCCGTCTCTTCCTGAGGAGGCGGTTCTATCGGCAAAATTTTATCTATAGTGGGAACCTGCCTGAGTACATTTATAAACCTGCCGTAGACCAGGTATACTTCGTCCAGCTCTTCATTTTCATAGGCATTCATGATATAGCGGCCAATTTCCCGTGCATCGGCATAGCTTGGGTTATCCCCCAGGTTAACGAATTCTGCGTCAACCCCTCCGCGTTTTTTGAAAAAGTCGCGGGCCTTTCTGCCGACGGCAATGACGCCGTTCTGGACATTGCGCTCATCTTTATCCATAGCTGCAATGGCGGCTCTGATGACGTTGGTGTTAAAGGCTCCGCATAGTCCACGGTCACCAGTTATAACTATGTAACCGACTTTGCGGATCTCTTCACGGGATTCCAAAAGGGGATGCCGGACATCATAGGCTACGGCGGCTAAACGAGCCAGAGTTCCCTGCAAAGTATCAGTATAGGGACGGGACGCCTCGGCTCTCTCCTGAGCGCGGCGCAGTTTGGCGGCAGCTACCATTTTCATGGCTTTGGTAATCTGCTGCATGTTCTTTACACTGCGTATCCTGCGCTTATATTCCCTTACGCCAGCTCCTGCCATTTATCTCACCACCTATACTGTGAAGGTAGACTTAAACTCTACAATAGCCTTCTGGAGCTTTTCTTCCGTAGCTTCGTCCAGCTTTCCGGTAGTCTTGATAGTGTTCAAAACGTCGGCATAGGCACTGCGCATAAATTTCAGGAAATCAGCTTCAAATTCCAAAACCTTCTCCTTGGGCAGATCATCCAGATAGCCGTTAACCCCTGTATAGATGGAAACAACCTGCTCTTCCATAGGCATTGGCTGATACTGAGGTTGCTTCAGTATCTCGGTGACCCGCTCACCTCTGGTCAGTCGTGCCAGAGTGGCTTTATCCAGATCGGAACCGAACTGAGCGAAAGCTGCCAGCTCACGGTACTGAGCCAGATCCAGTCGCAGCTGACCGGCAACCGCCTTCATAGCTTTGGTTTGGGCAGCACCGCCAACGCGGCTGACTGACAGTCCTGCGTTAACCGCCGGCCGCTGTCCGGCATAGAACAAGTCGGTTTCCAGATAAATCTGTCCATCGGTAATGGATATAACATTAGTGGGAATGTAGGCGGAAACGTCGCCTGCCTGAGTTTCTATGATGGGCAGTGCCGTGATGGATCCTCCGCCGTGTTCATCATTGAGCTTACAGGCTCTCTCCAGCAGACGGGAATGCAGGTAGAAAACGTCACCCGGATAAGCCTCACGTCCAGGAGGACGGCGGAGCAACAGGGACATCTCACGATAAGCTACTGCATGCTTGGAAAGGTCATCATATATGATCAGAACGTCTTCATGGTCAGTTTCCATAAATTCTTCCGCAATAGCTACTCCAGCGTAGGGGGCCAGATAGAGCATGGGAGCAGGTTCGGCAGCGGTAGCAGCAACTATAATAGTGTAATCCATAGCTCCCATTTCTTCTAATTTAGCTACTATACCAGCAATAGAGGACTGTTTCTGGCCAATGGCAACATAAATACAGATCAAGTCCTTCTTTTCCCGCTGATTAATGATGGTATCAACAGCAATAGCAGTTTTACCTACCTGACGGTCACCAATGATCAATTCCCGCTGACCGCGTCCGATCGGCACCATAGAGTCGATAGCCTTCAATCCGGTCTGCATGGGAGTATTAACTGGTGAGCGCCATACCACACCGGGGGCAACACGTTCTACCGGCCGGTAGGCAGTGGCGTTTATGGGTCCTTTTCCGTCAATAGGCTGACCCAGGGCGTTGACAACCCGGCCCAGCATGGCTTTACCTGCCGGGACTTCCATTATACGCCCGGTAGCTTTTACTACGTCGCCCTCTTTGATGTGGGAATAATCACCCAGCAAAACCGCACCAACATTATCTTCTTCCAGGTTCAGAACCATTCCATAGGTTCCCCCGGGAAATTCCAACAATTCTCCGACCATGGCACCCTGTAAGCCGTATATGCGGGCGATACCGTCACCAACGTAAATAACGGAGCCCACATTGCTGACTTCGACCTCGGATTGGTAGCGCTCAATTTGCTGTTTAAGAATGGCGCTAATCTCTTCCGGTCTGATACTCATTTATGTGCTCACCCCTATCGATTAACTAATCTTCACCTGCTTGAGTTGTTCCTTCAGCATTTCCAGCTTCTTGGCCACGGTACCGTCTATGATCTGGTCTCCCAGCCTTATCTTCACCCCTCCAATTAAAGCCGGATCCACCGATACATTAAGCTGTACCGTTTTACCCATAGACGCAGATAATTTCTCAGCAAGCATCTTTACGTCTTCTTCGGAAACTTCCTGAGCCGCTATCAATTCGGCTTTGGCAATATTGCGGGACTCATCTGCCATGTCCTTGTACTCAGCAAGAATGGCATCCAAGTATCTTTCCCGGCGTTTGTCAATCAGGACGTACAAGAAATTTAAAGTAGTGGTGGATACCTGTTCCGCGAATATCTTGGCTGCAATCTCCTTTTTTTCTTTGGCTGGAATTAGGAGATGAGCTAGATATTCCTTGAGGTTTTCCGTTTCCTCAATAACCTGGACCAGTTTCTCCAACTCCTGCTGATACTGGTCTATTTTATTCTGTTCCTGGGCAATGCTGAAGAATGCCTCGGCATACCGCCGAGCAACACTTCTGTTTAACATAATAGATCGCCCGCCTCGTTAACAAAATCCTTTACCAGCCGTTTGTGGTCCTCGTCAGTAATGGCTCGTCCCAGGACCTTTTCTGCAGCCATAATCGCCAGGGTAGCAGCTGTATCCTTTAATTCCATCTTAGCTTGTTCGGTAGCAACTTTAAGTTCAGCTTCGGTTTTGGCTTTAATTTGTTCCGCTTCTTCCTTGGCTTTGGTTATAATTTCGTTTTTCGCCTCTTCGGCTGCCTTGGTAGCCCGGGCTACTATTTCCTGAGCTTCCCGGCGAGATTCAGCCAAATTGCTCTGTGCTTCTTTGCGCATTTGCTCGACTTCGATTTTAACCTCTTCTGCATGTCTCAGGGAACTCTCGATAGTGGTTGTACGCTGTTCCAGCATGGCATTAATGGGGTTATAGGCAAACTTATACAATACCGCTAACAAAATTAAGAAGTTTACTGCAGTCCATCCTATAACATAAACATTACCAAACTCTGGAGTATGCCCACTTGGCTGTTCAACAGCGCCAGCCGCCATGCATAAGGAGGCAAAGCCAAGCACAAATACACTGGTTAAAAGGAGCACAGCAATATAAAACCCCTTCTTCCTTAACACGAATGTGCTACCTCCAATCTCTGAGCAGATAGTATTTGGGGCGGTGGAGCCAATGGATAGCCCAACCGCCCGCAAATCAGGTCCCCTGATAACTACTGTATCTTTCCAACTAACATGAAAGCAATCAACAGACCATAAATTGTCAGGGTTTCAATGAATGCCAAAGTGATGAAGAGAAGAGTTCTGACATCCCCTCCTACTTCAGGCTGCCGAGCAATGGCTTCAAATGCTTTACCACCAGCAGCACCCATTCCTATTCCACCGCCGAGACCTGCGATCGAAACGGCCAGACCAGCACCTAATGCTACGCCCATTTTTTCCCCTCCTTTCTTCATGCACCAGTTAACCTATTTATGCAGAGTCACTTAAAATTTATATTAATTTTTAATGACCCTCTCCGGTAGCAGCAGCTATGTAACTAGCTGACAGTATGGTAAACACAATCGCCTGGATAGCACCCAACAACAAGCTCAAGCCCATTATCGCTCCGGGGACAATGAAGGGTGCTAAAAACAGCAGGAAAGCAATAACCATTTCCTCACCAAAGATGTTTCCGAATAGACGGACGGTGAGGGACAGCGGATGGGCTATTTCCTCTACCAAATTCAACGGCAGCATCAGCGGGCTTGGACTTACAAAGTGTCCCAAGTAATGGATACCATGCTCTGAAAACCCGGCTATATGCACCGAGAAAAAGGTGATCAAGGCTAGAGTCATAGTAACATTCCAGTTACTAGTGGGTGGTTGAAAACCGGAAATGTGACCAGCCCCAGGAATAAGACCGCTGTAGTTACTGAGCAGTATGAAAAGGAAAAAGCCCGTGAGCAGTGGAGCCCACTTCTTGGCGACGTGCTCTTTGTCCATTAACTGGGTAAAGAATTCGTAGGTCCAAATGATGATCATTTCGAAGGCATTCTGAAGACCCCGGGGAATCATCTGCATATCCCGGGTAGCAAAATAGGATATCAGCGCAATTAAAGCGATGATAACCCATTCGGTTACTATGATATGGTCAACTGGAATCGGGCCGAGGTAAAAAAATACCTCATCCAGCATGCCAAACAGCATAACTCATCTCCCCCCCTTCGTATTAAATTGTCCGGTGTCCAACCTGTGCCCTCAGGTTGGAGGCAATATTCCCATACGGATCGTTTTCGATCCGAATGCCCTCCATGTTATTCACTGGAGGAATCGTTTTCCCCTTTTGTTGTGTGGGTATTGCCGCTTGCCATGGAGCGGTCCCACATTACTTTTATGCCTGTAGCTACACCAAGTAAAAAGCCGGCAACAGTCAACCAAGGTTCGGTATCAAACTTGGTGTCCAGCCACTTGCCCCCGAAATATCCTAAGGCCACAGATGCGGCTACGGTTGTTGCCATGTTTATTGCCTCGCTCAATGACTTGACCCAATTCTTATTGGCTTTTGCCATTCCTCACTCCTAAAAAACAGGTAGACAATTATCCTTGCATTATATTCGTCACAAACAGTCAAAACCCTTTTTTATACAGGGTATTTTTTATAGATATGTAAAGTTACCGTACCAGGTAGCCTTTGCGCTCCAACTTGGCCCAGTGCTCCTGCAAAGCCTGATCCAAATCAACTCCGAACTGCTCTTCCATAACAAACATCATGGTTACCGCAGTCTGAGCTACGTCCAATAGTTCTCTGGTTATGGCTTTTACCACGGCCCTGTCATCCTGATCGACTTTTTCCCCGCTTAGTCCCCGAAATTTTCCGATCACCTGAGCCAGTTCGCCGGCTTCCTCCATTAATTTCAGGGCAGTGGATTCCAGAGTCGGGGTCAACTGGTTGAGCCGTGGCAGTGACAATGTTTTTGCTTCCATAATATATCGCTCTCCGTTCATCACAACTGGCTGGATAAAATCCTACCGGTTATGTTTTTCCACCACCACCAGCTCGATTCCTGCTTCCCGCAGCAGTTCCAGAGCGATATCATCTTTAAAATTCCCTCTATGCACTACTTTTATAATCCCAGCATTTATAATCATCCGGGCACAGATAATACAGGGCTGATTGGTGCAGTACATTACGGTATCCTGGGTGGAAATCCCGTAATAAGCGGCATTAATGATGGCATTTTGCTCCGCATGCACTCCCCGGCACAATTCATACCGCTGTCCGGAAGGAATGTCATTTTCCTGCCGGATACAGCCCACCTCGCTGCAGTGCTTCAGCTTGCGGGGAGCTCCATTGTAGCCGGTGGAAATTATGCGCTTGTCTTTTACCAGAACTGCACCTACCTGCCGGCGCAAACAGGTGGAACGGGTAGCCACCAGATCAGCTACTTCCAAGAAATATTCATTCCAGCTGGGACGGGCGTCCATAGGGTAAACCTCATTTCTCTATATGCTGTACAGAGGATATTTATCACACAGCTTTTTGACTATCTGCCGGGCTTCCTGCAGGTAATCCTCTTCCTGGGGATGATCCAAAGCCAAAGTGATAGCCCGGGCTACTTCCAGCATATCATCTTTCTTCAATCCCCGGGTAGTCACTGCCGGGGTACCTATACGAATACCACTGGTAATAGTAGGTTTCTGCGGGTCAAAAGGAATAGCATTTTTGTTAACGGTAATATTGACTTTTTCCAGGGCTTCCTCGGCTTCTTTTCCGGTTAACCCTTTGGGACGTACATCTACCAGCATAAGATGGTTGTCTGTGCCCCCGGAAACCAGCCGCAAACCATTCTGTACCAAAGCATCGGCTAATGCGGCGGCATTATCCACTATATCCCGCTGATACTGTTTAAATTCCTCGGTCAGGGCTTCCTTAAAGCATACGGCTTTAGCCGCAATGACATGCATGAGGGGACCGCCTTGAATTCCCGGGAAGACCGCTTTGTCTATTTTCGCGCCCCATTCTTCACGGCACATGATCATTCCGCCCCGGGGACCGCGCAATGTCTTGTGAGTAGTGGTAGTAACAAAATCAGCGTAGGGAATAGGAGAGGGATGAAGTCCGGCTGCTACCAGTCCGGCTATATGGGCCATATCTACAAACAGGTAAGCACCTACTTCATCAGCAATTGCTCGGAAGCGCTGGAAATCTATGATACGCGGGTAAGCGCTGGCACCAGCTACGATCATTTTCGGCCGGTACTGCAGAGCCACCTGGCGTACTTGATCATAATCAATGGTTTCGCTGTCCGGGCTTACACCATATTCCACGAAATTAAAATATTTTCCGGATATATTGACCTTGCTGCCATGGGTCAGGTGCCCTCCATGGTTTAAATTCATGCCCAGGACAGTATCCCCTGGTTCCAGAGCCGCAAAATAGACGGCAGTATTGGCCTGAGCCCCGGAATGGGGCTGAACATTAACATGTTCCGCGCCAAAAAGAGCTTTGGCTCTGGTGCGGGCCAACTCTTCCACCACATCCACCCATTCGCAGCCGCCATAATAGCGTTTGCCCGGATATCCTTCTGCATACTTGTTGGTCATCACTCCGCCCTGAGCAGCCATGACTGCCCGGGACACGAAATTCTCCGATGCAATCAATTCCAGCTTGTTGTTCTGCCGCTTTTCTTCCTGGGTAATGGCATCAGCCACTTCTGGATCAACTGGTCTAACATACTGATCAATATAATCCACCGATTTACTCCTCCCTCAAGCTTCCATTTTCCAGCTGACAAATCTTTTCTACTCGACGCTGGTGTCTCCCAGCTGCGAAAGGGGTACTCAAAAAGGTTTTTACCACTTCAACGGCCAGCCCCGGTCCGATAACCCGGGAACCAAGTGCAAGTACGTTAGCATCGTTATGCTCCCTGGCCAGGCGGGCAGTATAAAGGTCATTACACAAAGCTGCCCTTATTCCCTTTAACTTATTGGCGGCAATAGAGATGCCTATGCCGGTGCCGCAGATGAGTATACCCGGTATGTTCTCTTTCAGCACCAGGGAACATACTTGGGCAGCTATATCAGGGTAATCACAAGAGTCGCGGCTGTAGGTGCCACAGTCTATTACACTATGTTCATCTTTCTGCAAATGGGCTATTATTTCCTGTTTCAAATCATAGCCGGCATGGTCACATCCGATGGCAATCTTCAAAAAGTCCACCTCGTTTTCAGCAATAAAGCTTCAGCTGTATCCCAGTTTATTATTCCGAGATCTCCAGTTGGTCAATGACTCTTTCCAGAAGACTTTTTATCTGCTCCAGGGCTTGTTGATAAGCTTCGATATTTTTCCCGAAAGGATCAGGGATTTCTTCCTCAGGCCGCCCGGCATATTCCGCCAGGGTGTAAATCTTATCCTTAAGATCAGGAAAAACTTCCTGCAGCTGATCCCGGTGACTACGGGTCATAGTTAAAATTAAATCCGCCTCTTGCACCATTTCTTCATTCAGCGGGCGGGCACGGTGGCTGCTGAGATCAATTCCCAACTGGCTCATAACCTCTATCGCTTCCGGGGTAGCCTGGTCATTTTCCCAGGCATACAGCCCGGCCGACTCTGCTTTTATTTCATCAGGATGTCCGCTCAGCTCCAGCATCCTGGAAAAAAGAGCCTCTGCCATAGGACTCCGACAGGTATTGCCGGTACATACAAACAGTACCTTTTTCATATCGAACCCCCTTTACAAAACCGGTCTAAAACCAGAGCCGTAAGGACCAATCCCCCGGCTGCCTGGGTTTAATTTCCTGTCGAAAGCCGAGAATCCTGAATCTGATAGTGCATGCCATAATGATAAGTGCGGCTGTGCTCCAAAGGTTACGGTAAAGAATACAGGCACTCTTAAAGTACCTAAACCAAAACTGACTGTCAAGGCTGATCTCCTCTAATCACGGCTTAAGCAGGAGTATCAGCCGGTGAGCGACTTACGACGAGCCGTTGCAACCCACGGCGCAGCTGTGGGCTGCGAAGGGGAGCGAGAAACAGGATGTTTCGAGCAGCGAGTACTGAGTGCATGGATGCCGAATTACGAGCGGTCCCCTTCGCACTTAAAGTTTGCCGATGGGTTGCAGGCGAGGAAGTCCCGGAGTGAGCCGGCTAATACTTGCTCCCCAGCTAACCCTCATTCTTGAGCTGCCTGGCTAATCCGATCCAGCACTGCGGCGGTCACCCCGTCGGCGTTACCAGGCAAGGGAGCAAATACCAGCACTTGGATATGCTGCCTTTCCGCTTCCCGCAATACCTGGTATATATCTGATCCGGAGGAACTCAGATTAAGATGAAAATAATTCACTCCATCTATTGTATGCTCCGGAGAAAGCTTATTATATACAACTGCCACCTTTTTCCCCTGGCTTAAGTATTTCCGGGCTGTTTCCTCCAGCATTCCGTCACTGTCTGCCAGAATAACGCGGGCTGAGGTCCGGTAATGGGGCAATGAAGACGGTTCTTCCGCAGCCATCACCAGTTTCTGCCCCAGGACACTTTCCAACTGGGACTGGCTGACTCCTCCTATCCGGACCAGCCTGGGCTCGGGGCCGCACAGGTCCACAACAGTGGATTCGATGCCCAAACCGGTAACTCCCCCATCCAGAACAGCAGCTATAAGCCCGTCCAGGTCATCTTTTACATGCTGGGCATTGATGGGGCTGGGTCGTCCCGATAAATTGGCGCTGGGAGCAGCCAGGGGACCAGCCGCATTGATCAAGGCCAAAGCCACCGGATGAGAGGGCATGCGCAGGCCCACACCGGAGCGTCCGGCGGTAACTATTTCCGGTACCTGAGGACTGGCGGGCAGAATAAGGGAAAGAGGGCCCGGCCAAAAGCGTTCCATCAGCAGTTGGGCGGAAGGGGGGACCTCAGTTACCAGCTGACTGACCTGATCGAAGCGGGCGATATGTACCAGCAGGGGATTAATGGGAGGGCGGTTTTTTACCTGATAGATCTTCTCCACTGCCGCGGAGGAAAAAGCATCGGCTCCCAATCCATATACGGTTTCGGTGGGAAAGGCTACCAGTTCTCCGGCTTTGATGAGCCGGGCGGCTTCTTGAATGATATCTTCTTCAGGTTGGTCAGGATTCACCTGCCAGTATATGGTCTTCACAGCTAACATCTCCTTTTTGCGCTATGATCAGCCGGTCACGTCCCGCCCAGTCCTTTTTCACCTGCACCAGCCAGGGCGAGGAAAACAGGGCTACAGCTGCTTCAGCCTGGGTGCAGCCGATTTCCATGAGCAGATACCCGCCGTAAGCAAGGTGCTGCCAGGCCTGAGGTACCAGCCTACGATACAGTTCCAGGCCGTCACCCGCTCCCCACAAGGCCAGACGGGGTTCATAGCTGCGCACCTCAGGATCCAGCCTGGTATACTCCTCTTCCGATATATAGGGCAAATTGGCGCAGATGAAATCAAACTGCTCCCCTGCTGCTACAGGGGCCAGCAGGTCTCCCTCCAGAAAGCGAACTTTTACCCCATGCTGTTCCGCATTATAACGGGCTATTTCCAGGGCGGGCGGGGAAATATCGATAGCCGTCACCTGAGCCCGGGGCAAATAGTAAGCCAGGCTGACGGCAATAGCACCAGACCCGGTTCCTACATCGCAAATGGACACCGGTTGGTCCCGGCTCGCCAGCTCTAAAACCGTTTCCACCAGTAACTCGGTCTCGGGACGGGGTATCAGAACTGCCGGGGTCACCTTGAATTCCAGGGACATAAATTCCCGCTTGCCCAGCAAATAGGCCAGGGGTTCTCCGGCAGCCCTTCTTTTTATCAATTCCCGGTATTGTTCCCGTTCATTCTGGTTAACGGGGGCAAAATAATTGGCATACAAATAGACCCGGTCCTTTTCCAGAACTCGGGCCAGCAGGGCTTCGGCATTAAGCCGGGGTTCCTCTATGCCTTTGTCAGCAAAAAACCGGGCAGTCCAAACCAATAGGTCTTTAATAGTCCATGTTTCCTGCATTATTCCACCTGTCGCAGCCGTTCTGCCTGATCATGAGCTATTAAGGAATCGATTATCTCCTGCAACTGCCCGTCCAGAATCGCATCCAGCTTGTGCAGGGTAAGATTGATGCGATGGTCGCTTACCCTTCCCTGGGGGAAATTGTAAGTGCGTATGCGCTCGCTGCGATCCCCGGTGCCCACCTGGCTGCGGCGGGTTCCGGCCAGCTCGGCATTCTTTTCTTCTTCTAATATTTCTTTCAGGCGGGCACGTAATACCCTTAAGGCCTTAGCCTTATTTTTATGCTGGGATTTCTCGTCCTGGCAGGTTACCACCAGGCCGGTGGGAATATGGGTAATGCGGACCGCCGATTGGGTAGTGTTTACCGACTGTCCCCCCGGACCGCTGGAACAATATACATCGATGCGCAGATCATTGGGATCGATCTCCACTTCCACTTCCTCGGCTTCCGGCAGCACCGCAACAGTTGCCGCCGAGGTGTGAATCCGCCCGCCCGATTCGGTAACCGGTATGCGCTGCACCCGGTGCACGCCGGATTCATATTTTAACTGGCTGTATACCCCCGGGCCGTCCACTCCGAATATGATTTCCTTGATGCCGCCGATATCAGTGTAATGGGCATCCATTATGTCGATCTTCCAGCCCTTTTCTTCCGCATAGCGGGAGTACATGCGGAACAGATCACTGGCAAACAAAGCGGCTTCTTCTCCGCCGGTACCGGCTCTTATTTCCATAATAACACTCTTGTCGTCATCGGGGTCCCGGGGCAGCAGCAAAATTTTGAGCCGGTGTTCCAGTGATTCCTTCTGCTCCTGTAAGCTGTCCAGTTCTTCAGTCAGCATCTGCCGGAATTCTTCATCCTTTTCCTGGGCCAGCAATTCCCGGGCATCGGATATCTGCTGCAGGACGGATTTATACTCCCGGTAAGCAGTTACAATCCCGGTCAGGTCAGCATGAGCTTTGGCATATTTTTGATAACGAGCCGTGTCAGAAATGACTTCAGGCTGGCTTAATAATTCCGTTAATTCCTGGTATTTGTCTTCCAAACTCTGCAGTTTTTCCAACATAGGGGAATAGATCCTCCTCAATATTGGTTTCGGACCAGGTTTAAGCCCGGGCTAATTCTATCTGCTTCAAAGCAGGCTCCGAGCTTTTATCTGCAGCGGTTTCCTCTGCAGGGACTACCGCTTTCAAGGCCATCAGGGCTACTTCCAACTGCTGGTCGTCAGGTTCCCGGGTGGTCAATTTCTGCAGCCACAGTCCCGGGGCAATCACTACCCGGGCCAGGCGATTATGATAATATTTCCCGGAAAACCTTATAAATTCATAACCCAGTCCCGCCACCACCGGCAATACCGCCAGCCGGGACCAGATGCGATAGAACAGACTTCCATCCCCCAGCATTACAAACACCAGAATGGAAACCACCATAACAATCAACAGGAAACTGGTGCCGCAGCGGGGATGCAGGGTAGGGTATTTACGAGCATTTTCTACCGTCAGCTCTTCCCCGGCTTCATAAGCAAAAATAGATTTATGCTCCGCTCCATGATACATGAAAACCCTTTCTATTTCCTCCATCCGGGAAATAGCATAAACATACAATAGAAAGAAAGCAACCCGCAAAACACCTTCTACCAGGTTCTGAGCCACTATCCCGCCGATATAGTCCTGGGTGAAATGCACCACCGCGGTAGGCAAAATCACGAACAGCAGGATAGCCAGTCCGAAGGCAAACAGACCGGTTGCCAGCATTTCGGCGGGGCTTAACTCTTCCTCTTCTTCGGGCATGGACAGGTTGGCTGACTTATTAAGCATGCGAATTCCCACAGCCATAGAGTCGATCAGGACATAAGTACCCCTGATAAAGGGCCATTTTAAGAAAGACCAGTGCCGGGGCAGTTCCTTGACTGGTTCTTTCTCAATTTCTATGCTTCCATCGGCTTTTCTAACCGCTATGGAGGTGTACTGGGGTCCGCGCATCATGACGCCTTCGATAACCGCCATACCTCCAATAGTGGGTTTTACCATTTAAATCACCTGATTTCTATCCTAGAAGCAAAATAGCAGAGTGTGCCGCTCTGCTATTGCCAGGTTACTGTAAACCGTATTTCTTCTTAAACCTGTCAACCCTTCCGGTAGTATCAACAATTCTGGCCTTGTTACCGGTGTAGAACGGGTGGCACTTGGAACATATTTCTACGCGGATATTCTCTTTTGTTGATCCTACCTCAAATTCGTTTCCGCAGGCACATTTGGCTACGGTGAGCTTATATTCAGGGTGGATATTGGCTTTCATCGGTATCACCTCGCTTTTACCCGCGTCTGCTGGCAGTTCTCTTTTTTTATGCAGACTGCAAGTGAAATTATAGCAACAATCCCGGCAAAACACAAGGAAAAGATCCCCCCGGAGATAAACAGCTACCCCTAGCTGGGTTCGGAATCGGGCAAACGGTATTTGAAGAATTGCTGCTGGAAGAAGTTATCGTAGGTGCTGAAATACTCATCCCCATCCTCAGTGTCCTTAATCTTATGCCAGTATACAAACATTTTGGCATCCAGATTATCCATCATGTGCAGGACAAAAGCCTCCGGAAACATAGGAACTACTGGAGAGCCGAACTCGGTGGTGCCATGATGGCTGAGTATCATGTGCTTGAGCATCCACTCCAGTTCCCGGGAAAAGTCCTGCCCCTGGCTGCGCACTTCCTCAATAGCTATTCCGACCCGTTCCACTCCCATAGCGATATGCCCCAGCAGTCTCCCTTTTACAGTGTACTCGGTCACAACCTTGGTCTGGTATTCATCCAGTTTGCCAATATCATGCAGCAAAGCACCGGCAATCAACAGGTCCTTATTAAGCAGGGGATAAGCGGGAGCGGTATATAGACATAATTCAGCTACCTGGACGGTGTGTTCCAGGAGCCCTCCCGGATAGTTATGGTGCACTTTTTTAGCAGCAGCGGCTTCATAAAACTCCTTGCGTACTTCCGGGGTAAATAAAGCCTCCATTAGTTTGCTGAGAGCCGGATCCGCAATTTGGGCTAACAGCCGGTTAAACTTTTCAATCAGCACCTCTATGTTGATATCCGGCTTTTTGAGATAGGGAGATATATCTTCATCCAGAGCTTTGATTCTCTTGGCAGTAAGCTGCAGCTTATTGTTATAGCTGCCCAGATCCCCCAGCACTCCCAAAAGGGTGCCGGCTTCTACGGGACCGCTGACCTGGCAGTTATCCCAGATAACGGCATCCACTTCTCCGGTGGCATCCCCTAATTTCAGGTTAATGACATCCCTGCCATCCTTGGTCTTGCGCTGGCTTTTCTCCAAAACCAGGTATTTCCCCCATAGCTGACTGCCGGTAGGCAGACTTTTTAATTCCTGTATAGTAAAGGGTCCTTTTTTCTCCATAATCTCACTCCCTCTAATCAGCGCACTGGATGGGTGTAGGAACCAATAGCCACATCAGGCAATTCCTGGCGGATAATATTTAAAAAGGACAGCATGCCTACTCCGGCTTCTTTACTATTAAATATGTTCAGAAGATAATCCGGGTCAATGTTTAAATTACGCATTTGAATCATGTTTACCGGTGTTTTTCTGACAAACTCCACCAGGGTTTCGATTTCTGACAAACGATCGGTAAACCCTGGACAAACCAGCAGGTTGATGGATACATGTACTCCCTTTTCCCGGGCTTCGGCAATGGAATCCCGGACCTGATCCAGCTTATAGCCCCGGGGACGATGATATTTGACATAGTTGTCCTCATTAAAGGAAAAAACCGTAACTCTCATGCTGTCCAGGCCTGCCGCGTACAATTGGGACAGCCCGCCGGAATACCCCCCGTTGGTATTGATATTAATGGTACCTTTACCGGTAGCCTGGCGTATCCGACCAATGGCTGCCGCCAGGCGAGGAGCATTCAAGGCAGGTTCCCCTTCGCAGCCCTGGCCGAAACTGATTATAGCTTCCCGGGCATGCTCCAGGTGGTCTATGGCAATTTCACAGATTTCCTCCACCTCGGGAACAAAATTCAAGCGCTGCTGGGGAGAGATATGGCCATCGTGCCCTTCGGATATACAACCAACACAGTCAGCGTTGCAGGCGGCTGTGGTGGGAATACCTCCTTCCCAGCGCTGATAAAATATGTTCTGGGCGGTAAAGCAGCTATACTCCAGGGAACAGCGAGCCAGGTGCCGCAAAATCCTGTTACGGGGATATTGCCGCAGCTTCCGGTGAATATGCAGGGGAAGACGGGAAGTATTATAATAGGCCGGATGCCATTTCCGGTGTTCATCGGTCTGGACCGCGGCCACATATACCTGGCCATCCCTGAAGCCCACCGCAGCATAACCCAGCAGGGGAAGGCTCTGCCCCTTTTGGCTGTTGACACAGGCTGGCCAGAGGGTCCTGGTAAATCCCTGGGGCAGCAAAGCGGCTACCGCGTACGCCTTCCGCCCGCAGCCGGAAGGGTCGGAGTCAAAATAGGCAAGCCGGTCCTGTTCCAGTCCTACGGGATAGCAATTGGGAACCGTCACCAGAGAGGCTCCTTTAGGCAGGGGGATCATTTCCCCTTCTTCAGGTTCTACCCAGTCGCTACCGGTGCGCCCCAGCATAGCCACACCGGGATGTTCCAGCAGTTCATTGTTTTCGTTGGCATAAAGAGTCAGAAACATTGATATCCTCACTTTTCGGTTTATCTATAGACTAGCGGAAATTTGTCCATAAAAAAAGCCCCCTCAGGGGGTGCAGCGTGTCAAAAAAGCTTATTGATAGTTTGGCGTTCGAGATTGCCACGGCACTCCGTGCCTCGCAATTATCACCTGAAGCACAGCCACGATAAACGAAAACTTAAGCCTGTCATCGCGAGGAGCGCAGCGACGTGGCGATCTCTTTACATGGCCTTTTCCGACAGTCTGAGCCCCCTTAGGGGGCGTCATTTTTTTAACGGCTAAGGTAAGTAAGGGGATTGCACAATTCCCCCTTGTTGCGGACTTCCAGGTGCACGTGGGGTCCAGTAGTCCTCCCGGTCATTCCCACCGTGGCGATTACCTGCCCTCTGGCTACGCTATCCCCCTTGGATACTTTGATAGTCTGCAAATGGGCATACAGGGTCTCCTTCCCGTCCGGGTGCGCAATGATAACTGTCCGCCCGTAAACAGGTTTATTTCCGGCAAAGGTGACTGTCCCGGCAGCACAGGCTTTAATAGGATCTCCTATGTCTCCGGCAATGTCGATGCCGTGATGGAATCCTGACTGGCGCCATCCATACCCGGAGGTAATGGTACCCACCAGCGGCCAGGTAAAGAGACCGGTATAGGACCATCCCCGGGAGGGCTGCTCAGTAACCTGCGCCACCTGGTAGGTGGAGGATGGTATCACCAGTTGGTCATTTATCTTGAGATTGACCGGATTCTTGGTGGGATTGGCTGCTTTTAAGCTAGTTAAGCTTACATTATAGCGGGCGGCAATATCCCACATGGTTTCCCCGGGGCGGATAACATGCAGGCGCTGGCCTGATCCCGGGATCTTCAACGTCTGGCCTATTCTCAGAATACTGTTACGGTCTAGGTTGTTTATGGAGGTTAGAGTCTGCAGATCAACATTAAAACTTCTGGATATATCCCAAAGCGTATCACCTTTCTGCACCTGGTAGTACCTGACCTGGCTTTCCGCTGCCGCAGCCTTTGCTCTGCTGGCGGGAATAAAATTGCCTTGATTCAAGGCCCCCCAGGCCGGCGCTGTCAGGATACCTGTGCAGAGTATACCCAACACCAGGGATCCTACCCATCGTTTATACACGATTTTCCACCTCATTTCTTGCCAGGCACAAAAAAATAAGGGCCTGTGCCCTTATTTTTGCCCAAATTTAGGCAAGATATACTTCTAGTTGATTCCCCGTATCCCGTTGGCTTTGCCGAAGACCAGAGGGGCAGCCCTGACCAGGTCCTTGTTGGATTTGGTTTTTTTCAGGGTATCCAGCATGATCTGCATAGTATCTACCGTATTGCATTCACTGAAATAGTTGCGTATATGCCAGCTGAGTTCCAATTCTTCCGGGGTAAGCAGCAATTCCTCTTTGCGGGTACCGCTGCGCTTCATATCTATAGCCGGAAAAATACGCCGTTCTGCCAGTTTCCGGTCCAAAACCAATTCCATGTTGCCCCGGCCTTTGAATTCCTCAAAAATTACTTCGTCCATACGGGAACCGGTTTCCACCAGAGCCGTAGCGATAATGGTGAGACTGCCGCCTTCTTCTATATTGCGGGCAGCGCCGAAAAACCGCTTGGGTTTGTCTAAAGAAGCAGGGTCGATACCTCCTGACAGGGTACGCCCGCTGGGGGGTACCACCAGGTTGTGAGCCCGCGCCAGCCTGGTAACGCTGTCCATTAAAATTACCACGTCTTTTTTATGTTCTACCAATCTTTTGGCTCTTTCCAGCACCATGTCGGTTACCTTGACATGGTTTTCCGGCGGCTCGTCGAAAGTGGAGGCTACTACTTCTGCTTTGGTAGAACGCTGCATATCCGTTACTTCTTCCGGACGTTCATCCACCAGCAGAATGATCACTTCCATTTCCGGATGATTGGCGGTAATTCCCTGAGCGATTTTCTGCAGCAAAATGGTCTTGCCCGCTTTGGGAGGAGCCACAATAAGACCGCGCTGTCCTTTGCCTATGGGAGCTATCAGGTCAATAACCCGGGTGGATAACTCCTTGCTGTCTGTTTCCAGGATAATTCGTTCTGTGGGATACAGCGGGGTAAGGGCATCAAAGTGAATGCGCTTGGCAGATTCCTCCGGGGGAAAATCGTTTACGTTTTCCACCTTCAGCAGAGCGTAGAACCGTTCATTGTCCTTGGGAGATCGCACCTGGCCAGCAACCCGGTCCCCGGTGCGCAGTTCAAACTTGCGAATCTGGGAAGGAGAGACATAGATATCGTCCTGGCTTGGCAAGTAAGCAAAAGGCCTCAAAAAGCCGTATCCGTCCGGCATGATCTCTAATACACCCTGAGCATGCAACAGCTCATCGGACTGGGTCAAAGCCTTGGTGATCTCAAATATCAATTCTTTTTTTCGCAGCTTGGAATAACCGGTCAGGTTTATTTCCTTGGCAATCTGATACAATTCCAACATAGTTTTGTTTTCCAATTCGGATATATTTACGTTAACCAATATGGTCCTCCTTCCAGATGGTTCTGGGGTTGTTATTTCGGGTCAATCGGTAAAGTTTATACATTAGGTGGATATCATTGGGTGTGATGCATTAACATGTTTATCAAACCTGGCGGTGAGATGCCCGGTAGGATGCAGCTTATTTTGACAACTTTACGGCAAGGGCTAGTAACTTATCCGCTTGATTGGTTTATGCCAGATTGCAAAGAGAATACTCTACTCCTCCCTTATTCTATGAGCAATTTAATACGATGGTCACGAAACAGAGGCTTCTTATCCAAATTATGCGTGGCTTCGATGTGCCTGATGGTCCCGGAAGTACTGCGCATAACCAGGGTCTGGGTGACCGCCCGGCGTTTATTATAGCGGACTCCTTTCAGCAGGAAAGAGTCGGTAATGCCCGTAGCTACAAAGATTACATCATCGGAAGCCACCAGTTCATCCAGGGTAAGCAGGCGGTCCACCTGGGTAATGCCCATTTCATGACAACGCTGTATTTCACTGTCCTCCTCCGGACACAGCCTCCCTTGAAAATCTCCTCCCAGACATTTAAGAGCCGCAGCGGTTATCACTCCTTCCGGAGCACCCCCGATTCCCATTAAAATGTCGACGCCGGAGTTTTCATAGGCTGCAGCCACCCCAGGGGAAACATCCCCATCGCTGATCAATTTTATACGTGCTCCCGCCCGGCGAATATCTTCTATCAGCTGCTGGTGCCGCGGCCGGTCCAAAACCACTACCGTAACTTCACTTATTAATTTGTCCAGAGCCCGGGCTACTTCCCGCAAATTCTCCTTAACCGAGGCATCCAGGTGCACTCTCCCCTTGCATTCCGGGCCTACGGCGATTTTGTCCATATACATATCGGGAGCATGCAATAATGAATAGCGCGGAGCAGCGGCCAGAACTGCGATAGCTCCGGTTAATCCTTTAGCTACGATGTTGGTGCCTTCCAAGGGATCAACGGCAATATCTACTTCCGGGGCAGAACCATTCCCTACCTTTTCACCGATATACAACATGGGGGCCTCATCCATCTCCCCCTCACCAATAACCACCGTACCATCTACTGATACGGTATCAAACATAACCCGCATAGCTGTTACCGCAGCTTCATCGGCGGCTTCCTTGTTGCCTTTTCCTACCCAGCAGGCTGCAGACAAGGCTGCCGCTTCGGTCACCCGAGCGAATTCCAGCGCCAGTTCCCGTTCCAACAATTTATTGACCTCCCCTGTGTTATAAGCTAGAATGCCTTTCTCCAATCCGCCAAAAACTTTTCGATTCCAGCATCGGTGAGAGGGTGCTTCACCATTTGCTTAATAACTTGGTAAGGAACAGTAGCTATATGGGATCCCAGAAGGGCTGCCTGCATCACATGCATGGGATGGCGGATGCTGGCAGCAATTACCTCCGTTTGCAACATGTACTGATCAAAGATGGTAAGAATGTCACGCAAAAGGGTCAATCCGTCATTACCGTAATCATCGACTCGGCCTAAGAAAGGACTAACATAAGCCGCTCCTGCCCGAGCAGCCAACAAGGCTTGATTGGCAGAGAATATCAGAGTGGCGTTAGTAGGGATTCCTTTTTTCTTCAGGGAACTTATGGCCTTCAGCCCCGCTTCGGTAAGGGGGATTTTGATTACGACATTGGGATGGATAGCAGCTAGCTCTTCTCCCTCGCGGACCATGGACTCATAATCCAAAGAAATGACTTCAGCACTGATGGGTCCATCTACAATCTGGCATATTTCCTGAATAACTTCTCTATAATCCCTTTTTTCCTTGGCTATCAGAGTGGGGTTGGTGGTTACACCAGCCAGAAATCCCATCTCGTTTATCTCTCTTACTTCATCTATATTAGCAGAGTCTATAAAAATTCGCAAAGATAAACCCCTCCTATATTCCCTCCCTCAAGCTGCCTGGTAGATTATTTTTTAAGCCTGACCGGAACTGCCAAACAATCTGATCTTTTCCCGGATAATCTCTACCGCAGCCTGGCGGGCAGGTCCCAATATCTTGCGCGGGTCAATTTCATCAGGCTTTTCGGCTATAACACGGCGCATTTCATTGACAAAGGCTTCACGGATATTAGTGTCGATGTTGATTTTACGAATCCCCAGCTGAATGGCTTGACGGATGGCGTCGTCAGGCACCCCGGAGGACCCGTGCAGAACCAGAGGGATGTTAACCAGATCTCTGATTTTCTTCAGACGGTCAAAATCAAGTTTGGGTTCTCCCTTATAACGGCCGTGAGCTGTGCCTATAGCTATAGCCAGGCAGTCCACGCCGGTTTGCTCTACAAAATAGCGGGCTTCTTCCGGATCGGTAAACATGGCTTCCCGCTCATCTACATGAACGTTATCTTCCGTCCCTCCTATTTTACCCAGTTCAGCCTCAACCGATACCCCAACAGGCCGGGCCATGGCAATAACCTGCTTGGTTACGGCAATATTTTCTTCCAGGGGGTGCTTGCTGCCGTCATACATCACAGAAGTAAAACCGCTGCGGATACAGCGTACTACTTGATCAAAGTCGGTACCATGATCCAAGTGCAGCGCTACCGGAACTGTAGCCTGGCGGGCAGCAATGGTTACCATCTGGGTGATATACTCCAAGCCTGCGTAGCTGATAGCACCCTGGCTGGCCTGCATAATCACCGGAGCCCTTTCCTCTTCCGCTGCGGTGACAATAGCCTGAACAATCTCCATGTTGTTGGCATTGAATGCCCCCACCGCATAGCCTTTTTGTTCAGCCTTCGATAGTAGTTCGTGAACAGAAACCAATGGCATATTTCTCACCTCTTTGTATTTTTACGATACCTTCTCCAAAACTAATTCATTTACCAGATCCCGCAGGCTCAAAATGTCGAAAGGCTTGGTTATGCACCGTTTTACCCCCACCTCCAGGGCCTTTTTAACCACATCCATTTCCCCATAGGCAGTCATCATTATTATTATCATGTCCGGGAATTCCTTGAGAATTACTGCTGAAGATTCCAGTCCGTTCATGTTAGGCATTTTCATGTCCATCAGCACAATATCAGGAATGGCTTCTTTCACCATGCTGATGGCCTCCAGACCGTCTGCGGCAATATATACGCTCCATCCTTCCTTCTTAAATAATTCCTCCAGAAGACGCCTTACTCCTTTTTGATCATCAACAATAAGAATTTTGTTAGGCATACAATCTCCCCCCCGGGATCAATTTCCCATTATACCCAATTCGGCAGAAGAGAAAGCTTATCCTGCTTTCTTCAGGAAAATTCTGGTTAAATATTCACACCCAATAAAACTGTTACTACCAAAGCTGTAAGTAATATCAGGGAAAACAGGCCCGGCAGTACCAGGATCAAAATTGCCTGGCCAGTGGTAACCTGCAGGGATTCCCGCACGGCAATTACCTGTAGTACCAGAACCCACACCATGACCAGCAAAGCCAGTATCGCCCCCAGCCATTCCACCCCCGCCAAGGACAGGGCATAATGAACCGGAGGTCCTAAAATACCGGGTATTGATGCATAGCATAAGGCTACCATTATCCCGCCGGCATTGAATTTTCCGTAAATTATCTCACTGATTAACGACAACAGCCCGCTTATTACCAGCAGCAGCAGGACTGACAGGAGTGCCCCCAGGATGTTAAACATCCATACCGCATTGGCAGGAAGAATTTTTAGAGTTTCACTGTCATTGTAAACCATTAGAGCCTGCTCAAAAATAAGGCTCAGCAGGGTTACGGCTAAAAATATCAGCAGAGCCCTGCCGTAGGGTTTGTTTTCCGCTAAATCCCGCAGAGTTGCTGCCGGTTCGAATAGAACCCCATAGATAGATTCCGTAAAAGACAAACAAACTCCTCCCTATCTTTACTGGTACCGCAGCTCTATAAACCGGCCCTGTACCTGTTCTGACAGCTCACCCAGTACACTAAGACCCAGGCTTTTCCAGAAGTCAATTCCATTCAGTATTTCGACGGGGCTGTCTTCCGGTAACCCAGCTGTCTCGCGGGCTTTGTCCAAGGCATCATAATAATTGCCGATACCATCTACCAGGCCCAGTTCCAAAGCCTGCCGGCCGGAAATAATGCGCCCATCTGCTACTTCCAGCAGTTTTTCCCGGCTAATTTTGCCGGAGCGGCCTTTCAGTACCTGATCCAGGAACTGGTCATATGAATCGCCTACGATGTCCTCCAGCAAGCGCCGTTCTTCTTCGGTAAGGGTGCGGGTGGCAGATCCCATATCCTTGTGCTTGCCGCTTTTAATAACTTCTTCCTTAATCCCCAGCTTTTCGTACAGGCCTTCCAAATTGCTTAACTGCATAATAACGCCGATACTGCCGGTCAAGGTTGCCCCATTGGCCATGATATAGTCGCTGCTGCAGGCAATCCAGTAACCGCCGGAAGTACACATATCGCCCATGGAAGTAATCACCTTTTTGCCCTCCTGGCGCAGGCGATCCAATTCCAAAGCAATCTCCTGGGAGGCCACCGCACTGCCTCCGGGACTATCGATGCGCAAAACCACGGCTTTGATGTCTTCCCTTTCCCTGGCCTGGCGAATACTCTCCATAATATCCATGGCATTGGCTGAATAGCCGCTTAACAACCCTCCGCCGGTTTCACCGCTTATCACACCGTTTATCTCTATGACTCCGATTGCCGAACCGCCTGCCAGTTTTCCCCTGCCACCGGCGTTAGTTATTCCCCACAGGGACACTATGGTCATAACGGCTAAAAATAATACCAGTACACCCACCACCAGCTTTTTATTCATGAAAATCCTCCTCTATAACATAGGATACATACTCATCGTTATCCATCTTGCCTGCTTTCCCTTCCCGTACATACAGGCGCATAACACTGCCCAAAGCCAGGGTTTTTCGGATGGGTACTTCCACTTCATCTCCCACCTGGACTTCCAAATCCGCTGGCATTTCCACCAGGCACATCTGCATAAACACCTTGCCCCGGACAGGATAGAGATGCCCCTTATACGCCACTTTCATCTGCAGGCGGGGAAAATGAAAATATCTGAGTACTGTCTTGGCCAGGATTTTAAGCAGATCTATTAACCCCGACGGCGGGTTATCCACTGCCAGGGCCAGCCCATCGTGGTATCCTACGGGAAGGACCGCGACTTGAGCCGGATTCTTCAAGCGATAGGTACGGTTATATCCGAGATAACTGCCTTTGGGCAGGTGCCGTACCGATATTATCCGGCACTTGAAGTGATAGGGATCCCGCAATTCCAGGCGGTGTCTGATTTTTCCCGCCGGATGCTGCCCGGAAATAAGGGTGCCGACTCTTACTGCATCCAGCTGCATATGGGGATAATTAAGCAGTACCGCACTGTTAGCACAGTGGCGGATGGGAAAAATATAACCCCGTTCCATAAGCCCGTTAACCACTTTCATAAATTGATTAAACTGGTTTTGGGTATAGCGGGTGCTGCGGGCAGCGCCTTCGGCCATATGAGTATATATTCCTTCAATGTATATGTGAGAATTCTGTTTTAATAACTCACAACATTGCAAGTTCTGTTCCAGGTTCATGCCGAAACGGCCCAGACCTGTGTCAACTTTAAGATGAACTGCAGCCATACGCCTGGTCAGGCGGGTTACCTTGTCAACTATTTCCGCTTCCGGCAAGGAAGTTATAGTCAGGGTAAGATGGTTCTCTACTGCTTCCAGCACTTGATCTTCATTAATCAAGGGGGTCAGCAGCAAGATACTGCCCCGCAGGCCGCTGCGCCTTAAATCCAGAGCTTCCTTAAGATAACTTACCGCAAAAAAGTCAACTCCCTGCTGGTAAAGAATACGGGCTACTTCCTGGGCTCCATGTCCATAAGCATTAGCTTTTACTACCGCAATTAACCGGACCCCCTCCTGCAGGCAGGAGCGAACCTGTTCCAAGTTCCAGCGGATATCATCCACATCGATTTCAATCCATTTATCCGCCCAGCCATATGCGATCATTTAATCACCGGCTCCTTTTCTGTGTCGCAGTTTCATATATATGGGCAGTACCCGGGACCACAACCAGTAGAAGAAACGGGAATAAACCTGGTCATACTCCCCGATAAACTCCGTAAACTCCCCGCCGAATCCCTTTTTGAACCGGTACAAACCATACAGGGGATTGTTTTCATCCAGGTCCCCGGAAACCCCGCGGAAATCATAAAGAGTACATCCCTGCTGTTTGGCCCAGCGGATCATTTCCCACTGGATCAGGTAGTTGGGCATCACATTGCGGTGTTCGTTGCTGGAGGCTCCATACAGGTACCAAGCCTTGTCTCCCAGAATCATAGCCAGAGCAGCAGCGATGGCCTGCCCCTCATATTCAGCCAGGAAAACCTGGCCGTAACCGTTGAGCACCATATAATCCCAGATCCATTCAAAGTACTCATAGCCCCGGATTAAAAACTTGTCCCGCCGGGCAGTCTCCAGGAGAATATCGTAAAAGGTCCGCAGATCCTCCTTGCCTTCCGCCTGGCGAATAACTACCCCCTTGCGGGAAGCCAGGCGTATATTGTAACGCCATTTCTGGTGCATATTGGCCAGTAATGCCGCTTCCTCAGGAGTAATATCCAGCCGGAAGACAAAGCGGGGCTGAACTCCTTCAAAATCTAAACCTGTTTCGTTTTTGCGAAAACCGCACCGGTTTAGGATTTCACCAAACTCTGTACGGCGATGATCTATGTCCGGGTCAATTTTCAAAAAGATGGCTCCGTGGTCCTTAGCCACGCGAGCCGCACCGGCAAACAAAGCCCGGCACAGCTCTTCACTTTCCGGGTCCACCACAGGTCCGCGAGGAGAGTAAAAGATACACTTTTTCAAACCTGGTACCGGCAAAGGACGTTTTAAAATCAAGAGAGAAGCTCGAATTTCCCCGTCTTCCTCCAGAACCAGAGGCAATTTCTCCCATCCCATGCCTTCTTTAACCTGTCCCCATTCCCACAACTGCAAAAAGTGGCCTTTGGGATGTGTAGCTACAAAGCGGTTATAACGGTCCTTTTCATTCTTATCGATAATGCGGGTAGTAAACATGACAGTCTCCTTTGTCAGGTTTTTATCTGCTAGTATCGCCTATTTCCCTCTTGTTCATGATTCTTTCGTCACCAGCCTGGCAAATGCCTGCTCCATAGAAAATTATTCCTCAAATTATAACTGCCTGGATATGGTAAATTGACTCCCGCCCAATTACGCAAAACGTGTTGTTAATATTCTCAATTTTCCGAATATAATTACGTGAAAGGATTATACGTTTTTTGTACGAATATTCTAATATATGCAAAAACAAGCTGTAGTCAAAAATTTGCTACAACTTGGGGCAAGGCAAGTCTAAGGGGGGGTTAATTTTGAGAACTTATCTGGAGGAATACAAAAGCAAGTTAATTACTGCGGAAAAGGCAGCCCAGCTGGTGCAATCAAACTCAATTATTGACTACGGCATGTTCGCCACCAAGCCAGTTGATTTTGATGCTGCTCTGGGCAAGAGGGCTGGGGATGGCTTGGAAAACGTATCCATCCGCGGTACGGGAACCATTTTGCCTATTCCCGAAGTTATTAAAAACGATCCCGAGCAGAAGACCTTCCAATATTTCAGCTGGTATTTCACTTTATTGGACCGCAAGGCCTGCGATATGGGTCTGGCCACTCATAATCCCTTCAATTATCATGAAGCCACTTTGTTAGCTTACAACCCCGATTTCGCCCACTTATGGCCTGACGTATGGGTTGCACAGGTAACACCGATGGATAAACATGGCTGCTTCAACTTCGGACTGGGCAACTCCCATAATCGCGGCTTGGCTTTGAATGCCAAAATAGCCATTGTGGAAGTAAATGAAAACATGCCCCTATGCTTGGGCGGTTGTGACGAATATGTACATATCAGTGAAATTGATTATATTATTGAAGGATCAAACACTCCCATCTTCACTACCCCGCCGCCTGCAGAGCCTTCCGAGGCAGATCGGAAAATTGCCGAATATATCATGGAAGAAATTGGGGACGGAGCCATGGTTCAGCTGGGTATAGGCGCTCTGCCAAACCTTATCGGCAACCTGCTGGCTGAATCAGACTTGAAAGATCTGGGTATTCAAAGTGAAATGTTCTGTGATGCCTTTGTCAAAATGTACGAGGCCGGCAAAATAACCAACGCCAAAAAAGCTTATGATATAAACAAGAGCACCTACTCCTTCTGCCTGGGTACCCAGGAAACCTATGATTTCCTGGACGGCAATCCCCGGGTAGCCTCCTGTACGGTAAATTACACCAATGATCCCTACCGGGTAGCCATGCACGACAATGTGGTGGCCATTAACAACATTCTGGAAATAGACCTGCTCTCCCAGGTGTGCTCCGAGACCTCGGGACTCAGGCAAATCTCGGGAACTGGCGGGCAGCTGGACTTTGTCATCGGGGCCTTCCACTCCAAAGGCGGGAAAGCTTTCCTGGCCTTCAACTCCACCTATAAGGACAAAGAAGGCAAAATCCATTCCCGCATTCGTCCTATGCTGACTCCGGGGGCAGTGGTTACCGTGCCCCGTACCGTGGTACACTGGGTGGTAACCGAATACGGCAAGGCCAATCTGAAGGCACTGTCAACCTGGGGACGAGCAGAAGCCCTGATTAATCTGGCTCATCCCGACTTCCGGGAGGATCTGATCCAAGCAGCCAAGGAAATGAAAATCTGGTCCCGGACCAACCGCATACCTTTCTAAACAGAAAAGGATTGGGCAGTATCCAGGTACGGATACTGCCCTCAGCGTGTCAATAAAGCTTATTAATAGTTGGACGTTCGAGATTGCCACGGCACTCCGTGCCTCGCAATGACACAAATGATGGGCTTTTGGTTATGTCATCGCGAGGAGCGCAGCGACGTGGCGATCTCTTATCATAGCCTTTTTCGACAGTCTCTGGGCAGTATCCAGGAACGGATACTGCCCTTATTTTTATGTTTCGATTAACAAACTTATTTATTCTGGTAAGCCAAAGCCTGCTCTATAAAACCGAGGAAAAGAGGATGAGGCCGGTTGGGGCGGGATTTCAGCTCGGGATGAAACTGGCAGCCTACAAACCAGGGATGATCCGGCAGTTCGATCATTTCTACCAGCAGACCATCCGGTGACAGGCCGCTTATTATCAAGCCATGCTGCTGCAAAATATCCCGGTAGGCGTTGTTAATTTCATAGCGATGGCGATGGCGCTCTTCAATGTTATCCTGACCGTAGAGGCTGTGGGCCTTGGTACCGGTTTTCAGCTGACAGGGATAAACCCCCAGGCGCATGGTCCCGCCTTTTTGTTCAATACCCTTCTGGTCCGGCATCAAATCTACCACCGGATGGGGGCAGTTCTCATTAAACTCCGAGCTATTGGCGTCCTTTAACTGGCATACATCACGGGCAAATTCAATGACCGCACATTGCATGCCCAGGCATATTCCGAAATAAGGTATCTTGTTTTCCCGGGCATAACGAGCGGTAGCAATTTTCCCTTCTATACCCCGTTCGCCAAATCCGCCGGGAACCAGGATACCATCTACTCCTGCCAGCAGGGTTTCCGGTCCATCCTTTTCCACCTTTTCCGCATTAATCCAGCGAATATCAATATGGGCGTTATATTGAAATCCGGCATGCTTAAGGGCCTCTACTATACTAAGATAAGCATCGGGCAGATCCACATACTTGCCGACTATACCGATGGTTACCTTGCGGTTCAGACTCTTTATTCTGCTGACCAGTTCTCTCCATTCCGCCATATCCGCCGGCCGGCAGGTCAAGTCCAGTCTTTTGATAACTTGCAGGTCCATACCCTGTTCCGCCAGCATCAGGGGCACTTCATAAATGGACTCTGCATCCTTCAGCTGTATGACCGCTTCCCGGTCCACATCGCAGAACAGGGCCAGCTTGGCTTTGAGGTCCTCGGAAAGTTCATATTCTGTGCGACACACTAAAATATCCGGCTGGATACCTATGCTGCGCAGTTCTTTCACACTGTGTTGGGTGGGCTTGGTTTTTAATTCACTGGCGGCTCGTATATAGGGAATCAGGGTGACATGAATATACAATACCCGGTCCTTGCCCAGATCAAACTTTAACTGGCGAATTGCTTCCAGAAACGGCAGGGATTCGATATCTCCCACCGTGCCTCCGATTTCGCTGATAATAACATCCGGGTTTTCCTTCTTTTCCATAAAAGTAACCCGGTCTTTTATCTCATTTGTAATATGGGGAATAACCTGAACCGTCTGGCCTAAATAATCGCCGCGGCGCTCTTTGTCCAGGACAGCTTGATAAATGCGTCCTGTGGTGTAGTTGGCATAACGAGTCAGGTTAACATCTACAAAGCGCTCGTAGTGGCCTACGTCCAGGTCAGTTTCTGCTCCGTCCTCGGTAACAAACACCTCTCCGTGCTGGTAGGGGCTCATGGTGCCGGGGTCTACATTGATATAGGGATCAAACTTCTGCAATAAAACCTTTAATCCACGGCTTTTCAGAATACATCCCAAAGAAGCTGCGGTAATGCCTTTCCCCAGTGAAGAAACTACTCCCCCTGTGATGAATATATACTTGGTCAACTCTAGCCCCTCTCTTTCCCTTGTGTATACCTATCAAAAACCCAAATCTTTTGCAATTTTACCTTCTTCCCCGGCTATGGTCAATGCTCGGTAAGCTCCAGGACAATTACCTGCATAGCCTGAGGAAGCTCCTGGGCGGTAATTGTTAATTCCGGGCGTTTTACTACCTTTTCGTATTGAGAAATAAACTTTTCCACGGGGGCAACATCTACCTTGCCCTGGGGAGTCTTGTAGTGCATAGGAATAACTATGCTGGGCTTCAACTGGGTAACTATCTGTGCAGCCTCGGCCGCATCAACGGTGTAGCGGCCTCCTACCGGTACCATCAGGATATCTACCGGGCCGATTTTCTCCAGCAGGTCCTGATCCAGGAGGGTTCCCTGGTCTCCCATATGTACAAGATTTAGATTCTCAGCGGTAATTTTGTAGATATAATTGACACCCCGCTCCTGGCCTTGCTTCTTGTCATGATAGGAACGGAAACCCTGAACAGTAAAACCGCCGGCTTCTACCGGGGCAGTTTGGGCTTTAATAATACGAGGATTACCCTGCAGGTGCTCTACGGCGTTATGATCATAGTGATCATGGCTGACGGTAACAACGTCTACCGGTCCTTTCCAGGGGCGGTAACCGCTGCGTTCGTCGCAGGGGTCAGTAAGCAGGTATTGGCCCTGGCTCTCAATCAAAAATGAGGCATGCCCCAGATAACTGATCTTCATAACCATCACTCCTTAGCTTTTACCCGGTTGGTATCGTAAAACCAGTAGCCTTCCCCTTGATGGACCAAACGGTTGTCCAGATTGAGCCGGGTGTAAATAGAGGACAGGGTACGCTCGTCCTGCTTACGTCCCATCCGGTTGCTTATTTCCTTGATCAAGTCCAGGTAATACATGGGTTCCTGTTTTTCCAACAATATCTCCACTGCCCAATCCGCTTCACTGCGTTTTCTCTGGTGCATTACAAAAACCTCCTACATTTGCTCGGGCGCACTAACACCCAGTATTTGCAAAGCATTTTTTATAGTAATGCGTGTAACCTCCATCAGGAGCAAGCGAGCATCCTGCAGCTGCTGGTTTTCATTCAGCACCCGGTGATGATTGTAGAAACTATGGAATAATCCGGCCAGATCCAGAGCATACCTGGCGATACGATGGGGCGCCAGGGTGCGGGCCGCGATTTTTATCTCTTCCGGGAAATCAGCCAGCTTGCGCAGCAAGGCCAGTTCCTCTTCTTCCTTAAGCAAGCTGGTATCGATCTGATCTGCCGCACTCATCTGTACACCAGCAGCCTTGGCCTGGCGGAAAATGCTGCATATGCGGGCATGAGCATACTGCACATAATAAACCGGATTCTCCTGACTCTGCTGTTTGGCCAATTCCAGATCAAAATCAAGATGACTGTCCGGGCTGCGCATAACAAAGAAAAACCGAGCTGCATCCTTGCCAACTTCTTCAATCAGCTCATCCAGGGTGACGGTGGTTCCGGTGCGTTTGGACATCCGCACCAGATTTCCTTTGCGATACAGCCTTACCAGCTGCATAAGCACAATATCCAGCCGGTCGGGATCAATGCCCAGAGCTTGCATGGCTCCCTTCATACGGGCTACATGGCCGTGATGGTCAGCCCCCCACACATTTATTACCCAGTCGAAACCCCGCTGGAACTTGTTACGGTGGTAGGCAATATCAGCGGCAAAGTAGGTAGGCACTCCGTTAGCCCGCTTGACTACCTCGTCTTTTTCATCTCCAAAGAGGGTCGACTTAAACCAAAGAGCTCCTTCACTTTCATAGATAAAGCCCTTCTGTTCCAATTCCGCCAGCACCTGGTCAACTTCCCCGGTCTCATGGAGGGTTCTTTCATGAAACCAGACATCATATTGGATGCCAAAGTTGGCCAGGGTATTTTTTATATAGTCTACCTTTTCCTGCAAGGCGTACTCAACCAGGATAGAACGGCGTTTTTCCGGGGTCATGTCCACTAAATCTTTTCCGTAGTGGGCTATTATATGCTTAACGGTATCGATCACATCCTGACCGGCATAGCCGTTATCAGGAAAAGAAACATCATGGCCGGTCAGCTGGAGGTACCGGGCTTCCAGGGAATCGGCAAATATTTCAATCTGATTGCCGGCATCATTGACATAATATTCCCTTTCCACCTGATAACCAGCCCTCTCCAGTATGTTGGCCAGGCAATCACCTATAGCTCCTCCCCGGGCATTGCCCATATGTAAGTTACCAGTAGGATTAGCGCTTACAAACTCTACCTGTACTTTGCCCTTTGGGCCTGGATTGCAGCCATAAGCATCCCCCAGATTGTATATCAGCCGGGGCACTTCATACAGCCAGGCTTTGCTAAGAAAGAAATTGATGAACCCGGCCCCCGCTACTTCAATCTTTTCCAGCTGGGGATCGGGGTTTTGCTCCATGACACCTACCAGTATTTCGGCGATCTTCCGAGGTGCCATACGAGCCTGGCGAGCCAGCAGCATAGCTATGTTAACGGCAAAATCGCCATGTTCTTTTTCCCGCGGAACCTCCACCACAAAGTCAGGAATGGTGTCAACAGTCAGCAGATTGGCTTTTACGGCTTGGTTCACTGCATCGGTAATTTTATCTCTGATGGATTGCTGAATTGATTCAATCGGGTTCATCGCTTACCTCCTAGATCTGATGCATATATAATCCCTGTTCAAAAAGTCTTTACACGGTGAAACTTATGAACAGGGAACCGGTCAAGCTTTGCAGCAATGTTTTCATTCATGGTGGCCTTTTCAACTGGCGATATCCTGCTACAACTGTATTTTATTCATTCTCATAATTAAACCAGCGGTTAAAGTAATCCTGCATATCCCGGTGAGCTTCCTGCTGGATTACCCGCAGCAAGTCCTCAGTGGTGGCAATCTGGAATCGATAATTCGCCAGGTATCGGCGCAGAACCTGCTTGACTTTTTCCTCTCCTAATTCCTGCTCCAAACCCCACCAGAAGGACTCGCCTCCGGTATAAGCAGTGGAATAATAATCATCCCGGGAATACATGTCTTTTAGCTCCCTGGCCAGGTTGGTCTCGGCACCGGCAGCTTTGCTGCCTTTGGATGTCTGATCCTGCTGATTTAGGTATTTATAAGCTCCCCAGCTGGCCAGGCCTTCATCCAGCCAGGGTTCCCGCACCTGGTCATTGCCTACCAGGCCGTACCACCACTGGTGTGCCACCTCATGAGCCAGCAGGAAACGAGTATGTGTCCGGTCAGCCCCGGGCCGGAGCAAATCCTGGGAAAGGAATACCACCCCGGAATACTCCATACCGCGAAAACCCTGCATAGGTACAAATACTACCTTGAATTCCGGGTAGGGGTAAGAACCCCAGGTACAGGAGAAGAAATCCAGGATATCAATGGTCTCCTGCAGCACTGCGTCCAGCTCTGCCTGAACTTGATTCGGAGCATGGACAGAAAATGTATATCCCAGTTGCTGTTCTTCCCGAACCTGATACTGGTGAGCGATCACCATGGCAAAATCGCGGACATTTTCAGCGATCACCGTAATGAACTGCCGGCCAGTATCTTCTGCTATTGTCTCCACAACGCTCCCTGTTGATACCATACTATAGGCTTCGGGAATGTTCAAGCGCACCAGGTAATCAGCGCAATTGAAGCAAAAAGGATCACCAAAGGCTGAGTCGTAGGAGTTTCTCCAGCCCTGCTCATCATATACATTCAGGGCAGGATAAAAATGGCCCAGCATAAATACCCCGTCCTTATATCCATAGCGGTAGGACAAACGGGGTATGTACGCCTTCCACTTCATCTGGACAGTAATATCCTGACCGGGAAGAATTTCCTCAGTGGGAGTCAACTGCAGTGAAACTCCTTCTTTAATATAATCAACGGCCTTATAATTGACCAGAACTTCTTCAAATTCGATTCCCCCTGGTTCAAACCCGGCATAATAAGCAGCCGCCGGAGCAGGTGTGGATTTGGAGTTGCGAAAGGCATCCGGATAGATGGTAAACCAAAGTTCAGACAAAACCTGACCAGTGGTATTACTGGTGGTTAGTACAGTGGTACCATGCAAAGTCCTGGTGTTAATATCCAGGTAAAGACTCATCCGGTATAAAGTTTTTCCCGGTTCCGGGAATACGGAAGGGACTTCCGGCTGATTGTAGGCAGGCAAGGTAGCAGCAACTTGCGTGCTGGGTTCATTGCCGCTCCAAAAAAAGTAACCCGAACATATCAGCACAACCAGAATTGCTATTATCCAAAACTTTCTTCCCATGCTTCACCACTTTCTCATGCCCTACTGGAATCTTTTCCTCAGGTAAATACGGGACCAGGTTAATACAGGACCAGGTCTTCACGATAGTCCTTTTGCAGATCCTGCTCCAGGAAGTTCAGAAACCGCACCAGCATGGAAGCAGCTTCTGCCCGAGTTAAGACCTGGTTGGGATTCAAGCGGTTACTGGCATCGCCGCTGATCAAGCCAATTTCCCGGGCTACATAAACGCTGTCAATCGCCCAGTTGGGAATAGCCTGATCATCCACAAAGGTGGTGCGATACCCAGGAGTAGGCGCCATGTTTTCAAAGCCTAAGGCTCTGATCATAATAGTGATGGCCTGGGCTCTGGTCAAAGAATCCTCAGGTCCGAACTTCTTGTCGGCTATACCGCTGATTATTCCCTTTTCTACGCCATCTTTGATGTACTCGTAATAAGGAGAGCTGACGGATACATCCAGGAAGGGCGACACTTCCGGCATTTTGGTCCGGCTGCGGGTAGTCTTGCGGGTCTGTTCTTCCATAGATGCCCGCATATTGGCCCCTTTGACAATAGCCTTGGTAAATTCAGCCCTGGTCATGGGGGCATCCGGGGCAAAGAAAGCAGGCGTGCCTTCAAAAACATCCAGGGAATAAAGTTTCTCTATATCATCCTGAGCCCAATGGCCGGCTACATCTCTAAATTTGGGCACAACTAATCTTTCAATGCGCGGGGACATCTCCAAATTCAGCTCTATGGTCCCGCGCAGGCGGCTTTGGGATGCTTGTCCATTAATTATGCGCGGCAGATTGTAATCATAACGGGAATACATGCTCTGATTGGTTATACGGCTGTGCCCGCCGGAAAAACTGGATAGATTTACTTGATTACCAGCATATTTCAAGGTCTTGGTCATACTGTCGGTAGCCATTATGGATACGGTGCCCTGCCAGGCTACATCGGACGTGGTTTCTTCCCCTTCCTCATCCTCCTGGCTGACAATTCGTTCACAACTGATTACATACTCCAACTGCTGGGTCTCCGTCTTGCCCCAGAAATTTTCGTAGCCCACCATAGCTCCGCTGATATCCATGGTCACCTTGCCTTGATTTTTGTTGATTACATAAGTTTTACGGGCCTTAAGGCTGCCGGAATAATAATCTGAGGCTGGCCGGTTGTCGATGATATCCGAACGGGAGAATTGATAATCGCTTAATTCGTATCTATCCGATCCGATCTGAATTTTTTCCGAAAACTTTTCCACTTCCATCTGGGCAGTGGTCTGGCCTTTGTCGCTGTGCTTGGACAGGGTGGTCTTGTAAGTAACGGAGCGGTTAAGCTCGCCGGGATAATCAGGATCCGTGGAGGTCAGTTTCAGCCGGTAGGCAACGGTACGGCTGTCCTCCTTTTCGGTCACTTTAATGCTCACGTTTTTGCCGCTGCCAGTAAATTTGATGGGCACTCCGTTTACAAACACTACCTCTTCGTATTCATATTCATTGTTTACCCCTCCGCCAAAATCGGGAGGAGCGGCATAGGCATAAGTCCCGCATAGCACAAAACTAAACAGAAAACTCAACAGAGTTACAACCGGTACAATCTTTTTCATGTCACTCACCTTTGCCAAGTTGTTATAACACGATGACTACATGAGCACGAAAGTCACTGCGTACTATATAGAGCCGTTCACCGGGCTTAAGCTGATCAGCAGTAATGATTTCACCATTGCGGACAATCATGGCCTTGGCTACGTTAATGCGCAAATCAGTGCTTTTCGGCACCCAGGCTTCCCGCCGGCTGCTCCAGTCCCGGCTATCCCCCAGAGTCAGGGTCCAGCCTACCAGATTATCATCAACAATACCTGTGACCCGGCCGGTAGTTATGCGATCCCCACGGCCTTCAAATTCTTTCTGCACGGCCATGGCGGCAATACGGTCACCCTCGGTGTAAATCCAGGCAAACCAGTCTTCCAGGTTAAGGTCACGAGCCCGGTCTTCTCTTTCATCCACCACATAATCCCCGGCATAAAGTTCTTCACCGCTGATCAAAGTCTGGGTTTCCAGGTTATAAAAATCACTGTCCATATCATAATAGAGTTCCTTGTCTTCAGTGTAACGCTCCCACTCATGCTGGTTCAGCATATGGTACCTGTCCAGCCAGATGCGGTCCTCAAATATCTGATCAATGGTCCCGCAGTAGAGGAAATGCTGCCCCATGGCGGAATTATTAATGTCTTCGTTTAATATATAAACTATATTGGCCATGGCTGCTGAACTGCCGCTGCCATCAGCAACAATATAAACATCATCTCCGGGACTGAGAACATAGCGATCCTGCAGGCGCCCGTTTTTAATGACTATCGTACCTTCATTCAGTCTCAGATTACGGTGGCTCTTTAATTCCAAGCTCTCGGCAAACCAGTTGATGCTGTCAATTTTATCGGTGTACCCGGACTCATACTGGCTTTTGACAATGGCCCGGTCTACTGTTTCCCGCCCCAGTAAATTCTTGCTGATTAAATAGACGGTCTTGCCGCGCAGGTAGGTCCAGTTGCGCTCGGGGATCACCTGACCGCCATAATAAAGGGGAAGTCCCCGGGTATAGGTCAGGGAGTAATTGGGGGGAGTATCCTGCCACCGGCCATTATAGAAACGCTCTAGGTTGTCCACCAGTAAGCGGTTGGAGTAGGCATCCACAGAGGTCATCCGTCCCCGGTATATGTCTTTGACCTGAATGGAGTCCCCCTGCACCTCAATGCGGCTGATCACATCAGTATTGATATCATCAAAGAACAGCTTGACCCGGTCTCCGGTATAAAGAGTGCCGGCAGACACCGATTGTCCCTGGCGAAGTACGATGGTACCGGGCAGGAGGCGGTAGGTGAGACGGGACCCATCCTGAGAGCGGATTTCCAAAGAGTCACTGTTGATTTTGGTTATAACTCCTTTGCGCACCTTGCTGCCGGGATTAATAAATCCCAGCTGTGCAGTGGAATAGCCCTCCAGGGTGTGCAGCTGCCGGCCTTGAATAGTACCGTAAACTTCCATCCCGCTGTACAGATCGCTCCAGTTAACCAGGCGATCATCAATCATAAAGCGAGCCTGGGGGTGGACAGTCAGCACATAGCGCTGCCCCTCATAGGTTTCAATTTCAGCGGTTCGCCCCGCTTCTTCTGTATTATTTATCCTTATTAAGTATCCCTCTATGTAACCCTGTACAAAGGGTGACGCTTCCGCTCCCAGCGCAACTGGGCTGCAGAGTAAAATGGCTAAAATAACTCCCCATACGGTTTTGCGCAGCATAGGCTACCTCCTGCTTCCCATTACTGTATAGATACCCATTTGATTAATGGCCGCCACTGTAGTTCCAGTATTAACAGCAGACACCGGGACATAATTCCCGTAAAGGGAATCATACCGGTAAACTGCCGCCTGAGAAAGCCGGCGCAACTGGGCTTTTTGGATGTCATATTTTAACTCCAGGGTCATGGTTTGGGCCAGCCTCTCCAGGGCAGTCTGTTCTGCACCTTTGAAAAAGACAGCTTCTAACTGGTAGGGGGTGGACAGAATATTGCCGGACGATGCAGGAGGAGTACCGGTCAAAGGTGCTATCCGGAAGCGTATTCCCGCATCATCCCGATTCCGGCTGCTGTATACCTGAGCCGTATTAAAGGCCCGGGGATTAAATCTTAGCTGGAAATCTTTGCCTTGTATAACGATATCTGCACCACCACTGGCAACCACGCTGGCAGGAATAGCAACTGCCACCTGACTGCTGCCCGCCAGGTCGCCTTTGGTCAGATCGACCCAGAGGGTGGAGCGGGAACTATCCCGTCTGCCTATATTAACGTAGGCAGTAGTACCTTCTCGCTTGATTTCGGTTTTTTCACCTAGTTTACCGTCCTCATCGGGAGGACCCACTCTGGAACCGGTTTTCACCCAGTTGCTTTCCTGGGATGGCTTGGAAGAACCAAAATTCCCCACCGCTTTGATTATGAACCGGTAGCGGGTATTGGGTTCCAGATCATTAAATATATAAGAGGTAAGCTGGGTGGAACCGATGAATTCTTCCCGGCTTCCCCGCACTACGTATATTTCATATTCCCTGGCCCCGGCAACACCATTCCAGGACACTTTGATGGCTCGATCGGTTCGATTATGCTGGTCATGAATGATCTCGGCATAAACTTTGCCTTCGGGGGCAGGCAGTTCCGGGAGTTCGTAGGAAATATCTCCATAATTCTCACTGGCACCCTGGTCGGGGTTAACCACTATTAACCCCATAGTATCCAGTTTTCCTGGCGGAGTCTTTACCGTCAGGGTGTTCTCGTCAATAAACCGCACATCCGTGCCTGAACTTCCCGATTTCAGCAGGTAGGGATCCAGCACCTGACTGGTATAGCCGTTGTTGTCGGCAGTAGTTACCCGGTAGATGATATTGCCACCGGTATCAGAGGCAGCCTTTTCCAGCACCGGAGCAAAGACTACTTTGGCCCCCGGCATGAACCCGCTTCCCTTGATCTTTATCTCCTGCCCGCCTTCTACGGAAATTTCATTAATAGGCGTACTTTCCGCCGGGTCAGTAGGATCAACCACAGCGGTTACTTGAGGAGTGCTGATGTAGGTATAGTTCCCCGCGGGTATGCTGATTTGTCCATCGGGATTTTCCACTCTAACCGTCAGCGTACCGGGGTTATTAGGAGGAGTAGTAGCCCAGATGGTTTTATAATCAGCCACCTCCACAGCGGTAGCTTCCTTTCCGCCCACAAACACCTTCACAGATTTGTCACCATAGCCTTCCATAACCTTGCGGAAGTCCTTGCCGGCAATCTTAATACGGGTACCGCCGGAAGCCGGCCCCTTCACCGGATCTATTGCCTCTACTGCCGGTTCGGTTTCACCTTTGGTGAACTGCAGATAAATCTTGTCCTGGTCTTTGCCAGAGACCGGTTCGTCAGAAGCTGCAGTACCTCCGTCTTCATTTATAACCACTACCCGGTGCAGCTTGCCTATTTCACTTTCGGGAACCTTAGGCATGGTAAAGGTTAATTGGTCTGGTAAGGTATAGATAATCTGATCCGGGGTAATGGTAAATAGGTTTCCTATTTTTATAATGGCATTCTCCCGGAAGTCTGTACCAAATACTTTTACCTGACTTTCCCCCTGGTAATTCATGCGCAGTATTTTTACCTGCCGTCCCTCTATGTCAGTTAATACCGGGGCTTGATCATCCCTTGTAATATTGGTAATGCGCGGGTTGCTGTCCGGGTTGCGGTAGGTAAATGAGGCCTTGGCTATGGATCCATCCGGGTTGATAACTGACAGATCCACCTGTCCCACCGTATAGTACGGAGGAGTGGTAACCCGAATCTGATTGGCACTTACCAGCGTAGCCTCCGGAGCAAATCCCCGTTGTACCTGCAGGCGATAACCCTGCTTGTCCAAAATCAATTGCACCCGTACCAGCTCCCGGCTGCCATAAGACTGGCCCTGGCTGTCCTGAAGGTAACTGAGATCGATAAACAGATCGCTGCCGTCATAGGAGTAATCCTGCTGGTAAACCTGACCGACAACGGTTTGCAGCGACAGAGATAGATTATTGTCGGCAACATTGGCGTTATATTTAACTGTTAAGTATCCCCCAACATCCAGATTGCTGACCCGGCCATCTATGATGGTCCCGCTTCCTTCCAGGCTGCCAAAGCGCACCAGAGGCATGGTCTTTTTCTCTACGTTTTTATCAGTGCCCAATATGTTAATAGTGCCTTCCTGTAAGCCAGAGCCGTGGATTTCTACTATCTCGCCCCCCTGCCGGCGGCCTACATCGGGAATTACCGCCGTGATGCGAGGGCTGGAGCCTTTAAAGGTAAAGGGTTTGCTGTTGGAAACCCCGTAATCATTGTTAACTACGTATACAGATACGGTTCCCGGCTGGGAAGCCGGGGTTTTTACTACCAGACGGTTATTGCTGAAGTCGGTTACTTGGGCTTCATTGCTGCCAAAATATACCCGGGGCAAAACCTGAATCAGCTTTTTAACCTGGTCTTCAACCTTGTCTTCATTCAAGCCTTCATCCTTAAGCCGGTTTTTTATATTATCCAAACTGAACAACAGGCTTAAATCGTCCCACTGGCCATTTCCATTAATATCCGTATATGTATCCACTTCCGGATCAAACCCGGAGTTGTTGTTAAGATTCTGGTAAGGCTCATATAAGCGGAAATCCCGGCCAATGATCTGGACATAATCGCCTCCCGCGGCTGTGCCTTCCGCAGGCACCAGGCTGTCAATAAACGGCTGGCTGGTGGGTACCACATAGGTAAAGCCTTCCGGCAACCCGGAACTTCCTCCGTCGGAAGGATTCAATACCACTACTGGTACTGCCTTGAAACCTACCCCCAGTTCTTTAGCCAGATCGCCTTTATAGGGCGGGACTTTGACCCGTATAGACTTCAAGTCAGGGCTCACTATAGTATCAGCTTTAGGGACCTCTACCCCATCTATAAATACCCGGGTCTGAATAGTATCAGTGCGTTCAAAATTTTCGCCGATTATATCGATGTAATAGCCGCCGGTGGTGGAACCCCGGTCAGGAATGATTTGTTCAATAACGGGAATACGCTGAGGGCTCAAGTAGAAGTAAAACCCTTCTTTTTTGGTAGCCCTTTTGGTATCCGGATTGATAACGGTAACATCATAATATTTCTGTACCTGTAAATTAGGAATGGTTACCAGAATCCGCTTGCCGTTGTCAACTACTTTGGCGCGATGGCCTACAATGTTACCGTCGCCGTCCACCCGGTAAGGAGTGAGAACATCCAGCACCAAGCCTGACCCGCTGCTGCCAGCTCCAGTTGGAGTTAAGGTTAATTGATCATTCTTGCCGTTATTGTCCAAGGTAACGTCATAAATATTCCCGCTTTTGTCTGTGGCCATTATTTTGGTGCCGTCGTAGGCAAAAGTCCACTCTTGTACTCCATCAGTTAATACTCCTTGCCCGGAGGCGGTTTTCTTTACTATGTAATACTTGTTGTTGCTGTCCCGGAGAAGAATACTGAGATAATAGTCAGCCAGAACTAAACGGCCGTCCTCCACCCGCAGCAACTCCTCTCCTTGAGGAGCGGTATAGCCCTGGGGCTCAATTATACTGGTGCTGCCTTCTTTGTAGCGATATTCATTAATATCCTCATTGTCAAATAAGACCCGAGCTCCCAGCAGACGGTAAATGCCCATGCCGGAATCACTAGCTGTGGGGTCCGGTCCCAGAAAACCTTCCCCGTTGATTACCACCAGAGTGCCGATAGTCCCTTCGGAGGGGGATATACTGGTTATACGCAGGTCAGTCTGGGTCTTTACATAAATGAACTGGGCCGAATCAGCTGCTCCATCGGGATTCATAACTACCAGCCGCGTCTCTCCTTCCCGGCCAGGGGGAGCATCAAAGGTTATCAGCTGGGAGGAAGGATCTCGCTTGATGTTCTTAACTTCCAGGCCATCTATGAATACCCGAACTCCTACTTGGAAATTGGAGCCTTTTATCTGGACGCCTTTTTCACCTTCGGTGGGGACCACATGGGGCTCCACACTGTTAATAACCGGCCCCTGGTGCTCGTCCACAATTACAAAGCGAATCATATCTTCTTTCCGAATCGGGTAACCGTAGTCTCCAGTATCTTTCATGGGATTGGTGACCTCTAAAAAAGTGGCATTAATGCTGTCGCTACTGACCGAAATACCCGCCGGAATGCGAATTACTATCCGGGTGCCTACTTCCTTGCCCACAGTACCGTCAATTACGGTGCTGCCATTGAGCACTTCCATACTGGCTCCCTGAAATCTTTTCCAAGCTCCGCTGGCATCTTTTATCATTACATCCTCTGAGTTTTTCCCTTCCCGTTTTATGGTAATAGTTCCCCCTAAATTCACCAGGGGATAGTAAACATACTCAGTAACTGTTCCCGGATCGGTGAATTTATTTACCATGAAATCCTGACCAATTATGCTTATAACCAGATCTTCCCTAGTTTCGTATTGACCGCCCGCCTGCACTACAGGAATGCTGTTGGGAATAACTTCGGTAAAAGAGGGAGCAGTATAGCTTTTGACAAACAAATAGCCATTTTCCAATATGGCTTGTTCAATAAACCGATACTCCTGATCGGTTCCGGTTACTTTTAAGGTTGTAGTTAACTCCACCACCACATCCTTATAGGGATCATCCTGGATTTCCTGGTCATTTAATACGGGAGTCAAAACCCGCAGGTTGTCGTAGTAAGTGCTGAACTCCTGCTGATCCACAGGCTGGAACAGGGTATCTTCACCAATGAATACCTTTATGGTACGTTCAACCTGAACATTTTTGCTGGCTGTGCCCACACTATAAGTTCCGGTTCCGTAGTTGATAACTAGGGATTTATTATCATGCACCTGCATGCTTACTGTTTGGTCGGGGTCCATGGTCAGCCCATCTATCAGCAGTTCATTAAAATTCTGCCCTATGACGGTTACCTTATTGCTGTTTAAATTCGGCCCCTGGTTAGGTTCCACCCGCACTATCTGGGCAGCATTGCTGGCGCTGATCACCAGGAAGCTCCCTACGACCTGCTGCCATACAACCAGACCGCGCAAATCAGTCCCGGCTGGTGGATTGGTCAAACGATTGGTCAACACCACCTGGTAGGTTCCCGGAGTCAGGTTGGGAACTTTGACGGTAATAATATCATCAGCATTAACATTGCTCTGGTAATGATAGTGGGTGCCCAGATTGGCAGCATAATAGGGGTCATTTATATCCCGAAGGAAAAATACCGAACTTTCTTCTAAATGAGGGGCACGGAAATAAACGGTGGTTTGCTGGGGAACTCCCTTGTTGGGATACATCTCCAATCCCGCAAACTGCTTCTCCTGTACTACCCGGAACTGGTTCTGGTAGATACGGCGAATAGAAACTTTTCCGCTTACATTTTCCACCCCGCTATTTTCCCGGGTAAAAATGATATCATGAAAACCGGTATCTCCAGAGATGTTGCTGATGGTTATCTGACTGCCATCAGGATTAATATTGATATTTCCATTCAGCGAACCCTGGCCGAAGGAAAGGTTAGCTTTATCCAGATTGCTTCCTTTAATGGTCAGGGGTACTGACCCCAGGTAAACAACTTTTGGTTCAACGCTGTTTATAGTAGGAAAATTGGAGTCATCCACCCTTACACTTATCCCGTTAATGATAATCCCATCGGCGAACACTATGGATTTGATTTCCGGGCCGGTCAGTTCAAATTTGAGAAATACATTCTCATTCATAACCCGACGGCCCAAGTCGACGCCTAAAACCTTGCTGCCTCCCCCGGCAGTAGTGCGCACCCGTACCATGGCATCTTTCAGACCGCTGCCATCTATCTCAATGACACCTTTTGCCGTCTCAAGTACTTCATTGTCGGTTCTTTCCACGAACACATTGGTAATTTGCACCGTATCCTCTGCCTGAGCCGAAGGGGAATAACCCAGGCAGCTGCTCATTATAAGGGCTGCTGCTAATACAATTGATATAAATGAACGGATCCTTTTCACTTAAGACCCTCCCGACATTTAATTCACAATTATGATTTTATTTCTCTTTTATCGGTTTTTATCCTGTTTCTCTTAAAAGGCGGGCGATGACAAGATACTCCTTCTACTCCCTCATGCGCTTTTTTTTGAAATTTTCCTGTTATACCGGTCCTACTTTTAAGCTTCATATGTAAAGGTTTAAGAAGGTTACATGGGCCTGTAATTCTATCGCTTTGAGAAAAGCTTGCACCATGTCCGCGGCATAAGGAGAACGACGTAGCTATCATCTGACAGTATTGCCTGCCATCCTCATGTGAAATTGCTTTGCTGCTCTCGCAACTGTCACCAGCAGAACAGGCCATATCGATTAAAGCCACTGTGCGCAGTTTTAGCAGGAGTATTAGGCTGGCGAGCGATGTACGACGAGTCGTCGCAACCCACTGCGCAACTGAGGGATGCGAAAGGGGCGGGAAACAGGCATGGGCCTTCTCCCTGTGGAGGCTAGTCCCCTGCTTTAGGGGGTGTCAAAACCGCCAGTTGCTTTTCGATCAAGTCCAGGGATTCCTGGAGAGCCACTACTACCAGAGGGTCGAAACCGGATCCGGTGGCTTTTTGGATAGCCTGGCAGGCCAGCCGGGAAGGCAGTCTGTTTTCTTCCGGAGCCAGGGCGGTCAAACCGTCAAAAATGTCAGCCACTGCCAGGATGCGCGCTAAGAGAGGAATATCCGTCATCTTTCTTCCCTCCGGGAAGCCGCTGCCGTCGTATCTTTCATGATGATACCGGACAGCCTCGCGGAAAGAATCCCATTCATCTCCTGCCGGGAACGCTGCCGCTCCTCTGTCAGGATGATCTTCATCACCACCCTGGGATAATGAGACTCTTCCTATGTCATGCAGCAGGGCAGCATAGTGCAAATCTCTTCTTTCCCTTTCATCCAGGCCCAACTGCTGCCCCAGGATATCGGCAATCAGAGCCACCCTTTCTCCGTGCCCGCTGAATCCTGGCACCTGGTCCTCCCTGGCTTTTACCGCGGTAAGCAGCAGTTGATTTAGGAACTGTTCCTGGTTGTGCTGCTTGTTTAACCGGGTGAGTATCTGAGCAGCAATAGCAGCGATAGTGCTGACGTTCTTCTTATCTTGAACAGGCAGCCCAGCTGGATCATGTTTCTGCTTCCAACACAAAAATATTTGGCTGGATTCCGGAGATGAGCACTTTACCGGCAGGGCACACCAATCCTCATCTTCCCTGGTAATCACCTGCAATTCGGAATTGGTTTCAGCAAGTTTAAACAAATCTTCCCATCCGGCTATGTCTTCCGACGGTGCAGGGGAATTGGCTTCCAACACCTTTACGGCAGTTGCTTTTCCGGCCAGCACCCGGTGCAGGGCTAACTCGAGGTTTTTCACCAAATCCGGATATGAGTCAGCCTTATGCAGGTCCTGCAGAGCCCTTACCAGAGCTTGCTGGTTGGCCAGGTAGTCCTGCTGTCTTTGCTCCAAGGCCAGCATATAAGTAAACCCAACTCCAGCTGCCAGGATAACCAGAGCCACCACCCAGAAGGGCACCCAGCCGTTCAGTATTACTGCGGCCAGCAATGCCGTAATAATAAAGCCGCTTATCACTAAATGCCTTTCCTGCATTAAAATCCCTGCCTGACCTGAAATTTCATCCTAATACAGTTTACCATACAATAGCTGAATCTATAGTTAGCTGATCTTTGATAATTAAGCCGAAAATGGTTCATGCTACTAGCAGACAGCAATCGTCGCCTGGACAGCAGGCCTGTTGAATGAGATCGCCACGTCGCTTCGCTCCTCGCGATGACACAACGCAGTCATTTTCACAGCAAATTGGAGGAGGTTATGTTTCAGTGGATAAAAAGCATGTAAACTTGCTGGTGTTCAGCGGAGATTATGACAAGGCACTGGCAGCGCTGATCCTGGCTAATGGAGCCCGGGAACTGGGCATGTCAGTCACCATGTTTTTTGCCTTTTGGGGATTGATGCTGCTGAGGGATCCGGAAAAAATGAGTCTGGAAGACAAAAGTACCTATGAGAAAATGTTTGCAGCGGTCACCCCGAGAGGGCCCGAGGAGTTGCCTTTATCCCGCATGAATTTAAGCGGCTTGGGCAAATACATGCTGGGTGAGATGATGGAGGCCTCCCATACTCCCCGGTTAACCGACTTTTTGCAGGGAGCACGCAAAAAGGGAGTTGCTTTTTATGCCTGCAAACTGTCCATGGAGGTTATGGGATTAAAACCGGAAGAACTGCTGCCGGAAGTGAAGGTAGTGGAGGTCAAGGACTACTTGCAGGATGCAGTTAATGCCCACCTGGAACTGTTTATCTAGCTGGCTGCACCTAACAGTGACAAAAATATTAGGTGTACATAGTATAGATTAAACACTTCCTGAGGTGGGATAAACATTAAACAGCGGGGTTTTCCCTTCCAAAGCTTTCGCCGCCAAATTATCGGAGCTGACTGCCTGGTTCCTACCAGGCGCAGCCGGCAGGCTCCCTATATTCATTTTGATAACGCGGCCAGTACCCCAGCCCTGCACCCAGTAGTTGACCGCCTGGACGATTACCTGCGCTGGTATTCGGGTGTTCACCGGGGAACCGGCCACAAATCACAATTGTCGTCTTTTTATTACGACAAAAGCCACGAAGTTATCGGGCGTTTTGTAAAAGCCGACCTGGACTGGGACACCGTCATTCTTACCAAAAACACCACTGAATCAATAAACAAATTGGCTCACCGCTTTCCCTTCCAAAGGGGGGACATAGTTATTGCCACCGAAATGGAGCACCACTCCAATGACTTGCCCTGGCGTTTTCGTGCCCGGGTGGAATATGTGCCTGTCGATGAAAAGGGCTGTTTGCAAACAGTTATACTGGAGCAGATGCTGAAGAAACATTATCCTCATACCAGGCTGGTGGCGGTCTGCGGGGCTTCCAATGTAACCGGGCATATTAACGACATACATTACCTGGCAGCCCTGGCCCATGAATACGGGGCTCTTATCCTGGTGGACGGAGCTCAGTTGGTGCCTCACCGGCCGGTTGATATAAAACCCCATGATGACCCAGCCCATATTGATTTTTTAGCCTTTTCCGGCCATAAGATTTATGCTCCTTTCGGCTGCGGTGTTTTAATCGGCCCCCGTCATTTTTTCCAGCAGGGTAATCCTGATCAGACGGGAGGAGGAACAGTATCCCTGGTTACCAAAGAACAGATTATCTGGGCCGGACTGCCGGACCGGGAGGAAGCTGGCTCTCCCAATGTACTGGGGGCCCTCCTTCTGGCTGACACTCTCCAATACCTGCAGCAATTAGGTCTGGAAAGAATGGCCGCTTATGAAGATGAACTTACCTGTTATGCCCTGGAAGCCTTATCTTCTGTCCCCGGCATAATCATATACGGATCCCAACCCCGGGTGGGAGTAATCACTTTTAACCTACCTTCCTTTCCCCACGCCCAGCTGGGCAGTATCCTCTGCCATGAAGGAGGCATCGGGGTAAGAACGGGCTGCTTTTGCGCTCAGACTTATGTGCGCAAGCTCTTGGGCCTCAACACTGAACAGCCTTTGTCATACTGGTCACAGAAGAGTCCTGCCCATTGGCCGGGCATGGTCCGCATCAGCTTGGCTGCTTACAATACCCGGGAGGAAATTGACCGGCTGGCTGCTCTTCTGCGGCAAATTGCAGATAATGCCAATTACTACAAGCATCTTTATCCCTTTAGCCATCACCAGCAGGAGTATCTGCCCCCCAAAAGCCATCACTATGACTGGAGGAGCTATAAGGCATAACTATTACTAAAAGTATCACCCGGCGAAATATGTATTTCCTTGCCTGATAGTCGAGCTGATGTTACATTATGTATATATGTATAGATATCCGCCGGTTATAGCCTAGCATTAAAGCAATATTCCTGGATCAGATGGTAACTGGTGTCTCAGTCAAGCATGGCATTTGACATTGGGGGGAGGGATACCTGAGTGAACCAGCAGGAATTTCTGCAGGCGCTGGAACTTGAGCTGGATAAAATATCCCACTTAGATAAAAGCCAAAAAGTCGAAATTTTAGATGCTCACCGGGAGTTGTTCCGCCTGGGTATGGAACAAAGCCGAACTGAAGAAGAGATCGCCGCCAGTCTTGGCACTCCCCAGGCTATAGCCCGCTATTACCAAGCCCACCAACTGATAACCCTAGCTGAGCTGGAAGCATCTTTTCTTAACCTATTTCGCGCCATAAAAGCAGTATTAAAACTGGGAATTGCCAATCTCGTGCTGGTGCTGGGTCCGGTTCTAGGCGTAGCCGGAGCCATGACTGCCCTGCTGGCTGCTGGTTTAGTTGTCAGCTGCAGCGGACTTTTCCTGTTGATCGGAGTCATAGCTAATCTGATTCAACCGGGAATAGTACATATATCAGATTTATGGTACAGCGACAGCCTGACCGCCGCAGCTACTATTTCCATGTCCATAGGCTTGGCTGCTTTAGGCATGCTCTTCTTAATCGGGGATTATTACCTGTGGCGTATCCTTTATCGCGGGACCTTAAGATACCTGCGTTTGCGCTTGAACCGGAAGGAGGATACCTATGCCCAGTGACAGGCAGATGAAGCGCATAATCCTGTGGCTGATTATAATTATATTCATCAGCTTTTCTGCAGCTATCGTCCTTTTCATCCTCAGCGGGGATACCTGGTTCACCGCTGCTTGGATTGATGACGGTTTCTCTCTTACAGGATTGCTCGGTTATGACATCTTGCCTTAACATGCCTGCAATTGGCCCGCCGGGAAAAATCACCCTATTGCTGTAATTTTTTAGAGGATTCTGACAGGTATCAGGCGAATAAAGGTAAAAAAATAAAAAAACGGCAGTATAGGAGAATAAGCACATGGAGAAATACACTATTTACGACCAGATAGCCGTGGAGGACATTGGAGTAGAACTTAACAGCAAGCTGTACAAGAGTTTCCTCACGATACTTCCTAAGATGGCCGCCTTGTTTACTGATCGTACCGTGGGTTTTTATGCTACTGACCGGGAAAAATTTTTAATGAAAATTGATCCTTTGAACCGGGTTTCTTTTGTCAAACCTGGACAGCCCTTTGCCAAGGGCGGGGCAGCTGACTATGTCATTGAATCCCGCCAGCCTTTTGTCGTGGAACTAGGAGCCGAGGTATACGGGCTGCCTCTGCGGGTAAGCTGTTTCCCCATTTTTGATGACGATACCGGCGAAGTGATTGGCACTTTTGGCATGGTAATCACCCGCCACAATGCGGAAGCTGTAAAGGAGATGGCAACTTCATTTGCCAACGGTTTGACAGAAATCTCCGCAGCTATACAGCAAACCGCTTCCAGTGCTGCCAGCATTAATGCCAGCGAACAAAGACTAAATGAACATATCGCCGACATTCAGCAGTCAGCCAGTGAAATTATCACTATTCTGGCCAGTATAAAAAGCATTGCCGATCAGACCAAAATGCTGGGACTGAATGCTGCTATAGAGGCTGCCCGCGCCGGTGATGCCGGTCGGGGTTTTGGCGTGGTTGCGGAAGAGATTCGCAAACTTTCGGAATCCTCCAAACAAACGGCAGAGGGAATAGGCAAGCTGACCAGAATAATTGAAGAAAAAATAAGCATTGCCAGGGAAAGCTCCATGGCAACCGTACAGGCATCTGAAGAACAGGCGGCTGCCAGTCAGGAGATTTCCGCCAGTATTGAAGAACTTCTGACCATCGCTCAACGGCTTAATGAATTAGCAGAAAACATTTAAAATAAATAAGTAGGTGCTGCAATCAGTGCCCACAATGTTAGGCAAAAGAATTGAGGTGAAAGCATGAATTTTACTCTTCCCGAATTGCCCTATGCTTACGATGCTCTGGAACCGTACTATGATGAACAGACGGTTCGCATCCATCACGACCTGCACCATAAGGCTTATGTTGATGGCCTGAACAATGCTCTGGCCAAACTGGCCGAAGCCCGGGAAAAAGGCGATTTTTCCCTTATCAAGCATTGGGAGAAAGAGCTGGCTTTCCACGGTTCCGGTCATGTCCTGCACACCCTGTTCTGGGAAAATATGACCCCGAAGAGTTCCGGCAAGCCCGGCGGCGAACTGCTGCAGCAAATTGAAAAGGATTTTGGCAGTTTTGAGGCTTTCCAGAAACAGTTCAGCGCTGCGGCGGGAGCAGTGGAAGGATCGGGCTGGGCAGTCCTGGGCTGGCAACCCCAGTTAAGTAAGTTGTTGATTACCCAGGTGGAAAAACACCAGGATTTAACCGTCTGGGGCATAGTTCCCCTGCTCATTCTCGATGTTTGGGAACATGCTTATTATCTCAAATATCAAAACCGCCGTGCTGAATGGATAAATGCCTGGTGGAACATAGTTAACTGGGAGGTTGCGGAAAAACGATTTTCCGCCGCTCGTTAAAACCAATTCAGCAGCGTGAGAGAGAACTCGGAGGAATCCGGGTTCTCTCAGCGTGTCAAAAAGCTTATTAATAGTTGTACGTTCGAGATTGCCACGGCACTTCGTGCCTCGCAATGACACATATGATGGGCTTTTGGTTATGTCATCGCGAGGAGCGAAGCGACGTGGCGATCTGTTAACTCGCACCGTTAGTTGCCACGGAGATTGCCACGCGCTACGCGCTCGCAATTATCACGTGAAGCACAGGCCACGATGAATGAAAAGTCCTCTTATATGTCATTGCGAGCCCCTGAAAGGGGCGCGGCAATCTCATTCGTCTATCTGTCTCCCCGTTGGAGATTGCCACGCGCTACGCGCTCGCAATGACACAATTGGGAGCTATTATCCCAGCCATGACATACTAGGGAAGCCGTTTTCACAGCAATGACACAAGACTATTTTCACAGCAATGATTGATATGAAGACTTCATGAGAATGGCTTTTTTACTTGGACACTAGGCTGGCGGTTTGATCCGGGAAAGTGAGATGGAGTACTACTTCGTCTCCTATTTGGCATCCTGCCTTGGAGAGAAAATAAGATACCGTTTTCTTGGCCAGGAGAGGATCATTGTTCTGCTGGCTCAAGTGAGCCAGGAACACATGCATGGTTTCACTGCGTTTCAGCCGGCTCAGTACCTTGCCGGCGTCATGATTGGACAGGTGCCCTTTATTGCTGCGAATGCGCTGCTTCAAATAAGGAGGATAAGGCCCCCGGTGCAGCATTTCCAAATCGTGGTTGGACTCTAAAATCACCACCTGGGCATTGTGCAGGGCATTCTCCACCTCGGGGGTAACCACCCCCAGGTCGGTAGCCAGGACACAGCGCTTCTTACCATAGGAAAAAGCAAATCCGACCGGATCAGCCGCATCGTGAGAGGTAGAAAAAGGCTCTATCCATACTCCTTTTATTTCAAAGGCACCCTGGAAGGAATTACAGCAGTGCAGCGGCAAGCGATGGAGACAAGGTATGTATTCCCAGGTTTTCTCCCGGGCATAAACTGGTATCTGATGGCGCCTGACCAGTACATCCAGGCCATTAATGTGATCCCGGTGCTCATGGGTTATTAAAATACCGTCCAGATCCGCTGCTCGAATGCCCAGCTCGGCCAGTCCCCGCTCAATTCTGCGAGCACTGATGCCGGCATCCACCAGCAGCCGGGTTGGTCCGAACTTCAGCAATACCGCATTGCCGGTACTGCCGCTGGCTAAAACATGTACCTGCAAAACTGCTCCTCCATCTATGTAAATCCTTCTGCTCCATTATACTTTATCTGCCCTGGGAAAGGATAAAAAAGTATTACCTTAAACCCCTGCCAGGTACTATTATTAAGGTAAACTAAGTAAACTATTATCATGTATCCAGTTTACCTAGGGAGAGGAGATCGTTTATGAAAAAAAAGGCTCGGGCTGTAGTCGCAGTGTTGCTCATAGCTGGGTTGGGATATTGGGGGTACACCTATTACCGGTCAACCCAGCCGGATACTATCAAAGCCACCGGTACCATTGAAGCCACCACCGTAAACGTGACTGCTCGCCTCAGCGGCACCCTGGAGACTATAGCGGTCCAGGAAGGCGATACCGTCAGCGCCGGGCAGTTAATCGCCCAGCTTTACCGCAGTGATCTGGTAGCCCAGGCGGAGCGGGATGCTCTGGGGGTAACTGCCGCCGAGGCCAAGCTGAATGATCTTTTGGACGGATCCCGCCAGCAGGAAATTGAAGCCGCTGCTGCTCAGGTGTCTTTTAAAGAAACTGTCCTGCAGAAAGCCCGCCAGGATTTATCCCGGGCTGAATCCCTTTTCCAGGCGGGAGCTCTTTCCCAAGAAGAACTGGAACAAGCCCAGCTGAAAGTGCAGCAGACGGAAACCGAGCTTAAAGTAGCTCAATCCCAGCTTAACCTGCTCCATGCCGGCAGCCGGCCGGCGGTCATTGAAGCTGCCCAAGCGGAGGTAGAACGCAGCCGCGCCGTATGGCAGGCCAGCCAAGCCATGCTGGAAGACTTAAAGCTGATCTCTCCCCTCAATGGTACAGTAGTAAGCCGCAATTATGAACCGGGTGAATATGTAACTGCCGGGGCAGCGGTAGTAACCGTAGCCGACCTCAGTTCCATGTGGATTAAGGTTTATGTCCCCACTGTTGACTTGCCTAAGATTTACCTGGGTCAGCCGGTGGAGGTCACCGTAAGCGGCAGTAACCGCACCTTTGCCGGAACCGTTTCCCACATAGCCACTCAGGGAGAGTTCACTCCCAAAACCATACAGACGGAAAAAGAACGAGCCAATGTGGTATATGCGGTCAAAATCTCCCTGGACGAACCGGACAACATCCTTAAACCCGGTATGCCGGCAGATGTTACCTTTTTGCAGGAGTAAACCCATGATCAGAGTAAAAAAGGTTTCCAAAAGATTTTCTTCTATCCAGGCCCTGGACCGGGTCAGCCTGCAGGTCAACCGGCAGGACATTTTCGGACTGATCGGACCTGATGGTGCCGGCAAGACTACCCTTATGCGCATTATCTGCGGCCTGATGCCTCCTGATGAAGGCCAGGTCTGGATCATGGATCAGGCTCCGGGGGAGATTGACCGGCAAAATTTAGGTTATATGCCCCAGCGGTTCAGCTTGTACCCGGATTTAAGCGTTCGGGAAAACATAGAATTCTTCGGTTCCCTTTACAGCCTATCCCGGAAGGTTATACGCAGCCGTGCCGAGGAAATTCTGGAAATTACCGGTTTATCGCCCTTTACCGGTCGTCTGGCCGGCAGCCTGTCAGGCGGCATGAAACAGAAGCTGGCTTTAACCTGCGCCCTGATTACCCGGCCGGCTCTGTTGGTTTTGGATGAACCAACCTACGGAGTGGATCCCCAATCCCGTCAGGATTTCTGGCGCATTCTCTACCAGTTGAATCACCAGGGTATGACCATTATGGTTTCTACTCCCTATATGGATGAAGCGGAATTATGTACCCGGGTGGCCTTTATAAATCAGGGACACATCCTGGCTTGCGACACCCCCCAAAATCTGAAGGCACCCTTCAGCCAGCGGGTTCTGGAGGTACGTATTCCCAGTCAGGATCCCCGCCTTTTCGACAACCTGGAGGAAGTGGAAGACGCCTCTTTCTTTGGCTATAAATACCGGCTGGTAGTCAGGGATGGTACTCGTGGACAGAAGGCCGTACAGTCCTACCTGGCTGCCCGCGGTCTGGCTGGCGTTATCGAGCCGGTTTCACCAGCAATGGATGACCTTTTTGTTATTATGACCGGGAAGGATGATTGATATGGATTATGCGGTGATTACCCAGGATCTCACCCGCTGCTTTGGAAATTTTACCGCCGTAGACCGCATCAATCTTGCTATTCCCACCGGACAGGTATGCGGTTTTTTGGGACCCAATGGCGCCGGTAAAACCACCGCCATGCGCATGCTGTGCGGCATACTGGAACCCACCAGCGGTTCAGGCGAGGTACTAGGATATGATATCGCTACCCAGAGCGAACTTATAAAACAGCACATTGGCTATATGTCACAAAAATTCAGCCTGTACGAAGACCTCACTGTGTTGGAAAATCTGGATTTTTATGCGGGTCTGTACAATTTGTCCGGTTCTGCCAAACGCAGGCGGATTGAAGAGATGATCGAACTGGCCCAACTAAAGGAACGCAAAGACCAACTGGTTAGTACCCTTAGTCTGGGATTTAAGCAGCGCCTGGCTCTGGGCTGTGCTTTAATATCTCATCCCCAACTGGTTTTCCTGGATGAGCCCACCAGCGGGGTGAGTCCCGCCAGCCGCCGGGCATTCTTTAACATTATCCAGGACCTGGCTGCCGGTGGTACTACCGTTATTGTCACCACCCATTTTATGGAGGAAGCGGAGCGGTGCCACCAGATCGCCTTTTTTTCCCGGGGGAAACTGCTGGCTTTAGCCTCCCCCGATGAACTGAAAAAAACCACCCTGGAAGGGATATTGCTGGAGTTGATCCTGCCCGATCCTCTGGGCGTAATAGATAATCTGTCGAAACTGCCCTATGTTAAAAGCTGCAGTGTGCACGGCGCCAGCCTGCACGTGCTGGCAGAAGATGAGTCCTGCATCCAGCAGTTGGCTGCTTATATTGGCGTACAGCCCAAGGTAATTACTCCTACTCTGGATGATGTATTCATTGCTCTGGCTAAACGCCAGGAAAGCGAGGTACCCGTATGAATCGTATTGCTGCTGTTATCCGCAAGGAATTTATCCAGATGCGCCGTGACCGCATGACCCTGGGGATTATTTTCATGATACCCCTGGTACAGCTGCTGTTGTTTGGTTATGCCATCCAAACCGAGGTCAAGCATATTCCCACCGTGGTGTTTGATCAATCTCTCTCGGCAGAAAGCCGGGATTTGACGGAAGCATTCTCCAGTTCCGGCTACTTTGACATAGTAGCCTCCGCCAGCAGTTATGAAGAAGTCAACCGGATGATTGACAGCGGTGAGGCCAAAGCAGGGATTATATATCCTCCTGACTTCGCTGCCAGTTTGAAACGGGGGGAACCGGCCCAGGTGCAGGTGATTGTGGATGCCAGCGACAATATGGTATCCAATCAGGCCATAGCTATTGCCAATTCTATCGGCTTGCTGAAATCCCAGCAGATATTGATCGAAAAAATGCCCTCGGCCAGCCTCCCTTACGATATTCGGGTGCGCCCCTGGTACAACCCGGATGGGATCACCGCTTACTATATGGTGCCGGCTATACTGGGCATAATCGTTACCATGACCATGGTTATCGTGACCGCCCTGGCCATAGTCCGGGAAAGGGAACGGGGCACCCTGGAACAGCTGATAGTCACCCCGATTAAGCCTTTTGAGCTGATGATCGGGAAAATAGTCCCCTATATCGCCCTGGGCTACCTGCAAATCACGGTAGCTTTGCTGGTGGGAGCTATATTTTTTCAAGTACCTATACGGGGAAGCCTGCTGGAGCTTTACCTGCTGACCCTGTTTTTCATAACCGCCTCTTTGGGTCTGGGATTGATGATTTCCAACATAGCTCAAAACCAAATGCAGGCTTTCCAGATGGCATTCTTTGTCATGCTGCCCAGCATACTCCTGTCCGGGTTCATATTCCCCCGGGAAGCCATGCCCCAGGTAATTTATTACATCAGTTGCCTCATTCCGATTACCTACTATCTGGATATTATCAGAGGAATCATGCTGAAAGGGATTGGTTTCCAGTACCTGTACGGCCAGGTAACGGTTTTGCTGGTGTTCTCCCTGGTATTTCTGGGAGTAAGTACGGCCAGGTTTAAAAAGAGAGTAGTTTCTTAGAGAAAGGAGAAGCCTATGGGAATTAAACAGCGCATTATGACCGCCGCCCGCCAGTTGATGGCGGAAAGGGGCTTTAAAGGTTGGACCATGGATGAACTGTCCGCCCGGGCTCAGGTCAGTAAACGCACCCTGTACCGCTACTATGCCAGTAAAGAAGCCCTTATTGAGGCGGTAATCGATGATTTTTTAGCCAGCATGGGGGTTCTGTTCGAACAGTTAATAGCCTCCGGGGCTGATCTGAAGCAAATAATCGGTACTATACTGCCCCAGCTTTTGGACAAGGGCAAATTCGTAACTTCCCCCCGCAGCCTGGAGGACCTGCGCCTTCTTTACCCCCATCTGTGGGAAAAAATAAATGCTTTTCGTACCGAAAGAATACAGGTTGTTGCCCACCACATATTGCAAAGTAATCCCGCTTCACCCATATCCAATATTGATCCGCGGGTTTTCACTGCCATTATAACGGCTTTTGTTCAGGCGGTAGTCAATCCCGACTTTATTCTGGAAAATGGCTTGACCTTTGAAGAAGTTTGCACCCAATTTGTCCGCTTTTACCAGGCTGTGTTTAACCTATCCCTGGACTAGCTTTTCCTGCCGCCTGCAAGGTTAGATCCATCTGTTCCTGGCGGCCGTATTTCTTCATAACTTGCTTAAAATCATCCAGTCAACAGGTTTAGGCGGTTTTTCCCGTAAAAATAGAGCAGGAGATCTATTTTTTTTGTTTAATTAGTTAAAACATATCTGCTAGTATTTTCAAGGGGAGGGTGGTAGCTAAATCACGTATAATGATATTTATAAAATGAGGAGGGTGATTGCATTGATGAAACCTGTTAGGCGTAGTATTGTTTTGCTGGTAGTTATGGCTATGCTGGCTTCCCTGGTAGTTGGCTGCAGTTCTTCTAAAACCGAAACCGGTGACCAGGCCCCGAAAGCTGAGACCCAATACATAAATATTGCTACGGGCGGAACCGCCGGTACTTACTTCCCCCTGGGCGGAGCTATAGCAGAAATACTGAATGACAGCATTCCCGGAGTGAATGCTACCGCCGAGGCTACCAACGCATCGGTAGCTAACGTAAACCTGTTAAACGGCGGCAGTGTACAATTAGCTTTTATACAGAATGATGTCAGTTATTACGCTGATAAAGGACAAGAACTTTTTGAAGGCAATCAGGTCACCGGTTTGCGGGCTCTAGCTACCCTTTATCCGGAAACCGTGCAGATGATTACCCTGAAAAGCTCGGGCATTAAGTCTGTGGCTGACATGAAGGGCAAACGTATTGCGGTGGGTGCTGCCGGCAGCGGTGTTGAAGCTAACGCCCGTCAGATCCTGCTAGCCAATGGTATTACTTATGATGATATAAAAGTACAATACCTGTCCTTTGCCGAAGCTGCCAATGGCTTGAAGGACGGCAATATTGATGCCGGATTCATAACGGCCGGGTTCCCCACGGCAGCTATCCAGGACATTGCCGCACAACATGATGTAGTGCTGATCCCGGTAGATGATGCCACTGCTGACAAGCTGATGGCCCAGTACCCGTTCTATACTAAAATCACCATTCCTGCGGGTACTTATCCCAAGCAGGAAGCTGATGTGCAGTCATTAGCAGTTAAAGCCATGCTGGTAGCCATGGAGGATATGGATGAGCAATTGGCTTATGATATTGTTAAGGCTATCTATTCCAACCTGGATAGATTAAAGGCTGCTCACTCGGTGGGTGAACTTATAACCAAGGAAACAGCTCAAGAAGGTATTTCTATTCCCATGCATCCGGGAGCAGAAAAGTATTTCAATGAATAGGGATTGAAGATAGGTGCTAAGCAAAGCCTGGATCAAAGTGCTATTAGGTTTTTTTGCCCTAAGCCTGGCAGCCGGGTTAATATTTTACCCGCTGCCAGTGCTGCAAGTTAAGGATAATAACCACCAGGCCTTGCTGATCCCTTTGGTAAAAGGAAAAAACTTTTCTTTGGAATATGTCCACTCTGTGCAAAAGTCCCCAGTCCGGGAACATTTTGTTGTAGTGGCAGGGAATCAAATACAACTTGTTTCTACCACCTACCAATCCCTGGGAGTAGGCCTGCCTTTCCTACCATCTGAAGGCCAATTGGTCAACAACCAGGGTACATTTGAACTAAGTGGCTTAAACCGGGTGTTCCGGGAAATACGACTGGCGGTTATGCCCGTGTCCTACCAGGGCCTGGTATACAATAATCACCGTTATTTATTGAGCAATTACTTTTTGCCAGGCAGTCTGGTAGAGATCAGTATTCAGTCGTATTCCCCAGGATACCTGATCTGGCACAGAATCGCAGCTTTTAAGGGAGGATTATTGTGAACAAACCAGACGTCACACCAGGAAATGAAGTAAATATAGATGAATTGCTGGCCCGCTATGATCGAGAATCGGATTACCGCCGTTTCGGAGGCTTTGGTAAATGGGTGGTGGCCCTTATAGCCATCAGCTTTTCTCTGTTCCAGCTTTACACCGCAGCCTTTGGGGTACTGGATGCTCACCTGCAGCGGGCAGTGCACCTGGCTTTTGCCATGGCGTTGGTGTTTTTGCTGTATCCCAGCCGCAAAAGCTGGTCCCGTGAACACCTGCACTGGATAGATGCGATTTTGGCGGTAGTTGCCACGGCAATGCCCCTATACATCGTGATCTTCTACAAAGAACTGGTGTATCGCGCGGGAATGGCAACCACCATCGATATGGTAATAGGAGCTCTGGGTATCCTGCTGGTTTTGGAAGCCGCTCGCCGTGTGGTAGGCTGGCCACTGGTAACTGTAGCTCTGATATTTGTTGTCTATGCCTTTGCCGGCCCTCATATCCCCGGCACCTTTGGTCACCGGGGCGTACAACTGGAATTACTGGTTGACCATCTCTTCTTCACCACGGAAGGTATTTTCGGCATACCTTTGGGGGTTTCGTCCACCTTTATCTTCCTGTTCATTCTTTTCGGTGCTTATCTGGATAAAACCGGACTGGGCAGGTTCTTCATAGACCTGGCCAATGCCGTAGCGGGCTGGGCCAGCGGAGGCCCTGCCAAAGTAGCGGTGATCTCCAGTGGTTTGATGGGGACCGTCTCTGGAAGTTCAGTAGCTAATGTGGTAGGCACCGGAAGCTTTACCATTCCCATGATGAAGAAATTGGGCTACCGTCCGGAGTTTGCGGGTGCTGTAGAAGCGGCTGCTTCTACCGGAGGTCAGCTTATGCCTCCCATTATGGGAGCAGCGGCCTTTTTAATGGCCGATTTTGTGGGTATACCTTATATAGAAATAGTTAAAGCGGCGGTAATTCCTGCTCTGCTATATTTTACAGGTGTCATGATCGGTGTTCACCTGGAAGCCAAAAAACATGGATTAAAGGGCATGTCCCGCGATGAATTGCCCAATGTATGGCGTTTGTTATTGGACCGGGGTCATCTGGCCTTGCCCTTGATAGCCATTGTCTACCTTCTGGTAGCGGGCTACACTCCCATGCGAGCCGCTTTATGGGCTATTGGTCTTTCCATCGTATGCGCTATGCTGCGCAAATCCACTCGCATATCTTGGCGGGATATCATTAAGGGTCTGGAGGATGGAGCTCGCTCAGCCCTGGGAGTAATCATTGCCTGTGCCACCGCTGGTATTATCATTGGGGTGGTAACTAAAACCGGCCTGGGATTAAAACTGGCTTCTTCCCTGGTGGATTTGGCCCATGGCTATTTGCTTCCCACCCTGTTCTTTACCATGATTACCTCTATTCTATTGGGTATGGGAGTTCCCACCACGGCCAACTACGTTATTACTTCTACCATAGCCGCTCCTGCAATCATACAGCTGGGAGTTCCTATATTGGCGGCTCATATGTTTGTCTTCTATTTCGGAATCATTGCCGATATTACTCCTCCGGTAGCCCTGGCAGCCTTTGCCGGATCCGGTATTGCCAGGAGTGATCCGCTCAAAACGGGGATACAGGCTTCCAAACTGGCCATAGCTGCTTTTATCGTGCCCTATATCTTTGTATTGTCACCGGTTATGTTGATGGTAGATGTTACACTGCCCAAGGTGCTGTTGATAATATTAACCTCTACTCTGGGGATGCTGGGATTGGCAACCGCCGTTGCCGGATACCTGCTGACCCATGCCCACTGGCTAGAGCGCATCATGTTCTTTGTGGGCGGTTTGCTGATGATAGATCCCAGTGTCACCACAGATGTCATCGGTTTTGTACTGTTGATGGTGGCCTTTGTTATTCACAAGATCAGAGCTGGTGCCCAAGCTAAAAATAAACCCGGCCCTATGGCAGCTTAAAAATTGCCCTGTGGGCACAGGCCGGATTCCTCCGCCCAGGTGCTTATGACAATTTTAATGCAACAAAACCAATGCCCCCGGTAGGTTTTTCTAACGGGGGCATTTTATTTGGCTATTGAGTAATAAAAAGCTTTTTATTGTCCTACACTGTGGTAAACAAGTTAATCCTTTGAACTAAAAGGAGGACAGCCCTTGGCCTTATGGCGGGAAGTAATAATCCAACTATACCAGCGCTGTAAAGACCATCAATTGACTGCCCTGGCCGCCCAGCTTACCTTTTACCTGGTGCTGGCCTTCTTCCCCTTTCTTATCTTTTTGATTACCCTGCTCAGCTATTTTCCCCTGGCCAGTGATCTGCCTCTGGACCAACTTGCGGGAATATTACCCTGGGAAGCTTATGTGCAGGTGCGGAAAATAATCGAGGAAACCCTGCAAGCCCGCTCCCATACCCTCCTTTCTATCGGCATGCTTATCGCTGTCTGGGCTTCTTCCACGGGTGTCAGCGCTCTCATTTACGGCATAAATCAAGCCCATTGTGATAAAGAAACCCGCTCCTTCTGGAAAGTGCGCGGGTTATCACTGCTATTCACCCTGGCTTTAGCTTTAATTATTTTATTTGCTTTTATAATGCTGGTCCTGGGCAGGATAATGGGGGAGTCTTTGTTCTCCCTGCTGGGGGCTGATCATTACTTCACCCGTTTGTGGAGATATATCCGCTACTTGATTCCCCTGACTACTATGCTGCTGGTTTTTAACCTCCTTTACCGGTTCAGCCCCAACCTTAAGCTGAATTCCCGGGAAGTCCTGCCCGGAACCATACTGGCCAGTGTGGGCTGGATTGCCACCTCATCCGTTTTTGCTTGGTATGTGGAGCACTTTGCCGATTACTCCCTGATCTACGGCAGTCTGGGAGGAATCGTAATACTGCTGATCTGGCTGTATTTAAGCTCGGCAGTAATTCTGCTGGGAGGGGAATTAAATGCGGTACTGGTCCGCCGGGGGTTTTAAACTGGTGATGGGCTTTTCCTGGACTCCACCAAACCCCTGTACCAATGGCCGGCGGTCTGATCCATTATCCGCTGACGGGCACCCCGGGGCCACCCTGGCCTGTTTTTATCCGGATCGGGCCTATTTCCCATCTGGTAGAAATTTTGGTAATTGGCTCCAATTATGTCCAGGAATTCGTCCAGGTGATAGATTCGGAATCGTTCCACACCGCATCGCTCGGCAATTTCCTCCAGCAACCGCAGCCCTATTTCCTCATAATCTGACTGCCGGGTAATTTCCAACAACTGGCAGTAACGGGGCAAAATCTGCTCAAACAGCATGCGCCGGTGTGATCCTCCTCTAAAACCCATTAACCGCCCCAGGTCACGGACTAGCTCTGCATCCAGGGCCAGAAAACAATCCAAAAAATAATCCTTATTCCAGGGGTGGATATAAAAGCGGAATCCCTTCAGCTGGTGCATGGTCTTTAAGGCATCATAATAGCCCATTTTCAAATTGGTGCGGGCTCTTTCCGGGCTGAACTGCAGTATGCCTCCCAAGTGGTCGGATGGGCTTATATAAGTAAGATGCAGGTCTTTCTGCCGCACCCGCCGGTAGCGCCCTGGTCCATGGGTGCGCAGGACAATAATCTCCCGGTAGCCTTTGTCTACCAACAGCTTAACCGGCAGGTTGTCGTGCAGTCCCCCGTCCAGCATCCGGCGGCCTTCTACCGGATCTACTTTGAACCCCGGCAGACTAGCGCTGGCCATCAGGTAATCAGCCAGCATTCCCTCAGGAATATCTTCCAAAAACAACTCCAGAGGCCGCATATCAGGGAGGGATATGGTTACCAGGCCAAAATCCAGCCCGGCCTGGCGAATTACCTCTTCCTTTACCATCTGGGCTATTAATTCTTTTAACGGTGTTACATCCAGACCTCTTTCCCGGAAAATAACCCGCAGGCGCTGAATTAAGCGGGGCAGGCTTTCCCGGCTTAAGCCCAGGCGGGTGATGTGCTGCATTTCTGCAGAATCCAGCTTAAATACCCGATCCGGGGTAATATCCCACCACAGCTGATAAGCCAGCTCAGTATCCCCTTGAGCTATCATGGCACCGTTAAGGGCTCCTACTGAGGTTCCGGCAATGCCTTTGATCTCTATTCCCATTTCCTGAATCGCCCGGTAAGCTCCGATTTGATAGGCGCCCCGGGCTCCGCCCCCTTCCAATACCAGACCGATCAGCGTCTTCACCCCCGTGATAAAGGTATTGCGATGTCACATTCGGTGTCGGCCACTACGAATGAATAACCATTTGAGTACTTTTGTTGTGAAAATGGCTTTTCTAGTGTATCATTGCGAACCCCTGAAAGGAGGGCGGCAATCTCAATGCAAGTTCACGTTTTTAGTCAACAGATCGCCACAGCACTTCGTGCCTCACGATGACACAACGCAGTTTAGCAGGAATATTAGCTGGCGAGTGACTTACGACGAGCCGTTGCAGCACACGGCGAAACGGAGGGCTGCGAAGCGGAGCGAGAAACAGGATGTTTCGAGCAGCGAGTACTGAGTGCATGGATGCCGAATTACGAGTGGTCCGCTTCGCACTTAAAGTTTGCCGATGTGCTGCAGGCAAGGAGTCATGGAGCGAGCCGGCTAATAGTCCTGCTAAACTGCGGTTAGCGTTTATCAGTATTGAGATCGCCATGTAGTTTCGCTCCTCACGATGACAATATCGCTATCTGAGAACAGAGTGGTTAATTTCACCGCGAACTGCAAAACCTCCCGCTGGCTGAAGAGGGAGGTTTTTTATTAGCATTTCATGATCTTTTTATTTTATCCCCAGCTTCTAGCAATTAGGGAGCAGGGGGACAGCCTGAGGACTCTTCCCGCCCACTTTTCATGTATCCGGTCACATCTTCTACCGGCTGGTTATACAGTTCACGGGCAGCCTTCTGGGTAAACTGTACACCTGCTAAAACAACCAGGGCGCCCGCAAACTGCAGCAGGCTGAAACTTTCTCCCAGGACCAGCCAGGCTGTGGCTACGGCAAAAACAGGAGTTATATTATTGAATATCGCTACCCGTGTACTTCCCAGATATCTTATTCCCCATACCCAGATCATATTGGCCAGGGCTAAAGCCAGGACTCCGGAATAAACCGCACTCGACCATCCTTGGATGGTAACCTTATGCCAGTCAACGAACACCATCTCCGGCAAGGTAACGACAGTAAAAAATCCTGCCGCCACCGTCAGCACCCAGGCTATTATCTGGAAGGGATGGTATTTCTCAACTAAAGGCCGTGAATACACGGTAAAGTAACCGCATAGGAACTGGGCAGCCAGCATAACCAGTACCCCTTTTATATCAGCAGGGGATATGGACAAACCGGCCTTGCTCCCCAGCACAATTAGTATCACTCCCGATAAAGAAACAGCTACCCCGGCGGCTAATTTGGGGCTGCTCTTTTCCATGCCGGTAAAGCGATTGATAATCAATACGCTTACCGGAATCAGAGCCATAATTATGGAGCAGTTTCCGGCTGCCGTCAGGCTGACGCCAAAAGTTATACCTACCTGGGGCAAAGCAAATCCCAGAACACCCAAGGCCAATACCGCCCTGCGGTCCTCCGGCAGCATCCTCCGGTATATCTTCATTGCCCCAACACACGCCCAAGCTGTTAAAGCGCTTATTATCAACCGGGTAGTGTTAAATACCAGGGGGGAAAGTTCCTGCAAACCCAGTTTCATTACCGTAAAATTGGCTCCCCAAATGGCATTACACGCCAGCAGGCAGAGGACCATACGAAGGGGACTCACCATTATTGCTCCTCTCCACTAAACCAGTAATAATTAACCCAATTAAAAAAGGCTGCCCCCGGAGAGGCAGCCTCCGTTGGTATGTCTTATCCTTCCCGGCTTTGAATCTTTGCCCAGGTATCCCGCAGTCCTACAATTCGATTGAAGACCAGTCGTTCGCTGGTGCTGTCCGGGTCTACCACAAAGTAGCCCTGCCGCAGGAACTGGTACCTGCTTTCCACCGGAGCATCTTTGAGACTGGGTTCCACCAGGCAATCAGTGAGAACTTCAAGGGAGTTGGGATTCAAGAATTCGGTAAAATCCGTGCCCTCTTCTTCATCATCGGGGTTCTCTTTCAGGAAAAGGTTGTCGTAAAGGCGCACTTCCGCCGGCAGGGCATGGGCAGCAGATACCCAGTGCAGGGTGCCTTTCACCTTGCGGCCGGCATTGGGTCCGCCGGTTTTGGAATCGGGGTCATATGTGCAGTGCAGTTCTACAATATTGCCCTGGTCATCCTTGATTACCTCTTCGCATTTAATTATATAGGCACTTTTCAGCCGTACTTCTCCGCCCGGTCTGAGCCGGAAATACTTTTTGGGAGGATCTTCCATGAAGTCTTCCTGCTCGATGTATATTTCCCGGCTAAAAGGAATTTCCCGGGTTCCCATTTCCGGCTGTTCCACATTGTTCTCCGTGGTCAGCCACTCCACCTGGCCCTCGGGATAATTGGTAATAACCACCTTCAAAGGACGGAGAACCGCCATCACCCGGGGAGCCCGTAGATTCAAGTCTTCACGAATACAGTGTTCCAGCAAAGCTATATCCACGGTACTGTTCCGTTTTGCTACTCCGATGCGCTCACAGAAATCGCGGATGGCTTCGGGAGTATATCCCCGGCGCCGCAGTCCGGCAATGGTTGGCATGCGGGGATCATCCCAGCCCCGCACTATACCCTTTTCAACCAAGAGGCGCAGCTTGCGCTTGCTCATTACCGTGTAGGTCAAATTCAAGCGGGCAAATTCTATCTGCTGAGGACGACCATAGATTTCTTTGCCGTAGTCCACATTCTCTATAAACCAATCATACAGAGGCCGGTGATCAGCAAATTCCAGAGTACAGATGGAATGGGTAATGCCCTCCAGGGCATCGGACAGGGGATGAGCAAAATCATACATGGGATATATGCACCACTTGTCACCGGTCCGGTGGTGATGGGCATGCTGAATCCGATAAATTACCGGATCCCGCATATTCAAGTTAGGAGAAGCCATATCGATCTTAGCCCGCAGCACCCGTGACCCATCGGGGAACTCCCCGTTCTTCATGCGCTCGAACAGTTCCAGATTCTCTTCCACGGAGCGATTGCGATAGGGACTTTCCCGGCCGGGTTCGGTCAGAGTACCCCGGTACTCCTTGATTTCCTGGGCACTCAGGTCGCAGACGTAGGCCTTGCCCTTCTTTATCAGTTGGCAGGCAAACTCATACAGCCGGTCAAAGTAATCGGAAGCATAATACAGCCGGTCCTCCCAGTCAAATCCTAACCAGCGCACATCCTCTTTTATGGATTCGACATACTCGGTTTCCTCTTTGCTGGGATTGGTATCGTCAAAGCGCAGGTTGCACAATCCCCCGTTGGCAGCAGCCAAGCCGAAATTTAGGCAGATGGATTTGGCATGGCCAATGTGCAGGTAACCATTGGGTTCGGGAGGAAAGCGGGTGTGTACCCGTCCGTTATTTTTACCCATCATTAAATCTTCGCTGATTATATTCTGAATAAAATTGACGGGCAGATTATCAGCTGTCTCCTGACTCAGCGATTTTTCGTCCCGGTCACTCATAATATAGCTTCCTCCTATCTCAAAGCACTACAGCTGTTCTTAAATCTCGAGTCTTATACCATCATAATTAATCCCCCTGCTGCTTGCAAGCTATTTGCTCTCCTTCGCATAAGATCAGCTTCCCACTGCTCATAATAAGGTTACCCGGCTGTTAATTAAGTTTTTACGGCATGCATACCACCAGCGAAAAATTCTCACATTAATAATATGTGGCACAGAAAGGAGTTTGTTAGCAATGCGCCTTGAAATCGGTAATTTCCCTGTAAAAGACATTCGCTTCGGTGATCAGACCTCTTATCACCAGGGCATCCTTACCATTAACAAAGAGGAAGCCCTGGCGGTAGTCTATGAGGACGATCACATTATCGATGCTGACCTGGTGATTGCCCGCCCCGGGGAGTCGGTGCGGATCACTCCGGTTAAGGAAGCTATTGAACCCCGCTGCAAAGTATCGGGCGGGGTCATGTTCCCGGGCATGACCAATGATCTGGTGCGGGCCGGCCAGGGCAGAACCCACGCTCTGAAAGGCATGAGCCTTACCGTAGTGGGCAAGCACTGGGGAGGATTCCAGGACGGGGTAATTGATATGAGCGGGCCGGGTGCTGTTCATAGCTATTACTCCCAACTGATAAACCTGTGCCTGGTGGGAGATACGGATGAAGAATTTGAACGGCATGAGCAGCAGAAAAAGAATCGGGCCCTGCGCTGGGCCGGGCACCGTCTGGCTGAATACCTGGCCAAGTGTGTGGAACACCTGACTCCGGAAGAAATTGAAGTATATGACCTCCCGCCCATTACTCAGCGCTCTCCGGAAGTAATGGCTTTGCCGGGAGTAGTATATGTGATGCAGTTGGATTCCCAAATGGAAGAGATGGGCTACAATGCTCTGGTGTACGGCTGGGACTCCAATCGCATGCTCCCGACCTTTATGCACCCCAACGAGGTTCTGGACGGGGCCATAGTGTCGGGAAGTTTCATGCCCAGTTCCTCCAAGTTCTCCACCTACGACCACCAGAACAACCCGACCATCAAGCGTCTCTACCAGGAACATGGCAAGACCATCAACTTCCTGGGGGTTATCATGTCCAACCTGAATGTCAGATTGGAGGAAAAAACCCGTTCCGCCTTGTTTGTAGCCCAAATCGCCAGCACTCTGGGTGCCCAGGGAGCCATTGTAGCTGAAGAAGGCTATGGCAATCCCGATGCTGACTTTATCCAGTGCATAGTGGAACTGGAAAAAGCCGGGGTCAAAACCGTAGGTATCACCAATGAATGCACCGGACGGGACGGCAGGTCCCAGCCTCTGGTGGCTCTGGATCCCAGGGCTGATGCCATTGTCTCCACGGGTAATGTTTCCGAATTACTGGATCTGCCGCCTATGGATAAAGTAATCGGCGAACTGGAATCCATAGCCCGGGACGGCAATTCCGGAGGCTGGGCTGAATCCGTCAGACCTGACGGCTCCATCATTATTGAGGACAACGCCATGTTCTGCGGAGATATGATCTGCGGATTCTCCACCAAGACGGTTAAGGAATACTAAGGGGGCGAAAAAGTTGAAAAAAGGTATTCTCTATATCAACCAGTTTTTTGGCCAAATCGGCGGTGAAGAGCAGGCCGACTTTGAGCCGGTCATCCGGGAAGGCTTAGTAGGACCAGCCACAGCCCTGGACGAAGCACTGGATGATGTGACTATAACTCACACCATTATCTGCGGGGACAACTACATGGGCTCCCATACGGAAGAAGCCTTAAGGAGAATTAGTGGCTTCCTGCAGGATAAGGACTTTGACATCTTCTTTGCCGGGCCTGCTTTCCGGGCGGGACGTTATGGCATTGCCTGCGGCAATGTGTGCCAGATGGTCCAGGAACAGTTCAAGGTGCCGGTGGTTACTTCCATGAATGATGAAAACCCCGGTGTGGAAATGTTCCGCCAGAAAATATACATCCTCAAAGGCGGAAAAAGTGCCGCTGATATGCGCAAGGATATCAAAGCTATGGCTCAGCTGGGGCAAAAACTGGCCAAGGGAGAACCCATCGGTGCCGCCCAAGATGAAGGCTACTTTGGCCGGGGAGAACGTCACCAAACCGTTATGGATCCCCCCATACCGGCGGCTGACCGGGTAGTGGATATGCTGCTGAAAAAACTCAACAACCAGCCTTTCCAATCGGAGTTGCCTATCCCTAAACCGGACCGGGTTCCCATTGCTCCTGCGGTTAAAGACCTGAGCAAAGCTACCATAGCCTTTGTTACCTCCGGGGGTATTGTACCCAAGGACAACCCGGACCGGATTCAGTCTGCTTCGGCTACCAAATGGGGACGTTACAACATTTCCCAGTATAAAGACCGCTTGCCCGCCGGAGAATACAAAACCATCCATGCCGGCTATGATCCGGCCGCGGCCAACGAAGACCCCAACCGGATCTTCCCTCTGGATGCCCTGCGGGCTTATGAAAGGGAAGGCAAGTTCGGTAAACTGCACGATTACTATTACGCTACGGTGGGAACAGGTACCACTCAAGGAGAAGCAGCCCGTATGGGCCGGGAGATTGCCCAACACCTGCATGAAGGAAATGTAGATGCAGTCATTCTTGTCTCCACCTGAGGTACCTGTACTCGTTGCGGTGCAACGATCGTAAAAGAAATCGAAAAGACCGGCCTCCCCATTGTGCAGATGTGCAACCTGGTGCCCATAGCTTTAACGGTAGGGGCCAATCGTATCGTTCCTACTATCTCTATCCCTTATCCTCTGGGAGACCCCAACACCCCTCCAGAAGAACAATGGAAACTTCGCTATCACCGGGTGGGAGTAGCTTTGGATGCTCTGGCTACCGATATAAGCGAGCAAACGGTTTTCCGGGTAAAAGTATAAGCGGAAAGGAGATGAACCCATGGGCGATTCCAGGTCCAGTAACCCCGTCTATTACATTTCACTGGTAGTCACTTTCCTGATCTCAGCTTGGGCTATTGCTTTTCCTGAACACTTCGGCGGGGTGGCAAATTCTGTTTTCAATTTCCTGGTTACTGACTTCGGCTGGCTTTACCTGCTGGCTATGTTCGCCTTTGTTGTCTTTTCCCTGGGATTGGCCTTCAGCCGCTATGGCAATATCCGCCTGGGCAATGACGATGATCGTCCGGAGTTTTCTACCCTGGTGTGGTTCGGTATGCTGTTTGGTGCCGGCATGGGCATCGGCCTGGTTTTCTGGGGTGCTGCCGAACCCCTCAACCATTTTGTAAGCCCAGACATGGGCATAACCCCCATGACTCCTGAAGCGGCGGACTTTGCCATGTTTGCCTCTTTCTTTCACTGGGGGTTCCATCCCTGGGCCAACTACTGCATAATCGGCATGGCTCTGGCTTATTTCCAGTTCCGCCGGAATAAGCCGGGTCTGATTAGCACCATCTTCATTCCCCTATTAGGGGAAGAAAGGGTAAAAGGTCCCATCGGGCAAACCATCGATATTTTAGCAGTGTTCGCCACCGTAGCTGGGGTGGCTACCTCCCTGGGACTGGGCACCCTGCAGATAGGCCAGGGCCTTAATTTCCTGTTTAACCTGCCGGTTACCACCATTACAACTCTGGGGATTATTGCCGTAATTGCGATAATCTATATCTGGACCGCAGTAAGCGGTATCGAAAGAGGCATAAAGTACCTGGCCAATATAAATTTAACTCTGGCCTTTGTTATTGCGCTGCTGGTTATCCTGGTAGGCCCGACTGTTAAAATGATAAACGTTTTTACTAATTCCCTGGGAATATATATAAACCAGTTTATCCAGGAGAGTATGCGTATCAATGCCTTTGGCGACAACTCCTGGATCAGTGGCTGGCGTATTTTCTACTGGGCCTGGTGGATTGCCTGGGCTCCTTTTGTGGGAACCTTTATTGCCCGTATCTCCCGGGGCAGGACCATCCGGGAGTTTGTTCTGGGGGTAACGGTGGTTCCCGCCATTGCCTCCCTAATCTGGTTTGCGGTGTTCGGAACTCTGGCTTTGGATGTGGGACCGCAAGTGGCCCAGCAAGCCGTGCAGGTAACAGAAACGGCGTTGTTTGTGGTTCTGCAGCAGTACCCGCTGTTTACTTTAATCTCAGCTATTGTGGTGGTACTGCTGGTTACCTTCTTTGTAACCTCAGCTAATTCAGCCACCTTTGTGCTGGGAATGTTTTCCTCTCACGGCGATTTGGACCCGGCAGCCGGCAAAAAACTCCTTTGGGGAATAATCCAGTCTCTGCTGGCCTTTGGACTTCTGCTGGCAGGGGGTTTAAAGACCCTGCAAATCACTTCTATAGCAGCAGCCTTCCCCTTTGCCATAGTAATGCTGTTAGCCTGTGTCTCCATATTCCGGGCAGTGCAGGAAGAATACCCCGCTGCCAATGCTAAGGAGGGTTGATGAACAACCGTTCCAGCCACTCGGGGCGATGTGGGCATCGCCCCCTACGATACAGCACGAAGTGCCGTGGCAATCTCATTCATAATCAGCCGGGCTTACCGGTTGAGATCGCCACGGCACTTCGTGCCTCGCGATGACACAAAAGGAAGCCGTTTTCACAGCAATGACACATAAGATGGCCTTTTGGTATGTCATCGCGAGGAGAGCAGCGACGTGGCGATCTCTTTTAGCAACTTTTTTGATACTCTGCGGACGGTTGATAAACAACCGTCCTTAGTTTTTGTCCTTAGTATTTATGGTTGTACAGGTTTTAGCCGGGCTCCCTCCTTCAGGTCCAAGCTGCCGTCTCGTACTACCAATTGCCCAGGCTCAATTCCTGATAACACCTCTACGAACTGCTGATTTTTCTCCCCGATTTGCACCGGTTGAATAACCATGCGGTTGTCAACAACCTTCATTACCTGATAGCTGCCATCACTATTGACCTGTACCGCCTCCCGGGGCAGCAGTACCACATTTTCCTTGCGCAGGGTTTCTATGCTGACCCTTACTTCATAACCTGGGCGCAAATTCCCGGTTTCATCAAGGCTTATCAATACCGGTACTCTTCTTTGGACAACTCCCAGAGCGGATACTCTCTCATAGGCCTGGGGATAAATCTTGGCAACCTGTCCGGACAGGCTTTCTTCTCCCAGAACCGGCGAAGTTATGGCAGCCTTCTGCCCAACTTGCACGGACCGGATTTCATCACTCAAGAGCTCGGTTTTTACTTCCATTCCCTTCCCGGCAGCTATCTGTGCCAGCAAGGTTCCAGGGCCTACCATCTGCCCTTCCTTGACCGGCACATCCAGCAAGATACCTTCTACCCCGCTTCTGACTTCCAGTTCTGTATTCTTGCGCAACAGAGCGTCCAGCATTTGTTCCTGGTTTTGCAGCTGCTTACTAAGTCCGGCGACGCTGCTTTCCAACTGGGCCAGCTGGTTTTCAATTTGGGAAACTTCCAGCTGGGCAGCCTCATACTCGGCTTCTGCCAAAGCCCCGGCATCCAGCAGGGCTTTCTTTCTGGCCAGGTTGTCCTGAGCCTGCTTTAACTGGGCTTGCCCGGAAGCCAGGTCTAGTTTGGCTGCCTCCAGCTGGACTTCCGCCTGGGCCAATTGAGAGCGTACCGAAGCCAGTTCCGCTTCCAATTCGGGACTGGTTAAAACCATCACCAGTTGCCCTATCTCCACCCGATCCCCCGCTTCCAGCAGGATCTGGCTTATCTTAGCGGTCTGGGCAGCCTGAATCTGCTGCTCTTCAATAACCTGAACATAACCGGTTTCCTCAATAACCTGGGTAAAAGTACCCTTCTCAGCCAGGACCACCTCTACCTGCTGCCCGCTGCTCATAACCATCGCCACTGCTGCCAGCAGCACTACCAGGGCTATAGCAGCCACTAACCAGGCTTTCTTGATTTTCATCTGCGCTCTCCCCTCTTTAATCTCGGTTTTTCAGGGCTTCCACCATATCTATCTGTCCGGTTTTGCGGATGGCCAGCTGCTGACCTATCCCAATAAAAACTAAAGCTAACAGAGCAGCGATAAAATAGGTCCGGGGATAAATAACCGCCGGCATACTGTAAAGATCCGTACTGATACTGGCCATGAGGACGTTTCCCATGGCTTTGCCAGCGGGCAATCCGATTATGATTCCCAGCACAGCCTGCACCCCGGTCTCCTTACGCAGCAAACCGGCTATTTCCCTCCGGGAGAAACCCAGGACCCGCAGGGAAGCCAGCTCCCTTTGGCGCTCCTGAAAGGTCATCAGCGAAGTGTTATACACAATAGCCAACCCCAACAATCCGGCCATTAAAACCATGATGGCTATAAAAACAATAATTGTGTCCATGTACTGCAAAAAAGCCGCCTGTTCCCGCTGGGGACTCATTACTGAACTTACGCTGGTCATTTCGTACAGGCGCTTCTCCACTTCCTTCATTTCCGGCCGGTCCAGCTTCAGCATCACCGCAGACACCACCCGGCTTTCCCCCAGCAGGCGGTTGGCCGTTTCCCAGGATATAAAAGATCCGCTGCCTGACATAGGCTGATTTAGTCCAACTATCCGCAGCCGTTCGGTCCGGGTAGGCCCGATTCCCAAGGTGGTATGCACCTCAACCTCATCACCAGGCTTTATTCCCAGTTTGTCCGCAGTACTTTTATTGAGCAAAATACCTTCTTCGGGGATCTGCTTCTGCTGGCCGTGCATATCGTACACTTTTCTAAGTTCACCGGTTACTTGAGCTCCTACCAGCAATTCATCCTCAGCACGATCACCTGCTTTTATTTTCACCGGCACTTCCAGGAGAGGTTCTATCTTTTGCACTTCGCTCCAGCGGTTCCAGTAGGTTATATCCTCATACTTGACCGGTTGGGTAAACCTGACTATATAATCATAGCGATTGCTTAAGGTGAAGCTCTGCTGTACCAGGTAGTCCACTGCATCATTGGAAAACAGAGCGAAGATCAGCAGGCAGACGAAAAAAACCACTCCCAGCACGGTAATAGCAAAACGCACCCGGTTGCGCAGGATAGAACGCAGGCTCATTTTCCAGCTGCTATCCAGATGCTGCCACAGCCAGGTCCAGTTTTCCAGCAGGGTATGTTTCCCGGAAGCAGGGGGTTCCGGACGCATGGCTTCAGCAGGACGAATGCGGACTACCGACCGGGAAGCAAACAATCCTGCTGCCCCGCCCACCACCAGGCTAATTACCACACTGCGAATAACTACGGATAGATTAATTCCTCCGATAGTACTGGGAAGATTAAAAAACTGGGCATAAACCTGGGACATACCTGCCGCCATGCCAATGCCTGTTATTATGCCCAATACTGCCCCGACACCGCTTACCAGCAGAGCATAACCGGTATAATTCCCGATAATCTGAAAACTGCTGTAACCCAGAGCTTTCATTACCCCGATAGGCAAGCGCTGGGTCTTTATCAAACGGTTAATAATTACAAACTGAATCGCTGCCGCAATCAGGAAAAATACCAGCGGCAACGAGCCGGACATGGTCTTCAGCCCGTCCAGTTCCGCCTGCAGGGCAGCGTGGCTTAACTGGTCCCGGCGGGGATAGCTGGCTAAATTCCCATAGGGCTCCAGAATCCTTTCTATTTCTCTGACCACCGCAGTCTCATCTGCTCCGGGAGCCAGGTCAACTACAACCTGATTAATCTGCCCTGGATAGCCCAGGATTTGCTGGGCCTGGATCTGGGGTATCATAATAATGCCAAAGCGCTCCGGCTCAGGTACCAGAGCAGCAGCATCCGGCATAGGATAAACAAATTCCGGGCTTACAGCGGTTCCTATCACGGTCAGAACCACTTTCTTGCCGCCGGCTATAACCTCCAGACTGTCACCTGCAGTAAGGTGGTTGGCGACGAAAAACTGGGGATCAACTAGAACCCCAATATTTCCTGCCGGGCTTTCCTCAAACCAACTGCCTGACAGCAAGTGCAGGCGGTTTACCTCCCCCTCCTGAGGCAAGGGATAACCGGTCAGCCTGCCGGTAGCCCGTTCATCTTCTGCTTTAACAATGGGGATATCCTTCTGTACCCGGCCGGTGGCTTTAATGACTCCCGGGACGGCCTCAATCCGGCTGATTACTGATTCAGGAGCTTTCACAACGGTAAAGGTATAGTCGGCAAACCGGTATTCCTGGTAAAACCGCTCCTGGGACTGGCTCAGATTGGAATAAGCCGTATTCATGCTGATATATATCATGACTCCCAGCATAACAATCAGAACCAGAGCCACAAATTGTCCCCAGCCGGAGGTAATGGTACGCAGAAGTTTGCGGGTCAGGGTAGTCATCACCAGTCAATCCTTTCTGGGGGTACCGGGTTCTGGTTAATTGTGATGTCAGCGATTGAACCGCTGCGCATGCGCACCACCCGGTCCGCGATAGCGCCAATAGCGGTATTATGGGTAACAATGATTACGGTACCGGAACCTTTCTGGCGGATATCATACAGTAAACGGAGCACTCTTTTACCGGTTTCAAAATCCAATGCTCCCGTAGGCTCATCACACAGCAAAAGGCGGGGCTGCTTTACCAATGCCCGGGCTATGGCTACCCGCTGCTGCTCCCCGCCGCTTAATTGGGAAGGGAAGTGATCCCGGCGATCCAGCAGCCCCACTTCCTCCAGGACTTCATTTACCGGGCGGGGCTTATGCACCAGTTCGGCAGCCAAAGCCACATTTTCGGCAGCGGTCAGGTCAGGGATCAAGTTGTAAAACTGGAATACAAACCCCACTTCCCGGCGGCGATAATTGGTCATTTCCTTTTCCCCTGCACTGGTAAGAGGTTTCCCGGCAAAGAATATCTCTCCCGCGCTGGGTTGATCGATGCCGCCCATCAGGTTCAGAAGGGTACTTTTGCCGGAACCGCTGGGTCCCAATATCACCAGCAGTTCCCCCTCGTAAACATCCAAAGTGGTTGTTTTTAGGGCTTCCACTTTAACCTCGCCCATAATATAAGTTTTGCTGACATTTTTCAGGCTCATTAAGATTGGCGGTGTCATCCGATTATCTCCTATGCTATGATAATGTTCGCAATTATTACCTACGGTGTAGACCACGATGAACGAAAAATCACCTTTCGTGTCATTGCTGTGAAAATGGCTTTCATGTCAGTAAAAAGGCAACCATTGTGTCATCGCGAGCGCGTAGCGCGTGGCGATCTCAATCGGGGAGACAGATAGACGAATGAGATTGCCGCGCCCCTTTCAGGGGCTCGCAATGACACATAAGAGGACTTTTCATTCATCGTGGCCTGTTATTCAGGTGATAATTGCGAGTGCAGCGAAGCAATCTCTAACGGTACCTTCAGGTATGTGAACGAGATCGCCACGGCACTTCGTGCCTCGCGATGACACAAAGGCTATTCTCACAGCAATGACGTGTTTATCCATCCCGGTACGCCCCGAGCCCGCGCTGCAGGAAGTCAATATAACCATCGGTCTGCTCCTTTAACTGGTTCTCATTTAGATTGCCGTCACTGCTGTCCAGTATCAACTGGCTGAGTCCCAGCAGGGTATATTTAAGCACTTTCTTGACCAAATCAGGGTCAAGATCCTGGCGCAGTTCTCCCTTTTGCAGCGCTTCGGTCACGGCAGCATCAAAGGACTGGTCATAATAGGCGGGCATCAGGGCTAAAACTTTGCTTTTCAATTCCGGGTTTTGAAGGACACTTAATATAAAAGCACTGAATTCCGGCCGCTGCCGGGCAAATTCAATTCCCCCCGCCATATGCAAACGAAGCCGGTCAAAAAAACCCAGGTTTTCATGACCAGGTCCATTCTGCTCAATCCACAGGCTGACAAAATCCAGCTTCTCCTGAGCCGCGCGATGAATAACCTGGCTGAACAACTCTTCCTTGTTAGCGAAGTGATGGTAAAAGCTGCCCTTGGAAATACCCGCCCGCTTGATGATCTGATTCAGGGAGGCTGAATCAAATCCCCGGTCCGCAAACTCTTTCAAGGCTTCTAATATTAGCTTTTCCTTGGGGGTAATTTCTTTGCCTACCATAGGTTTTTCACTCCCGCCAGTATCGACCAGTCGGTCTAGACCATCTGGTCTAATTTCAGTCTAGGTGAATTGCGCTGCCCCGTCAATGGTGCTTTTACCCACTTATTTCTATTCCTTTAGACAGTTGATCTGCAGGATTTTCAATGGGAATGGATTTTCCAGACTAACAAAGGGAAATAATAGGAAAAAACAACAAGGTATGGGCGTTATGAAAAGAGTACTGATGAGCTTTTTACTGTTAAATGCGGGAGCATTTATGGACGCGGCCGGCTTCTATTTTTTCCTGTCTCCGGGCAATATCGCTGCTGGGGGTATTAACGGCCTGGCGCTGGTCCTTAATCATTACCTGCCTTTTTTGCCTTTAGGTGCTCTGGTTCTGATCCTGAGCATTGTACTGCTGACTGCCGGATTTATCCTGGTAGGCACCGGTTTTGGGATAAAGACCATCTACTGCAGCATTATTATTCCCCTGTGGATCTGGGCCCTGGAAAAGCTGCACCCCCTGAACACTCCCCTGGCCGAGGATCTGCTTATTCAGTTAATTTTCGGGGTGATAATCTCCAGCATCGGCCTGGCCCTGCTCTTTAACCAGAACGCTTCCTCGGGAGGTACGGATATCGCCGCCCGTATTCTCTACAAGTATTACAGCCTGGATATGGGCAAGGGATTGTTCGTCATTGACTTTTTCATTGTTGTTTCCGCTGCTTTTACCTTCGGTATGGAAAAAGGGCTTTATGCTCTATTGGGGGTGATATTGTACAGCTTTACCATCGATTATATTATTGAAGGTATCGACACCAGCCAGCAGGTGACTATTATCACCGGGGAAACGGAGAAAGTCAGGGAATTCATACTGAATGAACTGGGACGGGGAGTAACCATCTATAAGGCTCAGGGCGGTTACTCCCTGCAGGAGAGGCAAGTTCTTATGACTATAGTCAAACGCCGGGAATACATCAAACTGCGGGATTACATACGGCGCCTGGATAACCACGCCTTTATTGCCGTGCAAACCACCCACAAAGTACTGGGGGAAGGATTTGCTCCCCTGGACTAAGCTGTCATTTCTCGAACAGATGCAGGTATTCGCCGTAGCCTTCCTTCTCCAAATCTTCCTTGGGTATGAAGCGCAGGGCGGCGGAATTAATGCAATAGCGCAAACCGGTAGGTGCCGGTCCGTCGTTAAACACATGGCCCAGATGGGAGTCTGCCTGGCGGCTGCGTACCTCGGTGCGCACCATACCGTGACTGGTATCCAGCTTTTCTACAATGCTGCCGGGATCCAGCGGGCGGGTAAAACTGGGCCAGCCGCAGCCGGAGTCAAATTTATCCAGGGAGGTAAACAGCGGTTCCCCGGAGACCACATCCACATAAATCCCTTCCCGCTTGTTATCCCAGTACTCATTGCGAAATGGCGGTTCGGTGGCATTGTTTTGGGTCACATCAAACTGCAGCTTGGTTAACCGGTGGCGCAGCTCATCCAGATTTTTGGCTGGCTTTCCCCAGGTAGCCTCCAGAAAGAATTCTCTTCCTGAGCCCCGTTTGTACTGGGCATAATGCACCGGGTTTTTCCTGTAATAATCCTGGTGGTAGTCCTCCGCCGGGTAGAATTCCGAGGCAGGCAGGATTTTGGTAACGATGGGTTTCTGGAAGAGCCCGCTGGACTGCAGGCGGTCCCGGGATTCCTCAGCCTGTCGCTTTTGCTCCTCATTATGATAAAAAATAGCCGTCTGGTATGACTGCCCCCGGTCGAAAAACTGCCCGCCCGGGTCAGTGGGATCTATCTGCCTCCAGAAAATCTCCAGCAGCTCAGGATAAGAAATGCGGCTGGGATCATAAGTTATCTGCACGGCTTCATAATGGCCGGTTTGCCCGGAACAGACCTCTTCATAGGTGGGGTTTTTCTTATGGCCGCCGGTATATCCTGATACTACTTGCAGGACTCCTTCCTTCTCCTGAAAAGGTGCCACCATGCACCAGAAGCAGCCCCCGGCAAAGGTAGCCTTTTCAGTTTTGAGGTTTTCGCTGTTCATAAAGTACACCTCCATAATTGTCACCTGTGCCCCAGGCCATGATGAACGATATCATCGCGCCCGCTGAAGCAGGAGTATTAGCCAGGCGAGGGACGTACGACGAGCAGTTGCAACCCACGGCGAAGCTGAGGGCTGCGAAGGGGAGCGAGAAACAGGACGTTTCGAGCAGCGAGTACTGAGTGCATGGATGCCGAATTACGAGCGGTCCCCTTCGCACTTAAAGTTGCCGATGTGTTGCAGGCGAGGAGTCCCGGAGCGAGCCGGCTATTTCTCCTGCTTCCAGTCATATTTTAGACGGTAATGCCACAAATGAAAGCTTCGGGTTTATTATCCCTAGGGTACTTTCAATAGCCATTTACTTGTCTTTAATTTTCCAAAAACCAAGATCTCTCATGCAACCGGGAGACAAAAAGCGCCCTGAAGGGCGCGCAGACTGTCAAAGAAGTCTTTTAGCGGTTAGACGTTCGAGATTGCCACGCCCCTCCGGGGCTCGCAATTGTCACCAGTAGCACAGGCCACGATAAACGAAAACTTAAGCCTGTCATCGCGAGGAGCGAAGCGACGTGGCGATCTGTTAACTCACACCGTTAGTTGCCATAGAGATTGCCACGCGCTACGCGCTCGCAATGACAAAATTGGAAGCTATTTTCACAGCCATGACACATAAGATGGCCTTTTGGTATGTCATCGCGAGGAGCGAAGCGACGTGGCGATCTCTTTACATGGCCTTTTTCGACAGTCTGAGCTCCCTGAAGGGCGCGGCAAAACTATCATAAAATCTGACAAATGGGGTGGATTATAGCTTGGTTCCGCACTCGGGGCAAAACTTGCTGCCCGGGGTGACTTTAGATCCGCAGGCAGGGCAATTTTCCCGAACTTTCAAAGGTGCACCGCATTCCGGACAGAACTTGGCATTAGAGGCCAAGGGGGCTTCACAATTGGGACATGATGCTCTGATATTTTCCCGCCAGTATTCGGTAGCCAGTTTTTTGTCTTCTTCCGCCATGGCCGCATGAGCCCATACTTCCTCTACCGATTTGCTGGCCTGGGCAGCAGCCATTTCCACACCCAAGTCCGGCGCACATGCCTTGCACAATCCTTTTTTGGTATTCCAGCAGCCCGACCGGCACACCCAGCTCATACAGCGCGGGCACTGGATAAAATCAGGCTTCAGTTCCTAAACGGCTGCAGCAAAAGCATCGTCATGGGCTTTTTCCCAGGATGCCGAACGGACTCGCTCGCCTACATCAGCGGCTCTGCTAAAAAGACCACCAAAAAGGCCGCCGGCGGCATCCAAAACCCCGGCTACAGTACCGGTAACCGAGGGCTTGAACCTGGTCCTATATCCACTGCCGCAGCGGTCACAATAAAATTCAAATTGAAATCCTTTGCTGGTGCTGAGGTCACTGTAGTTTCTTACAAATTTAATCTTGTCCGCCACACCGTACCCTCCCATATAAGCAATTCTGGTTTCAGTGTAGCAAATTTATGGTGTTCCTACTATCACTTTCTCAACACATAATGCTTTGCCAAAAACAGCCTGCGATTTATGGAGAATTATGGAAAAATTTACTTTTCGCGGTAGACCAAATACGACACTTTCTCTAAAGGAACTTTTAGCTGGGTGTCCAAAGTTGTTTTGTGTAACATTTTCTTCTATTTGCTTTCATACCCTGCTGAGATAATGTTTAATTCTGGTGAGGGGGACCTATGAATTACCGTTTGATTGACCTAATTGATATTGAATTGCTGCAGGCTATAATTAATCGCTTTTCCGACGTAACCGGCATTGCCACAACCATAATAGACCACAATGGTGCCATAATAACCGGTTCCGGCTGGCAGTCATTCTGCTCTGATTTTCATTTTCGCTGTCCTGTCACTCAGGAGTACTGCCAGATGAACTTTATGCATCTTCATCAGCTGGTTACAGAAGAACGTTATGTAACCCGGGAATGCCGGAACGGCTTAATCTATTACGCAGCAGCAATTAACATAGATGGGAATCATCTGGGTACCATTATTACCGGACAGGTATTGCACAATGACCCGGATCCCCAGCGTTACCTCCAGCAGGCACGCCAATTCGGATTTGATGAAGAAGCTTACCTGGAGGCCCTGAGCAAGGTAAAAGTAGTAGCCCCCCAGCATATAGAGAAAACTCTGCGTTTGCTTGCCGACCTGACCCGCTTATTGGCCCAAATTGGCTTGGAACGCAAACAAAGACTGGAAGCCGAAAGAGAGCTTTTAGCCAGTGAAGAACGCCTCATGATGATTATAGAATCAAGCAATGACGGCTTCTGGATCTGGGAGGAGGACAATACTATTGTCATGACTCCCCGTTGCGCAGAGATATTGGAATTCCATACCGACAAAATGGATGAAGTATCCTGGCTGAGCAGTATTCACCCTGGTGATGTCCACCAGGTGTTAAAGCATCTGAAAGATCACTTGGCAGGTTATCGTTCTTATATTTCCACTGAATACCGGATGCAGACCAAGCAGGGCAAATGGAAGTGGATTCATTTCAAAGCGCGGGTAACCCGGTATAATCACAGCGGCTATCCCAGCCAGGTGGCCGGTTCAATCAGTGATATAAGTGAAAGGAAACAGTTTGAAGCCAACTTGCTGGAAAGCGAAAGCCTGTATCGCTCCCTGGTAGAAACCTCACCCAGTGCCATTGTCTTGACTGACCGCAGAGGGATTATCAAATTCATTAACTCTCAAGGGTTGATAATGTCGGGGTGGAAGGACCCGGCTAAACTAGTGGGACAGAGCGGTCTGGTTTTACTGCGGGTTGATCAATGGGGGCGCATGGGCTTGGACTATCGCCAGATAATAGAAGCAGGCTGCTGCAAACAGGGTGAATATACCTGTATACGGCGGGATGGTTCCACTTTTATAGCTGAACTGAGCATAGCTCCTATTTATAACGCTCATCAACATTTAAGCGGATGTATCATCATAGCCCAGGATATAACTGCCCGCAAAGCCATGGAATTGGAACTTTTGCAACACCGGAATCACCTGCAAAAGCTAGTGGAGCAGAAAACTAAAGCCTTGCGGTTGTCGGAAGAAAAATTTGCCAAGGCCTTTACCGCCAGCCCCGTTGCTATGAGCATTACCACTTTGGAAGATGGCCGGTGTATAGAGGTGAATGATGCCTTTTGTGACTTGATGGGCTATAAGCGAGAAGAACTGATTGGCAAATCATTCATGATGATATGGAATATTCCGGAAAAGCGTCACCATTTCAAGCAATTGATCAAGGAACAGGGTCTGATTAAGGATTACGAATTTAATTTCGTCACCAGGTCAGGGAAAGTGCGGGTGGGCCTGATATCCGGGCAGTATATTCAGTTGGGGGAAGACACTTACATATTAAGTTCCATTAATGATATAACCGAAAAACGCCGCATCGACCGGGAAATGGAAAGGTTGGACCGTTTGAACCTGATCGGGGAAATGGCCGCCAGCATAGGCCATGAAATCCGCAATCCCATGACTACGGTGAGGGGATTGCTGCAAATGCTGAGCAGCAATGAATTATATACGGCGGATCGGGATTTGTTCGAACTGATGATTGAAGAGCTGGACCGGGCCAACTCCATTATAACTGAATTTCTTTCCCTGGCTAAAAACAAGCACGTGGAATTGCTGCCCGGCAATCTGTCAAGAATTTTAGAAAGTGTTATTCCCCTTATTCAAGCCCATGCTTTGAGTCACGATATACGTGTGGATTACCAACCCTGCCCGGTGCCTGACATCCTGTTAGACGACAAGGAAATCCGCCAGCTGATTCTCAATCTCACCCAAAATGCCCTGGATGCCATGGAGAATGGCGGCACCCTGACATTGGGAACTTTTGAAGAAAAAGGGCAAGTGATTCTGATGGTTCAAGACGAAGGACCAGGTATTGATGAAGTCGTTTTGGACAAAATAGGATTACCATTTGTAACAACCAAGGAAAATGGAACCGGATTAGGTTTGTCAGTCTGCTACCGCATTGCTGCCCGCCATAACGCGGCTATTGATGTGGAAACCAGTTGCCGTGGAACCACCTTTTATGTCCGTTTCCCTCGGCCGCTGGAACAAATCTCGTAAAGTGACTACTTGTGCCGGTTAATATTTTATTGTATAATACCCCCACCCCAAATGCAGCTAAGAAGGTGATTTTATGGAGATTATTACTGCCGCTGCCGATGTGGTAGAGGATATCAAGCAAGTACTCTCAGCTCAGGGTATTAATAAAAACAGCCTGCGCATTGCTATGAACATGGGCTGAGGGGGAGCCTCCTTTTATCTGGTTCTGGATGAACCAGGAGAATCGGACCAGGTACAGGTCATAGATGGAATCCAGTTTGTAGTTATGCAGCCCCTGATAGATATGTATCAAGGTTTTACCGTGGAATCGGTTAAACGGGGTGATCAGACCCTGTTCCGTATTATTCCCAAAGTTGACCAGGACATGGGAGGATGTTCCTCCTGTACCTCCTGTGGTTAACAGCAAGCCAAATCCTGGCGAGCCTTCGGGCTCGCTTTCTTATTTGCGGAAAAAGAGTCTGCCCTTCTTCGCTGAATCATTAACTGCAACATATAAGTATTCAGCGAATCATTTTTGAATCACCGGGGGAAGAGCATAAATACCGGTAATTGCTCTTGTTTTCACATTCACATTTCCCCAGGGGTGCTTCATTTTTGCAGCAGCTGCCAACTTCCCGGTATCTTTATACAGCCTCCCTTGCTTTCTTTTTCATCAAAGGCCATCCGTCTTAATACCTGACTATTAGTGCTCTGAAGACGATTAACCCCCTGTTGGCGCTCTTTTATTGCCCGGTAGAAACTTTATCTTAAAAGTTGGCACATTTTTTGCTCATACTATAGGTAGTCCTTTTTCTGGAGGAGAGTAACCTCTCAGCGGTCAAGGAGCAGATTACGGCAGGGGAATGATCCCTTCTATCTTCCCCTGCCCTTCTCCCAGGACCTGCCCGTTATAATTTAAAACCCTGATTTCAAATTCACCGGGGCACTTTTTACCATTACAGAACAGACACAGCAAAAATCACCCGCAAATCTATCAATTTATCAATGGAGGTATGCAGTATGAATTTCAAACTCAGTGAAGACCATCTCATGATTCAGAAAACCATCCGTGACTTTGCCATTAATGAAGTAGCTCCCAGTGCTGCGGAGCGGGACGAAGAAGAGCGCTTCGATATAGAACTCTTTTACAAAATGGGCGAGCTGGGTCTCACTGGTCTGCCCTGGGAAGAAAAATACGGGGGATCAGGTTTTGACTTTTTAGCTTATGCCATCGCGGTAGAAGAACTCTCCAAGGTATGTGCCTCAACTGGCGTAACCCTTTCCGCCCATGTTTCTTTGTGTTCCTGGCCCATATGGAAATTTGGCACTGAGGAACAAAAGTTAAAATACCTGAAACCCCTGGCGGAAGGAACCAAGCTGGGTGCTTTCGGCATAACGGAACCCTCGGCGGGCTCAGATGCCAGCGGCACCAAGACCACCGCGGTACTGGACGGAGACGCCTATGTCCTGAACGGAACCAAAGTGTTTATCACCAACGGTTATTATGCCGACATCTATGTAATAATTGCCCGCACCGGTCCCAAGGAGCTTGGCCATCGGGGCATAAGTGCCTTCATTGTGGAAAAGGGAACTCCCGGCTTTAGCTTCGGTAAAAAGGAAAAGAAAATGGGAATCCGTTCTTCGGCCACATATGAACTGGTATTTGATAACTGCCGGGTTCCCAAGGAGAACTTGCTGGGCAAAGAAGGAGAAGGCTTTAAAATCGGTATGATGATTTTGGACGGGGGCCGCAACGGCATAGCTGCACAGGCGCTGGGGATCGCCGAAGGTGCCTACGAGTTTGCCCTGGACTATGCCAAGCAGAGAGTCCAGTTTGGGAAACCCATCGCTGAACAGCAGGCCATCCGGTTTAAATTGGCGGACATGGCCACCAGGATTGAAGCCGCCAAACTGCTCACCTACAAAGCAGCCTGGCTGGAGGGGCAGAATGAGCCTTACGGACTGGCCAGTGCCATGGCTAAGATGTTCGCCGGCGACACCGCCATGTATGTCACCACTGAGGCAGTCCAAATCCTGGGCGGTTACGGCTACTGCCGCGATTATCCGGTGGAACGTATGATGAGGGATGCAAAAATAACCCAAATTTATGAAGGTACCAATGAAATACAGCGGGTGGTTATTTCCAACTTGCTGTTAAAAGGATAAGGAACGCGGTGTCTCTGTAACTGGTACCCCCCCCAGTTCAGCTCACACAGTTTCTACCAGAGAAAGAAGCAGCCTCAATAGCTGCTTCTTTCTCGTGCTGGATTAATCATCCTGGGCGGAAAAGGATATCCCGTACTTGCGGGCTTTGCGCAGCAGAGTAGCCTGGCTGATCCCCAGTTCGCGGGCAGCCTGCCGGCTGCTCTTGTTGCTTCTGATCACGCTTTCCAGCAGGCGTCGTTCCGCTGCTTCATTAACTTCCTTCAGGGAAGGAGTCCGGTAATTCATGCCATTCTCAAATCCCTGGACTTTGGAGCGGTAAGACTCGGGGATATCCCGCACCGTAATCAAATCCGTTTCCGATACGATCGCCAGCCGTTCAATAATATTCTGTAATTCCCGCACGTTTCCGGGCCAGTCATAGCAGCACATCCACTTTTTGACCCCATCCTCCAGCCTCTTGTGCACTCCATATTTCTCATTGAACTTCTGCAGGAAATGGTCAGCCAGTACCAGTATATCGCCCGGCCGCTGTTTGAGAGGGGGTATATGGATAGGTACTACGCATAAACGGTAGTACAGGTCTTCCCGGAAACGGTTTTGGCGCACCAACTCTTCCAGATTCTTGTTAGTGGCAGTGATAACCCGGGCTTTCAGGTGAACCGGAGTTACACCACCCACCCTACGGAATTCTCCTTCCTGCAGAACCTGCAGGAGCTTGGCCTGCAAGGAACCGGGCAGATCTGCTATCTCATCCAGGAAAATGGTTCCATCCCCGGCCAGTTCCAGCAAACCGGGCTTGCCCTGTTTTTTGGCCCCGGTAAAAGCCCCTTCTTCATAGCCAAACAATTCTGCTTCAAACAAGCTCTCAGGAATAGCCGCGCAATTCAGTTGGACAAATGGCTGGTTTTTTCTCGGCCCCAGCTCATGGATTTTCCGCGCTATTACTCCTTTGCCCACTCCCGATTCTCCGCTTAAGAATACATTGCTATCAACTTTGCTGACCTTTACAACTATATCGAGAACATCTTTCATCTCCTGACTAGAGAAAATGAAGTCCTTGCCTGCTTCATGTTTCAGCTGCTGCTCATAAAACATACGCAAATTGGCCTCTTTTTCCAACTCCCGGCGCATTCTCTCCAAAGCGGTAATATCCCGGGAGGTGTAAACTATCCGGTAAACCTTGCCGTCTTCGTTGAAAATAGGATTGGCACTGACCAGAAGACGCCTTCCGCTTTTAACTATGGCTTCAAAGTTAAGGGTTTTTCTCTCTTCCAAAATTTCTGCCATACGGTACACATCCACCGGGGACAGGAAAGTGTAAAACCCGTCCTCCACTATAGTGGTCAGTTTCCGGCCGATAATTTCTTCCATGGTAAACATATCCAGCAAGGCATGTTTCTGGTTGATCATTATAATGGTGCTGTCCGCTTTGGTAACCAGGATGCCATCACTGACCAGATTGGCAATGGTTATCAATTGATCTATGATACGTTCCTTTTTCTTTATGATCTCTTCCGGGGCGGTCATGGCGGAATATTCTCCCTTCCCACAGTGATCAGTTCAGTGAAAAATTATTATTTTTAGAATAAAGACAATTATTAATGCAGATCAAGTTTATTGTAGCCTAATTTTCCTCTGGTATAAATATTGGTAGGCGTAAACTGGGATAGATAATATTGTAAATTAAAGTCAGATTCAGGGGAGGCAAGCGACCATGGGGGAAGGGTACAGATAAAATAACGGGCCTGGCACTGAACCAGACCCGTCGCTTTTTGGTGTAATTCAGCTTAGATTCCCAAAGCTTGCTTGACCATCTTCAGAGTGCCGATAACCTTTTCGTCAGTAAAGACTTTCACCAGCTCGTTCCAATCGAACTCATCAATTCCCTTGCGAATGATGCTGGCATGGTGCTGGCGATGCATCTTTTTCAAATTGATAAAGGGTCTGCCCGGTGTGTCAATGAGGGCTACCACTTTTGCTTTAGCCTTTTCCATAAGCTCTTCGGGAGTGTCAGCCAGTTCATCGAAGATGCCTCTCTCCACAGCTTCGGTTATAGGTATTAAATCGCCCTTGAATATAATGTCACGATAATTCTTCTCGGTATCCAAGCCCCAACGCATTAAACCTGCTTCTGCCGGGGTAAGGGACAGGCCCAGCTTGATTTCGGTCATGCCCACTTTAATCTTGGGATGGTTCAAGCCGATCCGGTAGTCAGCGGCACAGGCAACGATCATACCGGCAGCAGTAGCCGCACCGTTTACCGCGGCAATAACCGGTTTGCTGCAGGTAAACAGCTTGTAGAGCACTTCTTCTTCCACTTTAAACCAGTCGATAATTGCTTGAGCATCGGGGAAACTTACAAATTCGTTAAGGTCAAAACCGCCGGAGAAATAACGATCCGTACCCACCAGGACAATACCCTTCAGTTCTTCCTCATTGTTAACCCGATCAATCACCTGGTCCAGGGCCTTTAAGGTTTCCAGCTGAATAGAGCTGACTTTGTTGCTCTTAAACTGGAAGATAACTATGTTGTCTTCAATCCTCATTTCATACGCCATGCTTACACGCTCCTTTACTTTGAATCCAATATTTTCGATTCGTATATTTGTCTGTTTTTATTATTGGCCATCCTAGAAATGGTGTCAATGTTTGCTGAAAATGAGGATTTTATCTGTATTTTCAGTAAATTTCCCCGAAAAAATGCCTGTTCTGTAATCAGAACAGGCATTATCCAAACTTGCCGGTCAGCCTATTATTAGTTAGGTCCAGTTCACATAAAGGCGCGGCCATAAATTGGTGTTGGGGAACTGTTCGGAGAAAAACCCTACCAGGCGGTTGTTGACCTCATCCCCGGTAATCAGCACTCCTACATTCACTGCTCCGCCCTCAAACCATCCTCTGACCAGGTTGGTCAGGTTAAACTCTATGGTACCAAAGCCGCTGGAGACAGGAGCGCTGTATACTGGGGTCAGGGCATTAAAGTTGGGCTGGGTGTTCCAGGTCACAGTATTCTCCGACCAGGGGGATAGAAGCTGGTACGCATTCAAAAATATGGTGGTTCCTAACGGAATATTGTTAAGATATATGGTCAGCCGCAGGAAAGCTTCATTTATCGTGGCTCCAGGTGGTATCAAGTTTGAACTCAAGCGGGGACTGGACAAGTCAAAAAGCAACAGGGTACGATAAATGTCCCCCGGTCCCTGAAAGCGGCCTGCGTATAAATATGGCGAAGCTCCAAAATTCACATCCCTATAGAACTCTGCCACATACGTGTCACCCAGGGGCTCGAAGAAAATGTTGGGCACCTTTGCCATCCCCTTTCCTTTTTTTAATACATAATATTGGAGCGGGTGGCAATTGGTTCCACTTGATGCAGTACACAGCTGCATCTTGAGCACATCATCCCTGAATTTCCAACCAAAAGGAAAATGGTCTTTATTCAACCAGCTTTAATGGTCCCGTCGCAGCAGCACCAGGCAGCTTAATGCTCCCAAAACCGACATTCCTACCAGGAACATAAGCCCGCTGGCGTAACTTCCGGTAATCTGAATCAAAAATCCTATTATGAAGGGAGTCATGGCTGAAAACAAGTTAGACGTGCCACTGATTACTCCTGCGCAGGCCGCCATGAATCTATCCGGTGTAATAGCTTGCAAAATAGCCCAGGCTGCCGGGAAAACAAATTCATTTATACCTACCGCCAAAATGATACAGATAATTGCTCCCGTTGAGGAAGGCAAGGATGAAATGCCAAAGGTGGCCAGGGCTACGCTTGCTAAAGCCCCAAATCCTACCAGGCTCTTGCGCTGTACCCGGTCCACCAGCCTGCCGCCTATGAAGCAGCTCCCCATGGCAACTATGTAGGTGATAGTTACATAACTGGTCATACCGGACATATCCAAGTTGCGGGCTTGTACCAGGTATTGAGGGATCCAGGTGAGCAATCCCCACCAGTTGCACATAAATGCCGTATAGGCTATGCACAATAACCAAAAAGTAGAATTATCCCATATCTGGCTGGTTCCTTTCTTCTTGCCATTGTTTTGGGGAGTCGGCCAGCCGGGCTGATTGGTTTTTATGGAGGCCACTTCCCCAGCAGATATGAAAGGATTGTCCTCCGGCCGGTTGGTAATCCAGCCCAACAGCAAAGGAATTATACAGGCCAGTCCCAAAGCAGCGGGAACAAAGAAACTGTACTCCCATCCCCAGGAGGAAATAAGCCAGCCAAACAAGGGTACCGACAGGGCCGCGGCAAGAGTTCCGCCCATACTATACACGGCATTGGCAGTACCCCGTTCCTGGGGCGGAAACCAGTTTTTTACCAGCACACTGAAATTGGGATATTGAATACCCTGGGCAATACCCAGAAGTATGCGGACGGCAATAACAGCAGCAAAAGAGGCGGCCCACCCTCCGAACATTAGTATCAATGATCCCATAACAATACCGAGTATTAGAGACCGTCTTGGACCCAGACGGCTAATTATGGGAATCATTAACATATTGGACAGTGAATAGGCCAATAGAAACACGGTCATCAAAAGACCTTGCCGGGCGGTCTGCCCCAGCAAGTTCATTTCCTCCAGGAAGCGAGTATCCACCAGCAGCATGCTTACATTGGTTCTCTGCAGGTAGATAAGCATATAGGTTATAGCAAGAATTGCTATCAACAAATACCTGTATTTTCCTCTCCCCGAGCCGATCATAAAAGCACCTCTATTTATAGCTCATGCTCTACATTATAGACCTACCGTCTGCTTAATTCATCAAAAAATTACAAAGCAAGCCAATGCGCCCTCCCTGATTTGATTGAGAAGGGCGCATTAGGGCATAAGCGCAGGCCGAAGGAGAGGAAAAACTCGTTAGAACTCACAAGAATTAACCGTGCGGGGGAAGGGAATGACATCCCGGATATTGCTGACACCGGTCAAATACATGATCATTCTTTCAAAGCCCAGACCGAAGCCGGCATGTTTGACACCGCCGTATTTACGCAGTTCCAGATACCACCACAGCTCATCCCGGGACATATTCAGTTCCCTGATACGGGCTTCCAGCAGTTCCAGCCTTTCTTCCCGCTGGCTGCCGCCGATCAGTTCACCCACTCCGGGAACCAGCAAATCCATGGCGGCTACGGTCCGCCCGTCATCGTTCTGCCGCATATAAAAAGCTTTGATATCCCGGGGATAATCAGTAACAAAAACCGGCTTGTGAAAGTATTTCTCGGTCAAATAACGTTCATGCTCAGTCTGCAGGTCATTGCCCCATTGAGGAGGATAATCAAATTTTTCCCCGGAAGCCTGCAGCAGCTTTATAGCTTCCGTATAAGTAATCTGGGCAAATTCCTGGCTGACAATGGACTGCAATCTCTCCAGAAGGCCTTTATCCACGAACTGGTTGCAGAACTCCATCTCCTCCGGGGCATTTTCCAATACATAATTGATAATATGCTTGACCATGGCTTCGGCCAGGCGCATGTCATCCTGCAGATCTGCAAAGGCCATTTCCGGCTCAATCATCCAAAACTCGGCCGCATGGCGGGCCGTATTGGAATTTTCCGCCCGGAAGGTTGGTCCAAAAGTGTAGACATCCCTAAAGGCGAGAGCAAAAGCCTCGGCTTCCAGTTGGCCGCTTACGGTTAAATTGGTTTTACGGCCAAAGAAGTCCTGACTGAAATCAACCTGCCCATTGTCATCAAGAGGCGGTTGCAGGGGATCCAGGGTAGTAACCCGGAACATTTCTCCGGCACCTTCCGCATCACTGGCGGTGATAATGGGGGTGTGCACGTAAACAAAGCCCCGTTCCTGAAAAAACTGGTGGATAGCATAGGCTGCCAGGGAACGTATCCGGAAAACGGCGGAAAACAGGTTGGTGCGGGATCTCAAATGGGCCACTTCCCGCAGGAATTCCCGGGTGTGCCTTTTGGGTTGAATGGGGTAATCTTCCGGAGCATCCCCTTCCAGGATTATTTCCTGGGCTTTGATCTCCCAGGGCTGTTTGGCCTGGGGGGTAGCTACCACCACGCCCCGTACCGTTATGGCGGCTCCGGCCCGGTACCGGGCTACCTCGGCAAAATTGCTGAGGGCCTCTTTTTCATATACCACCTGTACGGAATTAAAATGAGTGCCATCATTGAGGACAATAAAGCCAAAAGATTTCTGATCGCGGTTGCTGCGTATCCAGCCGTTAATCTCAACCGACTGATTCAAATAACGGCTGATATCCCTGAATAGCTGCCTGACTACTACCTTTTCCATAGATATCCTCCCAGTAAAAATATGGTTCATAACACTTTTCGGTTTGATTAACCGGACTCCTGCTGTTGGTAGTGGTTATTATGTGCTTTATAATAATGGTATATTAAGGTATGAGAAAAGAATATTCTATTCTCTTCACAGCAGGCGACCCAGACTGCATAAAAAAACAGACCTAGGAGAGGATGTTTCTATGAACCTGATAGAAATTGATACCACCAAATGCCAGCGGGATCGTATCTGTGCCCAGGAATGCCCGGGCAAACTGATAATTTTCCCGGAAAAAGACAGCTACCCTACAACTATAGAAAAGGCTGAAGAATTCTGCATCGACTGCGGTCATTGCATCGCAGTTTGTCCTCATGGAGCTCTAAAGTTAAAAGGCCTTGAGCCTGAAGAGCTGGAAGCCGTAAATCAGGAGTTGCTGCCCAGCTCCAGCCAGGTGCGCCATTTCCTGACTTCCCGCCGTTCTGTCCGCACTTTTAAAAAACAGCTGGTAAGCCGTCAACAGATTGAAGCATTAATCGATATTGCCCGTCATGCCCCCACTGGCAGCAATAAACAGCAGGTTTACTGGCTGGTCATAGAAGGCAGAGATAAACTGCATCATATGGCAAGCCTGGTTGCAGACTGGATGCGCCTTATGCTGCAGCACAGCCAGGATGAGGCTTTAAAGAGCCGCTATGGCCGGGTAGTGGAAGCCTGGGACCAGGGAGTGGACAGGATCCTGCGCGGGGCTCCCCAGGTAATAATTGCCCATGCTCCCGCCAGTGAGTTCGGGGTAGCCACTGACTGCGCAATCAGTTTGGCATATCTGGAACTTGCCGCTTATTCCCAGGGTCTGGGCACTTGCTGGGCTGGTTTCCTGACTACCGCTGCCACTTACTACCCTCCCCTGCAGGAAGTTCTCCAGCTGCCTGAAGGGCATCAGCCTTATGGAGCTCTAATGCTGGGGTACCCCCTTTATAAATACCATAGAATCCCCCAACGCCAGCCAGCCCGGATAACATGGCGTTAATAGGTTTTTTATCTTATCGCGAAAGGAGAAATTCTATGAACAACAGCGATCAGCAAAAAAAGGCTCTGTTAGAGAAGGCCAAGGTTATTGCCATTGTGGGCCTATCTGACAATCCTGATCGTCCCAGTTACCGCATCGGCAGGTACCTGCAGCAGCAAGGCTATAAGGTTATCCCGGTGAATCCTGGTCTGTCAGAAGTCCTGGGGGAAAAGTGCTATCCTGATCTTCAATCCATTCCCTGCGAAGTAGATGTGGTCGACGTCTTCCGGCGCAGTGACGCAGTGTACGACATCGTCAAAGCTGCTCAGGAGAAGAACATACCTGCGGTGTGGACCCAGATAGGAGTTCACTGCAACGAAGCCAGTCAAGAACTGGCCCGGGAACATAACATAACCATCATCGAAGACTGCTGTATCATGAGAGAACATCAACGTCTCATGAGATAACGGCAACAAGAAGAACAAATCCCCTCCTGCTGTGGGGCAGAGGAGATCAGTCATGGCCGGCAGCTTTATTCCAGCATCAATTTTTCCAATTCCAGGGGCTGGAGATGCCGGCCATTTTTGTATGCCCGCATATTGCCTCCGGATATTTCATCTATTAATACAATCTGCTTATCCGGACCTACCCGGCCGAATTCCAGTTTAATATCGTACAGTTCGATTCCCTTTTTGGCCAGCTCCTCTTTAATTACAGCGGTAATCCTCCTGGTCAAATCCTTTAAGACAGCATATTCCTCATGGCTTAGGATACCCAGCATATCCAGGGCATCCTCGCTGATAGGCGGGTCCTGGCGGGCATCATCTTTCAGGGTAACTTCCACAAAGTAATCCAGGGGCTGTCCTTCCTGCACATAATCCCCATAGCGGCGCAGGAAACTGCCTACCGCCCGTAAGCGGCAAATAATCTCCAGTCCTTTGCCGAACAGGGTGGCTGGTTTAACCGTCATGGTAGCCTGTTCAATATCTGCATCTATGTAATGAGTGGGAATCCCTTTTTGGTGCAAAATTTCGAAAAAATACTTGGTCAGCCGCAAGCCAGCCCGCCCGGCACCTTCTATAGTCAGTCCTACTGTATTGGCACCGGGATCAAATACTCCATTTTCACCGGTAGCGTCGTCTTTAAACTTCAAAAGCAAATTGCCGTCTTCCAGCTGATATACATCTTTGGTTTTACCGCTGTAAACTAGCTTCATAGTATTCCTTCCCTTCCTGGTGTACTGACACGCTTATATTATAGGCAGCTTGGCCCAAAAAACGCAAAAAGCATGCCACCTTACATTCGGTATTCTCTGCTTTATGCAAACTATTCCAAGTGTTATTAAAACAATCTGTTCAAATCAATCACAAAGTAGCCACACGTTACCGTTTTGCCACTATTCAGCTAGCAATTCACTTGGAAAAAACTACATATCTAATCGGGGTACCCCTGTAGGAGTTACAAACATACAATAAAGCAACCCATTTAGTAACCGATTAAAGGAGGTTTTATAAATGTCCCGCTGGCATAATAGAGCACCACACTGGGATGATGGTCCCTCCTGGGGGCATGCCCCTTTTTGGGATGGACACAGGCGGCATCACCAAGACGGCGAACCCCCGCTCTGTGAAGAAGTAAGACTGTTCAGTTTAGTGGCTTCCGATCCAGCCCATGGTGCAGTTGACGTTCGCTCCGGCCGCTTTACCGTAACCTTGACCTTTGACGAAAACGTGGTAGATAATGGCGTATGGGCTCATAACCGTCATAAAATAAGAATGTGGGCCGGAACTTTCCGCCTTCCCATTCGCGTTACCCATAACGGGAGAAGAGTCTTTATAACACCCATTAACGGTCTGCCGGCTAATTCCAAGATTACTGTATCTGTAGCACCGGACTTCATGTCCTCCACGGGAAAAATTTTAGGAAAAACCGCCATCATCATCTTCCATACCGCTAAATTCTCTTCCACAATCAGAGTTGTCCGGCGCCGGCTGGTTTCCATCGCCGAAGAATAGGAGCCAGAGGTCAGGTCTTGAAGCAAATGCCCTGGGAATGTTTCAAGACCTGACCCCCTTATCGGGTTATACGGTAGATTTAACTCCGGAAATGACCGTCAGCAGAACCTGATTGCGATCCTCCATATTCAAGGCCTGTTCCAGGCTTCCCGCGTCTATATTCATGTTGATGGCTTCCTTGGTCAGTCTTAGAACCATAGGATTGCGGCTGGCCATTTTGCGAGCCATCTCCAGCCCGGTATCATACAAGTCCGCTCTGTCTACGATCCGGGAAATCATGCCCAGGTCAGCAGCTTCCTGAGCAGAGAAAAACTCACCCATATACATTATCTCGTAAGCCCTTCCCGCTCCAATTAAGCGCGGCAGCAGGTAACTACAGGCCATGTCGGCTCCGCCCAATCCGATATTTATGTAAGCCGCACAAAAACGGGCATCGGTGGAAACGATGCGAATATCAGAAGCCAGCACGAAGCTGAATCCCAGACCGGCCGCTGCTCCGTGGACCAGCGCAATAATTGGCTGCGGTGCCCGGCGCATAGCCAGGTTTAAGCGGCCCAGCCTGGCCTGGAAGTTATAGAAATCGATGGGTTGCATCAATTCACTGTGTTCCAGGGTGTACTTTATGTCCAGGCCGGCGCAGAATCCCTTTTCCCCCGCCCCCCGCAACAATATTACCCTGGTGTCCATGTCATAGAGGCGCTTTTGCCAGAATCTCTCCAGCTCATCCAGCATCTCCCCGTTTATGGAGTTGTAGGCTGCTGGACGGTTCAGGGTGAGCAAACCGATGCCTTCATCAACTATTTCCCAAATTATAGTATGGTATTCTTCCAATTATGCTCCCTCCTTTAACTTTTTCCGCTGTCTTTCAAAGCCTGGGCCAATTCCTCCATTTCCCGGCGACCGAGATCATCTCTTCCGGCCATCAGCTCAAGGTGGTGCTGCAATTCGTGCAAAACGGTATCTATAATCTCTTCTTTCCAGACCTCCTCCGGTTCATCCTGCAATAATTCCACAAAGGAACCATAATAAAATACAATGAACCGGCCTAAATGCTCATCTTCGATGTATTCCCCTAAAATCCAGAAATCTCCTTCCCGCCGGGCTTCCTCCTGGAGGTTGAATCCTCCCGTCAGCCCCCGGCAAAAATGAGGCGGAATGCGTTCCACCGCCTCTTCCAGCCATTCAGCAAACTGATCAATGGAAAATACGGCCATGGCAACTCCTTATCGGCAATTTTTTTGATTCCGTTAACTACTATTATAATTCCAATTCGTGTAAACCGCTCTTTTCTCTGAGTATCCCGTTTAGTGTTATAACTGTGAACATGGACCCTGTAAGCCAAAAAGACGCCTATAATGTCATCAGCAATCTCTATACCGATCTTCAGTAACCCAGGGCTTAAGCTGGAGTATTAGCCGGGCGAGCGACTTACGACGAGCCGTTGCAACCCACGGCGAAACTGAGGGCTGCGAAGGGGAGCGAGAAACAGGACGTTTCGAGCAGCGAGTACTGAGTGCATGGATGCCGAATTACGAGCGGTCCCCTTCGCACTTAAAGTTTGCCGATGGGTTGCAGGCGAGGAATACCGGAGCGAGCCGGCTAATACTTCAGCATCTTGGCTAATACTCCTGCTTAATTGCGTGCAGTGTTATCGCGAGACATTAATTGCCGCCAATCTCATCCACCCTGCTGCTGTCCCGTTGGACATTATTTCCCTGGCGCAGGCTATTTTCTCTTGTATTCCCTCCACCAGGCAGTCCGGGGATAATCCGGATCACCAAGGAAAACGGGCTGCCCTATGCGCGGGGTAGTCACCTGCTGGTTTTGCCTGGTCGCTGCCCGGGTCACCCGTTGGATAGGTTCGGTCCAGCTGTGCAAAGCCAGGGTAAAAGCAGCCCAGTGAATGGGCAGAAGCACCTGGCCTCTTAAATCCATATGAGCCTGGACAGTCTGCTCAGGGGTCATATGAATAGCCGCCCAGAGCCGGTCGTATTGCCCGCATTCCATCAAAGTCAAATCAAAGGGGCCGTACTTGTCTCCTATCTCTTTAAAATGCGGGCCATATCCCCCATCCCCGCTGAAAAATACCCTTGCTTCCGGACCATTTATGACCCAGGAACACCATAGGGTGGAATTCCGGCCGGTTATGGTTCTCCCGGAAAAATGGCGGGCTGGTGTACAGGCCAATCGGAGCGGCCCGCATTCCACCTCATCCCACCAGTTGCACTCCTTGATTTTAGCAGAGGGGATCCCCCATCTCTCCAGGTGGCGGCCTACTCCCAGGGGAACAAAGAACTGCCCTACCCGGTTTCTTAACTTTCTTATGGTACCGTAATCCAGATGATCGTAATGGTCGTGGGATACCAGAACCGCATCTATAAAGGGAAGATTATCTATGTTGACCGGCAGTTTTTTAGTGTACCTGTGGCTGCCCAGGGGAGGCAGCGGCGATGCAATCGGTCCCAGCATGGGGTCCAATAGCAGCAGTTGGCCGGCTATACGCAGCAATAAAGTGGAATGGCCCAGCCAGATGACCTGACTGCGCTGGTCGGACAGGTAAGATCTATTCAGGCGATCAACTTTGAGGGGGCGAGGCGGCCGTAATTGGGAGCGATTTTTAACCCGGCCTTTTAATATGTAAAAAATGATACTCCCGCTGGCTTTCCCCCGTGCCGGCTTAGTATTGACAAATCTTCCCCGCCGGTAATTGGGTGAGGATTTATAAACTCTGGTTTGGCGCTGGAAGGGGTTGGCTCCGAAGGAGGGCACACAGCCCAGGATGATCAGAGCAATCGCTGCCAGCGCCAGGATGATTATTACTGCTTTCATGTGCTACCCCCAATAGATCGATAACTCTGCTTTATGTCCCTATTCTACTACTGGCCCGAAAGATGTACCAGTTATCAGGAACTGCTTCCACGCTCAAGCATGGACCGCTGCCGGAGCAATTCCTTATACTCCTGATCCAGAGCTGCATACTCCGGGCTGTCGGGCTTGAGCAGGCTTAGTTCGCTGAGGACCCGGGACATACGGGTCTCCAGGATTAATCTCTCCTCGGCACTGGCCTTCGCCGGATCTGTCTTGTTATATTCCCGCCTCTTGCTTAAATAATCGGTCAGCTGGCCTTCAATCCTTCTTACCTGCTGCCCCTCGAAAACCAGCATATGGTCACAAACCTGGTCCAGCAGGTAGCGATCATGGGAAACCAGCAGGATGGTGCCAGGATACTGGAGCAAGCTTTCCTCCAGGGCCTCCCGGCTGTAGATATCCAGATGGTTGGTAGGTTCATCAAGTATTAACAGGTCATTCTCGCCCCAGATGGCCAGTCCCAGGGCTATCTTCATTCTTTCTCCCCGGCTGAGCCGGCCCAAGGCTACCTGGAAGCGATCATAGCTTAATCCCAAAGCTATCAAAAGCTGCATCACCTGCTTTTGTTGATCCACAGGCCAATCCTTGATGGTATTAAGTAAGCTCTCCTTTTCACCCTGGGGCAGTTCCTGGCTGATATAGGCAATTCGAGCCGAACTGCTAACAAACAGCTGTCCTTCATTCAGTTCTTCCTGGCCCAAAATAATGCGGACCAAGGTTGTTTTGCCGCACCCATTGGGACCAAAAATGCCAACCTTCTCCCCCCGATTTATATAAAAGGAGCTGCCAGTGAAAAGAATTTTCTCTCCATAGGCTTTACTGATGCCCTCAGCTTCTATAACCCGGCGGCCGCCCTGGGAGGCAAAGTTAACCGAAAACTTTACCCGGGGATCGGCGGCAGGCCGTTCCACCTGTTCCTGGCGCATTTTTTCCAAGCGCTTTATCTGGGATTTTATAGCCTGATCACGCTTCTTGGCTTTCTTGCGATAGTATTCCTTGCCGCCTACCCTGCCTCCCCCCTTCTGTCTTGACTCCCGATGAGCTTTATCAGACCAGGCTTTTAGCTGCTCGATGGCCTGGTCGATCCGGCGCTGCTCTTTTTGCTGGGACTGGTACAGGCGCCATTGACTCTCTCTTTGCTGCTGTTTGGCCTGCCGGAAAGCCGAGTAGTTGCCGGGATAAATGGTAATAGTCCCGTTTTCTATCTCCGCAATCTTGGTAACCGTATTGTCCAGGAAGAAGCGGTCATGGGAAATAATAACCACCGCTCCCGGGAACCGCTGCAGCTCCTGAATTAAATATTCCACTCCCTGGTAGTCCATGTGGTTGGTGGGCTCATCCAGAATAGCCAGGTCCGGCTGGGCAGCCCAAACCGCTGCCAATGCCAGCTTGGTTTTCTCGCCGCCGCTGAGCTTACCCAGCTGCTCCTCCTGTAAATCACTGAAACCCCTGACACCTAAATAACTGGTTACCCGCTGCAGTTCACCGCTCAAATCGACTTCATTGACCATGACATCGCGAAATATCCCAGCATCTTCCGCTTGGCGCAGGTAGCCCACTCTTATTCTCTGCCGGGAAGAAATGATGGTTCCGGCATCTGCAGTGCTGTTACCGGTCAGAATCTCTGCCAAGGTGGACTTGCCCGCTCCGTTCCTGCCCACGAGACCAATCCGGTCCCCCCGGCAAATATCCAAATCTATGCCATTTAACACCACTTTGTCGCCAAAGCTCTTCTTAATGTTTCGACAGCTGATTAGCATGCTTTCCCTCCGATAAAAATATAAGGCTGCCAGGAACTCCTGTTTCCTGCAGCCTGATAGCTCTTAAAGCAATACCGGTGTATTTAACTCCGGGGCTATTCTATTAAATAAACGCAGCAACAAGTATCCTGGTCATAACCGGACCAGCAGAATAACTCTGCCCATTTGTCCGTATTCACTTAAGCCAGAATACCTTTGCGCATGTCCTTTCCTCGGTCTTTCTTAAGAATTATCCACTGGCATGTCATCGCTAGTGTAGCGAAGCAATCTCTAACGAGGTACGCTAACTGCGCAAAAGAGATCGCCACGCGCTTCGCGCTCGCGATGACACAAAAGAACGCCATTTTCACAGCAATTTTCACCTGTGATGCAGGCCACGATGAATGAAAACACCATATTATGTGTCGTAGGGGGCGATGCCCACATCGCCCCGAGAGGCATTTTCACAGCAATGACACTATGGATGTCCTTTTGGTCAACACAAGTACTGTTTTCACAGCCATTGACAAAACTATATTAGCATGAATATAAGGCTCCGGCAAGCAATCCCCGGGCGCCCTCTTCCTTAGTCAGAATTGGAGATCAACCACTGGATGCTAATACAACTGGAAGCCCTGCTCCTTGAGCTTGTCTATCCACATCATTTTCAGCACTTCCAGGTCCTCCCGGTAATCGGTTTTAGATTCATCCTGGTCATATTCCAGTTGCTCCAGAACCACTATCTGGAAGGCTTGCTCTCCCAATTCGTTCCAATCCTTCTGCAACCGGCGGTTAACATGGCTGCCGTTCTTTAACTGAAAGGCCACGCTGTTCTGCTTGCCTTTCAAGTTAGGAGCAGCCTCCAGCCAGCAGCGCTTGTGGTCTTTATTGATAACCGCCAGTATGCCCATATCCGGCTTCATTTGCCTGTATTGCTCCTGCAGTTCCTTTTTTCTTTCACTGGATATTTTCATTTTTACACTCTCCTGTAATTAATACCCTAATTCTTTTAATACCCGGGACAAGGTTTTTAATCGTTCCGCTATCAATTCGTCATCCCGCGCCAGGCAATCCCGGAATAACTTCATGTCCTCATCGATTAATGGATTATCCGTACATATCTCCACCGTCATGGCATCGCCCTGCAAACCAATGCGGCCGATGGTGGTGTTGTCCGGGTCATACAGCTTTTCATAGCGGTAAGCCTCCATGAAATGGCGCCGGGCTTCACAGATGAGCAGGGCCAGATCCAGTACTCTATGCAAGGGCAGCTCCTCTGACTGGCGCGACCACTTCTCCCCGGTATATCTCCATACCTTGGCGGAAATATCTAACTTGCCGCGGTCATTCCACTGGGCCAGCCCCACTGACAGTCCTTTGGCATCGGAATTATAAGCCTGCCTGCCGTCGACCTGCTCATAATCGTTTACCACTATTACCGGTTTGTGTTTTAAGGTGGCGGGAATTTTCATTTATTACACCTCAGTTACTTTATTTTTAGTAAATTACTAATTTACTAATCTACTGCTTGAGTATATTTTATTTTCTTCCTGTCTGTCAAGTAAGCTCCTGCTCCGCCTGCATTTTGGCGAGAAAAAATCACCAAAGTGATGCCGGTTAGCATACATAGTTAATGGAACCGATTATATTCTGCTCGGTTACCAGTAAAAAGTACCGGCAATAAAATTTGTGCAGAAAGCGGTGATTTTAAATATGGCTGATACCCAATGGCTGTGGCGCAACCCTCTTCCCCAGGGGAATGCTCTGCGGGCGGCTGCCTATGCCGAAGGACAATTTGTGGCAGCGGGTCAATTCGGTACGATTATGACCTCTTCTGACGGCAGCAACTGGACTATACAGAACAGCGGGACCACTAATTACTTGTCCGGAGTCGGCTATGGCAACGGACTGTATGTAGCAGTGGGAATGGAAGGAACCATTCTTACCTCTCCTGATGGAGTAACCTGGCGATCCCAGGAATCAGGCACCTCATCCTGGCTGGATGATGTTGCCTTTGGCAATGGGATGTATGTGGCGGTAGGACAGCTGGGGACCATAGTCACCTCCACCGACGGTGAAAACTGGACCCCCAACGGGGTCACGGTTTTCTGGCTGCAGGGAGTAGCTTTCGGCAATGACACCTTTGTGGCAGTGGGAACGGGAGGATCCATCTTCACCTCCCCGGACGGGATCACCTGGACCAACCGGGGGTCTTTCGGGGGATTCCCCTTGAACAGTGTAGTCTATGCCCAAGGCCAGTTTGTAGCGGTAGGCGGCGGTGGCACTATTCTGACTTCTCCTGATGGGGTAACCTGGAGCAGTGTCGCTTCCCACAGTACTGCTTTTTTAGAGGAAGTGACCTTTGGCAATGGCCTCTACGTTGCGGTAGGGAGAGACCTGGATCTTAACACCGGTGTGGTGCTGACTTCCGCCGATGGCCGGGAATGGACGGTGCAGCTTACTGATGACCTGCTTTTATCCTTAAGCATCGCCAGCAGTCCTGATCTATTTGTTGTCACCGGCCTAGGCGGAATAATACTCACTTCTCCAGATGGATCCAGTTGGACCAGGCAGACCTCCGGTGTTTATGAAGAACTCCACGATGTAGTCTTCGGGGCTGACATGCTGGTGGCAGTCGGCAATAACGGAACCATATTGACCTCTCCCGATGGAGTCAGGTGGCAAGCCAGGGACAGCGGCACCACCAGCCACCTGTGGGGTGTGACTCATGCCCATCAAACCTTCATTGCGGTGGGAGATAACGGGACCATACTCAGATCCGCCAATGGAGTCAGCTGGTACCAGGAGACAGTTCCCTTAACCAACCGGCTTAGAGCCGTAACTTTTGGAAATGGGCAGTTTGTTGTCGTGGGGGAAAAGGGTATTATCCTAACCTCCCCGGACGGAAGAAACTGGCAGGTAACGGAATCGGGTACCACCACTACACTTAATGGGGTGGCTTTTGGGGAGGATCGCTTTGTGGCGGTGGGCAACAACCGTATCATACTGGTTTCTCCCAATGGCCAGGACTGGCAGCAGGCGGCAGTGGAACCTGGTTTTGAATCACTGCAAAGTATTGCCTATGGTCAGGGTCTGTTTGTTGCCGCCGGCGATTCCGGCCTGGTGATGACTTCCCCGGACAGCAGCAGCTGGACCATCCTCCGAGTAGGTGAGAATTCCCCCTTCTGGCTGCATGTAGTGTTCTGCCAGGACCGCTTTGCTTTAAGCGGCACCCCGGGGAAAGTAGCTTACTCCATTGATGGCACTCAATGGGAAGTACAGAACACCGCCACTGATCATTTCCTCTACGGCATAACCTGTTCCCCTGCAGGAGATGTGGTGGTAGGCGATTTCGGCACTATTCTTCAATCCTCAGCTTGAGCAAAGCAGGTTTTACCGGATGCAGCGGGAACTTCCGTTTCCGCTGCATATCTCCCTTTAACCGCTGGCACCAACTTCTAATATGCTTCCATCTCTTTTATGTAATACTCCTTGCCTGATACCAGGTCGAACTTGCCGTCATGGGCGCAGGAGGGGCAGGAAGCTGTCGTCAAATGCTCTTTTTTTACCTGAAAAGAATGGCCGCACTGGGGACAGCGCAGGATAATAGGGGTGTAGGTAATTTTTAGCCGGGCGCCTTCCGCCAGGGTATCGTTACTTAAAAAGTCGAAATAGTGCTGCATCCATTCTGCTTCCAGGTCACTCAGTTCCCCTACAATGAGGCTGATGGAGACTATTTTCTGCACCTGGTTCATTTCCGCATGTTTCATTACTATGTTCAAAATGCTTTCTACTACCGGCAGTTCGTGCATATCATTTATCCCCCGGCATCAGGTATTGCGCACATATTCCCGGGGCCGCACTTCTATTAAAGCCAGGGCCTGAGTGGGGCAGGTGACTACGCAATTGCCGCATCCATAGCACTTATCCAGGTCGAACTCAGCTTTACGCTCCGATTTAGGGCGGCTCTTATCCAGAGTAATAGCCTTAAACTGGCAGCGCTTGACGCACTTGCCGCAGCCGTTGCAGGCTGCCTCATCCAGACGAACCTGGAAGCGGGATTTGGCATAAACAGCATAATCAAGCTTGTGGGTCATGTACAGGCCGGTACAGCAGCAGGCACAGCAGTTGCACATTAACATGTCTCTTTTCACATTATTGCGTACCTGGTGAACCAGTCCGGCATCCTCTGCCATACCCAGGCGGCGCAGGGCTTCCTCCTGGCTGATCTGTTCCCCGATACCCCGCTGTATAAAATGGTAAGCAAACCTGTTTATCTGCAGGCATAGATCAACATCCCTGGGAGCGGGGCACTTTTCGTCCATTTTGCCAACCTGCTGGGCCTGAGTCCGGCAAGGGCAGGGGGCAGCGGTTATTATTTCCGCCTGTTTGATGATCTGCCGGGCAGAGTCAATGTCCAGAATGAGATTCTGGGAGGGAACCGCTTCTTCAATAGGTACCGTACGCAATATCTGAGGATAATTGGCTTGCTTCCAAACCGGAACCACCTTCTTTAAGTCCTCGGTTATCAGTTTATCCCACAGCTGAAACAGTTCCTGGGGAGCACGGGGATACACAACGGAAGCATCCCTGAGTTCTATCATGGCTCCAAAGAGCTTAAACTTGTCCGGAGGATCAAGATAACGGGCAATGGCACCGGCGCGATGCAGGTAAGAAGTGGCCTCTTCCACCTGCTGCCTGGACATACCGGTGACCGCTGCAATTTCATCAATGGTAGCCGGTTTGGCCAGAGCCTCAAATACCCTTCTTGCGTCCCCTTCCGGAAAAAGCATTTCCAGTATCTCCAGCATGGTATCCGAATCGGGAAATCCCAAACGGGCTGCGTAACTCTTAAAGGCTTCGGTTGCCACCCACAATCCCTCCCAATTAAATGTGGTTTAGAAGCACATGTTTCCTGTACCTAAATTCTATTTCGAAATATTCAATGCTTAAGATTTTTATTCCTGCCGGGGTACAGCAGATGTTTATTTGCTCTGTGCAATTATCATCACTATTTAAAACAAAAGAAGCCCTTTTAAGGCTTCTCAGACTGTCAAAGAAATCTACTAGGGCTTAGACGCTTGAGATTGCCACGCCCCTCCGGGGCTCGCAATGACACATAAGATGGCCTTTTGGTATGTCATCGCGAGGAGCGAAGCGACGTGGCGATCTCATACAACATACCTGCATTCCGCGTTCGAGATTGCTTCGCTACGCTCGCAATTATCACCTGAATAACAGGCCACGATAAACGAAAACTTAAGTCTGTCATCGCTATGAAAGGAATTCTTAATTGTCATTGCGAGCCCCGACGGGGCGTGGCAATCTCATTCATAATCAGCCGGGCTTACCGTTGGAGATCGCCACGCGCTACGCGCTCGCGATGACACAATGGTTGCCTTTTTACTGACATGAAAGCCATTTTCACAGCAATGACACAAAAGGTGACTTTTCATTCATCGTGGCCTGTGCCACAGGTGAAAATTGCTATTTAATACAAAAGAAGCCCTTTATAAGGCTTCTGGTCTTCTTGACTAAATTGTAATTCTTAGATATAATAAACTACCCTTAATGTTTAAAGTTAAATTATATCATATATTTTATTATTTGTCAAGAGGCGCGGGAGGTTAAATATATGTCTAACATCATGCCATTTAGGTTTTCATTACACAGCTTGACTAAGCAGGACACTATACATCAAATTATGGCTACCAATACTGTCTCTTGTCAATATGGACTGTCCCTGAATGAAGAGGATGCTGAACAGATCTTCATGGCTCGCCAGGCAATCTTGAAAAACTTAGGTCGTGTAGAGATAAGCACTGGAGTCATCAGTCAGCTGATCACCATATTCTGCCGCTCCCCTTTCATAAGCCAGGAAAATTACGCTGCTGCTGTTATAGACCTAATGGAAGCCTTTTACTATATCAAAAATGAAACCCGGGATGAGATTGGCGATTTGGAAATAATCGAGCTTATGAAAGAACGCTTCGACACCCGTTGTGGGGGCTCCATTGAGTTATTGGTAAGCCAGGGAATGGAGGATGTTATCCAAGCTGCCCGCCAGGGACATTATTACCGTACTTTATCCGGTGAAGATAATGAGGTGAGCAAATGAGCAAACCGCTTTTCCCAAAATGCACGCGGAAATTATCTGCCCTGAATCCTGATAATTATTTGGTATCTCTCCTGAACAATGCTTTAGCTGCCCAATTAATCAATGAAACCATGATACAATCCATTCAGTTACAGGTTATGGAAGTGCTGAAAAAGGTAATATTTAAATATACCGGCGGCCAAAGCAGTTCTGTCACTGCTGCCACCGCCCAGTCCTTGATCAACTCTATTCTTTATTGTATCGACGCCCGCTTGCTGGCTCTGAACGCCCCCGAAGAAAGTCTTAGGGAACTGCACAGCAAAACGATAATGGAAATATACCAGGATGGGCTGGCCCAGGTTGAATCCTGCCTGGAAGAAACCCGGAAGTTGTTTGCGCAAACCAAGGCATCGCGGATTGCAACTGATTTGATTGCCTATAACTCTACAATCGATGAAGGGTTGCCCGGTTTTTTGGCCCAATATGACCCTAGATTTCTGGCCCATGACACCATGGCTGATATTGATTATCCTTTAGCCAGCCACTGCCAAAACCAGCGGGGCATATTTTATATCCAGGAGTACATCAGTAAACTGAACCTGGAAAATCAATTCTGTTCCAACTTTGCGGATCCGGACATTAACAGGCTGCTGCAAAACTACGGCAGAACTTATCACATCGACTATCCTGAATTTCTATTAAATATTTTTGAAATCGTGTTTGCCAATGCCGTATTTGCCGTTATGCTGGGTCAAAATGCCCGCCATTTGACCATTTCCAAAGCGGACAGCGACCTTTTGCGCTCCCAGCTTTATTCCCTGGACCTATCCTTTATTCCCCCGGTGCTCAAACAATCTGTGAACCGATTAATTGTTCAGCTGGAAATAAACGATTCCGATCTTATCGATTACATTAAATCTGCTGAGAATAACCTTCTTCACAGGTTAATTCCCGCGCTGCAAAACCACAGCCTGGACAAATTGGTCATAACCGACCATCCCATCCCCCAGCCAATGGTGGCCTTGAAACAACCTGCACCGATGAAAGATACTGATTTTCGCCATTTAACAGATAAACTCCGCCAATTAACCGACAGTCAGGCCAAGGCTGCCCTGATTATGGGCAATGTCCGCACATTCAGCGACTTTATAGATATTTTGGAAGCAGACTGCCTGGTTAGCCAGGACTATCCGGTGCTTTTTCAGCATCTGGGGGATTTGGAATTATCGATGCTGGCCCGACTGGTTGTCGATATCTTTGCGGAGAATGATGCCCCATTGGTAAAGCTGTTCAGCAGCAGCCATTCAGAGAAGGAGTGGACATCCCAGCTGATTTTTTATCTGGCAAGCCTCAGCAGTGAAAGGCTGAAGAATATTCAACAGCTTATCATCCAGCTAGCATAATAACACATATTTTGTCTTATCCTGTTATATACTACCTTACAATCCTGCCACAAATATGCTATTTTGTTAAAAAGGAGGTTGATTTACATGAGTAGTCAAGAATCCTCAAAAAATATTGTTGGTTTTGAAGTTCGTATTATTTTCCGGGATGCTAGCGCCATCGACCTGACTAAAATGGCGGAAGCCGCCAAGAAATCCATGTTTGACATGATGCGTATTCATGTAGAAAAAATCAAACTGAAAAAGTACGGCCTTAAATTGTTAGGCAAAGGCCCCATCCAGGAAATCCTGCGGATTGGCGAAAACTTCTACCAGCTCACAGCAGAAGGCGGACTGGAAATAATCGTCAATATAGGCAGCAAGGAATGCTTCTATATGAAAGAAGGATGCATCCACGATCTGCGGGATGGATCTGCTCCGGATATTTCCATACCAAAATTCGATGACGCCGAACCCGATGAGGAAGAATATGCCCGGTTAGGTCTATAACAATAACAACAATAACAAGCCCCGCTTTCAGCAGCGGGGCTTAGAGAGTGTCAAAAAAGTTGACATACCAAAAGGCCATCATATGTGTCATTGCGAGCCCCGGAGGGGCGTGGCAATCTCGAACGTCGAACCGCTAATAGACTTCTTTGACAGTCTGTAAGCCCCGCTTTCAGCAGCGGGGCTTATTTTATATAGGGCAAGTAAACCTGCTCATTTGGTCAGTTTGACTCTAATGGTTTTAACCTGAGCTTTGGCAGTATTGCCGTCAGGAAGATGCATCAGCTGTACTTTCACCACCTGGCCAATTTTTTTGCTTAATATCGCTTCCTGCAGTTCCTGACTGGTGGTTACTTTCTGGTTGTCAATTTGGGTTATGATGTCGAAAGGTTCTATGCCAGCTTTGTCAGCCGGGCCTCCTGCGTGAGGCTCTACTACTACTCCATGATAAATCGGCAGCTTGTGGTACTTGGCCTGGTCAGGGCTTACTTCTCCTACTATCCGTACTCCCAGCCTGGGCCTCTGTACCTCCCCATAGCGCAGCAGATCTTTGGTTACCATCTGCACCTGATTGGAAGGTATGGCAAAACCCATGCCTTCAAAACCTTCTACGGCAATCTTGGCGGTATTAATGCCAATGACTCTTCCCTCCAGATTCGCCAGAGCACCGCCGCTGTTACCCGGATTGATAGCGGCATCGGTCTGGATAAGCCGGTAGGCAAAACCCTCATCGGTGCTCAGCAACCGGTTCAGACCGCTTACCACCCCGGCGGTCACGGAACGGGCAAAACTGAGCCCTAAGGGATTGCCGATGGCTATTACTTCCTGTCCCACCGCCAGATTATCGGAATCTCCAAATACAGCCGGGGTCAGATCCTCATCTCCCTTTATTTTTATAACCGCCAGGTCAGTACGGGGATCAGTTCCTACTATCTCGGCTTCTCTTTCTTCTCCGTTTACCAGGGTAACAATCAACCGGTCCGCATCAGCAACCACATGGTTGTTGGTAACGATGTGGCCTTCTTTGTCCAAAATTACTCCTGAGCCAGTGGATTCGCTGTCGCGCCCGTCAAATATTCCTCCTCCTTTTTGCAAGCTGGTAATCCCCACCACCGACGGGCTGACCAGAGCCGCTGCTTCACTTACCCCTCCTGCCGCTGGCGACTCTTCCTGCACTATTGGTTTGCTGGGAGCCAGAGCAGTATCAATTAAGTTATAAAGGGCCAATCCTATTACAAACAGAACCAAAAATGCCAGCACGCCATTGGCTCTTTCCCGGTTCATAAAATTCCTCCCTCATAACTTGGTACAGATATTGTGTGCCATGCTGAGGGGCTTATACTGTTCAATATCTTCCATCACCGTATAAAAAAAGAGGCCGTTGGCCTCTTTGCAGCGTGTAAAAAAGCTTATTAATAGTTGGACATTCGAGATTGCCACGCCCCTCCGGGGCTCGCAATGACACATAAGGTGGCCTTTTGGTATGTCATCGCGAGGAGCGTAGCGACGTGGCGATCTCTTTTAGCTAGTTTTTTGACACTCTCAAAAGAGGCCGTTGGCCTCTTTGGATTGCCGGTTATTCTATCTTATCTTAGCTCCCAAGTTTTTCAGCTTCTCTTCTATATTCTCGTAGCCCCGGAAAATATGGCCCGCTTCTTCGATTTCTGTTTCGCCCTCGGCGGCCAAAGCTGCCAGTACCAGGGCGGCACCGGCTCGCAGATCGGTAGCCCTGACCTTGGCCCCGCACAGCCGGGTCCCTCCCTCAACTACCGCCGTGTGCCCTTCCACCTTTATGCGGGCTCCCATCCGCTTCAGCTCATCTACTACCTGGAAGCGGTTCTCAAAAACGTTTTCTACGATGATACTGGAACCCTGGGCATAGCACAGCAAAGCCATCATCTGGGACTGCATGTCCGTAGGAAAACCAGGATAGGGCAGGGTTTTAATGTCTACCGGGTTTATGGGCCGGACAGCCCGTACCAGAACCCCTTGCTTGACTTCTTCCACCCGGGTACCGGTCTCCTGCAGCTTGGCGATTATGGGGTGCAGGTGGGTGGGGATAACATTTTCCACCAGAATTTCTCCCCCAGTGATGGCTGCGGCTACCATATAGGTACCTGCTTCAATCCGGTCCGGTATTATAGCATAGCGTCCCGCCTTTAGGGTGGATACGCCTTCTATCCTGATCACATCCGTTCCGGCACCGCGAATGCGTGCTCCCATGGAGTTAAGGAAGTTAGCTAAATCCACTATTTCCGGCTCTTTGGCGGCATTTTCTATTACGGTCTGACCCGGTGTCTTGGCTGCCATCATCATAATGTTTTCCGTAGCCCCGACACTGGGAAAATCCAGATATACACGGCCGCCGGAAGGCTTGGTTACTCTGGCGTTAATATAGCCGTATTCCAAATCTACTTCTGCACCCAGGGCCTGTACTCCCTTGATGTGCAAATCCATAGGCCGGGAACCTATGTCACAGCCGCCCGGCATGGAAACCTGGGCTTCACTCTGACTGCCCAACAATGCGCCCAGGAGCAAATTGGAAGCCCGCAGTTTCTTGGACAGCTCATAAGAGGTGCGGGTTTTGAGCTTGGCTGGAGGGCAGATTGACAGGCTGCCGTCTTCATTCCAGCCTACTTTTACTCCCAAATCCTCCAATAACTGCACCAGGACTTCTACATCCCGGATACGGGGGACATTATCCAGAATAGTTTCCCCCTCTGCCATAATGCTGGCAGCAATTAAAACCAAAGCTGCATTTTTGGCTCCGCTGATGCGGACCTGGCCATACAGGGGATACCCACCTTCAATATACAATGTATTTTTCAATAACTTTACACCTCTCGCCCATTTCCATTCAGTACGCCATATACTTTGCTTTCAAAAGAACTGTAGTCCACTTCCAGGGCATTCTCAACAGCCTGTTTCATGCTTAACCCTTGTCCCAAATATTCCAAAATCTCAAACAGGCATTCCTGTCCGTATTCATCTACCAAGTATTCTACTATTTTCAGAGACTGCCAGTAAGCCACTTGCTGATCCAGGCTGTCAAAACTTCTTTCCAGGGAATCCAGCTGGTAATAGTACGGGGTGCGTCCATTTGCAAAAGGATCAGCAAACTCAAAACCGGTAAGGTTTTTTTCTACATACTGAGCAATTCCTTCGGTCCACCAGCGATTATAGTTTCCCCGGGTGATTTCGTCAACCATCAGGTGAGCAAATTCGTGAACCATGGGCCCTTCCCGGGTAAAAACTTTCTCCGCGTCAGCAGCATCAATCCATGCTCGCGGTGACAGGATACGAATTGACCCGCCCCAGTAAACTCCCATTGCCTTTTGATCCCTGTCCCAGCCGAAACTGGCTGCCAGACTCTCACTGTCGGGATAAACCACAATAACCGTCTTGCCCTGGGGTTCCCGGCCGAAAACCTGACTCACTGACCGGTAAGCCTGTTCGGATGCCCGGGAGATTATAGGGACATAGTCCTGGTCTACGGCAGTATATTTTATTTTGAAATGCTCCGTTTCCGCCACACTGAAGTGAGCGGTTTTCAGATTAATCTCCTGTCCTACGGCAAACCTCAGCAATACATTGCTATATCTGGTTATCGCCAAAACGGCCAGCAGGAGCAGAACCAGAATTAAGCTGGCGGTCTTGACGGAGCCAAACTCCCTTATCCCCAACATGCTTTCCTCTCCTCTCTAGAGCCATTATACAATGGCCCCTCTTCCAGGAGAGTAAGCAAATAGTGGCACTATTCCTTCAGGTATCCAGTCACGGCAATCCCTGCCAGAGCGCCATCCCCTACGGCGGTGGCCACCTGACGGTATTGTTTGAAGCGGATATCTCCGGCGGCAAATATGCCTTCCACCGAGGTTTGCATGTTCTGATCAGTAACAATATATCCATCCACGGTTTCCACCAGGGTATCCAGGAAATCAGCGGCCGCGACCAGGCCAATGGCAACAAACAAGCCTTCCGCTTCCAGGATTTCTTCCTGGCCGGTTTTTACATCAGCCAGTACCAGCCGCTGCATCATGCTTTGGTTGCCTTCCACCCGCTTAACCACTTTGTTAAGCTTCAGTTCTATCTTGTCATTCTCCAGCATTTTGTCTACCGCGGTCTGATGGGCTCTGAACTGTTCCCGGCGATGGATCAGGTAAACCTTGGAAGCTATATCAGATAAGTAGAGAGCTTCTTTCACGGCGGAATCTCCTCCCCCTACTACCGCTACCGGTACCCCTTGAAAAAAAGCCCCATCGCAGGTAGCACAGTAAGAGACTCCCCGGCCTAAATACTCCTTTTCTCCCGGTACCTGCAGCTCCCGGCGGCGGGCACCCATGGCAATAATAACTGCCCGGGCCAGGTACTCCCCTTCGGTGGTAATAACCTTTTTGCCCTCCGGCACCACTTGCAGGTCAACCACTTCTTCCATTTTCAGCTGGGCACCAAAGCGCTGGGCCTGCCGCCAAAAGTTTTCCATCAGCTCAGCACCATTAATGCCAAAGGGAAAACCGGGATAGTTTTCTATCAGATCAGTCATGGCCGTGTTTCCCCCGATAATATTGGATTCAATTATCAAAGTGTTTAATTTGGCTCTGCCGGTATATATAGCAGCAGTCAATCCGGCCGGTCCTGCACCAATGATTATTACATCATACACTTTGACCTCTCCTTTGCTTACACATAAAAATAAAACCCTGACCCTTTGGGACAGGGTTTTGTTTCCTTTAGCGTAAATAGTTTAGCGGATTTTGGAAGGAGCCTCCCGATAGTACCTCAAAGTGGAGGTGAGGCCCGGTACTGCGTCCGGTAGATCCTACTGTCCCCAAGACTTGACCGCGGGCCACCTGCTGGCCTTTAGATACGGATATGCTGGCGCAATGAGCATAACGGGTGATAAGGCCATTGCCGTGGTTGACGATTATAAAATTACCGTACCCGCCCTGCCAGCCGGTAAAAGTAACAGTTCCGCTGTCAGCTGCCTTAATAGCTGATCCAGCCTTCGCCCCAATATCCAGACCGGTATGTCCTCTGCCATAATAGCAGGTAATGGGTCCATAGGCAGGCCAGTCCAGAGTTCCTCCTCCGCCACCGCGGGAAGCTACCGTTACCTGATTTCCTTTAACTAAAATCCTGGTAACTGCTTCTTTGAGAATGGTTTCCTCTTTAACTTCCCGCTCTTCTATCACCCCGTTAACCTTGGTGGCTACGTAGACAATTTTCTTTTCTCCGTTGCGGCCTTCCTGTTTGATCCGGACCCCGCTGGCACTTGAGCTTATTTCCGTTTTGGTTTCAAAGGGAATAGTCTCGATTTTTTCCCCTTCTACTTTGGCAACAACATTTATGTACGGCTGGCTTTTTACCAGAATCAGCTCATCCCCGATCTGGAGATTTTCCGATGTCAGTTTATTGGCCCGCATTATGTCATCTACATACATGTCGTTGCGGCGGGCAATCAGCCACAGATTGTCTCCTTCCTTAACAATATACTTCTCCGGTTTGTCAGTTCCCGTGGTGATCAACTGGTAGGCTTCGTCAAAGGACATGACCTTGGCTGAGTTAACGCTTTTTTCGGCAACAGCAACTTTTTCGGCAAAATCAACGGAAATGAGCTTTTCTCCCTCATCTACTGCCGTATATTCTTCCTTCAGTTTCTTCAACAGTTTCTCAGCTTCGGCTTTGCTTTCCAGGTAGGCAATGGTCTTCCCGTCAACTATCAAGGCACCAGCCAGCATCTTGAAATTGACCGTTTTGCGCAGGGCCTTTTCCAGCTCATCCCCGGAGATAACATCACCCCGGCTGGCAAAGGTGCGCCGGTAGTCAATTTGGTTGCCTAATTCCAGCTTTGATTTAATTTGCTCGGCTTGCTGCTCCTGTAAGCTGAGCAGAGCCTCTTCAACATCAGATTTATGCTTAACTACAAAAGCTTTTTTCCCGTCTACTATTACTAAATAGGCTGGTGTCCGGATAACATTTGTCCACAGGATAGACAGTACCGTTATGATGACAATCCCAATAGCTACTCTGACTGACAGCTTCTTATTCTGCAGTAAATAATCAATCATAGGACACTCTCCACGAAATATAAAATTTATTAGACCTGAAAAGCATTCTATTTGTTCCAGTATTTCTCCTGCTTTTGAACCAAAGTTTTTTTCTTAGGGCACCAAACGTTTTTTTATATCCAGGTAAATTGCCGCTTCTATCCGTCTCCTGTGCATGGCACAGGTCAACCGGGCAGGCTGGCTGATATCTCCGTTGGTGAAGTAATTATTGGCATGGCAGCCCCCGCCGCAAAAATTGCGCGCCCAGCAGCGGCGGCATTCTTCTTTGGCCAGCAGGGTATTGCTGATAAACTTCTGGCGCAGGTCTGCTCGCAATGGACTGTTTTCCAGAATATTTCCCAGGCGATAATCATTCTGGCCTACGAACTGGTGACAGGGATAAATATCTCCTTCCGGGGTAATGGCCAGGTAATGTATCCCCGCTCCGCAGCCGGTTTGTCGTTTGGCCAGGCAGGGTCCTTTCTGCAGGTCAAGGTCATAGTGGAAAAAGTGAACCTGCCGGCCTTGCTGGTGATACTCCAGCAGCAGCAAAGCCAGTTTTTCGTATTCTTTTAACACTTGGGGCAGGTCTTCCTCCCGGATGGCCAGATCACTGTTAACCCCTACCGCTGGTTCCAGGGACAAAGCATCAATGCCCAGATCCGCTATATGGCGTACATCTTCGCAAAAGTCCAGATTGCTGCGGGTATAGGTGCCGCGGACATAATAGCTGATCGGTCCCTTTTCTATCATTTTATGAATCTTAGGCAATATGGTTTTATAACTTCCCTGACCATTGTTTAGCACTCGATAGCGATCGTTAACTTCCTCCCGGCCGTCCAGGCTGAGTATAACCCCTATCTTTTCCTGCACCAGGTAATCCATTATCTCCTCATCCAGCAGGAGGCAATTGGTGGTCAGAGTGAAATTGATTATTTTGCCGGTACCGGCTTCAATCTGCCGGCCGTAGTTTACGATATCCTTGACAACTTCCCAATTAAGCAGGGGCTCTCCCCCGAAAAAGTCCACTTCCAGGTGCTTTACTCCCTGACTGTTTTCCACCAGAAAATCCACCGCCCGGCGTCCCACCTCACTGCTCATCAGAGAGGAGCGCAGGCCAAAGCTGCCCTGACTGGCAAAACAATAGCTGCACTTCATATTGCAAGCATGGGCTACATTAAGGCACAGGGCTTTAATGGGAGCACCGGTCAAATCTATAACCGGATCTTCCGGTTCACTGAACAGGCTGCCGTCTTCCCATAGCCCGGTTACTTCCATGGCCACTTCCGTCACTTTTTCCCAATCATAGCGGGACGCACAGATCTCCATGGCCCGGTAAAAATCGCCCCGGCAGTTGATAATTGCCTGAATAAGCTCAGCGGCCAGTTGGTCAACTACGTGAATGGCTCCGCTGTTGACATCCAGGACTATATAGAGCTCCTGAAAGGGGTAAAGGTGGACATTGGCGGGAAAATCATAATCAGACAGGATAATCATGACAATTCCTCCAGGTTAATACAAAAAAAGGGGCACAAAGCCCCCTATATGTAGTTTTTCTATTGGTTCCGACAGGTCTGATTACCTACCGTACAGGATGTTTTGCAAGCAGATTGGCAGGAAGTAGCACACTCCTGGCAGTTGATATGGCCGGCATCACGCTTTAAGCCGGGCTTAATAACCGTAATAATATGTTTCATATAATATAACCCCCTCAAAACTCTACCAGAGTATTCTCCTCATCTTAAAAAAATGGAGCGGGAAACGGGGTTCGAACCCGCGACACCCGGCTTGGGAAGCCGGTGCTCTACCACTGAGCTACTCCCGCGCGCTAAAAATTTTACCCGATGGGATGACTCCCCGTCAAGGCAAGTTCCTTTTTATCAAAATATGGCTTAATACCAGGAAATATTCTATTTAAATGGCGGAGCCGACGGGATTTGAACCCGCGATCTCTGGCTTGACAGGCCAGTATGCTCACCGCTGCACCACGGCTCCGCGCATTAGTATATTAGCAAAAACCCATACCTTTTGCAAGCCACCTCTTAATATTAAGGTCACAAGGTATCTTTCAGGGAGTTTATTCTTTTTTTGCTCCCGGCATTATTGGCGGGGTTTGGCCCTATTCCTTTTATGTCGCCAAGCAGAAATATTTTGCAAATATTTGTACAAGGAAACTGCCGCCCTTTACGAGAAACTAATATTTAACCAACACTCTTTGGGAACGGTATTGATTAGGAGGAATGCATAATGGCAGCAGACCGCGAAGCTCAATTCCAGCAGTTAGAAGATTTAAGCCAGGAGGATCTGGCCCGCTTTATCCTGTCTATGATACACCGCATGAACATCCACCATACCCTGTGGTTCAGGGAAACCGAACACCAGTTAGGAATGGAACGGGCCCTGGATATACTGGAACAGGTTACCCAGCAGAGCAGCCGTATTGAGATACAGCGCCTGGGCAAAGTTCTGGGTTTTGAAGTCCAAGACGGGATTCCCAAGCCCCTGCTGGACCTGCCCCGGGAAAAGCTTCTGGAATTGACCGGAGAGATAGGCAAAAACTGGCTGGCCATGGATGGCCTCTGGTTTCAGGCCATTGAGAGAGCCTATGGCATGAACGATGCCAAACGCTGCAATGATTCATGCTGGAATCGTTTTTCCCAGGTTGAAGCCCGCTTCATTAAAAGTTTCCTGGGCTTACCGGAAAGGCCAGGTCTGGAAGGGCTCAAACAGGCTCTGGGCTATCGCATGTACTCTCGCATCAACAAACAGTCTATTATCGACGAAAGCCCCACCAGCATCATCTTTCAGATGAATGACTGCCGGGTGCAATCGGCCCGCCAGCGCAAAGGCCTGGATGACTATCCCTGCAAATCAGCCGGCCTGGTGGAATACAGCCGCTTTGCCTGGGGCATCGATGACCGGATTCGCACCGAATGTGTAGGCTGTCCTCCTGACGAACATCCCCAGGAATGGTTCTGCGCCTGGAGGTTTATCCTGGAGGAATAGATTATTTAGTCCAGGCCAGTACTTCCTGGTAGAGCCAGTCCGCCCAGGCTTCCATACCCTGGCCGGTTTTGGCTGACACTTCGAAAATCTTAATATCCGGGTTTAAGGCATATACCCGTTTTTTTACCGCTTCCACATCAAAATCGGCTATTCCCAGATAGTCGATTTTGTTTATTAACAGGGCATCACAGGTGGAAAACATCAAAGGGTATTTGAGAGGCTTGTCGTCTCCCTCAGGCACACTGAGAATCATGGCGTTTCTTACTGCTCCGGTATCAAACTCCGCCGGGCAGACCAGGTTGCCCACGTTTTCGATAATCACCAGGTCCAGGTCGTCCGGGTTAAGCTCCCTTAACCCCCGGCCGGTCATGGTGCTGTCCAGGTGGCATAGTCCTCCGGTTCTCAGTTGGATCACCGGTATCCCTACCGCGGCAATCTTTTCCGCATCCACCGCCGAATCGATATCCGCTTCCATTACCCCTATGCGCAGTTTGTCCCGCAGCCGTGCAATAGTGCCTAAAATAACGCTGGTTTTCCCCGATCCCGGTGAAGACATCAGGTTTAAAAGAAAAGTCTTTTGCTGGCGCAGGGTCTCTCTCAACTTCTCCGCTTGTTTGTCATTGTTGGCCAATATGTTCTGCTTGACTTCGATTATCCTGACTTCGCTCAATTAATGTTTACCTCCTATTAATACGATCCAATCCGTTCCTCAACATATTCAGTAACTTTATCATAATCCATTCACACAAAGGTGCAAGGGGCAGAGCGGCAGAGGCTGTCAGCCAAGGCTTTTTGACAGCTGCACTTGCCTGTGCAGGCAAGTGCAGCTGTCAAAAAAGCTTATTATTAATAATAGTTGGACGTTCGAGATTGCCACGGTACTTCGTGCCTCGCAATTATCACCTGAATAACAGGCCACGATAAACGAAAACTTAAGTCTGTCATCGCGAGGAGCGAAGCGACGTGGCGATCTGTTAACTCGCACCGTTAGTTGCCATAGAGATTGCCACGCGCTACGCGCTCGCAATGACACAATTGGGAGCTATTTTCACAGCCATGACATACTAGGAAGCCGTTTTCACAGCAATGACATTATAGTTACTTTTTTCTGACGTGAGAGCTATTTTCACAGCAATGACACATATGATGGGCTTTTGGTTATGTCATCGCGAGGAGCGAAGCGACGTGGCGATCTGTTTACATGGCCTTTTTTGACAGTCTGAAGTGGTTTTTCCCTTAGCTGTATTTTTCTGCCTCTCCCGAACAATAAGCGTGGTTAAATTTGTAATATAATATAATCAACTTAATATTTTGTGGGGGAGGGGCCAAACATGCGTTACCTGCTTCTTTGTATAATCGGATTTGCCATACAGGTTGCTTTTATCCTGGTGGAGAACAGGAAAAAGTATGTTCCGGCGGTCATACTCAAGGGCAGCGCTGCAACGGTATTCATTATCATCGGAGTGTTAAGCGCTCAGTTTACAAGTAACCCCAGCTTTGCAACGCTGGTGGTTATCGGCCTTATACTTGGCGGAATCGGTGATGTGCTGCTTAACCTGCGCTTTGTTTTTGAGAAAAGCGCTCAGAAGATATTCTTAATGGGCATAGCCTCATTTTTATGCGGACACATCATGTATCTGGCTGCACTCATCCTGTTATCCAATAATTTGCTTGTGAGTCTGATCTGTGGCGTAATTGCGGCAGCCCTGCTGCTGCGATGGATTTTCAGCAAGATCGGAGAAGTCCAAAAAGTCTTTAAAATATTCGGCTATGTATATATTGGCGCTATCGTCCTAATGACTGCCGCAGCAATCGGTAATCTCGTTTCCAATCCCGGTTCGACGGGTGCTCTGCTGTATGTTATAGGCGCAGTATTATTCACAGCCAGCGACGTTATTTTAATCTTCAACACCTTCGGCGGTACACCGAGATTCTCCATGCGGGCCGCTAACCTCTCTTTGTACTACCTGGGTCAACTGCTGATCGCCCTAAGCCTGCAGTTTATCTGATATGTTTCATGTGTCACATGAAGAAAGGGCCATGTAAAGAGATTGCCACGCGCTACGCGCTCCTTGCGATGACACGAAGAGAGCTCTTTTCACAGCAATGACACGAAAGGTGGTTTTTCGTTTATCGTGGCCTGTGCTACTGGTGACAATTGCGAGGCACGAAATGCCGTGGCAATCTCGAACTTCCAACTATTAATAAGTTTTTTTGACACGCTGGGCCATGTTCTATTTTTAGAATCATGGCCTATTATCACAGTCAGAGCCTGAGCTTTAGCTTTGGCGAACAATGACGGGGGCCAGAGCCTCCAGTTTTTATTTATAGAACTTCTCCTTGGTGAGGCGGAAGCATTCTTCCGTTACCTGCAAGGTACGGTCTATGTCTTCTTCTGTATGGGCTCCGGAGATAAACCAGTTGTGATGAGGATGGAAGAACACCCCTCGTTTAGCGGCTTCCCCGCAGAAGAAGCGATTGTAGGAAAGATCCGCATCACCTACAAAACGCATAAAAGGCATAGCCGGATGGCCGGTATAGCTGATCTCTATACCCATGCTGCGGGCTTGCTCTTCCATGCCCTTTTGCAGTTTGACACCCAGTTCATATATCTTGGGAATGATTCCATCCCGTTCAATTATCTTCAGGCAAGCCAGGGAAGCGGCCATAGGCACCGCACTGAAGAAATGAGTACCGGTAAAGAAGGTGGCTGCCGCAGCTTCTTTCAGGTATTCCTTACCGGTAATGGCGGAAATGGGGTAGCCGTTGGCCATAGCTTTGCCGAAACAGATCATGTCCGGATCCGCTCCGTAATATACATGAGATCCGTGAAGATGAAGCCGGAAACCGCAGCGGATATCATCCAATATCAGCAGCATCTTGTTCTCCTGGCAGAGCTTTTTGATTTCCGCATAATAGCTGGCATCCGGCAACCACTGATCACTGCCGGCCGGATGATGATGAGGGGTAAGAATTATCGCGGCTACATCATCTTTATTTTCATCCACTAATTTTTTCAGCTGTTCCAGATTGGGATAGTCAAAATGGAGGACATGAGCTTTATACTCCTGAGGAATTCCGTAAACCGCATGGGTACACCAGAAATGGGCTCCGTGATAAGCCCCGTTGGCCATGATAATCTTGTTCTTGCCGGTATATCCCCGGGCTATGGTAACTGCATAGGTGGTAACATCCGAACCGTTTTTGCCGAAGGCCGTCCAATCCTGGCCATCAATCAGGTTAACCAGAGTTTCCGCCATTTCATTCCAGCGATTGCTGGGCAGAGTAAAGGCATCTCCCCTGGTCATCTGATCCCGGGCAGCCGCATCCACTTCGTCATTGCAGAGTCCGATAATGTTGGTGCCGAAGGAACACATATAGTCTATATACTCGTTACCGTCCACATCCCAGATATGACTGCCTTTGCCTCTGACCAGAAAACAGGGATAAGATCCAAAGGTTAACCCGAGGGGACTTCTGGGCCCATATATCCCGTTGGGGACATATTTCTTGGCCTTTTCAAACATCTCATAGGACTTGTCGAATCGGTAAGTTTCCACTGCCATCCCTTCCTTCCCTTTTTAGTTACCACACACAAAGTATCGGTCAATCACCCGATTTACTTTTATAATAGGTAATTTATACAAATTCAGCAAGCACTTTATTTTCCACTTTTGTAGGGCATTAGCGAATATTTTAGTATAATGATTAAAATCGGGTATACACCCGATTATGTTTGCGGTAATCAGGCTTATCCGCCGGTCACAGGTTAAGATGGCCGGTGCAGCCAGGGAGGTCATATAGTATACTGTTGTAGAAATGCTGCTGTGGAGGAACGGAAGTTGAAAGACAGTACAGTAACCAAAAAAGTTTCTACTCGGGAAAAGATACTCGCAGTCACCCGAGATCTCATTGCCGAAAGAGGTGTCAAACAGACTACTCTAGCGGATATTTCTCATGCCGCTCATATCAGCCAGGGTACTCTATTCTATTACTACAAGAGCAAAGATGACCTGATCTACGATATACTGGAACAGCATTTTTCTCAGCTGACCGATTCGATTATAGCCGGCATACCCCGGCATACCAACGGGGATAAAGTTAAGCTTTTGCAGCGCACCCTGGAAAAGCTGATCAAAGACCAGGATACCAGCCGCATGAACATTTACTTGTTTCAGGAAGCTATTTTGAGCAATGAGGAAATGCGGGACCGTTTCCTGGTAAAATACCAGACTTGGCGGGAAATTATAGCCCGGCAGATTTCCAGGCTGTTTGGCATCAGCGACCCGGACAGCCTGACCGGTCTGGGAGGTCTGATCCTGGCAATTATTGACGGCCTTACTATACAGTACCTGCTGGATCAAAACAGTATTGACTTTGCGAAGGTGGCCAAGGTTCTGGCGGAAATGCTGGCCGGCGTCTCTGCTGGGGAGCAGGAAGTCGATCATTGAGCCCCTCACCGGCAATTGTCACTTACGGCGCAGGCTGCGATGAATGAAAACGTCCCTTTTGTGTCGTTACAAGCCCTCGAAAGGGGCGTTCTCTAAGCCGATCAACGCTCACCACGGCTTGGCGGGAGTGTTAGCCGGACGCCAGGAGTATTAGCCGGCTCGCTCCAGGACTCCTAGCCGGCCTAATACATTCGCTTAGCTGCGCTGTGTCATCGCGAGGAGCGAAGCGACGCGGCGATCTGTTAGCTTAAGCCGTTAGCTGACCATGGAGATTGCCACGCGCTGCGCGCTCGCAATTATCACCTGAAGAACAGGCCACGATAAATGAAAAGTCCTCTTATGTGTCATTGCGAGCCCCTGAAAGGGGCGCGGCAATCTCATTCGTCTATCTGTCTCCCCGATTGAGATCGCCACGCGCTACGCGCTCGCGATGACACAATGGTTGCCTTTTTACTGACATGAAAGCCATTTTCACAGCAATGATACAATGGGGAGCTTTTTTCACAGCAATGAAACTTACGGGGAACTATTTTTTCAACAATAACGGGCAATCTATCACCCTTTAAACGGAGGCTCTGTCGTCCAGGGATAAAAATCCGGCATGTCCCTGGTGGGGCTCATGGTAAAGTGCGGTTCCCTCTTTTCCAGGAAGGCGTTGATTCCTTCATCCGCATCCGGCCGCTGTCCCAGATAGTGAAACCCTTTGGATTCGATGCGGTGAGCTTCCATGGGATGGGATGCCCCCAGCATGCTCCACATCAACTGCCGTATCAAGGCTACGGAAACGGGAGCAGAGTAACGGGCAATCTCTGAGGCTATCGCCCGGGCAGCAGGGATCACCTGATCCGGTTCTACCAGTTGACTTACCAGACCGCTCTCGAAGGCTTCCTGAGCAGTGAAAACCCGTCCCGTCATAGCCCAATCCAGGGCTTTGCTTATACCAACCACCCGGGGCAAGAACCAGGAACTGCAGGCATCCACCACAATTCCCCGGCGGGCAAAGACAATCCCCATTTTGGCATTATTGGCAGCTATGCGGATGTCCATGGGCAGGGTCATGGTCAAGCCTATGCCCACGGCAGCACCGTTAATAGCTGCAATAATAGGTTTGGTGCAGCGGTACATGCGCAGGGCTATTAATCCCCCGCCGTCCCGGTGCTCATCCTGAGGGACACTGGTATAATCGAAGGTGGCTCCTCCCTCTCCTAAGTCCATGCCCGCACAAAAAGCCCGTCCGGCCCCCGTAACAATAATAGCTCTTACCTCATCATCGGCATCAGCATGGTCAAAAGCATCCACCAATTCCGCCCGCATCACCTCGGTATAGGCATTCATGCGTTCCGGGCGGTTGAGGGTTATGGTCAGGATCCGGTCTTCAACTTCGTACTTGATCTGCTGGTATTCCATTTTTTTGCCCTCCTTACGATGCAGTTAATTCTTTATTTTTTCTTCAGGCCATACTTTTTGATGCGCCGGTCCACAGTGCGGCGGGAAACTCCCAAAGCCTCCGCCACTTTGCTTACATTGCCATTATACTGCTTCAGCAGGGTTTTGATCTGCTCAGCTTCCACTTCCGCCAGCTGCTGCTTTATGTTCAGCTGTTTCAAAGGCCTGGACTTGGAGGATCCGTCCGTATCCTTGTCATATAAGGCCTGAATCTCGGCAGGCAGGTCTTCCGGCTTAATGGTATAATCCTTTACTGTAAACAGTATTCTTTCCGCGAAGTTCTGCAGTTCCCGCACATTGCCCGGCCAGGAATAACTCTTCAGCAAATCCCACACCACCGGATCTATGTCATGGAAATGCTCCAGCCACTGGGGATCACCTTTGGCCAGGAAATGCCGGAACAGCAAATCAATGTCTTCCGGTCTCTCCCGCAGGGGAGGAATCCTCAAGCTTATAACATTCAGCCGGAAATATAAATCCTTGCGGATGGTTCCCTTCTGCACTTCATTGTACAGATCCCGGTTGGTGGCACAGATAACCCGGACGTCAATAGGAATAGCTTTGGAACTTCCCAGGCGGCACACCTGTTTTTCCTGCAAAACCCTTAAAAGAGCTGCCTGCTGTTCCAAAGGCATGTCCCCGATCTCATCCAGGAACAGGGTTCCTCCCTGGGCCAGCTCAAACTTACCGGGACTTCCCCCCTTGCGCGCTCCGGTAAAGGCACCTTCCACATAGCCGAACAGCTCACTTCCCACCAGTTCCCGGGGAATGGCCCCGCAGTTAACGGCGATAAAAGGCCCATCTGCGTAGCGGCTCTGATTGTGGATGGACTGGGCAAACATCTCCTTGCCGGTACCGCTTTCTCCCTGGATTAAGACCGTGCTCTTGTTCTGGCTGGCTGCTTTGGCCAGTTCTATGGTATCCCGCATAATCTCGCTGCGGGTCAGTATGTCGTCAAAATAGAACCGGGCCGGGGAACTGCTGAAGCGATTTACCAGCCGGTGTACCTCCGCCAGAGGTTTCAGCATTACAATGCCCTTCTGGGTACTTCCGCCGGGATCCTCAATCGGGGTTCCGGTAGCCAGAAATTGCATTTCCCGTCCTTCAATAGTCAAAACAATCTCCTCATCACGAAAGGCCTGTTTCCTGGTCAGCATCCTCTCCAGGTTTTTGTTGTCAGCTACCAGTCTCTCATAACTTAACTGTTCCCGGATATCAGTCGCCGTCCTGCCCAGCATGATTTTGAGGGTCTGATTGATAAATTCAATGCCTCCCTCGCGGGAAATGATGATGACCCCATCGGACATATTGCTGATAATATCCATGAGGAGTTTTTCTTTCAGCATCAAAGCCTGGTTAGTAATGGTTAATTCCTTGGTGCGTTCCTGTACCAGCTGGTCCAGGTGATCGTGAGCTTTTTGCAGCTGGGTCTGGGCATGGATCCGTTCGGTGATCCCATAAGCCCCCAGCATTACATACTGCTGGTCCCCCATCCATTCTTCAAACAGGAATACATCCACCCATTTTTCTTCACCGTTTTTGGTGATTATCTTCAGTTCATAGCTGCCGGGTACTTTTTCTCCCCGCTGCCGGGCCTGGGCATTTGTGCGCACCAGTCCTTGGTGATCCGGGTGAATGATTTCCCAGAACTTCATCTGCAGGGCTTCTTCATTGCTGTAGCCGGTATACTTCTGAAAAGCCCGGTTAGTCCAAACATATTGAAAATCCTGGTCGTAAATAAACATAATAATAGGCCCGTTACGAATGAAATTGGAGAAATTCAGGCCTTCCAGAATGGTATCGTTGACCATCCATTTCACTCCCAGATAAAAATGGTCTTAACTGTTTCCAACTTATCACTTCTATCGGCAAATTACAACCTCAGTCGACAAACCTGCCCGTTTCTTGGTCAACTTTGTCCCTTTTGGGGACAGTTTTGTCCATCACTTGCTGCCACCTGCACCTATTCGTGCCGGAATATAGGGTTTTATGTCGGTTTTGCCAATAGCCTCAAGATGGCACACAAATTGCTATCAAAATAAATAAAAACCGAAACAGCCAAACTAAACATATTAATTGACAGGAGTGACTTGTATGACTGATTTTGATGTGGTGGTCATCGGGGCAGGCAACGGTGGTCTCACTGCTGCTGCCAGCTTGACCAAAGCCGGGTTCAAAACCCTGCTTTTAGAGCGCCATAATGTCCCGGGCGGCTGTGCCACTTCTTTTTGCCGGGGACGCTTCGAATTCGAAGTAGCCCTGCACCAGCTGAGCGGATACGGCCAGGCTGACAACCCGGGTCCTTTGCGCGGTTTCTTAAGCCAGTTTGGCATACCGGACCGCTTAGAATTTGTAGATATGAAAAACCTCTACCGCCTGGTCCTTCCCGGACAGCTGGACATAACCCTGCCCGCCGACCGTGAAGGCACTACCCAAGCTCTAGTGAAACAATTTCCCCAGGATAAGAAAGCTATCGAGGGTTTTATCGACCTGATCTACCGCACCTTTATGGAACATGCCGCTGTGTTTTTCCAGCGTGATCCGGAAGCCAGCGCCGAGAAATACCCGTTGATGGCTAAATATTCCCTGCAGCCCACCGAAGAAGTTATGAATGAATACTTCCAAAATCCGCTGATCAAAGCGGCTCTAGGAATCTATTGGGGCTACAGCGGGGTCCCGTTATCTAAATTGCCCTTTATCGACTACGCTACCTTGTATTTTGCCTACCTGCATTGGAAACCCGCCTATATCCGCCACGGTTCCCAGGCCCTGTCCAATGCTCTCCTGGAATATATTCTGGCTAACGGCGGACAGGCCCGCTTTAACTGCGGAGCCAGAAAAATTCTGGTGGAAGACGGACGGGTAGTGGGGGTGGAAACCGAATATGGCGATGTGATCAAGGCCAAAGCGGTAGTTTCCAATGCCTCCAGCATCGACACCTATGTGGAATTGATAGACGAAGAACACGTTCCCCAAGAACAGTTCAAAATTCTCGCCGGGCAAACCGTCGGCCCCTCCTCCCTTACCATATTTGTGGGGCTGGACTGTGAACCCCATGAGGTAGGAATAAACGATACCACCAATTTCATTATCAGCGATCCCGATACGGACAAGCAGTTTGCCTCCATGAGCCGCCTGGACACCCGCGATGATTATTTGCTGCTATCCTGCTACAACCTGGATGACCCCCAGGCTTCCCCTCCGGGTACCTCCCAGGTTTGCATTGTGGACTTGAAATATGCCGAACCCTGGCTCACTTTATCCCCGTCGGAATACCTCCAGGTGAAATTCAAAGCCGCTGACGGAATCCTGCAGCGGGTGGAGGAGGTTTTCCCCGGCTTCCGGGACCATATTGAAGAAATTGAAGTAGGAACTCCCTTAACCCATATGCGTTATACCAACAGTCCGGGAGGGGCCATTTATGGTTTTGACCAGTTTGCCAAAAACTCCAATTTCTTCGTTCCCCCCACCTCACCCATTAAAGGCCTGGCACTGGCCGGAGCCTGGGCGGGACCGGGCGGTTTCCAGCCTTCCCTGATGTCCGGCGGATCCGCCGCCCGAGCCATTAAACGCTATTTAGAGCAGCTAGGAGGGGGAAAATAATGAGTGCACGCAAGGATATAAGAGAGGAATTAAAAGGCTACCAGGAAATCAAAAAAGAAATGGAAATCTGCCAGAAGTACGGCCGGGATTACCGCACGCAAAGAGGTTTGAAAGCAGCGATTATCGACCGGCTCCATCCCCGGCAGTTGGAATTGACCGTATCGGAAATCATTCCGGAAAACGCCAACACCAAAACCCTGCGCTTAACTGCCAGCGGGCGGGCTCTGCCCCCGTTCCTGCCCGGTCAGTACATCAGTGTAACCGTGCAGATTGACGGGGTTCGCACCAGCCGTCCCTACAGCATATCCTCTTCCCCCACCCAAACTGCCTATTATGATATAACCGTGGGACGGGTGAAAGACGGTTTTGTTTCCAACTACCTTTTAGATGAAGTAAAGGCAGGCGACACTCTCATCACCAGCGGGCCGTTAGGCAATTTCTATTACAATCCTCTCTTCCATGGCACCAAGCTGGTATTTTTGGCCGGCGGCACCGGCATCACTCCTTTTATGAGCATGATCCGTACCTTTACCGATCAAAACCTGGATCTGGACCTACTCTTGCTCTATGGCTGCCGCAGCGTTAAAGATGCCCTGTTCCTGCAGGAACTGAAAGAGCGGGCGGAGCGGCATCCCAATTTCAAGTTTGAACTGGTCCTGTCCGAACCGGATCCGGATGACCAGGGCCGCACCGGGCTTATCGATGCCAATGTCATTAAGGAGTTAGTGGACGATATCGGCGGCTCAACTTTCTACATCTGCGGGCCCTCGGCCATGCAGAAGTTCTGCACTGGCCAGCTGGAATCCCTGGGAGTAAGACGCCGGTCTATCCGTCGGGAAGCTTTTACCTCTCCCAACGATGTCTTCTATGATCCCGCCTGGCCCAAGAACGTGTCGCCAGACCAACCGGTCATCCTTACCGTCCAGAGACCCAGTGGGGAGACCGTAACTATACAAACCCAGGCAGGGGAACCTGTCCTGACCGCCTTGGAAAAGGCCGGCCTGACTATTCCCAACGCCTGTCGCACCGGGGAATGCAGCCTGTGCCGGATCAAGATGACCGCTGGGGAGGTTTTCCAGCCCAGCACTGCTTTGGTTCGCCAGTCCGATCGTTTGCTGGGCTATATTCATTCCTGCCGGGCTTACCCGCTGACCGATTTAACTCTGGTTATTCAATGACAAGAAAGGGGAGAAAGCTATGGAATTTTCGTCCAACGTTGCCTACGAAGTGGTTGATAATATCGGCATTATCAGCCTGACCGATCCCAAAGGGTACAACTTTTTCACCTGGGAGCTTATCGACGATATCGGCCGCATCCAGGAAGAAATTGCTCAGGATACTTCTTTAAGAGCCGTGATTATTCAGAGCAAAGGCAAGCATTTTTCGGCCGGCATTCATTTTAAGAGTCTGGGGATCTTGAACTCCCAGCTGGTAATGGAGAAGCTGTACCGCAACCAGCGCATTTACTCCTTCTGGCAGGAAATAGGGATCCCCGTGATCGCCGCTGTAAACGGTTTGTGCTTCGGCATCGCCACGGAATTAATTCTGGCCTGTGACATCCGCATTGCCTCTGAAGACAGCGAATTCGCCATCCAGGAGGTACGCTTCGGCTTGTCCCCGGATCATGGCGGCACCACCCGCCTGACCCAACTGGTAGGCATCGGCCAGGCCAAGCGCCTGATTATGAACTGTGAGCAAATCAAGGCGGACGAAGCCTTGCGCATCGGCCTGGTGGAAGTAGTGGTCAAACCCGAAGAAGTCCGGGATTATGCCTTCAAAATGGCAAAAAATATGTGTAACTTCCCGCCGGCCGGGTTAAGGTTCGCCAAACTGGGCATCAACCTGGCCAATGAAAGCAGTGTAGCGGCCGGGCTATTCTTCGAACAAGCCCAGGCCACCTACTGCTGCGGGACAGAAGATCAAAAGGAAGCTTTGCAGGCCTTTATCGAGAAACGGCCACCAGTATTCAAAAATCGTTAACATCAACAGCAAGCAAAGGAGGAACTAAATGAAGACCAGGATCACTGAACTGTTTGGCATCAAGTATCCCATTATCTGCGGCGGGATGCTGTGGCTTTCCACCCCGCAGCTGTGCGCCGCCATATCCAATGCGGGGGGGTTGGGCAACATAACTGCCGCTAATTACGACACCGGCGAAGAGCTGCGGGCAGCCATCCGGGAAGCCAGAAAACTCACCGACAAGCCCATTGGTGTCAATATCACCCTGCTGCCCTCTTTTAGAATCACGGAGGAAACCTATGACGACTATTTCCAGGTCTGCTGCGAGGAAAAAGTCACTGCTATCGAAGTTTCCGGCAAGCCCGCTACCAAGTATATTGATATGGTCCATGAAGCCGGGGTCAAAATCATGCACAAAGTGGGTGCGGTAAGACACGCCCGCAACATCGAGAAACTGGGCTATGACGCCGTAATCGCCGCTGGCATTGAAGAAGGCGGGCACCCCTTAAACGACGACGTCACCACTATGGTTCTTACCCCGAGAATCGCTGAATCAGTATCCATCCCAGTCATAACCACCGGCGGTATTGCCGATGGCCGCGGGCTGGCGGCAGCCTTAGCCCTGGGAGCGGAAGGAGTGCTGATGGCCACCCGGTTTATAGCCACCAAGGAATGCCAAATCCATGAAAACTTCCGGCAGGAGCTGATTAACCGCCAGGAATATGAAACCACCCTGATCAACAAAAGTATCAACCTGCAGGGACGTGCCCTGAAAAACGATACTGTAGCCAAAATCCTGGAGATCGAAAGCAAGGGAGGTGGTTTGAGCGAACTGGCGCCATACATCTCCGGACAGAGGATGAAAGAAGCCTATAAGACCGGAGATGTTAATTACGCCGCTTTTATGGTGGGGCAGTCTGTCGGTTTGGTTCACGATGTAGTGACCTGCCAGGAACTGCTGGACCGTATGGTTAAAGAGGCTGAAGAGATCCTGGCGAAAACACTGGCCAAATTTCAATAACCATTGTGCCCTTTAGATCGCCACGCCTCTTGGGTGAGTAACAATAGTCGTCACCAGGAGCCCAGCGGCGTGGCGATCTCAAACCGATACCAGAACTTTAATAAATTCTGCAGTTTATTAATAACAAGGGGGTTTATTGTATGGAAGATTATTTGAAAGAATTTGAAGCTGATGTGGAAAAATGGCGGCACACCTGGGAATCCCGTTTGGACAAGGAGAACCCTATCCACTATGATTATCCTTCTGAACCCCCCAGATGGTGGTTCAACAAGTGGGCGGAAGAATACCCTGACCGGCCTTACTTATTAATGGGCGACCTGGTTTTGACCTACGGAGTATGCAACGACATGAGCCGCCGCATTGCCAATGCCCTGCTGGACCTGGGAGTAAAAAAAGGCGACCGGGTGGCAGTTATGGCTCCCAACGTCCCTCAATATGTGTTGGCTGTACAGGCCCTGTTCAAAACCGGTATGATCGAAGTACCTACCAACCCGCTCTACACCGTACCGGAACTGGCTCACCAGTTTGCTGACAGCGGCACGGAAACCGTTATTGTTATGGCTCCGTTCGCTTCCAAAGCCATCGAATTATTAAAAGATCCCAATTCCCCCGTCAAAAGAGTCATCTACTTCCAGGTTCCCAGTGTGCAAGTAGAAGTGGAATCCGGGGAAGGAATCTACGACTTGAATGACCTTATTGCCAAGGCCAGCAATGCTGAACCGGATATTGAAGTAACCGGCGACGACATCTGCCGGCTGCAGTATACCGGCGGTACCACCGGGGTCCCCAAGGGATGCGTCCTGACCAATTTCATGGTAATGACCCAGGCCATCCGCACATCCACCATCAGCTCCCGGGGCTTTACCATCGTTTCCAAGGAAGATTACCGCACCCTGGCGGCCATCCCCTTAAACCATGTCTACGGCTACAACTTCAATATCGGCGTTAACCTCTATACCGGCGGCAGCATGGTGCTGGTGCCCCAGCCAACTGCCGATAACCTGCTGATGTTCATTCAGAAGAACAAGCCCACCATCTTTGCTGCGGTTCCCGCGATGCTAATCGGCTTGATAAATCATCCCGACATAGCCAAGGCGGACATCAGCTCATTGAAAGGCATGTTCTGCGGTTCAGCCGCTCTGGCAGTGGAAACCCTGAAAGAATTCGAACGCCTCACCGGCGGCTATATCATTGAAGGTTACGGCCTGTCGGAAACCCTGAACATTATCACCGCCAATGCCTTTAATGTGCGCAAATACGGCAGTGTCGGCCTGGTATGGCCGGATACCGACCTAACCATCGTAGACGTGGAGACCGGCACCAAGGTAATGCCCCGGGGCGAACTGGGTGAGATTATTTGCCGCGGTCCCCAGGTAATCAAAGAATACTGGCAGAACCCGGAAGAAACTGCCAAAGCCATCCGGGGCGGTTGGCTCTACACCGGCGACATCGGCTACATTGACGAAGAAGGCTTCGTCTTCATCGTCGACCGCAAGAAAGATATGATTATCTGCAGCGGCTTCAATGTATATCCCCGCGATGTGGAAGAAGTCCTGTTTGCTCATCCCAAGATTGTAGAAGCCTGTGTAATCGGAGTACCTGATCCCAAGCGGGGTGAAACGGTAAAAGCCTTTGTAGTGGTGAAACCGGGCGAGACCCTGACCGCGGAAGACGTTATTGCCCATTGCCGTCAAAGCCTGGCTCCCTATAAAGTACCCACCATTGTCGAGTTCCTGGATGCCCTGCCCAGAACCGCCGTGGGCAAACCCGACAAGAAAGCCCTTAAAGAAATGGAACAGAGCAAAAACTAATCAAATAAGGATTTAGCAGCAGAACCGGGCGGCGGGGAAATCCCCGCCCCCTGGTTTATGTCAATAGGTTTACACCTCAGCTCCAAATTATTACCTATAGAGTAAGCTTAGATAAATGAACTTCCCTGCAAGTACGAATATGCGGCACTTTCGCCCTTATGGCGGCCATATATGTAAATCATATTTTGCATTTTGATTGTAAAAAAGTAAAACATACTTTATATTTTTCGGGTATTTTTAAAAAGTATAGTTTGTATTTTTCCCCGCTTGCAGCATTCCACCCTAATACCTGTCGGGCTATAAAGAAAACCATCTTGCCCTCATCAAACCTCAATCCGGATGAAATTACTTCGGTAATCCTTCTCCGTGTCTATAATCCATCCCCTCAACTTGCTGATTCTGGGATCGCAGGCGCAGTTGAAGACGCTAGTGTTATAAAGTCTCTGGGCCCCGAAGGCTTCGTGGATATGCCCGCAGAGCCATATGGAGGGCTGTTTTTCCTTTATGAATTCCAGTATGGCAGTGCTGCCTACCGATCGGCCGCTGTATATCTGGTCCAGGCAGCCATAGGGAACATCATGGGCAACAACAATGGTATCAGGCTGTACCGGGATTTGGCTCAGCTCAACCCTTTGCTGCTCAACGGTTACCTCCCGGTAGGTGGAAAAAGGAGTAATCGAAACCGAATCAAAGGGTACCAAGACCCCCTGGGGAGAGTTCAGGTAGCATTTATCGGTTGCATCGCCTTCTAAAAAATCATCGTTTCCGAGAATATAGAAAACCTGCGTGTTCAGGCTGCTTACATATTCTTTGAACTCCTGGTAATTGCGATGCTGTTTTTGAATATACTTATCAAAACTCGATGCACGCGGGTTTACCAGAACATCCCCGCAGATTAACAGCATATCTGGCTGATACTGCTGTAAAACCTGTTCTATCTTTTGCATGATATTTTTATTGCCATGAATATCTGACGTAGCGAATATTTTCACCTTTTGCCCTCCCATTGTTTTTCTCACTATCTGCTTCTGTTACAGACTTTATTCATCAACCTGGGCTCGATTCAGATTGCAGAAAAGCCATGGTTCCTAATTAGGACATGGCTTTTTGGAAAGTTTAATGCACTTTCGGTTATTGATATTCCTCCTGCAATGTTGTCGTGCCGCATGGTTGCATAGGTTTGGATTGGCACTTGATTTACTAAGGTAATTGAGCCAGGAATCTCTCGATCCGGTCCATTCCCTCTTTGAGATTTTCCAATGAATTGGCATAGGACAAGCGCAGGTACCCTTCGCAATTGGGTCCGAAGTCAATGCCGGGGGTAACTGCTACGCCGGCTTTTTCAAGTATTTCAAAAGCGAAGGCATAGGAATCGCTGGTATACTTTTTCACATTGGCCAGAGCATAAAAGGCTCCGGTGGGTGCCACCCTGGTGGCGATCCCCATTTCATTGAGTCTCTTTAGAACATAGCGCCGCCTTTCGTCATAAGCCTGTACCATGTCTTCAATATACCTGTCACATTCGGTCAAGGCTGAGATTGCCGCAGTTTGGGCAAAGGAAGGAGCACATATAAATAAATTCTGCTGCATCTTCTGCATGGCGCGGATATATTCCGGAGGAGTAATAACCCAGCCCAAGCGCCAGCCGGTCATAGCATAGAGTTTGGAAAAACCGTTGATAACGAAGGCCTGGTCGGTGTACTCCAGAATAGTGTGTTCTTCACCTTCATAAATGAGGCCGTGATAGATTTCATCCGATATTATGGTTGGGCCTATCTCAGCCATAGCTGCCAGTTCCTCACCGGAAAAAACCGTACCGGTGGGATTGGACGGTGAATTCACTATTATCGCTCTGGTGCGAGCGCTGATTGATTTCTTGATTTCTTCCGGGCGGTATTTGAATCCGTCTTCCTCCCAAACGGGTACAAAAACCGGTTGCCCGCCCAGGTAACGTATGAAATTGGGATAGCAGGCGTAATAAGGATCAGGCAGAATAATCTCATCCCCCTGTTCCATCAGCGCTGAAAAAACCAGCAGCATTCCAGGGGAGGTACCGGCTGTGATCAAAATTCGCTCGGGGGACACCTCTACATTGTATTTCCTCTCATAATGAGCGGCGATCGCTTCCCGCAGCTCCATCTTGCCCGGGCTGGAGGTATAATGGGTATCGCCCGCGGTAATGGCTCGGATGGCGGCTTCCTTTATGGGCAGGGGGGTGTCAAAATCAGGTTCGCCTATTTCCATATGTATTATGCTTTTCCCCCTGGCCTCCATTTCCTGGGCTCTTTCCAATACATCCATAACGATAAAAGGCGGCATTTCCGCTGCCCTAACCGGTAACACTGTCTTGTTCAGTATAATCACCATCTTTAAGAGCTAATTTTGCGAGGATTTTTTCGCTGATATTAATTATTACTTTAAAATGCCGATTTATCTACAGGTATTTCGTCATCAAAAAAGCGAGGGCTTGTTACCCTCGCTACAGAGTGTCAAAGAAGTCTATTAACGGTTCAACATTTGAGATTGCCACGCCCCTCCGGGGCTCGCAATGACACATATGATGGCCTTTTGGTATGTCATCGCGAGGAGCGCAGCGACGTGGCGATCTC